>Ga0335085_10009714_pt1 | contig 14486 bp, 14 predicted proteins | sample Lox_Sample_45_FD_206712 | JGI IMG/M metagenome (GOLD analysis project Ga0335085, IMG submission 206712) | Soil microbial communities from Loxahatchee National Wildlife Refuge, Florida, United States - Lox_Sample_4.5 | ecosystem: Environmental > Terrestrial > Soil > Wetlands | place: USA...
CTCGCCCACGGCCACCGGCACCATCACCACCAAAGCCCCGCAGCCACCCCGGCTGCGGGGCCTTTTCGCGTCACCACATCGGCATCGCGAATGCCTCCTACGTCGGCATCTTCAGCGCCGGGCAACAGTACCGGCGCGTGAGGGGGCGCGGCGGGCATAGGTGTCTCACCTCTTGCGGGTTATGGGAGGACGCGAAGGCCCGGTGTTCATGTGGCGGTGTGCCGGGTCGTCGCGCTGCCGGGCGGGGGGATGCGATCGGCGGGATGGGAGCCGATGGTGAGGGCGGCGGGAAGCAGTGCGTGGTCTGCCTGGCCGCCGTCCGGGGCGGCGGGCGGGGCGCGGCCGGCCAGTTCCCGCCACAGGTCGGCGGGGTCGGTGCTGATCACGCACCAGGGGCCGGGACCGTCCTCGTGGCGGCGGATGGCCTCGAACCGGCAGGCCGGGCGGTGACGGGTCACGATCACGTCATAGCCGGGCAGGGCGGCGCGCAGGGCCGCAAGCTCGGCCAGCGTCCCCGGCGGCACCGATGCCCGGCCGGCGAGCACATCCCACCCGGTCACGACGGGACCTGCGCCATGCGGATCGACTCGGCCAGCTCAGCGGGGGTACGGCCGTACAGCACGACCGGCGCGTGCGCGCCTGGGTCGCGCAGGATGGCCCGGTAACCCTGGGGAATGGCCGCGACCTCCCACCGGTCCCCGAACTCACGGCGAAGATTGTCAAGCGTCATGTGGTGGTTGTCGGTGGGCATGCGGCGCTGGTAAGCAGTAGGCATCCTGCTCACTCCTCAGATGCGCGTAACCGGACACTGAGAGCTAACAGGAGCGAGGGCGTAAGCTTGAAGCAGTTGCGTGGCCGATGAAACCGGAAAACGCTCAGAGAAACTGGAAAACAGTAATGGGCCGCTTGGTTAACGTCGTATGAGCCGGTTTAGTGACGAGCTGTGCCGCCTGATGGATGCGCGTGGCCGACGGGTCCGTGAGCTTGCCAGAGAAATACCCTGCAATCCGGGGCACCTGTCGAACTTGCGCCATGACCGGAGACGGCCATCCCTGGATGTAGCCATCCGGCTTGATGAGCTGCTTGACGCAGGCGGCAGGCTTACGGCCCTGGCGTCCGGCGAAGGTGCATCATCGGGCAACGTTGCTAGCCCTGTGCTTCTTGATGAGCTGGTAAACCGCGCGGTCGAGTTCGGTCGCTGGGCTGAGGCCACCAATCTTGGGGCGGGAACGATTGAGCAGCTAGATGACGCGGTGCACCGTGTCGCCCGCGAATATGCAGGCTCTGCGCCTGAGCCGTTAATTCGCAGAGCAGGAGAAATCAGTCATCACGTTCTTGGGCTATTGCAGCAGCATCAGCGGTTGCGGCAGACCCGCGACCTGTATGTCATCGGCTCTAAGGCCAGTGCTTTCCTTGCGTCTGCCTGCGGCGATCTGGGTCAGCAGGATGCGGCTGCGGCGCATGGCCGCACGGCGTTGATACTTGCTCAGGAGGCAGGTCATCCGGGCGCGGTAGCGCTCGCGTTGTCTTCTCTGTCGAAGGTGGCGTTTTGGGACCGGCAGCGGAAACGGGCCGGTGAGCTGGCCCGGCGCGGGTATGAGTGCTGCCCGGCTAATAGCACTCGTGTCCTTTTGGCGTGCCAGGAAGCCGACGCGGCCGATGTGCCCGCGGCACGTGAGGCGATCCGCCGGGCCGTGGAGGCGTATGAGGACATGATGGCGGACGATGATCTCCCTGGGCTGTTTTCCTGTGGTCGTGTTCGCCGCGCCTGTTACACGATGACACTCCATTTGCGTGCCGATGAGCCGTCTAGGGTGCTCGATGCTGCCGCTGAGGCCGATGCGGCCTATGCGGAAGGAGAAGAAGTGCATTACGCCACCTGGGCGCAGGTGCAGATCTCGGCGGCAATCGCCTATCTGCGCGGTGGTGAGGTGGAGGGGGCTGCTTACCGCCTGGCTCCTGTTCTGGCGCTGCCTCCGGAAATGCGGCTTGCGACTTTCGACGGAAAGCTTGCCTATATTGCTGCCGCTCTGGCGGCCTTGCGGTACCGGGGTGATGGCGTGGCCGGTGGTCTTACTGAGCAGGTACGCGCCTACTTGCGGCAACGGCAGATGGACACGCTTCCGTACCCGATGGCGCTGGGAGCCGGTATTGGGGCGGGACGATGATCCGGGAACATTGGTGGTGGCGTCCTGGCTGGCGGCCGGGGCGGCGCATGTATACCTGGCATGTGACGTTTGATGATCAGCCTGCCGTTCGCGGTTTGGCGGTGCGGGCACAGGCACGCCTGGACGGTCTTCCGGGTCTTGATCTTGTCGCACTCCGGTGGCTGCATCTGACGATGCAAGGGGTTGGCTTTACCGATGAGGTGCGGCCGGATGATGTGACCCTTATTGTCGGCGCGGCGCGAAAGCGGCTTGCGCAGGTGGCGCGACCCGTCGTCAGGATCGGTCCTGCACGTGCCGCTTCTGAGGGCGTCGCTATGGGAGTCACGCCGCAAGATGGCCTGAATTCGGTGCGCGAGGGTCTGAGGCAGGCGATCGCGGATATCTGGTCCGGCGGCCGTGTCCCCGATGCGGACGGGTGGACCCCGCACGTCAGCATTGCTTACAGCCGCGTCACCGGCCCGGCTGACGTTTACGAGAAGGCGATGGCCGATGAACACGGCAGTGTGGATATAACGATCAGCAAGGTGCAGCTCATCGTCCTTGGTAGAGATGAACATGAGTACCAATGGACGATGCATTCAGAGGTTCTGCTGTCCGATGCCTGAGCACAGCGGTGGCTGCGTTTGCTGCCTGCTGGCCGGGAGCTGTCAGGGGTGGCGCGGAGCGCCCTTGGACCGGCCCGGTCGGCGGGGTACGATTCGGCAGCGGGTGAAAGAAACGGTCACTGTCGCGCGGCCGGGTCATTAGCATCTGGTTTGACCGGTACCGGGGGCCGCGCTGTTTCCTCGTTCATTGGCTCCGGCCGTTACCTCCGGGTCTTGCTTGCGCTTTCCCCGGTCATTGCCTGCGGGCAGCTACACGTGTTGCCTGCACCTTCCGTGGTCACCAGTTACGGGCGGTCATGCGTGAGTGTGCACCTTCCTCGGTGATGTGTGTGGTGAGTTACCACCGTGGGTTTTGACCTTGACCTTGACCTTGTTTTTTTTGTTTTTGCCTGGCCGGATGCTGTCCTGTGTAGCTGCTTCCTGACCTCGGCCGCTCGGAGAGTGGGTGAGGTCAGGAAGCGTTTAGCGGAACGGGTTGGACGGCATCCGGCCAGGCCAGCGGCGGTAGCCGTTGTCTGGTTGCCCCGCACAGTGCCCGTACGGGCGGACGGCCCGCTGCGCGGTGGGTGTACGGGCGGTGTGTGCCCTTTGTGTGTGCCGGGGGTCCGGGGTGTCCCCGGGCGTGGTGTCGGCGAAGGGCTGGCCGCGTGCGCGCAGCACGGGGGGTAATAACACTAGGGGCGCCGAGCCCCTTGGACGCGGGGTCCGGGGCGGCAGCCCGGGGACGCCTGCCGTCGCGGTGGGAAGGCCTCATGTCGGCGGCTGGGCGCGGCGTGTTGGGTGGGAGGCTGCGCGCTACAGGGCCGCCGTCGGGGGCGTGTGTTGCCGTGTCGGCGTTTCGGCCTAACCCGCCGATGCCTGTCCTGCTAGGGTTTCGATCTATGGTGGTTCAGCCTGTTCCCGTATCGCCATCAGTACCGAAAATCGCTCCTGACCAGGTACTTGAGAGGCTGCTTTGCGAGGGGGTCACTTGGGGTGACAGTGCGGAGTGGTTGCCTGAACTGCCGCAAGAGTCGGTAGACCTGTGGTTCACCAGTCCGCCGTATGCCGACGCCCGGGCGTATAGCAGGATTCATCCTGATCGTTACGTGGAGTGGTTCCTGCCGTATAGCAAGTCGATGCTGAGGGCAACGAAGGACACTGGCTGGTTGGTACTCAACATCAAGAACCGGGTCGCGTCGAGCGGGCCTTTCCGGGGTCAGCGGCACCCTTACGTCTACCAGCTTGTAACTGCGCTTCAGCAGCAAGGGTGGCGATGGCTGGAAACATACATCTGGTCAAAGCCTAATGCTGTTCCTGGCCGGTATGGCCCCCGGACAAAGGACAGCTTCGAGTACGTTTACGCATTCGCGAAGGGTCAAAAGCCTCACTTTGATCTGGATGCTATCCGGGTTCCCTACAAGACGGCACCGGAGGAGATAGCGCGGCGCAAGCTGGACAAGCTCGGCCGGCGCAATACCGGCGCGGGGTTCGGACGTGACCGGACGACCACGTATCTGCACGGTGGCGCCGATCCGGGCAATGTCATTTCTGTTCCCCAGACCTATAACCAGTACAAGGGGGCCGGCGGGCACACTGCCGCGATGCCGGAGGGGCTGGCTGAGTTCTTCGTGAGGGCGTGCTCCCCTGGAGGCGGGGTGGTGCTTGACCCGTTTGCAGGGTCAGGGACGACGCCGGTTGTTGCTCGCCGCCTGGGGCGGCGGGCGGGAGGTCTGGAAATTCACCAGAGTTTCGTCGTCGCAGCCCGTGAGCGCTTGCGTGTTGGTGAGCCGGACGAGACGCCTGTCGTTATCCAGCTTGCACAGTGAGCGTGCGGAATGCCGAGTCTTGCTGAGACAGTGGAATACATCATCACCGCGACGACCTGGGATGAGCGTGTCGCGCGCTTGCGGCTGGTTCCGCAGCGTCATGGCACCGATGACCAGCCGGCGATCCGCGCGGCGGTAGCACGGCGCCTGTACGTGCCTCATCTAGCACCGGACTACGCCTATGTGCCTTCAGACGATTTTTATGAGTTGCCGCACTTCCGCGACGCTTACGAGAAGGCGTCCGCCACAACGTCGGGTTTCCGGGACGTGTCGGTATCCCGCCTGGCGGCAGTTATCCAGGCTGAGCCCACCGTGCTCCTGCCGCTGCGGGTGATCACTGGCCTGAACAGGGGCGAGTTTGCTGCGTCAACGAAGCTCGTTGCGGACGCTCTCCAGTTGAAGCCGCTGTCAGCTGCCAAGGTCGACTCGATGGAACGGACGGGAACTGTAACGTCGGCGCAGCAGGCGCGAGTCGCAGCTGAGACCATCGATCAGATCATGCAGGGAACGCTGTTCGGTAGCCCGCCAGGGCACTTTAAATCCAAGCAGGACAAGCCCGATACGGTGAACGGCTGGGCTACAGTGCAGGATCTCGCCGCTAATGGTGTGCCCTACGGCGTCTTCCTCCACCAGCGTCACTATGGTGGCGCGTTCGGGCAGCTACTTAATGCTACTTCGGAGCAGAGGGGTGATCTGGTCGAGGACGCCGTGGAGGCGTTGTTCGTGTCGAACGGTATTTTGTTCATCCGCACGGGCTCGCAGAACCAGGGCGAGATCGCTGCCCGCTTCGGAGTGACCGTGCTGCCTGCTCCGGACTTCGTTGTGTATGACGAGTCAGACAATCTCAGGGCGATGCTTGAGTGCAAGGTCACGAATGATGGCGGTACCGCGCGTGACAAGGCTCTCCGCTTTGAGCGCCTTCATGGTGAATCGGTGCGGCTAGGCGGGATACCGCTGTTCGCTGTTCTGGGAGGCCTGGGGTGGACTCGGGTCAACGACACGTTGGGCCCGGTCATCGGCTATTGCGACGGGCGCGTGTTCTCTATCTCAAACCTGTCGGAAATGCTGACAGTCGCCCCGTTCCCGTCACTCGTCCAGCAGTGAGGTCTTGCGCGCCGTTAGGCGCTGCTGAGGGATTGTGCCCGGAGGGCGCCACTATGTGGTTTTCCCTGCGCCCGGCCGTGCGGCGGCGGGGCTTGGGTACGGCGGGTCCGGCGCCAGCGGGCGGGCCACCCCTCCTTGCCGTTGCTGTTTCCGTGTGGTGCACGTGGCCGGGGAGGAGTGCGGCGGCGCTCCGGCTTCGGGTTTCTGTGCGGGGGTCAGTGCTCCCCGTCGCGCCCATCCTGGTGGTCGTCCGGCTGGTCATTGGCTGGCTCATTGTCCGGCTTGACCGCCAGCAGGGCACGCAGCGCCGTCTCAGGGTCAAGGGGGTGTCACGCGCCGTTGAGGTTGGCCACGGGGGCTGGGGTTCGCGCCGTTGACGGTGTCGTTCGGGGTTATCCGGCGGGTTTGCGTTGCGCGGGTTGGTGGACGGCGTCACCGTGGCCATGTAGGCGGTGGCAGCGGCCCTTCCCGTGATCTTTTGGCTGGGACTTCGGGAAGGGCCGCCCGGGTGGTGCCGGAGGTGGCACCTGGTGGTGACGGTACGAGGCTCTTCGGGAAGTGTCGAGTCGCGGCTGATGGCCGGGGTGCTGCGCTGCCCGTCGTGCGGCGGGGTGCTGGCGCCGTGGGGGCACGCGCGGCGGCGGCTGGTGGCGGTGCCGGCCGGCTGGGAGGAGTTCTGGCCGCGGCGCGGCCGGTGCCGGGGCTGCGGGCGGACGCATGTGCTTTTGCCTGCTGACCTGTGGTCGCGGCGGCGGTATGGCGCAGCGGTGATCATGGCGGTGCTGGTGCTGGCGGCGCAGGCTGCGGCGGCGGGGCGGGCGGCGGCGCGGCCGTGGCTGGTGGTGCCGGGCGGGGGCCGGCGGCTGGTGCCGGCGTCGACGGCCAGGTCGTGGCGGTCGCGGTTCGGGGCGCGGGCATCGGTGCTGCGGGAACAGCTGACGCGGCTGCTGCCGCTGGTGGACCCGGCGGCCCGGGTGCTGGTCCCGGCCGGGTCGGGGGGCGGGGACTGCCTGGCCGTGCTGGAGGCGGTGACGGCCGGGCTGGCCCACCGGTTCCCGGCGGTGGCCGCGGTGTCGGCTCATGAGGTGGCCGCGCACCTGTCCGGGGGGCTGTGGCTGGCCCCGGCGGTGCCGGTCCTGGGGTTCAACACGACCCTGCTTTCCGCGGACGCCGTCGTGCCCTCGTGATCATGCCGGGCGGGTCATGGCCGGGATATCCGGTCATGAACCGGGCATTGGAGGAGGCATGGCATGACGGCAGCGGACCGGGAAGCCGCGGCCCGCCGGCAGCGCGCGCAGGAGATCGCGCTGTGGCGGTGGACGCTGGTAGAGCCCGCGATGGATCCTGCCCTGACCGCGCGGCAGCGCGGCCGGATCGTGCGGGACCTGGCCGCCCGCGAGCACGACGGGCCATCCGGGCGGAAGGTGCCGGTGTCGCGGCGGACGATCGACCGGTGGGTGGTCGCCCGCCGGGACGGTGGGTTCGAGGCGCTGGTGCCCGAGCCCCGGCAGTGCGCGCCGCGCACCGACGCCGACGTGGTCGAGCTCGCGGTCGGGCTGAAGATGGAGAACCCGGAGCGGACCGCGGCGCAGGTCCGCCGGATCCTGGCCGCCCGGCTGGGCTGCGCGCCGTCGGACCGCGCGATCCAGCGGTGGTTCGCGGCCCGGGAACTCGTGACCCGGCCGGGCGGCCAGCCGCCGGCCGCGTTCGGCCGGTTCCAGGCCGACGCGGTGAACGAGATCTGGACCGCGGACCTGATGAACGGCCCGGACGTGGCCGGGCGGGCCTGCCACCTGGCGGCGATCATCGATGACCGGTCCCGGTTCCTGCCCGGGGCCCGGTTCGTCCGCCGCCCGGACGCGGTCCGGTTCGCCGCCGTGCTGCGCGCCGCCATCCGCGACCACGGCATCCCGAAGATCCTGTATACGGATAACGGCTCCTGCTTCGCGGACGCCTCGCTGCAGCGCACCTGCGCGGTCCTGGGCATCAAGCTGACCCACAGCGCGCCGGGCCGGCCGATGGGCAGAGGCAAGATCGAACGGGTGTTCGAGACTATCCAGCAGCAGTTCATGGTCGAGGTCACCGGCGACGACGCGCACCCGGCGCGGCACCCGGTGTCCTCACTGGAAGAGCTGAACGACCTGCTGGACCGGTGGGTCCGCGCTATCTACCACGCCCGGGCGCACTCCGAGACCGGGGAGACCCCGCAGGCCCGCTGGGCGGCGGCCGCGCCGCTGCCGCCGCCGGACCCGGCGCTGCTGAAGGAGGCGTTCTCCTGGAGCGCGGTCCGGCTGGTCCGCAAGACCGCAACCGTCTCGGTCGAGGGCAACACCTACTCCGTCGACCCGTTCCTCGCCGGCCGGAAGGTGGAGCTGGTCTTCGACCCGTTCGACATGACCCGGATGGACGTGTACTGGCAGGGCCGCAAGGCCGGCACCGCAGTCCCGCAGGTCATCGGCCGGCACGCCCACCCCAAGGCCCCGCCGGACGAAGATCCCGCCCCGGCCGCCCTGACCGGCATCGACTACCTCCAGCTGGTCACCGACGCCGACCAGGCCGCCCTCAGCGGGCAGCTCAGCCTCGCCGCCCTCGACGACAGCGCGCAGGAGGAGCGATGACCATGACCGCCGAGACGATCCCCGCCAGCCAGCTCACCTGCCTGCTGCGCGACGCAGCAGACGGGATGTGCGCCGACGTGGCGGCCGTCGGCCTGATCGCCCGGCACGGGCATTTCCTGCACGACCCCGCCTTCCGCCGCATCATCGCCGCCGGGTCGTCCATCACCACCGGGCAGCCGCTGGCGGTCATCCGCTGGAACGCCGCCATCCACGCCCTGGAATCGGGGAAGCTGCCCTGCTCCTCCTCCGAGCAGGCGATCCTGCGGATCGCCGCCAGCCTCGCCGGGCCCTCCATCGCCGTCCGGCTCCGGGACAACCTCGGCAACCTCGACCGGCACAACATCACCCTGGTCACCGACGCCATCACCGCCGCTAACGGCTGACAGGAACGGAGCAAACCGATGATCGAGACCCTGCAGTCGCACTACGGCTTCACCGTCATGCCGTTCACCGCAGCCATCCCCGCAACCGCCCTGTTCGGCTCCACCGCACACAAGGAAGCCGTCGCCCGGCTCCGCTGGCTGATCTCCGCCCGCGGCCTCGGCGTCCTGACCGGCGAAGTCGGCTCCGGGAAAACCGCCGCCGTCCGCGCCGCCGTCAGCGGCCTGGACGCCTCCCGCCACACCCTCATCTACCTGCCCAATCCCCAGATCGGGGTGAGAGGCATCCACGGCGCCCTGGCCACGGCACTCGGCCAGGCACCCCGGTTCCACCACGCCACCCTCATCCCCCAGGTCGAAGCCGCGCTGGCCGCCGAGGCAGACGAACGGAACCGGCACGTGATCCTGGCAGTCGACGAATCGCATCTGCTCACCAGCGAGCAGCTCGAGGCCGTCAGGATGCTCACCAACCACGACCTCGATTCCGGGTCACCGCTGACCATCCTGCTGATCGGCCAGCCCACCCTGCGGCGCCGGCTCCGCGTGGGCGACATGGCGGCCCTGGACCAGCGCGTCCAGCTCCGCTACCACATCCCCGCCCCCGCCCTCACCGCCGCCGAGGCCGGCGGGTACCTGCGCGCCCACCTGACACTCGCCGGCCGCTCGGACACCCTCTTCTCCGACGACGCCGTCCGCGCCATCCACGCCCACGCCCGCGGCCTGCCCCGCGCCATCAACCGGCTCGCCATCACCGCGCTCATGGCCGCATGCGCCACCGGCAAGACCATCGCCGACGAATCCTCCGCCCGCACCGCCATCAGCGAGGAGGCCGCCGCCGCGACAGACTGACCACCACCACGACACCCCGTCCACCACAAGCCCCGCCCGGCAGCCGCCAGGCGGGGCTCTTCACGCCCCGGCATCGCCACACCAAGCGTCGCCAACATGGACATTCTGAGCGACGGCGAACAGGGGGAGCTTCACGCTCTCGTCCTTGTAAGGTCTGGGTTTCGCCGGGCTCATGCGGACCTCACCCCTGGGCGTGCTCAAGTACGCGCACCGCTGAGTAAGGCCACGGGACTCCATCCGGATTCGTTCCGGTACGGTCGTACTCATCCGGGGTGCATACCCACACCACGCGGAAGTCACGGCCCTGCTCGGGGGGGCCGAGTGCGCGCATGACGGCGTAGCCGCCATCGGCCGTTTCGCACTCCAGCAGAGTGCCGGCTTGAATCGCCATGCTCCTAGCCTCGTGGTTGCCATGGAACTTGCCAAGAAAAATCTCGACCCGTTTACGGTATGGCAAGTCTTGTGGCAACCTGGTCTACGCCTGGACCCGCCCAAGGGTTCCGGTTGCCACAAGGAGGCACCCCGTGGACCCATCCCAAGAGACGGGCTTCCGGCCCCCCTATCTGTCCTTCCAGACGTTCTGGTCGTTCCTGGAAGACCTGGTCTCTCGCCCGCTGCCGGGGAAACTGGACCGCTCCGTCATGCGCAAGAAGTCAGGCAGCGATCAGGCAAACCTCACGGTGGCATTGAAGTCGTTCGGCCTGATTGACGAGTCGTGGACCGTGACCGGCCTGAATGAAGTGGCCAAGACCGACGCGGGCGGCCGGATTCAGTGGCTCGCGCTACAGATCCGCGAGCACTACGCGGCACAGATGAAAGTGTCGGACGATAACGGCACGGAACAGCAACTCCGCGACTCCTTCAAGGAAGCTTTCGGTCTGGAATCAGCCGACACGATCCGCAAGGCCATGACGTTCTTCCTGCACGCGGCCAAGAAGGCCGACATCGAGACCAGCCACTACTTTCCGTCCACGCGGAGCGGGTCAGGCGCACCCGGCACGCCCAAGCCGCGCCGGGCCGGCAGCAGGCGCAAGCCGCCGCCCGGCGATGCGAAGAAGCCCGAGCCTGACGCTGGTTCGGCGGGAGAGACCGCCCACGAGCACCGCGATGTGACGCTCGGGGACGCCGGCACGGTGTCGATCGACGTCGACGTGCGGTGGCTCGACTTGTCCGATGAGCAGTTCACCAAGCTCCGGAAACTCATCAAGGACATAGAAGCCTTGGGGGATTCCGGCAACAACGGCGACAAGGAAGACGGGGAGGATTCGCCATGAGGAGGGACTGAGCCCCCGCCGCCATGCCTTTGACAGAGGAGCGGCGGGGGCCACGGGTGGCCGGCTCGGTTGCGCTGTCACGCGCCGGACCGGCTACCTGGACAGGGCCGGGGTGCAGTCACCAGGAGCCCCTTGGAAGCCTCCCTCGCGGGTGTAGCTCCCGTCCGGTCCACTTTCAGTCTACTCGCTGGTCAACGGCTTGTAACTGAGCCTGCGGCCTCCAGCCTGCCTGATCAGCACGCACATCCTCGCGGAGTCAGTCTGCTTGCACAGCGAGTACAGGAAATCGAACTGGCCCAAATACCGGCCAAGGTGCTCAACGCTCACATGATGATGCGTGCCATCAATGGGTTTGGCCGTCGGGGCGGGTGCCCCGACGGCCGGGCACCACGCCCGGTGCCCATTTCCCAGTCACCAGCATGGTGCGTACTGGTCCGGAACTCACCTGACGCGCCACTTAGTGCGGGGCGGTTCGGAACCAGTTGTGAGGGCCGGGCCGTCCCGCGCTTCGGTTGTCAGCGTGCCGTTAGCGCTGCCATAGCAGCACTAACGGCTGCATGTAGGTGATTGTATCCACGTGTTGTCAAGGTTTCCGGGATGACACGCTGTTCTGTCAGCATCCATGTGACTACATGACAGCGATACATGGTTGCGGTGAAGCTTGTCCGGTGCGGTGCCGTCAGGCGCCGGTGGCGAGACGGCGCCCGTCAGGCGCTGCCAGGAAAAACAGTGCCCGTAGGGCGCCATTCCGGATTGCCCGGCGTCCAGCCGTGTACGGCGGTGGGTGCTCCGTGCGGCGCGGGCTGCGCTAGGGGGCGGGTGGGCGGGCCACCACCCGTCGCTGCTGCTGCTTCCATGGGCGTGGGCGCGGCCGGGGACGAGTGGGCCGGGTGGTAGGCCCCGGTTTTCGGGTGCTGCTTTTTTGGCGCCTCCCTTGCTTAGCCTGGTCGGTCGGGTCCGGTGTCGGTGTCCGGCTCCTGGTGTGTTAGAGCTGGGCGGTCCACGTGATCACTAGGCGTCGGCCTGGGTTTAGGTTTTGCCATTTGGCATCAGACACCCCGGTACACGCGAAGGCGCCATCGCGGGTCCCCGGCCGGCGCCGGCCGGGGGCGGCCGCGGCCTAGGCGTCGCGGACGTGGCCGAGCAGGTGACGCAGCGCCGGCTCGAGCCGCGGGTAGCGGAACGGATGGCCGGCGGCGAGCAGGGCGTCGGGACGGACCCGCTGGCTCGCGCCGGCCAGCTCACGGGCCCCCTCCTCGCCGAGCAGCAGCCGCGGTCCCAGGCCCGGCACCGGAATGACGGCCGGCCGGCGCAGCACCGAGGCGAGCACGCGGGTGTAGTCCAGGTTCCGGACCGGGTCCGGTGCGACCGCGTTGACCGGCCCGGCCAAGCCGGGATCGACGAGGGCGCGCAGGTAGATGTCGGCCAGGTCGTCGATGCCGACCCAGGACAGCCACTGCCGCCCCGACCCGAGGCGGCCACCGAGCCCGGCCCCGAACAGCGGGAACAGCAGGCGCAGGGTGCCGCCCTTCGGGGTCTGCACGATCCCGGTGCGCACCTGCACGACGCGCAGGCCCGCTTCCGCGGCGGGCGACGTGGCCGCCTCCCAGTCCGCGACCACGGCCGCGAGGAAGTCATGGCCCCGCGGGCTGTCCTCGCCCAGGATCTCATCCCCGCGGTCGGCGCCGTAGTAGCCGATCGCGGAGGCACTGACGAACGTCCGGGGGCCGTCGGTCATCCCCGCCGCCAGCTCGGCCAGCCGCCGGGTGGGCCCGATGCGGCTGTCCCGGACGGCCCGCTTGTGCGCGGGCGTGAACCGGCCGGCGATGCCGGCCCCGGCCAGGTGAACCACGGCGTCGGCGCCGGCCAGCAGGCCCGGGTCCGGCTGCCCGGGCTGCCACTGGCGTTCGCCCGCTCCGGCGGCGGGCCGCCGGACGAGCTTGATCACGCGGTGGCCGCCGGTGCCGAGCAAGGCGGTCAGGGCGGTCCCGACGAGGCCGCTGGACCCGGTGACCGCGACGGTCAGCGGCTCGCTGCGGTGCAGCCGGGCCCAGCGCAGGGTGGCCAGGTCGGCGGCGAGCTGGCGGTGCCGGTAGGCGAACATCTGCCTGAGCGCCGCCGCGGGCACCGGGGTCTGCACGTCGTCGGTGACCCGGGTGTCGTTTTCCCCTTCGGCCTCGCCCTCGGCGCTGAACATGTGGGTATGCCGCCAGGACAGCACGGAGGACAGCCCGGCCGACACGAGCTGGTCGACAAACTGGTGCGGCGGGTTGTAGCCGTCCGGCTGATGGTCCGCCACCCAGCGCACACCGCCCGGCAGCAGCAGGACGGCCCGGCCGTCGCGCAGCGAGCCGGCTTCCTGGCCGACCCGGACCGGCTGCCACGGCGGCGACAGCCGGGTGATCGCGCCGGGCCGGGCGTGCCACTCGAACACCTCGCCGATCGGCGCGTCTACCACGCTGGAGTAGGTAATGCCCATCGCCCAACCGTAGGCCACGGCCGCACGGATGCCCGTCCGCCCCCCGCTGACCACAGGCCCGGCCGGCGGATCAACGCGGTGGCGTAGGTTCGCTTACAGCAGGCGGGCACGGCCGGTGCGGCCGGGCACCGCAGGTGATCTGGAGCGGCGGAACGGAGCCCAGCATGAAGACCGCGTCTGTGACGGCGATTGACGTTCACGTGCACGTCGAGGGGGACGGGCACGGGCACTACTCGATGGACGACGAACTGCTGGCCGCGTCCGCCAGCTACTTCAAGTCGGGGGACGAGCGCACGCCGACGGTCGAGCAGATCGCCGCGTTCTACCGGGAACGGCAGATGGCCGCGGTCATCTTCACCGTCGACGCGACGACCGCCATGGGCCATCCGGCGCTGCCCAGCGAGGAGATCGCAGACCGCGCGGCCGGGCACGCCGACGTGCTGATCCCGTTCGGCTCGGTGGACCCGCTGGTTCCGGGCGAGGCGGTGCGGCGCGCGCGCCGGCTGGTGGCCGGGCACGGGGTCCGCGGGTTCAAGTTCCACCCCAGCCTGCAGGGATTCGCGCCCAACGATCCCGCCGTCTACCCGCTGTACGCGGCGATCGAGGAGATGGGCGTGCCGGCGGTCTTCCACACCGGCCAGACGGGCATCGGCGCCGGGCTGCCGGGCGGGCGGGGCATCAAGCTGCGGCTGTCGGATCCCATGCTGATCGACGACGTGGCCGCCGACTTCCCGGGGCTGACGGTGATCCTGGCGCACCCGTCGGTGCCGTGGCAGGATGCGGCGATCTCGATCGCCACCCACAAGGCCAACGTCTACATCGACCTGTCCGGCTGGTCGCCGAAGTACTTCCCGCCGCAGCTGGTCCGCGCGATGAACTCGCTGCTGCAGGACAAGGTGCTGTTCGGCACCGACTATCCGCTGCTGACGCCGGAACGGTGGCTCGGCGACTTCGGCAAGCTGGACATCAAACCAGACATCCGCCCCAAGATCCTCAAGCAGAACGCCATCCGCCTGCTCGGCCTGGACGCCTGACGCCCGCCGTCCCGGCCGCGGCCAGCACGGGCTGCCGCCCGGCCATCCCGGCGGCCCGCCATCCCGGCGGCCCGCCATCCCGGCGGCCGACCAGGGCGAGCGTGCGGGGGCCCGCACCATTGGCCCGCCGGCCCCCGCCGGGCCACGGGGCCCGGGTCAGACCTCGC
>Ga0335085_10009715_pt1 | contig 14483 bp, 12 predicted proteins | sample Lox_Sample_45_FD_206712 | JGI IMG/M metagenome (GOLD analysis project Ga0335085, IMG submission 206712) | Soil microbial communities from Loxahatchee National Wildlife Refuge, Florida, United States - Lox_Sample_4.5 | ecosystem: Environmental > Terrestrial > Soil > Wetlands | place: USA...
ATGGTGACGCGCGGCTCCGGCACGATCCTCTTCACGGGCGCCACGGCGTCACTCCGGGGCGGAGCCAACTTCGCCAACCTCGCATCGCCCAAGTTCGCCCTGCGCGCGGTGGCGCAGAGCATGGCGCGGGAGCTCGGCCCGCGCGGCATTCACGTCGCGCACATCATCATCGACGGGCAGATCGGCGCTGAGGACACTACGTCTTCGCCGGACAGCCGGCTCCGGCCCGAAGCCATCGCGCAGGTTTACTTGGATCTTCACCGACAGCAGCGATCGGCGTGGACGCAGGAGATGGACTTGAGGCCGTGGGTGGAGAGGTTTTGAGACCCGCGCCCAGCATGCCTCCGCCCTAGATTCTCAGCACCGCTATATCTGGGAGCCTTAAACGCAGGGGGCGAACCGGCGTGCTATCGCCGCTCCTATTCCTTAGGGACTTTTTTGGAGCCCTTGGGGGTGGTCTCGCTCTTCGCCGGCGATGCTGAAGGAGCGTCGCTCACACTAATCATCATCTCGACGAATACGCAGCTGCTAACGCTGTGGGTAGTCTGGATTACCGGTGTCACTCCGCCCTGAGCATGGATCGTAATCGGGCTCGAGTCCTGCTGGTGGGGGCCAAAGGTCAACGTGTATATGATTTTGGCTGGCTGACCGCCCGTATTTCGGAGCTGAAACTGCCACAGGCCCTCCACGGTACCGCCTCGCATGCACCGACACCTAGCCTGCACGCCGGGGTAACCAGTCTCCTGAAACGGCGTAAATGTCGTCTGCTGGTATGGGCAGTCAGCCTGGGCAAGAGTCTCCGTTGGGACAACCAGGCTGACAATGGCCAAGACCAAAAGGACTCTGAACATCTCCGGACCTCGCTTTCCCCTAAAACGATACTCGTTACGCACAACACCGTCCCTCTCATAGGGTCTAGTGGCACCGACACCCATTCGTATGGTCGTTCCGATTGACCTCCTTGGATTCGTCGGCATCAAAGGTCATGCCTTGCTTCGGATCCTGGTTATGCACGATGCACATGTTGATCTGCGCGTGGGGATCGCCTTCGCCCTTGATCCAGACTGTTTGATCCAACATCAAGTCACTTGGAAATGGAAGCTCTGTTGTGCTCCCCGCAGTCCACCTAAACCAGTACCGGCTTCTAAGAGTACCGTCGCGTACTGAGCCCACCCAGAACTTGATTGCTCTCGCTTGTGTACCGTCGCATATCCGCACATTCCATCCGGCTCTTAGAAAGCTTCTCCATGCCGTCCACCAGTCCCAGGTAGATGGAGCATTGCGCTGGCCAATTGGTTCAGGCGCCTCGATCGTAGGGATAGTCGGATCAATCGCAAAGTCATATGCCCCATAGTGCATAATCGATCCATAGTCATAGGGGCCAAACGCATCGGCGTCTGCGATGTGTTGGTCAAACTCCTGCCTGTCTTCCTTTCGGATATTACTGTAGTTGATCGTAATGTAATGGTCACGATCCCGACGACTCTGTTCGTGAAACAGTCCCATAGTGTGGCCCATCTCGTGCTCGATGCGGCCGACATCGCAACCTATTGGCAGTCGAATGAGTTGTTGACCACCTTGCCTTCCTATGGGCGACAAGCAAGCGCCAGTCGTAGCGTTGGTGAAGGTAACGAAATCACCTTGGTTCGACCGGTCGATCCATACATCATGCCCGAGACGCGGCCGGAGCAGGTTGTTCCACACAGCAATTGCGGCCCGGATGTCAGCCTCGCGATCCCGGATTGAAGCATCAATCGTGAATGGAATGACGAGCTCGGACCAGTGGCTTCGAGGCGCGCTCAACAGAAGCCCCTGCTTGGTGTCACCGCTTTCCTTGAACGCCTTGTGCGCGCTCTTTATCTGATCAACCGACCCTAGAACGATGTCACCCTCCACCACTGCCAAGCCGTCGACGTCTTTATACTCGATCAGTTGCGTGTCACCTTTCTGGTTTACCAGGACGGCGTAGTCCTGAGTTACCTTTAGATCGGCTGCACTGATTATCTCGGTTACAGACAAGAGCCCAACGATCAAAGCATAGGTCAGCGACCGCATGGTCCCCCTTCTCTCAATTGGACGCCGCGATACTGCAAGCCTAGCCCGCCGACCCTCCCACAGCAAGGCGAATATTCGCCTCGGCGCGATGCCGTAGAATGCCCGGGGTTACTGCTTTTACGTCTTGGTCGTGCGAATCGTCAGCGTGCAGGCCGGAATTTGGCCTCGCGTGGTGAGCACCAGCCCCTTGCTTGATGCCATGCGCACCTCGGTGAGAGGAGCGCCCTGCTGCATTGAGTATTCGGGAATAGCCTGATGGTACTTGGTAGGTTTGTCGAACACGATGAAGATCGCCCAGTTCGGCGGTATCCCCGGAACAACCGGTACCGGAACACCCTGTGGACCCAAGAGCTGGACGTCAAGGCTCGGTGTGAAGTATGCGAACCAATTCTCGACGTTGTGTCTCTCTAGTTGTTGCGGGAGCCTCTGATCGCCGAAGAACTGCAACGACACGTCCGTCCTCAACTACTTAGGACCGGGCGCTAGCCAACCCAGCCACCGCGCCACGAGGATGACGCCGTCAGAAGAACTTCCGCCACCAGACGACGACCAATGGGGCAAATTCATTCCACCCGAGGACGATTCCCATCACGGCGCCCACGAAACCAACAAAGCTTGCGATACCGGACACAACACGGAAGATTTTGCCTCCGGTTATTCGACCGACGGTGTCCTCGCTCACAACGCCCAACCAACCGAGGATGGATACCGGCAGAGCGATGATTGTGCGTACTCCTTCTCTGAGCCAGATGAACGGGTTCTTGATTGATCGTGCGAGCAATTCGCGGCGATCACTTAGCGTTCCAAGATGTCGAACCATCATGTCCTGAAGCATCGCGGCATAGTCACGCGGGAGGCTCCCACCAGAGACTAGTTTGTCCTCGAACGTGCGCCGTAGCTCAGGCAGCACGTTCACGACAATCTGATAGTTGCGGTACTGAACGTTAGCGCCCGGAGGACGGTACATCACGAATACACCATCCGAGCCAAGCTGCCCTTGCATCTTGTTTGAGCGATGAACAAGCCAGACATACGACTCGCGGTCCTCCCCACGGTTCTTAATGTAGGAGCCAAGCTTCGTCCCAAACTCATCGGCGAATGCTTCCATTTCCGACAACCGCGAACCCGCTCGGGCGAGCTTCACCAACCCGATGATGAAGGGCAGCAACAGCGCGACCCCGATCCATATGCGGTCCATTGAGCGGATGAGGTAAGTTGGCGAAGCTAACCGGCGCGCAGCGGAGGCCACGCGAGATGGGCCGCACTCAGCGCCAGCGGATCATCGGGCACAAGCCGGACTTCCGGCGCACCGACCAGCTCGTACTCGGTGTAGCGGCACCGAATCTCGGGTGCTTCGCACACGTACCGCGCCATGATCCAGCGCCGCCCCAGCGGATCGAAATATCGGAAGCGGTAGAGGCTGATCGTGCGCATGGCAGGGTTGGTCTGACGTGGCGAGCTTCGCCACTTTGCTAATTTACTGCCAAGGATCATCTGAAAATTTGTATCCTTTGTCTCTCAAATAGGTGCGCAGTACAGATGCGGAGCTGACCGTCCAGTCTTGCTCTTTCGCATCCATTGTTGTGCCGAATCCGCGCTGTAGGGTCATAAGTACATCTTGGCCCTGTTTGCGATGCGCGTACGCGGCGCGACTAGTATCGTGCAACTCATTGTTGCCCTCCCCTCGGGCATTTTATCGAAGCTCGCTGACTAGGTCCGGGTACAGGAACGCCTACTGGTTGGAACACCTGACGCCCACCTTGCTCTCGATGGCTTGTGTCAGCCTCTTCAACTCGTCGTTAATCACGCCGACGTAATCTGCGGCCAGCGCACAAGCCTCATCGAATCGCTTTGACTGAATGAGGCTTCTCAACTGCCCAAGACCTTTGCTGGGATCTGCGTTGAACTCGGCGATTTTTGTTTCGCGCTCCTTCGCCCGCCGCTCGCGGTACGTCGCATCAACGGCTGCACGCTCGGCATCCAGCCAGCCTATTTCTTTGCTGACGCTGGTCCCACAGCGCATACGCCAGCAGGGCAACAATGACTATCAGTAGGAGCACAATCACGTTACGGATCGTGGTCACACGCTCGCAAGGCTGGAGACGAGCGCCAAGCCGCCCAACACAGCGAGCACAAGGATGGCGATTGCTAGCCATCTGATAACTCTCTGGAGCGCGTGCGTCCCTGTTAGCGCCATTGTCGCTGCTGAACAAACCTAGAAGCTCTGAACAGCCGTCAACTGCCCGTTATCGAAATACATCGTGGGACCACGGTACCCGTTTGCACCAATATGGTCAGGGTACCAGCATTGCAGATGCAAGCCTGCGCTCGTTTTCGTACTGTAGCAGGCTAGCGGTTTGCCTTTGTTAAATGTCGTGACTACTTCCTGATAGGTCAAGCCGATCTCGGGACTGTCTCGCGTTCCCTCAGGCTTATTTTTCGCTGCCAATTCGTTCATGCGGCACGTTTGATATTTCGCTCCGTCGTTAATCAGCGGTGCGCACTTATCCGCAGCGAACGTAGTTGTGCTGCCGCAAGCTAGAACGGTCGTTAGAACGACGAGGGCTTTTCTCATGGGTCCAGCGGCAGGTTCGCGCTTCAAAGGCTAACCTGAAATCACCAGTTGCAGGTTGATCCAGCGCAACGAAGATCAGAGCGGCGAGGTTCGCTTTAATGAGACCGGGACACGGCGATCCTTTGAAGCTCACGGATACGCTCTCGAATGTACTCGCCACCCGATATTGCGGCAGGAGTCTTGAAAAAGGCCGAGCATGGCGGCTCCGTCCCCTCCAAGCTGTAGTGCGATGCTAACATTCCTGTATCCCGATGCCGGGATGGCGGGTTTGCAAATGAGACCCCGGCTAACAGAGTAGGAGCAAACACATGGATGGGGCGCTATACACCCTCTTGGGCGTAATCGTTGGCGCGGCAGCAAGCCTCCTTGGACCGTATCTCCAGCAAAGGCAGCAGGACCGCCGTGACCAACTGCGCATGGCGGTTGACATCGGGCTTCAAGACTACAAGCAGGACATTGAGTTGGCGCGAAGCCGCCCCGCCGGCTCGCATTTGATCGCGCCGGTAGAGCTTTATGTCAACCATCATGCGCGAATGTTTGACGCTATTGCCAAAGGCGAACTGACGCCCGACAAAGTGAGGGAATTGAAAGCGGAGCGCGACCTAATCGGAGCAGCGTTCGCTAAGTCGGTATGAGCTATCAACCCGCTCGCGTAGCGTGCGCCTGACGCGAAGGGTTAGGACCACGCCCCGCGTCGAGCGCTCAGGATCGCGTCAGGCTTGACCCCGGACTTTTACTCCGAAGTTACTCCGCTCGGTCGGGCGATTCTATAACGCCTTGAGTTCTTTGGCGTCCCCACGGGGATCAGTTGCTATCCCCACCATCGTTGCCCGCACCTTGGCCAGGGTAGCGTAGCCAGCAGCGCCGCCGTTGTGGCTATACACGCGGTTTCGTCAGGCTCATACGGCTGCAGGGGATCGCAAACCGACCTGGAAGTCCGTTCGAATCAACTAACTATTCTTAGGCTGTTAGGCTTCCCAAGCTCGATACCTTTCGTCCATGTTCAACGCTTCAGTGGCCCATCTCTGACTACTGCTTGCGGCCCACGAGCGGCCGTTCGCTGTTGACCTCCTCCAAGGCAGTCGTCCGAGCTCGCGTAGGGCTATCTGTGCTCTCGGTGGTTGCGCCGCATGCGACGAAAAGCGCTCCCGCGACGCACCGAACGACGGCGTCGGCCAAGCTGGGGGGCCGGCTCTTGACTGGATGGTGCGACGCTAAATAGTTGAAGCGTAGCAATCACCGGTGTAATTTTGCTGCCCATTCGAGGCGGGAAGTCGAATCCGCCATTCTGTTGACCGTCAATCGCCATTGCGCTAAGAATGAGGTCGGTGTTCGCGGCAGGCTATCGCTCGAATGCACTGCGCAACTCTCTGGTCGGCCCTTGGGGTCCTGGGTGCTCGCTACGCTAATAGGCGGGGACCGTGCCGCTCTCTCGTCCCGGGCGCATCTCAACATCTTGTCCCAAACGGAAAGGAGAGCCAATGCTCAAGTATCTAGTCTCCTTTTCCGCCCTCGCGCTATTCGCATTCCCGGCCAGCGCGCAGACATACCGAGACGCCGTCACGCGGTTTGCCAATGCCTCACCCGATCTGACGTTCCCATCCGAAGCTGGCGAATTGGGAACCTTCAGCCGTCTTCAGATGGCGATCTACAAGCCAAGCGGCGACGGTCCCTTTCCCGCCGTTGTAATGCTCCCTTCGTGCGGGGGATTGCGGCCCGAAATCCTTGACTGGGCAAAGCGGACGGTGGCGCGCGGTTTCGTTGCATTCGTTGTGGATCCCGTCACCCAACGCGGACAGCCCGTTTGTGTGCCCAATTCCCCCTCCAACCACTACCGAGGCGCCAAGGACGCCTTTCAGGCGCTGGCCCACCTTAAGCACTTTCCCTTCGTGGATCAGGAGCGGATTGGCCTCCTCGGTTTTTCGTGGGGTGCGATGGTCGGCCTCCTGGTTAGCAGCAAGACGTTTGCCGAATTGTTCTCTCCCACCCAACGATTTGTGGCTGCCGTCGGACTGTATCCACTATGCCATGTCGATCCCATGCAGGGTCGCCCGTCGGTGGACTTTGTCCGCCCCGACCACGACCGTCCCGCGCTGATTCTCCTGGCAGACCAAGACGTCGAGGCACCTAGTGCCGACTGCGTTTCGCTCATGCAGCCGCTGGCCGAGAAAGGCCTGCCCATTGCTTGGCATGTCTACCAAGGTGCAACACACTGTTGGGATTGCAGTTCGATGGACAATAACGCAAAGACTGATTTTCGCGGCGTCCGGGTGGTCTACAAGTTCGATAAGGAATTGACAGAGGACTCCGCCAAACGAGCCTTCGAATACTTGGACGCACGGCTAAGGCAACGATGAAGACTATTGCCGTGTTGGTGCTCTTGCTTGTGAGCTTCAGCCAAGCGGTCCAGGGGCAGAAGCTGGCGAGGGTTGGCGTGCTAAGTCCGGGCTCGGCGCGCTTTCCTCCGATCGAGGTGTTCGACAAGACGCTGCAGGAGCAGGGTTGGGTGCTCGGCAAGACGATCGCAATCGATTACCGGTTTTCCGCGGGGCGCGCAGATGCCGATGCCAGGAACGCATCCGAGCTGATGAGTCAGCCCCTTGACGTGCTTGTGGCGTGGGGTCCGTCGCCAGCGCTCGCCGCAAAGGAATGGGCGGACCGCGTTCCGGTTGTGTTTATCGGGGTAAACGCTCCCGTCGAGCGGGGCCTCGTGAAGAGCTTCTCGCATCCTGGCGGAAACATTACCGGCATAACGTACGAGGCAGGAGACAGTATTTATCCGAAACAGCTGCAATTGCTGCGCGAGTGTGTGCCTGGGCTCACGCGAGTGGCGGTATTGACCGTTTCGTGGGAGCCGGTCCGTCCTTCTGTCCGCACCGGGTTGGCACAAGCCGCAAAGTCGCTCGGCCTCGAGCTGTCGGAAGTGGAGTTGCAGACGCCGCAGGATCTCGAAGCCGCGCTGAAAAAGGCAAGAGACCATGGCGCTCACGCGTTGTTCGTCCTACCGACTTCGTTTGCCTCGGCTTATCGTAAGGCGATTGCCGACGTTGCGCTGACGCAAAAAATGCCCTCGATTCACGGCATGACAGAGTCCGCGAGCGCCGGCGCGCTGATGTCGTACTCGCCGAGCCTCTCGGACGTCGCGCGCGGCGCGGCGCTCTATGTCGACAAGATTCTGAAGGGCACGAAGCCCGGCGACCTTCCGGTCGAGGAGCCGACGCGCTTCGAGTTGGTAATTAACATGAAGACTGCCAAGGCACTCGGAATTGCGATTCCGCAATCGATCCTGCTGCGCGCAGACAGGGTCGTTGACTGACCACGTGAATGTCCGCCATCGGGTAACGCGAATGGCAGCAACGGGCGGTTCCGGCCGTTCAAAGGTACCGCGCCGAGTCGCACGCGAGCAAGAAGCATTCCCGCGCAGCGCCAGCCTGCCGCGTTAAGCGACCTGTTTTTGGACACGTTAACGGGTTTGCGAGCGCCAGCACGTGGAGCACCATGGCGCCATGCTGATGCCGAAAGCCCCCTGGTTTTCTCCCCTTTTCGGGTGGACGCCCATCGGCGATGGCGAGATCATCGTTCTCACGTTTGCGCAGGTAGCTGCCATACCTGGCTGTCCGTTTGCGGACGGCGAAGGCAGCCTCAGAGCGAAATGGAGTCTTCGGACTCCGAAGAGCACGAAGCGAAGCCCGTATTGCTTCGTGCGCGTCCTCGAAGGCGTTTCGGGTGAAGTAACGCGCGTGGCTGCCCTTCAAGCTGCGCGGGCGTCGCAAGACGCGGGGCGAGTGCAGTAGGGACCGTCCTCGAGACGGTCGGAGCGTAGTCGCCGTCGTTGACGGCGGTGCAGTGAGTGCTGGTCGCCTCCATGGCGATCTGCAGGAAACACCCCGCAAGGGTGGCCAGGTGCTCGCGCTCGCCGTGAGCGCTTGGTTCTTCCAGAGAGACCGAGCGACGCTGTTCGTTGCCTCGGTCGCGGACGCGAGTGAGCGTCCGGCAGCGACGTAGCGGTTTCGCGCTCGACGCGGAATCGATACGTCTCGGTGCAACCTCACGGTAGTGGGAGCGGCGCGGCTGTCCGTGCGCGTGCTGTTCCGCGCGTCGCCGTCGACAACGGCGACCTTCGCGCCGCCCGCTGCCGTGAGCGTTGCCACCTGAGCAGCGGCGGGACCTGCAAAGCACCGCAGGCCTCGCCGGCCTTCATCCGAGCCCTACCCCGAGAAGCGCCGCCGACTGGCGGTGCGTGCGCGCCAGGCCTTCGCGCCGAGCGCGTGTGGCGCGAGCCATCGAGCTCGCCCACACGACGTGGCGTCAAGGCCGTAGCCGCGCACGCATCGCTGCATTGCGCGCGTCGTCCACTGGCGCACCGCCAGTGACGTACGCGCGCATATCACAGTCGGCGCGGCTTTCAAGGGCATTGCGTCGCGTGACGCAACTCGGAATCCACGTGATGGCCTCGGGCAAGGCCATCACGTCTTCTGCCGCGATGAGTGCAACGCTCCTCGCCGAATGATTCGCGTAACGGATCACAAGCTCGCGCCTTAACGGCGCTCCTTGAGTCCTGGGTCAATGACTCTCGCGCTTGCGCGCTTCCCCGGGGAAGCGCCAACGCGACGCCAAGAAAGCGCCGTGCAGCGCAGGGCGAAGCAGCAAATCAACTGCACAAACGGAGGGGTGCCCTCCGTCGCTCGCAGCAATTCACTGGGGTCGCTACGGCGCTCCAGGCGAGCAGTAACACTTACCCGACTGGTTCGGCACCACGGCAGCAAAGAGCGGCGCTTCTAGCGCCTTTCTATCACGTTCCACGAGAGGAAACGAGGCATGCGCAGGAAACGAAGTAAACGCAACGACCGCAAGCCGGTACAGGACCTGTCGATTCTCGAACTAGCGGCGGTGCTCGAACAGATCGCGGCGATGAACGCACTGCCCTTGGCGCCGTCGGCGCCACCCCGCAGGAGGAGGCGCCGATGCGCGACCTGAACTACGACTTTAAACAACTCTGCCGTCGCAACCGCGACGGCAGCTTTGCGACCCAGGCGGATCGGGAACACATCCTCGACTTGATCGCCGACCAGCTCTACGAGATGGGCGTGCGCGACCTCCGAGCGCAGGGCTTCAAGCCCAAGCACGTCAAGAAGCTCGTCGACCGCTGGCTCGCCGAGCAGCTCTCCCCGGGCACGCTCAAGAACCGGATGTCGGTGCTGCGCTGGCTCGCGCAGAAGATCGGCAAGGAGAACATCGTCGAGCGCACCAACGCCGCCTACGGCATTCCGGATCGGGTCTACGTGAGCTACGTGTCGAAAGCCAAGGAGCTCGACCCGAAGCAGCTCGATGAGATGCGCTGCCCCTACTCGCAGATGTCGGTCCGCCTGGAGGACGGATTCGGCATGCGGCGGGGGTCCTCGATCAAGGTGGTCCCGGGCAAGGCCGACCACGGTGACGTCCTGGTGCTCAAGGCCTCCTGGAACAAGGGCGGCCGGGAGATCCGCATTCCCATCCGCACCGCGGAGCAGCGAGCGCTCCTCGACGAGGCGAAGGCCTTGGCCAAGGGCAAGAGTCTGGTGGCGCCGCGCTACAAGACTTACCGCGACTATCTGCAGCACTTCCGCGCCGAGTGCGCGCGGGTCGGCATTCATGGCGTGCACGGCTACCGCCATCGCTACGCGCAGCGGCGCTACCACGAGCTCACCGGTTGGCAATGCCCCGCGCGTGGCGGGCCGACGGCGAAGCAGCTCACCAAGAAGCAGAGAGAACGCGATCGCGAGGTTCGGCTGCAGATCAGCCATGAAATGGGCCATGGCCGCGAGGCGATTACTGCAGTGTACTTAGGACGCTAGCGTGGCGCTTGTCGAAGCCATGTGCGCAACTCATAGCGCTTCCAAGCATTGCGCCCTTCGACGTCGCTAACAACACTGAGCCGATCATCAAGCGTCCCGCCAAGCCGCTGACCGTCCTGCCCTCGAAAGGGCTGGCGGACGCCGTGCTGGGCGTAGAATCCTTCCTACCCCTATTCCTTCGCTGGCGAGAGGCCCATGCCCTCCCGAACATCGAGTCGCGCCGTCCTGTACCTGAGATCGAGCAAGGACAGGTCCGACGTCTCGATCGACGCCCAGCGACGTGAGCTGACCGCACTTGCAACCCAGCGCGGGTTGCTCGTGGTCGGTGAATACACCGACGTTGTCGAGTCCGGCACCGACGAGAATCGTCCGGGCCTACGCCGACTCGTCGCGGACCTTCGTCAGCGCGGTCGCGGCTGGGACACCGTGATGTTGCTCGATACCAGCCGCCTCGCCCGCAAGCCGATTATCTCCGTGATGTTTGAGCGCGACGCCGAAAAGAACGGCGTTCGAGTCGTTTACAAGTCGGTCCCCGACGAAGATCCGATCACTGCCGTGCTGCTCAAGTCGCTCATGATGGGAATCGACCAGTGGCACAGCCTCACCAGCAAGCGTAAAGGTCTTGCAGGGATGGCCGAGAACGTTCGCCAGGGGTATCGCGCCGGCGGCAGGGCCCCCCGTGGCTACCGCCTCGCCACCATCGAAACGGGAGCGATCCGCGAGGGCACAGCGGTTACCAAGACCAAACTCGAGCCGAACGACGACGCGCCGATCGTCGCCGAGTACCTGCGCTTGCGTGCCGAGGGCATTGCGCGCACCACGCTCATGCGGCAGCTCAAGATCAAGTGGCCCGCAACCTCGCTCATCGGCATGGAATGGAACGCGCTCACCTATGCCGGGCACACAGTCTGGAACGTGCACAACGAATTCGGCTCCGAGGGCTACAAAGGCGGCGTGAAGCGCCGGCCCCGCAATGAGTGGGTTATCCAGCGCGACGCGCACGCCGCGCTAGTCAGCGATGCGATCGCCGAAACGGTGTTGCAGCAAATCGAGACGGCGAGCCATGGCGACAGCCGGCAGCGTGGCGCGGCTTACCTGCTGACCGGGATTCTGAAAACGCCAAATGGCACGCCCTGGTACGGCAACCGCACGTCGCGATCAGAGTTCTACCGTGCCCAGGCGGGGAAGATAAGCCGCAGTTTCCTTGCCGAGCGGATCGATCGGAAGGTGATCGAGACCGTCGCGCAGGATCTTCAGTCGCCGGCGTTTGTGGCCGCCGCGGTCAAGTCCACACGAGAGAAATTTGCGATCACTCATGACCAGGACATCGTGGCGGCGCGCGCCCAGATCGCCAAGCTCGACGCGCGCAGCGGGAAGCTGCTTGAAATGGCGAGCGAGCTTAAGACCCCGGCGCCGGTCCTGCGGAAGGTCGACGAGCTCGAGCGCCAGCGCAGCGACATCGAGCAGCGTATCGTCGCCTGGGACAAGGAGGACGAGGCCGCCCACGCCTTGGCGAACGTCACCGATGCTCAAGTGCGGACCATGCTTGGTCGCATGGCCGATGAAATGCAGCTGTATGAGCGCGGTGCGCTCAAGGACTTCCTGGTCTCCATTCTCGACCGCGTCGAGCTCGACCCGGAAAACGCCACCCTGCAGCTTTGCTATCGCATTCCGCTGCGTGGTGGGGTTAGTGTGGCGTCCCCACGGGGATTCGAACCCCGTTACCGCCGCGAAAGGGCGATGACAACACACAGCCGTCGCCTACATACTCCTCCGATACTCCCCACCCACCTCGAACAGCGCCTTGGTGATCTGACCGAGCGAGCACACGCGCACGGTTTTCATCAGCTCGGCAAAGACGTTGCCGTTCTCGATCACCACGCGCTTGAGCCGCTCCAGCGCCTTGGGCGCTTCCTTCGCGTTGCGCGCCTGAAAGTCCGCCAGCCGCTTTAGCTGCGACTGCTTCTCGTCCTCGGTCGAGCGGGCGAGCTCGATCTTCTTCGGCGCGGCGTCGCTGTGCTTGGCGAGAAAGGTGTTCACGCCAATGATGGGATACGAGCCGTCGTGCTTCTTGTGCTCGTAGTAGAGCGATTCCTCCTGGATCTTGCCGCGCTGGTAGCCGGTCTCCATCGCGCCCAGCACTCCCCCACGCTCGCTGATCGCCTCGAACTCCTTGAGCACCGCTTCCTCGACGAGATCGGTCAGCTCGTCGATGATGAAGCTCCCCTGGTTGGGGTTCTCGTTCTTGCTTAAGCCCCATTCGCGGTTGATGATGAGCTGGATCGCCATCGCGCGGCGCACGCTCTCCTCGGTCGGCGTGGTGATTGCCTCGTCGTAGGCGTTGGTGTGCAGCGAGTTGGTGTTGTCGTAGCTCGAAATGAGCGCCTGCAGCGTGGTGCGGATGTCGTTGAACGAGATCTCCTGCGCGTGGAGGCTGCGCCCGCTCGTCTGCGAGTGGAACTTGAGCTTCTGGCTCCGCTCGTTGGCGCCGTAGCGCTCGCGCATGGCCACCGCCCAGATGCGTCGCGCCACGCGGCCGATCACCGAGTACTCGGGGTCCATGCCGTAGCTGAAGAAGAACGACAGGTTCGGCGCGAACTCGTCGACGTGCATGCCGCGCGCGAGATACGCCTCGACGAAGGTGAAGCCGTTGGACAGCGTGAAGGCGAGCTGGCTGATCGGGTTCGCGCCGGCCTCGGCGATGTGGTAGCCCGAGATCGACACCGAATAGAAGTTCTTCACGCGGTGCTGGACGAAGTACTGCTGGATGTCGCCCATCACCTTCAAGCTGAACTCGGTGGAGAAGATGCAGGTGTTCTGGCCCTGGTCCTCCTTGAGAATGTCCGCCTGCACCGTGCCGCGCACGGTGGATACCGTCCAGTCGCTGATCTTCTGTGCCTCGTCGTCGGTGGGCTCGCGCCCGTTGTCCTTCCTGAACTTGTCGAGCTGCTGGTCGATGGCCGTGTTCATGAACATCGCCAGGATCGTCGGCGCGGGGCCGTTGATCGTCATCGACACCGAGTTGTTCGGCGCGCAGAGGTTGAAGCCCGAGTAGAGCACCTTCATGTCGTCGAGCGTGGCGATCGACACCCCCGAGTTGCCGACCTTGCCGTAGATGTCGGGGCGCCGATCGGGATCGTTGCCGTAGAGGGTGACCGAATCGAACGCGGTGGAGAGCCGCTTCGCCGGCATGCCGTCGGCGAGCATGTGAAAGCGCTTGTTGGTGCGGAAGGCGTCGCCCTCGCCCGCGAACATGCGCGTGGGATCCTCGTTCTCGCGCTTGAAGGCGAACACGCCGGCCGTAAAGGGAAACGACCCGGGAACGTTCTCGCGAAGCTGCCAGCGCAGGATCTCGCCGTCGTCCTCGAACTTCGGCAGCGCCACCTTCGGCACGTGCGTGCCCGAGAGCGAGACGGTCGTGAGCGCGCTGCGGATCTCCCTGCCGCGGATCTTCACCACGTACTCGTCGCCGGTGTAGGCCGCCCGGGTCTGCGGCCACATGGCGAGGAGCTTTGCGCACCGCGGGTCGAGCTTCGCGTCGCGGTCGGTCGCGAGCGCGTCCAGGATGCCTTCGGTGCTGCTGGTCGCCGCTTCGAGCTGGCGCGCCGCCTCCGCATCGGCCACGTGGCCGCTGGCGACGAGCTTGTCACGGTAGGCGAGACCCTCGTCGACCATCGCCCGCACCGCCCTGACCTGCTGGCGCTCGCGCGCGACCTTCGATTGCTCCTTCGCCCAGGCGTGATAGCCGCGCACCGTGTCGGCGATCTCGGCGAGGTAGCGCACGCGCGCCGGCGGCACGATAACGTTCTGGTGGGTGGAGTATTTGGTGGTGACGCGAGGGAGTTTTCCCGCATGCGATGCAACTTGGGCCCCGGCCTTCGCCGGGGCGACTTCGGGCGCGAGCTTCAGCCCCTCCTGCACGAGCCGCTCAGCGAGCGCGTGGTAGAGCGCGGTGACGCCGTCGTCGTTGAAGCGCGCAGCGATCGTCCCGTACACCGGCATCTGGTCGGGCGGCTGCG
>Ga0335085_10009716_pt1 | contig 14482 bp, 13 predicted proteins | sample Lox_Sample_45_FD_206712 | JGI IMG/M metagenome (GOLD analysis project Ga0335085, IMG submission 206712) | Soil microbial communities from Loxahatchee National Wildlife Refuge, Florida, United States - Lox_Sample_4.5 | ecosystem: Environmental > Terrestrial > Soil > Wetlands | place: USA...
AGTCGCGCGCGGTCTCAGGCGTTGTAGACCGCACGCCGCAGCCGGGAGAGAAGACTATCGAGGATTTCGAGATCGCCGGCCGCAAGGGACGCGCCACGTGGACCAGCATCGCCGTCGATCCGCCGCGTCGGTGGGAATTCGAGCGTCGCGGCGAGAGCGGCGTTGCCGCGCACATCGCCTACACGCTGGCGCCGTTCGCCGGGGGCACGCACTTCGAGCGTGAACTCGTCTACCACGCTCCGAGCCTCGCCTTCGCACTGGCCGACGCGCTGCAGCTTCGGGCGGTGATGGAAAGGGATTCGACCGAAGCGGTGCGAAGGCTCAAGCAGGCAGTGGAAGCACTCCCGCCCGCGCGCTGACGAGCGTTCGCGGCGCGCTAGCGCTTGCCCGCCTTGATCGTCGACAGCGGAAGAAGCTCCGGGAGCTCGATGCGCTTGCGGTCGGGCTCTGGGGCGGCAAGCGCATCCGTCTCGACCATCGTGGCGAGGCTGCGACGAGCAAGCTCCTGGTAGCTCTGCGTGCCTTCGATCTTCCACGCGATCTCCTGCTCGGTCAGCGCACGCACGACCTTGGCAGGCACGCCCGCGACGAGCGTGCGCGGCGGCACGACCATGCCGGCCTTGACGAAAGCCATGGCCGCCACGATCGCCAGCTCGCCGATCACTGCGTTGTCGTTCACCACGGAGTTCATGCCGACCAGCGCGCCGCGCTGCACGACGCAACCGTGCAGGATGGCCCCGTGCCCGATATGGCCTTCCTCCTCGACGATCGTATCCGTGCCAGGGAAGCCGTGCATGACGCAGCTGTCCTGCAGGTTCGCGCCGGCGCGCATCTCGATGCGCCCGAAATCCCCGCGCAGCGACGCCGCCGGGCCGATATAGCATCCGGCGCCGACGATGACGTCACCGATCAAGACAGCGCTCGGATGCACGAACGCTTCCGGGTCGACGACTGGCGTGACTCCGTTGATCGACCAGACCCGCACGCGCCGCGCGTTCATGGTCAGTCGAGCCAGCGGCGCGCGTTGCGGAACATGCGCATCCACGGCGAGTCCTCGAGCCAGCTCTCGGGGCGCCAGGACATCTGCACGCTGCGGAAGGCGCGCTCGGGATGCGGCATGAGGATCGTGAACCTTCCGTCCACGGTTGTGAGGCCTGTGATGCCGCGCGGCGAGCCGTTGGGGTTGTACGGGTAGTGCTCGGTAACCTCGCCACCATTGTCGACGAAGCGCAGGGCGACAAGTGGTTCCGCGGCCGCGAGCTGTGCCCGGTCGCGGAACTCGGCGAAGCCCTCGCCGTGCGCGACAGGAACCTGGATGCGGCTTCCCTCCATGCCCGCGAAGAAAAGCGACGGCGAGCGCTGCACCTCGACCAGCACGAGCCGCCCTTCGAACTGTTCGCTCCGGTTGCGTACGAAATGCGGCCAGTGCTCTGCGCCGGGGATCAGCTCGTGCAGGTTGCTCATCATCTGACAGCCGTTGCAGATACCGAGCGCGAAACGATCCTCGCGCAGGAAGAACTCCGCGAACTCGTCGCGCGCCCGTGCGTTGAACAGAATCGATTTCGCCCAGCCTTCGCCACCGCCGAGCACGTCTCCGTAGGAAAAGCCGCCTCCGGCCGCAACCCCGGCGAAGCTTGCGAGCGAGCTGCGACCCTCGATGATGTCGCTCATGTGCACGTCGTAGGCGTCGAAGCCTGCGCGGTCGAAGGCGGCTGCGAGCTCCACATGCCCGTTGACGCCCTGCTCGCGCAGGATCGCGACCCGCGGACGCGCGCCGGTGGCGACGAGCGGCGCGGCGATGTCCTCTGCCGCATCGAAGGTGAAGCGCGGTGCGAGGCCCGGATCCTCCGCGTCGAGGATGCGCTCGTGCTCCTCGTCCGCAGACTGGGGATGGTCGCGCAGACGCTGCAGCGCGTGCGTGGTGCGCGACCACGCACGATGGAGGTCCACGCGCGATTCCTCGAGCTGCACTGCTCCATCGCGCGTCACGACGATGCGCGCCCCCTTTGCCGGCTCTCCGATGGCGATGCAACGCAATCCCGCCGCCTCGAACGCGCCAACCACATCGTGGCGATCCGCGGCGCGGACCTGCAGTACGGCTCCCAGCTCCTCGTTGAAGAGCGCCGAGAGCGGCTCGCCCGGCAGCTCGTCAAGTGCAATCGTGAGCCCGCAGCGGCTCGCGAAGGCCATCTCGCAAAGCGCGGCGAGCAGCCCGCCGTCCGAGCGGTCGTGGTAGGCGAGCAACTTTCGCTGCGCGTGCAGCGCCTGAACGGTGGCGAAGAAGCCTTTCAAAAGCTCGGGGTCGTCGAGGTCGGGTGCCTGGTCGCCCAGCTGCCCGTAGACCTGCGCCAGCGCCGATCCGCCGAGGCGATTCTGCCCGTTGCCCAGATCGACCAGCATGAGCAGCGTCGCGCCTTGATCGAGCTTGAGCTGCGGCGTCAGCACGCGTCTCGCGTCGGCGACCGGTGCGAAGGCGGAGACGATGAGCGAAACGGGCGCCGTCACGGAGCGCTCGACGCCGTTCTCGCGCCAGCTCGTCTGCATCGACATCGAGTCCTTGCCGACCGGGATGCTCACCCCGAGGGCGGGGCAAAGCTGGAGCGCAACGGCCCGCACCGTGTCGTAGAGGGCGGCGTCATCGCCCGGGTGCCCGGCCGGCGCCATCCAGTTGGCAGAAAGCTTCACGTCGCCCAGATCCGCAATCCCTGCCGCGGCGAGGTTGGTGATCGCCTCGCCGACCGCCATGCGCCCCGAGGCCGGCGCATCGATCAGTGCGAGCGGCGTGCGCTCACCCATGGCCATCGCCTCGCCGGCGTAACCGTCGTAATCCATCAACGTGACGGCGACGTCCGACACGGGCACCTGCCATGGACCCACCATCGGGTCCCGCGAGCACAATCCGCCTACGGTGCGGTCGCCGATGGTCACGAGGAAGGTCTTGTCCGCAACCGCCGGAAACTGGAGCACGCGCCGTGCCGCTTCCTCGAGATCGATGCCGGCCGTAGCGAAGCTCGCGAGCTTGCGTTCGAGGTGCGCTGCCTCGCGCGTCATCTTCGGCGGCTTGCCGAGCAGCACCGATAGCTCCATGTCCACCGCGGTGCCGAAGAGCCGATCGCCGACGACGAGCCGTCGCTCGGAGGTCGCCTCGCCGAGCACCGAGAACGGACAGCGCTCGCGCGCGCAGATCGCCGCGAACTCTTCCAGCGCATCCGGACGAATCGCCAGAACGTAGCGCTCCTGCGCCTCATTGCACCAGATCTCGCGCGGCGACATACCCGGCTCCTCGGACGGGATCGCCCGCAGGTCCAGCCTCGCTCCCCTGCCCGCCGAATGCACGAGCTCCGGCAATGCGTTCGACAGGCCGCCGGCGCCGACGTCGTGGATCGAGAGAATCGGATTGGCCTCGCCGAGCTGCCAGCAGCGATCGATGACTTCCTGTGCGCGGCGCTGGATCTCGGCGTTGCCGCGCTGCACGGAATCGAAATCGAGATCGGCGGTGTTCGCGCCGGCGATGAGCGAGGAAGCCGCGCCGCCGCCCATGCCGATGAGCATGCCCGGTCCCCCGAGCTGCACGATCGGGGCGCCCGCCGGCAGCTCGCGCTTGCGCGCGTCGCGCGTGGACACGTTGCCCACGCCGCCGGCGATCATGATCGGCTTGTGATAGCCGCGCCATTCCCCGCCGACCTCCTGCTCGAACGTGCGGAAGTAGCCGAGCAGATTCGGGCGGCCGAACTCGTTGTTGAACGACGCGCCGCCGATCGGGCCGTCGAGCATGATCTGCAGGGCCGAGGCGATCCGTTCGGGCTTGCCGGCGCTTCGCTCCCATGGCTGGGGAACACCCGGAATGCACAGATGCGACACGGTGAACCCGGTGAGGCCCGCCTTCGGCTTGGCGCCGATGCCTGTCGCTCCCTCGTCGCGGATCTCTCCGCCCGATCCGGTCGCCGCGCCGGGAAACGGCGCAATCGCCGTCGGGTGATTGTGCGTTTCGACCTTCATCAGCGTGCAGGTCGGTTCCGCGCGGGCCTGATAGCGTCCATCGCCGTTAGCGTAGAAGCGCCGCGCGGTCGGACCTTCCATCACTGCGGCGTTGTCGGCATAGGCCACGATCGTTCCGCGCGGGCTCGCAGCGTGTGTGTGGCGGATCATGGCAAAGAGCGACTGCGGCTGGCGCGCCCCGTCCACGACCCAGTCGGCGTTGAAGATCTTGTGGCGGCAGTGCTCCGAGTTCGCCTGTGCGAACATCATCAGCTCGACGTCGGTCGGGTCGCGCCCCATTCGATTGAAATGCTCGGAGAGGTAGTCGATCTCGTCGGCGGAGAGCGCGAGGCCAAGCGCGGCGTCGGCCTCCTCGATGGCGGCACGCCCGCGCCGGGCAAGATCGATCGTCTGGAGGGGCCGCGGCTCGAAGTGCCGGAACAGGCGCGCCGCATCGTCGAGCGATGGGAGCACCGCCTCGGTCATGCGGTCGTGGATGAGCGGCAGAAGTGCGGCGCGCTCGGCGGCGTTGAGCGGCCTCGAGTGCCGTGCAACCACGCGCCAGGCAACGCCGCGCTCGATGCGCAGGACCGCGACGAGCCCGCAATTGTGCGCGATGTCGGTCGCTTTCGAGGCCCAGGGAGAGATCGTCCCCGGCCGGGGAACCACGAGCAGGAGCTCGCCTGCGTCGATCACTGCTCCGGCCTGCGGCCCGTAGGTGAGGAGGCGCTCGAGCGTCGCGCGCTCGGGCACGCTCAACGCGCGTTCGGTCTGAACGAAGTGCCAGTACTCTGCGGCTATGCCGGAAACATGGGTCCCGGCGAGGTTCGACAGCAGCTTGGCGATGCGGAAAGGTGACAGGGCGTTTCGCCCGCGGAGCGAAAGAAGCTCGGCCATCGAAGCTGCGGTGGACGCAAAGCAGAATTATACGCTGTCGGCTGCCGTCCCGTGACGTCGAGGCCCATGAAGCCGAGGTTCTGCGCGGAGCGCGGCACCTGTTTTCCAGCGAGGACGTCGCGGCGGTGCTGTGAGAAATGGCCGCCTTCTACGAGACGGCCTTGCAGACGCAACGTGATGACGCCGTTGTCGACTTTCTGAGCACCCGTGGATTCGCGCATTTCCGGATGGAGGATGAGCATCGTGGCGGCCGGTTGATTCCACCTGCCGGGAACGACTGGTCGGGCAACGCATTCAGCCTGGCGCAAGGCTTCGAGCCGAACGATCGGTACGAGTAGGGGCTAAGGCCAGGGCCGCTTCAGCGCCAGGTCGCCGCTCTATAATGTCGGGCCTTTGCCGGACCGATTGCACCTGGGAGACCTAACCGATGAATTCTCTGAGCTGCGCGGACATTCTCGCGGGCCGCGCGCCGACAGACGCCCCTGTCTCGCTCAAGGGATGGGTGCGCACGCGGCGCGACGCGAAGGGCGCGGGCATCTCGTTCGTGAACGTCTCCGACGGCTCCTGCTTCCATCCCGTGCAGGTGGTCGCGCCCAGCGCGCTCGCGAACTACCACGACGAGATCCTCCGGCTTACTGCGGGCTGCGCGGTCGAGGCAACCGGAAGGGTCGTGCCGTCACCCGCGAAGGGACAGCCTTTCGAGATGCAGGCAAGCGCCGTCAAGGTCGTGGGATGGGTCGACGATCCGGACACCTACCCGATCCAGCCGAAGCCGCATACCTTCGAGTTTCTGCGCGAGGTGGCGCACCTGCGGCCGCGCACCAACGTCATCGGCGCGGCGACCCGCGTGCGGCACACCGTCGCGCACGCGATCCATCGCTTCTTCCACGAAAACGGTTTCCTCTGGGTGAATACGCCGATCATCACCGCTTCCGACGCCGAAGGCGCGGGAGCACTGTTCCGCGTCTCCACCCTGGATCTCATGAACCTGCCGCGCACGCCGGAAGGCAAGGTCGACTTCACTCGGGATTTCTTCGGACGCGAAACCTACCTTACCGTCTCGGGACAGCTCAACGTCGAAGCGTATTGCCTGGCGTTGTCCAAGGTCTACACGTTCGGGCCGACCTTCCGGGCAGAGAACTCGAACACCAGCCGGCACCTCGCCGAGTTCTGGATGATCGAGCCGGAGATCGCCTTCGCGACTCTCGACAACAATGCGGCGCTGGCCGAGGCGCTCGTGAAGCACATCTTCCGCGCGGTTCTCGCCGAGCGCGCGGACGACGTCGCCTTCTTCCAGGAGCGGGTCGAGAAGGGCCTGATCGCCAAGCTGCAAGGGATCGTCGACTCCGAGTTCGTGCGCATGGATTACACCGAGGCGATCCGCATTCTCGAGAAGTCTGGCGAGAAGTTCGAGTTTCCCGTCAAGTGGGGCGTGGACCTGCAGTCCGAGCACGAGCGCTACATCACCGAACACCACGCCCGCAAGCCGGTCATCCTCGTGAACTACCCCAAGGAGATCAAGGCGTTCTACATGCGAGTGAACGATGATGACCGGACCGTCGCCGCTATGGACGTACTGGTGCCCGGAATTGGGGAGATCATCGGCGGCAGCCAGCGCGAAGAGCGGCTCGAGGTGCTCGACGCTCGCATCGCCGCGACCGGGCTCGACAAGGAGAACTACGGGTGGTATCGCGACTTGCGGCGCTACGGCACTGTGCCGCACGCAGGCTTCGGCCTCGGCTTCGAGCGCACTGTCGCCTATGTCACCGGGCTCGCCAATGTGCGCGACGTGATCCCGTTCCCGCGGACGCCTGGCAGCGCGCGGTACTGACCGACTCGGCGTTGCGTTACGTCTGCGCGGGCTCGCTGCCGGCACTCGCCCGGCCGATCGCGAAGCCCGAACCGCCAAGCGCGAGGCCGAGACCCAGCACGTACCAGAGGCTCAGGGTGTCGCCTCGGGCTTGCGCGAGGCCATTGCCGATCGCGAAGAGAGCCACGCCGGCAGCCAGCGCGAGCAGCACCAGGCAAGTTCCTCCGACGCGCGACAGGAGCGAGACGTGGCTCACGCGCGCGGCCACGGCGAGAAGCACGAATCCGACGACCGTAAAGCCGGGGAAGAGGATCCATGCGGTCGCCCCCGGCGCCGCGGAGCCGACGCCGAGCGGCGCGAGCAGCAGGAAGAATCCCGAGATCAGCCCCAGGACGAGCAGCAGCGCTCCGGCAAAGGCGAGCATGGGTCAGGGCTCAGTGGGTCAGTATCTTGGAAAGGAAGAGCTGCGCGCGCTCCGAGCGCGGCTTGCCGAAGAAGTCATCTTTCTTCGCATCTTCCACGATCTTGCCCTGATCCATGAAGATCACACGGTTGGCGACCTTGCGCGCAAAGCCCATCTCGTGCGTGACCACCATCATGGTCATGCCTTCGATCGCGAGCTGGACCATCACATCGAGCACCTCGTTGATCATCTCCGGATCGAGTGCGGAGGTGGGTTCGTCAAACAGCATGCAGATCGGATCCATCGATAGAGCGCGCGCAATCGCCACGCGCTGCTGCTGACCTCCGGAGAGCTGCCCCGGGAACTTGTCCTTCTGCGCGATCAAGCCGACGCGGTCGAGAAGCTTCAGCCCGCGCTGCTTCGCCTCATCTTTTCCGCGCCCGAGCACCTTGATCTGGCCGAGCGTCAGGTTGTCGGTGATGGAGAGATGCGGGAACAGCTCGAAATGCTGGAACACCATCCCGACGCGCGCGCGCAGCTTGGGCAGGTTGGTCTTGGGATCGCCGACCGAGATACCATCGACGGTGACCGTCCCTTTCTGGAACGGCTCGAGCGCGTTGACGCACTTGATGAGCGTGGACTTGCCCGACCCCGACGGGCCGCAAACCACGACGACCTCGCCCTTCTCGACCTTCGTCGTGCAGTCGGTCAGCACCTGGAACTGCCCGTACCACTTCGACACGTCTTGAATCGAGATCATCTGGCTCTTCTCCGGTTTCAGCGGATGACGGCAATTCTCTTCTGCAAACGCTTGACGAAGTACGACAGCGTGTAGCAAAGCACGAAGTAGACGGCGGCGACGAAGAGATACATTTCGACGAGGCGGCCGTCGCGCTGGGCGATCTTCGAGGCTGCCCCCACGAAGTCGGTCGCCGAGATGACGTAGACGAGTGAGGTGTCCTGGAACAGGATGATCGTCTGCGTGAGCAGCACCGGAATCATGTTGCGGAACGCCTGCGGCAGGATCACCAGCCGCATTGCCTGCCCGTAGGTGAGCCCCAGCGCGTAGGCCGAGTTGACCTGCCCCTTCGGGATCGACTGGATGCCAGCGCGCATGATCTCGCAGAAGTACGCTGCCTCGAACATGATGAAGGTGATGATGGCTGTGCGCTCGGCCCCGATCTGCAGCGGGCGCTCCCCTCCCGTGATCGCCTGGAACACGAGCGGCATCAGGAAGAAGAACCAGAAGATCACCAGCACCAGAGGGATCGACCGCATCAAGTTCACGTAGGCGGCGGCCGGCTGCGACAGCCACTTGTTCGACGCGAGGCGCGCCATCGCGAGCAGCGTGCCGAAGAAAAGACCGCCGAGCGCCGCGATGGCGGTGAGCTCAACCGTGTACTGGAAACCCTTCCAGAGAAAGGGGAGCGAGCTGGAGATGACGCCGAAGTCGAGATGCATGGCCGCCTCCTACTTCCCGCCCGCGATGTAGCCGGGCACCGCGGTCCGTCGCTCGATCACGGCCATCACCCTGTTCGCCGTCATGGCAATCACGACATAGATGAGCGTCGCCGCTGTGAACGCCTCGAAGAAATTGAACGTGTACTCGCCAAGCTCGCGAGCGCGAAACGTGAGCTCCGCGAGGCCGATCGTCAGCGCGATGGACGAATTCTTGATCAGGTTCATCGTTTCGCTGGTGAGCGGCGGGATGATGATGCGAAAACCCATCGGCAGCAGCACGAAACGATAAACCTGCGGCTGCGTCAGCCCGATCGCCATGCCGGCGAGGCGCTGTCCGCGCGGCAAGGACTGGATGCCGGCCCGCACCTGCTCGGCGATCCGCGCCGAGGTGAACAGGCCAAGGCACAGCACCGCGGAGACGAACTGCGCGTTGGCGGGGTCGGTCTTCACGATCCAGGCTTTGAGGGGCGGAATGAACTCCGGCACGACGAAGTACCAGAGGAACATCTGCACGAGGAGCGGGATGTTGCGGAAGAATTCGACCCAGCCGTTACCCAGCCGCACCATCCACGGCGTGTTCGTCGTGCGGATCGTGCCGATGACCGAGCCGAGCGCGATCGCGATGATCCACGAGCAGGCGGAGACGGCGAGCGTCCAACCGATGCCGGAAACGATCAGCTGCCAGTATTCCTCGCCGCCGCCCGGAAGCTCCTGGAAGAAGACGCCCCAGTTCCAGTTGTAGTGCATGGCACATCCTCCGTCTTGCGCAACGCGCGCACGCCGCGACGCGTCGTGCCGGCACCGGAAACAACAAGGGCCGGAAGCGCTGTTTGCCCTTCCGGCCCTGTTAGCTTCGGGATCTGCTCCCTCGCGTTACTCGACGCCCTTGTCGTTCGGGTTGGCGAAAGCCGCCTTGATCCCCGGCGTTTCCGGGAAGTTCATGTTGACGCCCTTGGGCGGGATCGGGCTGGTGAACCACTTGGCGTAGATCTTGTCGATCTCGCCCGACTTCATCACGCCGCCGATCGTCTTGTCGACCAGCGCCTTGAACTGCGGGTCGTCCTTTCGAATCATCATGCTGTACGGCTCGGTGCGCAGCGATTCCTGGATGATCATGTAGTCGCCCGGGTTGCTCGAATTGGCGATCTGTCCGGCGAGCAGGATGTCATCCATCACGAAGGCGGAGGTGCGGTCCTGCGCGAGCAGCAGGAAGGATTCGGCGTGGTCCTTGCCGTAGATCTCCTTGATCTCGACGTTCTGTGTCTTGTCGTACTTCTTGAGCAACGGCACCGACGTCGTGCCCGACGTCGTAGAGATCGTCTTGCCGTTGAGATCGGCCAGGCTCTTGATGCCGGAATTCTTCTTCACTGCGGCGGTGACGTTGATGACGAAATACGTCGGGCCGAAGGACACCTGCTTCTGGCGCTCCACGCTGTTGGTCGTCGAGCCGCACTCCATGTCGATCGTGCCGTTCTGCAACAGCGGAATCCGGTTGGACGAGGTGACCGGCTGGAGGTTGAGCTTCAAGTTCGGCATCTTCAAATCGGCCTTAACCGCGTCGAAGACCTTCATGCACAGATCCATGGCGTAGCCGATGGGCTGCTGCTTGTCGTCGAGGTAGGAGAAGGGAATCGAAGACTCGCGATAGCCGATTGTGAACGAACCGGTCTCTTTCGCCTTCTTGAGCGTGCCGGTCAGGTCCTGAGCCGAAACCGCCGCGGCGATCGATACCGCAAACAGGCCCAGCGCGATCCTGGTAGATAATTTCATGAAGCCTCCCGAAATGACGATGGAATGTGCCGCCGGTTTTGCAGATCCACAGAGACCAGCGCCGGATCCTGCCCGCCCGACCCCGCCCGGCGAACGTGTCACGCTAGTGTAACGACTGCCCCTGCCGCTGTCCACGCGGCACCCCGGCCGGCGGCTGCGCAGGGTGCCTGGCCTATAATCGCGCTCAATGGGGCTCGAGCCGATCTTTCGCGTGGCACGGCTTCGCGAGATCGAAGCCGCTAACGCCGCTTCACCGCTGATGGAACGCGCCGGCCTCGCAGGCGCCACGCTGGCGCGCGAGCTGCTCGGCGACCGCGCTCCCCGTGTTCTCGTCCTCGCCGGCCCGGGCAACAACGGCGGCGACGGATTCGTCGTCGCGCGCTTGCTCAAGAGTTGGTTTTTCGACGTGAGCGTCGCCTTCTGCGGCGACGCGGCGAGTCTGCCGCGCGACGCGGCCGCCGCCAAGAGAGCATGGACCGATGCCGGCGGCGAGACGCTCACCGCGTGGCCGCAGCGGGACGGCTGGGGACTCATTGTCGACGGGCTCTTCGGTATCGGGCTCGCGCGGCCCGCACAAGGCGTGGCCGCGCAGTGGATCGAGCGGGCGAACGCGAGCGGCGTGCGCATCGTCGCCCTCGACATCCCGAGCGGGCTCAACGCCGACACGGGCGTCGCCTACGCACCCGGGATCCGCGCCGCAGCGACCGCGACGTTCATCGCCTTGAAGCCCGGTCTTCTGACGGCGGACGGTCCCGATCACTGCGGCAGCCTCAGCGTGCATCGCCTCGGCATCGGGCTCGATACGGCTCGGACGGGGTCGGGTCACCGTCTCGACTGGCCTGCGCTCGCTTCCGCGTTGCCCGAGCCGCTGCGGCGTGCGCGGCGCAACGTGCACAAGGGAACCTTTGGCACGCTCGGCATCGTTGGCGGCGGCGACGGGCTCGTCGGGGCGGCCATTCTCGCCGGACGCGCCGCGCTGCACCTTGGCGCCGGCAAGCTATGGGTCGGCCTCGCCACGAGCGAGCGGCCCGCAGTCGATTGGGTTCAGCCCGAGCTGATGCTCCGCGCCGCGCGCGACGTGCTCGGCGCGAAGCCCGATGCGCTGATCGTCGGGCCGGGGCTCGGCCAGACCAACGAGGCACGCGAGCTCCTCGCGCACGCGCTCGCTCTGCCCTGCCCTCTCGTGGTCGACGCCGATGCGCTCAACCTGATAGCCGCCGACAAGACGCTCGCCCTTGCGGCAGCCGGGCGCACCGCGCCCACGCTGCTGACGCCACACCCGGCAGAGGCTGCGCGCGTCTCGGGCACGAGCGTGGCCGTTGTGCAGTCGGATCGCCTGCAGTGCGCGCTCGACCTCGCCGCTCGCTTCCACGCCGGCGTCGTGCTCAAGGGCGCAGGAAGCGTCCTCGCACACGCCGACGGAAGCTGGGCGATCAATGCGAGCGGCAACGCATCGCTCGCGAGCGGCGGCACCGGCGACGTGCTCGCCGGAATGATCGGTGCCTTTCTCGGGCAGGGAGTGCAGGCGAAAGACGCGCTCGAGCTGGCCGTGTGCCTGCACGGGGCGGCAGCGGATGCGCTCGTCGCGGAAGGCACCGGCCCGGTCGGCGTGGTCGCCTCCGAGCTCTGCCCGGTCGCGCGGCGGCTGCTCAACGCCGCGGCGCGTGGAGACAGCTAAGGCAGCAGCACCGTCGAGCCGGTGGTCTTGCGTGCGTGCAGGTCAGCGTGCGCCTTGGCGGCGTCCTTCAGCGCGTAGGTCTGGCGCGCATCGTTCGCGATCTTGCCGGATTTCACCATCGCGAACAGCTCATCCGCCATCTTGAGCAGATCGGCACGCTTCGACGCGAAGGTGACGAGCGTCGGCCGCGTCGCGTACAGCGAGCCTTTCTGCGACAGCAGCAGCATATCGAGCGGCGGCACCGGCCCGGACGAGTTGCCGAAGCTCACGAACATGCCGCGCGGGCTCAAGCAATCGAGCGAAGCGGGAAACGTATCCTTCCCCACGCCATCGTAGACGACCGGAACGCCCTTCCCGCCGGTGAGCTCCTTGACGCGCTCGACGAAGTTCTCGCGCGTGTAGACGATCGTGTGCGTGCAGCCGTTGGCCTTGGCAAGCGCCGCCTTTTCGTCCGAGCTCACGGTGCCGATCACGTTCACGCCCAGCGCCCGCGCCCACTGGCAGGCAATCAGGCCCACGCCGCCCGCGGCGGCGTGAAACAGGATCGTCTCGCCGCTTTTGACCTGGTAGACCTGGCGCAGCAGATATTGCGCCGTGAGGCCCTTGAGCATCAGCGTCGCCGCCATGCGATCAGTCACGCCGTCGGGGATCTTGACCAGGCGCTCCGCCGGCATGACGCGCACCTCCGAGTACGAGCCCGGTGCGCCGCCCTGGTAGGCCACGCGGTCACCGGGCTTGATGTCGGTTACGCCCGCGCCCACCGCGTCGACCACGCCCGCGCCTTCGTTGCCCATGCCCGAAGGCAGCGGCAGCTTGTAGAGGCCGCTGCGCTGGTATGTATCGATGTAATTGAGTCCGACCGCGGTATGGCGCACGCGCGCCTCGTTGGGGCCAGGATCGCCGACAACGACCTCCTCCCACTGCATGACTTCGGGGCCGCCGGTCTTGTGAATGCGTATGGCATGAGGCATGTCTTTCTCCGTGGCTCGATGGGTGGAGCCAGTTTACAGCACTGCACCATACCCGCGCCTTCGGCAGCGGGACTGGGTGAAGATCATCGATCACCTTCGATCGTGTCGAACTCGGCGTGGACCCGTGCATAGAAGATGCTTACCCGCTCCTGCCGCAGGAGCGCTAGCAGCTTGTCGGCCTCGTCGTCCGTGACCACGAATTCAACCGCGATCGTCATATCGGCGGCAAGCTCAAAGAAGTGCTCTTCGTGCAGGATCCCGTGGCGACCGAATCCCGCGATCGCGCGAAACGCCGAGCCCCCGTGGATGTCGAGCTTCTTTGCCTGTTCGAGCAGCCATTCGAACAGGGAAATATGGTGGTGCGTGCGGTTTTCGTGAACGTAGAGCCGCAGGATCGTTCCCTTCATATCTCCTCCCAGTCGGGGCCCGGTGGTTTCATGCGGCCGCACCCCAGGCGTACGCGCCGCGGATCAACACGATCCCCAGCAGCGTCATGACCAGCGATCCGACGACGTGGGTGGCGATTGCAACCGCCCCCCAGAGGTACTCCTTGCGCAGCAGCAGCGTAATCACTTCCGCGGAGAACGTCGAAAACGTCGTAAGGCCGCCGAGGAATCCTGTCGTGACCAGCAGCCGCACCTCGCTCGGCAAGACGGCGTGTCTGCCGAGCAACTCCATCGCAAAACCCATGAGCAGCCCGCCCGCGAGATTGGCGCTGAGCGTGCCGAGTGGCAGCGTTGGAAACAGGGGATTGAGCAGGATCCCGAGCAGCCAGCGTATCCACGCGCCGACCGCCGCCCCGCTTCCTACCGCTATGAGTCCGCTCCACACCATGCGAATCTCCCCGCGCTCAGATTGGCGTGAAAGACACTACTTTGCATTGATCGCCGGCGCAACCGCGCCACGACCCACCACGCGACGCGTCGGCTACTCGTGCGCCTTGCTGGTGCCGGGGACTAATACCGGATCCGCCGATGGCGCTTCCGGTCGCGGGAAATCGCGGTGTGAGCCCTGGCTGGCGCCCGCGAAAATCTCGCTGTAGAGGTCTTCGCCATAGCTGGTCGCCTGCGGCTCGCCCTCGATCAACCTGAATGTCCGCGTCCCGTCGACCCGGCGTTCCGCGCGAAGGAAGATGGCGGGGTTCAACTTCTTGTCGAAGACGCCGTGGGCGAAGTCGTAGAGGTGAGTGACGAAGAAGACTTTGATGCCGCTTTCGAGCAGGGCGGAGACGACCTGCCTCGCGATCTCCGACCCTTCTCGTTCGTTGGTCGCCGCGAACGACTCGTTGAATAGCATAAGCGCATTCGGACCGATAGCGTTGGCAATATCGTTCATACGGCTTACCTCTTCGTCGAACTTGCCCTTTTTCATCGTCGCGTCCTCCTCGCGCTTGTAGTGCGTAAAGACTCCGCAGCAGAGGTCGGCCGTCAGTGACTCGGCGCCGACGAACATGCCGCATTGCATCATCAATTGAGCTAGGCCGACGCTGCGCAGGAAACTCGACTTTCCCCCCT
>Ga0335085_10009717_pt1 | contig 14482 bp, 11 predicted proteins | sample Lox_Sample_45_FD_206712 | JGI IMG/M metagenome (GOLD analysis project Ga0335085, IMG submission 206712) | Soil microbial communities from Loxahatchee National Wildlife Refuge, Florida, United States - Lox_Sample_4.5 | ecosystem: Environmental > Terrestrial > Soil > Wetlands | place: USA...
GTTTGGGAAGCGGATACCCGCGGCAGGGTAAGGCTGATGCTGAAAGCCGTAGCAGACGGAGTGACGCTGGCCGTGCGCGCGCAGCCGGGCGCGAAAAGGACAGCGATTACTGGGATTTATGGCGAAAGGACGGCGGCGCAATTGAAGATTGCGGTGCAGGCTCCGCCGTCGGAAGGGCGCGCGAACGAGGCGTTGATTGCGTTCTTAGCAAAGACGTTTGAATTGCCGAAGAGCGCGGTGGCGCTGGTGTCGGGCGAGTTGTCGCGGAGCAAGGTGTTTTTGCTGCGTGGTGCAACGATGGCGCGAGCTACAGCGATACTGGCGCAGAACCCGGGTCTCAGAATCGAGACCTGGGGCACCGACGATTAGAAGAATTGAAAATGCGTAAGTTACAGATTTTAAAATGTCGAAAATGTGGCAAATGGCGCAGAAGTTCGAGGTTGTAACACAAATTAGCACAAATTCTGACTGCATCTGTTGCTGCGGACAGAAGGCGACACAAGCACGAAAGCTGATCTCTATGGCTCCGGAGGGGGCGCATCGGGGCAGCGCGCAGCCGGTGTTAAATGAAAACTCGATACGCGAATTTCTCGACGCTTTTTGATTATGTTTCCGCTTCCGTCAAACACCTCGTACCAACCCGAAAAAGATGCGGGATGATAGTCGCCCTTCGGATCGCCTTTAGGCATGGGCTGATATTCGTAAACGTCAACAAGGTACAGTTGGTCCAACTTTCTCAGAGTCCGATGGTAGGGGTCTGAGCGACCAGATAAGAGGCCTGCGGGGTCCATGAACTTCTCTGCTTTGATATCCCAGAGCGGGAAAACTTTGCAAACAGCTAAAGGGGTCACGCCCCAGGTGTCGATATGGAAAGCGTAAAGTGCACCATCAGTCGGAACGCTCAAGCCATCGACACTTAGTAGTGCCCGCTGAGCTTGCCCAAGGAGCGATTCACCGCCGAGGAACAGTAGTAAGAGTGCAGCCGAAGACAGGGTTCGCTTCATTATTTGCCTGCGGAGTGGTTCTTAGTCTCACTCTAATTCTAGACCCGTATTGGGTCGCGTCGGTATCATCTCCCGGGGTTCGTTCCGCAATAATCGGGACTGCCGCAGATGGCCAAGCACAGAATTAGCGCAGAAAACTGAAGGTGATTCTCAGGGCGTTCATCTTATTGAGCTTGGTGCGCTATCGAGACATGGGGCACCCAAGTTCGGAATTGACCCCAGGCTCACTGAGGGTAGTGGTCTCCCAGGTCCGAAAATCCGGACCTGGGGCACCCAGTTCTCGAATGCGCTCCAAGCTCAGTAGTGGGAGCGCCCTGGGCGTCGAGCGGAGATTTTGTGCTAGTTCTGTGCTACCCAGTCAGCGGCGATTCTGGTTCGTCGCCCACTGGTACGACTATTCGAGAGGACAGGAGTCCTTACTGAACGGCAGCTTCTTCTTGCCTCCCAATGCAAAAACAACTTCTATTGTTGTCTGCACCTCAACGGGTTCACCGCGGAGAAGATAGGGCTTATAAGTCCATTGTCGAACTGCCTTGAGTGAAGCTTCCTGTAGCATCTCGGGGCCGCATTCGGCGTGAAGGTCCAAAATCTCTCCTGTCTTCGAAATTGTGGCCTTAAGGATCACGATTCCAGATATGCGAGCTTTTTTAGCTTCTTTGGGATACTCCGGTTCAACCTTGTGGACCAGCAAGCCAACTGCTAGTTCTTGCGGAATGACGACGGTCTTCGAACTGGGTCGGGGCACATTCGTCGGCGTGTCAGCCAGAGGAGCGCCATCGGCAAAGAGTCTATTGGCGCAAATCACAGTTGAAGTCACCAGAAGAAAGCAGACGATATAGCCGGCAACCCGTGAGCGCATTGACGAATTATACGTGTACTATCGCTTCCGTTCGTTGACCCTTCTTCAAGGTCGGTCCCTAAGACCTTGGTTAGCAGTCTGTTCCGACTGCACGAGGATTCATGCTGGTCGGATCGCACGGAAGAATCTGTGCTAGATTGTGCTAGTCCCGAGGCTATCTAGGCCATTTGGGCTATCTGGGCTATTTCAAAATCAATAACTTACGTGTTTTCAATCCGCCCATTTGTGGGGCACCCACAGTCGTGTCACCCCGCGTGATCAGAAAAATGCCTACTGTTTTGCGGTGGACTGGCGCTGCAGTTCTGATTCGAAGGCGTGTTTGCGCTCGGCTATGTAGGCCTTGTAGCCGGTGGGGTCGATAAAGGCGTTGCGGTCACCGTTTTTCCAGCGTGCGTATTTTTCAGCGAGCCCGAAGTAGGCGCCGTGCGCGCCGAGGAAGATATCGCAGAGGAGATTTTCGAGGACTGCAAAGCCGTGCTTGTAGTCAGCGGCGATTTGCGGGTAGGCCTTGTTGCCGACGAGCTTGTAGCCGGGGTTGACGTTGGGGCTGCCGACGATGACCACGTGGAGCGTGCGGCCGCTTACGTTGACGTTCATTGTCCAGGTTGTGGTGCCTTTGGTGTGGCCGGGAGTGAGATGCGCGGTGAGAACTGTGCCGCCGAGGCTGACGGTATCGCCATCGTGAAGGATGCGGTCAACCTGCGCAGGAGGGAAGTGCATGGTTTTGTCGGGGCCGTATTGAAAGTCGGTTTTGCCGCCGGATTCGACGACGGAGACATCGGGCTGCATGACGTAGTATTTGGCGCCGGTGAGACGGATGATTTCGGCGCTGCCGGCGCAGTGATCGAAATGCGCGTGGCTGATGAGAAGAATCTTGATGTCGCGAAAGTGGAAGCCGAGCGATTCGACGCTTTTGCGGATTTGCGGGACCGAGGTCTCAAGGTTCGAATTGATGAGAATGAGGCCGCGCGGAGTGGCGATGATGTAGGCGGCGAGGTCTTCGCTACCGACGTAATAAAGATTGTCGACAATTTTGAACGCTGGAAAGGCATGCGTCCAAGCCGGCGTAGCGAAAGAAGACCTTTGGGCGATTGAAGCGAATGGAGCCAGAAGCAAGAAGGTGAAGGCAAGCACGTGCGTTTTCATTTTGCAACTTCCGAGGAGAGTTGATTGCGAGCGAATTCGATGGCGCGTTCGAGATGAACTCCGCGGGAACCTTTGACGAGAACGACGTCGCCTGGGCGGAGGTTTTCGACAAGCCAGTGACCGGCGGATTCGGCATCGCGGAGAAAGATAGAAGAGACGCCGGCGGCGCAGGCGGCGGTGGCAAGGTATTCGGCGTTGCCCTGGACGGCGACGACCAAGTCGAGGCCAGCTTCGGCAGCGGCTTGTCCGCAAGCGGTGTGGAGTGCGGGGCCGTGCTCGCCCATTTCGAGCATTTCGCCGGCAACCAGGATGCGGCGGCCTTTGGCAGGGCGTGCAGCAAGGGTGCGGATCATGGAGCGCAGGGCTTCAGGATTGGAGTTATAGCTGTCGTTGAGAATGGTGGCGCCGTTGATTTCGAGGATCTGGCCGCGCTTGTCACCGGCCTTGAGTGATGAGATAGCGGCAATTGCAGCGTCGAGTTCGACGCCTGCTTCAAGAGCGACAGCAAGGCCGGCGATGGCGTTGGAGGCGTTGTGCGCGCCGAGGAGATGGAGCGTGAAGTTGCCTTCGCGGCGCGCGACGCGATAGCGCACATGCAAGCCATCGAGATCCTCAGTTGCGGAGAGGATTTGCGGATCGGCACAGGGCCCGCTGCCAAAGTAAACGACACGGCCGGGAAAATCGCGGCCGAACTGCCCGGTGTAGGGATCGTCGCAATTGAGGAAAGCGACGCCGTTGGAGGGAAGCGCGGCAATGAGCTCGAACTTGGCGCGCGCGATGCCGGCCTGACCTTCAGCGAAGTTTTCAATGTGGGCGTTGCCGATGTTCGTAATAACGCCCCAGTCGGGTGAGGCGATGCGGGCCAGCGCGGCGATTTCGCCGGCGTGATTCATGCCCATTTCGACGACGGCGATCTCGTGTTCGGGGGTGAGGCGTAGAAGCTGGAGGGGCAGGCCGAAGAGGTTGTTCAAATTGCCTGCCGAGCGGAAAACGTTGAACCGGGCCCCAAGCGCGGCGGCGGTAGCTTCCTTGGTGGTGGTTTTGCCGGCTGAGCCTGTGATGGCGACGATGCGGCGGCCCCACTGTCGGCGCACGTGCATGGCGAGGGCCTGCATGGCGACGAGGGGATCCTCTGCGATGAGGAGTGGATGGGCGAGAGCAGAGTCAGGCAGCGAAGCGGCACGCGCGCGCGAGACAACGGCGCCGATGGCTCCGCGTTCAAAGGCGGCGGCGACGAAGTCGTGACCATCGAGGCGGTCGCCGCGAACGGCAAAGAAGAGCTCACCGGGGGCGACAGTGCGCGAGTCAATGGAGTAGCCGGTGGCCATGAGAGCCCCGGCGTTGTCGAGACTGGCGGGCGCCTCAAGAACGGCTCCGGCACCCATCGCGGCTTCAGCGAGCGAAAGAATCATAGAAGGAAAAAGCAGTGATCAGTGGTCAGTGATCAGTGGTCAGTGAACCGAAATCGGTGAGTCGTCGGTGGCCTGTGGTCAGTGGCCGGTGAACAAAGATCAGGCCGGGTTGTTGCACTTCACGATAGATGGAATTGCAGAACCGTGCAATGCCAATGGCAGCTGAACTGATCACATTCGTAACCGGTGATTTCCCGTGGACACATTCGTTACAGCGAGCCTACAGCGTTGGATGCTGGTTTCGGGCTGGCGCGCCATAGCCGAGTTCGGCGAGGGCAGAAAGCGCGACCTCGACATCGTCGAAGGGGATGGTGCGGCCGGCGAGGATTTGTTCCTTTTCGTGGCCCTTGCCGGCGACAAGGACGATGTCGCCGGGCTGAGCGGCGCGGAGCGCAAGGCGAATGGCTGCAGCGCGATCGACTTCGATGGCGTAAGCGACGCCGCTGGACTGAAGGCCGGGCTCGACTTCAGCGAGGATGGCGGCGGGGTCTTCGGAGCGGGGGTTGTCGCTGGTGGCGACGACAAAGTCGCTGCCCTCGCCAGCGGCCTGGCCCATTTTGGGGCGCTTGGTGCGGTCGCGGTCGCCGCCACAGCCGAAGACGGTGATGACGCGCGGATGCGGAGCGGTGCTGGAGCGGATGATCTGGCGGGCGAGCGCGGTGAGGTTGCGGAGGGCATCATCGGTGTGCGCGTAGTCGACGATGACGGTGAAGGGCTGGCCGGCATGGACGAGCTGGAAGCGGCCGGGGACGGGTGCGAGCGAAGGAACAGCGGCAACGAGATCGGAGAAGGGAACTCCGCGCGCGTGGACGGCGGCGAGTGCGGCGAGAAGGTTGAGGATGTTGACCTCGCCGGCAAGGTGGGAGACCACGCGAGCAGAGCCGGCAGGAGTCTCGAGATCGAAAGTTGCGCCGCTGGGGTTAAGTTGGTATGAAGCGGCGCGCCAGTCGCCGGTTGCGATGCCGTAGGTACGGATTTCTGCGCCAGCTTTTTGCGAAGCGGCAGCGAGTTCGCTGGAGCGGGGATCGTGGGCATTGATGACTGCGACGCGTGGAGCGGGATAGACGGTGCCGTCGAAGAGAAGACGCTTGGCGGCGAAATAGTTGTCCATCGTGTGGTGGTAGTCGAGGTGGTCGCGCGTGAGGTTGGTGAAGACGGCGACGTCGAAGGGGATGCCGGACATGCGGCCCTGATCGAGAGCGTGACTGGAGACTTCAGTGACGAGTTCGGATGCGCCGCGGGAGACGCCTTCGGCCATGAGTTCGAAGAGGTCGCGCGATTCGGGTGTGGTGTGGATGGAGGGGCGCGTTTCGCCGGCGACGTGATATTCGATGGTGCCGATGAGGACGGATTTTCGCGAGGCGGCGTTGAGCAGCGCCTCGGCGAGGAATGCGGTGGTGGTTTTGCCATTGGTGCCGGTGATGCCGGTGGCGGCGAGGCGGCGTTCGGGATGACCGAAGAATGAGGCGGAGGCCTGGGCGAGCGCAAGACGGCCGCGTTCGACGAGGACGACGGGCAGATTCGGATGGTGGGCGATGAGGTGGCCGAAGGTCTGGGCGGAGTCTGTGATGATGCCGTTGGCACCGGCAAAGGCGGCTTGTGAGATGAAGCGATTGCCGTCGGTGGTGCCGCCTTGCATAGCGACGAAGACTGCGCCAGGACGCACGCGGCGCGAGTCATATTCGATGCCGGTGACGGGCGTGTCGGAGACGCCGCTGGAGTCGACGGCGGTGATTTCGGCGATGAGATCGTTCCAATTCATCCCGAGGATGATTGTAGAATGCCGGGTTGGAAGCGAATTGAAGAGGCGGGCCCGCTGCGAGAAGAAAAAGGGCAGCGAGCCCGATTTTGCGAATCAGTGGAGGCCGGGATGGCCGCCGAAGCCGTCGTGATCCCAGGCGTGGCGATCGTGGTCTTCGAGCGGAAGGTAGAAGTTGAAGGTAGTGACGCCGGGGCCAGCGGGAACGATGTTGGAATCGTCGAGACCGACGTTGGCGTACTGGCTGTTTTGCTGCGTTGTGACATCGAGATGGACGTGAGCGAGGTAGAGCTCAAGTGGATTGGCGGCGCTGAAGCCTTCGAACTCAGAGTACGCGCCGGCCACGGAATTGATAGAGGCGAGGCCGTCGACCACGATGTCCTGGTAAACCGGGATGCCCGGAGTGCCGGAGCATGAGCCGTAGTTGGTGTTGAATTCGAGGAGATGCTTGACGCCGATGAGCAAGGTGTTGCGGTAAGTGATCTGCTGCACGAGGCCGCCGCAGGTGGGATCGGATTTGATGCGGATGCCGTTGTCGTCGGTGGCGACGTTGCCGAATTTGTCGGTGCCGAAGACTACGTTGTCATCCCAGAGCACGTTGGTGACGCCGTCGAAGGTCTGGCTGCCGATGGAGAGGCCGTGGGTGCCGAAGAGCAAGTTATGAGCAACCGTAATGTTTGACGCCGGAGCGGAATTGGTCTTGACCACGATGCCGTCGTCGCCATCCTCGATAGAAGAAAAAGCGACAGTGGCGTCGGTGAGGCTGTCGAGGTCAACGCCATCGGTGTTTTTGGTGTTAGCGGGGGTGGCAACTTTCAGATTCCAAACGGTCACGCCGGTACCGTCTTCGATGTAGAGGTGCATCTTGGCGGAGTGCGTGAGAGTGACGTTGTAGGCGATGAAGTTGGTGATGTGTTTGACGTTGATGAGGCGGGGCGTTCCGGAGACGCCGACATCGGCGCGGCCGTCGATGGTGCCGGGCCCCATGATGGCGGCGTTTGCGCCGGTGACAGAGATGAATTGCTTGGTTCCGTAGTTATTGCCGAAGAGGGTGGCGCCCCAGCCGACGACGAGTGCTTCGCCATTGACGGTAAGCGCGCCGGAGAAGAAGCTGTCACTGGTTTTGGTGGGGACGAGGAGGACGCTTTTGCCGGTGCCGGCGCAGGTGGTGAGAGCATCCTGAATGCGGGTGGTGTCGTCGGTGGCCGGCGGAGTGGCGCGCAGTGAGGAACTGAACTGGGCCTGAAGAATTGTGCAAACCGCTGGGTAGTGAGGTTCAAAGACATGGCGAGAATCGCCGGTGGCGAGGGTTTGGGCGAAGAGGAAGGGAGCAGAGAAAACAACCGTGAGCGCGGCGACAAGCGCCCGCTGAGGACGAAGCAACTGCATTGGATTGACCTCCGTGTGGCAGGCCTACGGGGAACCAAAACTATCTATTAGTGGTCTGACCACTCTGGCGGCGAGAGTAAAAGAGCGGCGAAACGTCTGTCAAGGGAAAAAGGACTGCGAATTCATCGGTGGGAACTTGATGCGGATTCAGAGGCAACCTTCCCCTTCGGAAGAGTAACCATGAGTTTGACAATGCACCTTGATCCGATTGACTTGGCAATCCCACTCTGATAACAGATGGGAATGCCTCCATGCATCCCAAGAATTGCGGTCGCGGGCTTGCTCGTCCTGCTGGCGCCATGGATGCTGTGCGGGTGCGCCGGAGGGAAGATTACGGGAGCGGCCGGCGGCGCGGGGGTCGCCACAGTGAGCCAGGGAGATTTCCCATTTCCTGGAGGGATTGGCCAATCTCTGTGGACGGGTGCTAAACAGGGATTTGCATTGGATCCGAACGGGTACATCTACGTCAGCTCGAATAATCTGCTGGCAAGTTATGACTCGCAGTGGCATCAATTGTGGCGGAACACGAACGTATTGGCCGGTCTACCCACCGCTGTCAACCACCTTGGAGATATCGATTATGGAGGCGGATATATTTATGGGCCGGTGGAAGGGTGGAACGGATGCACCGGCTTCAAGCCTGTGCTGCTGGCGGTATTTGATCCCCAGACCGGCAACATGGTGACGTGGAGCGATATCACCGCAGATGGGCACGAAGCCAGCTCAGTAGCGGTCATTCCCGCACTGAATCGAGTGGTGGTTTCAGACTTTTGTCAGAATGACGGCACGACAACGCTGTGGAACTACGACCTGAACGAGTTAACAACGGATCCGCCTGGCAGCGCGATGACGTACACGAGCAAGACGGTGCTGTCGACCAGGATTCCTCTTATCCAAGGAATCAGCTGGAATGCCGACGCCAGCCAGTTTTTGATTTCCGCTGATATTGATGGGACGGCGGGGAGCCTGTGGTTTGCGAACGGGAGTGGGGAAGTGACCGGCCCTGTTTATACCGTGCCAACGTCAGCAGGAATCGAACTTGAAGGAGTGGATTACAACTCCGATTACCTTACTTTTTTTGAAAACGGTTATGTGTGGGGCATCGGAAAGCCAGTATTGCAGCCGACCTTCAGTTTGGCAGGCGGCACTTTCTGCAATGCGCAAACAGTGAGCATTGCGGATGCGACAGCAGGGGCAGCCGTTTATTACACGACGGATGGCTCAATGCCGAAGACGAGCTCAACGGCATACAGCGGCCCGATCACCGTTTCGACGACGGAAACGATCAGCGCCATCGGGGCACTGAACGGACTTGCATCGAGCGCGAAGACGACAGCGACCTACGTGATCGACCCGACGAGTTGTGCGGCGTCGGACCCCAGCCAGTAGGTACCGGACACAGTGACTCAGGAATTACGACAGGCGAGGGCGCGATCGTCGCGACTTGTTTCGGGGCGGTTCAGCGCTGGCAGCGAACCACGATACGGGTGCCGGGAGGAACCATGGAGCCGGGAGCAGGAGCCTGCTCGCGGGCGATGCCGTCGCCCGCAACTTCGACCTGAAGGCCGGCGGTCCCGGCCTGCTCAATGACCTCGCGCAGCGAGAGACCGATGAAAGAGGGCACGCGCAGCTGTCCTGCATCGGCGACAACGATGGCGTTGGCAGGCGGGCTGGATTTCGCCGAATCTGACGGCTGGGATGCCGGCACTGCGGCGGGGCCGTTGGGCAGCGGAGCCGGGCGCGAAGCGGGCTGATTGTCGGCGGGCTGAGCGACTGGAGGAGAAGAAGTTGTGGCAGAAGGCGCGGCGCGCAGAGGATCGTCGCTGGGCAGATCGTTCGCTGCCTGGTAGAGGGCCTGGATATCTTCTTCCTGCGAAGGGCTGTCGTCTTCGGTGACAGGGGCATCCTTCTTTGCGGAGGTTTTGACGGGCTGAAGATCGATGTCGTGAGGGACGCCGAGATATTCGAGCACCTCCTGCGCCACTTCAGCAAAGACGGGCGCGGAGACAGCGGTGCCGTAGTAGTCGCCGTGTGGGGAGTCAATGATGACGGCAACGGAGATGACCGGATTGTTGACCGGCGCAAAGCCTGCAAACGAGGCGATGTGCATGGTCTTCGAATAGAGGTGAGTGACGGGGTCGATTTTTTGCGCGGTTCCGGTTTTGCCGGCAGAGGAGTAGCCGTTAAGCTGCGCCGGCTTGCCGGTACCGAAGAGCACGACACCTTCCATCATCTTGCGCATTTGGGCGGAAGCCAGTTCGCTGATGACACGATGAGCTCCGGCGGGAAGCGGGCTGGGAATGTCGGCCGCCGGCTGGAACGGAGAAGCGTGAGGGGAAAAGGAGACCTGCTTCAATTGCGGCTGCGGCACCTGGGATGGGGCTGGTTTTTGGTTCGGATTCGGAGGTGGATCCTGGCCGGGCATGAGGATGTGCGGCGGGAGATACGTACCTCCGTTGGCGATGGTTGAAACCATCGAGACCAATTGCACCGGCGTAACGGCTTCTTCCTGGCCGATGGCAACGTAGCCAATGGAGGCCGGCTGCCATCTGCTGACGGGGCGCAGAAGACCGCGCGTTTCGCCGGGGAGCTCGATGCCGGAGCGCTGGCCGAAGCCGAAGGAGCGAATGTAATTGTAGAGACGATCGGGGCCAAGCTTGAGCGCCAGCTTGATGACTCCGACATCGCTGGAGCGGGCAAGGGCAGTGGCAACAGAGACGGTGCCGATGCCGCGATCGCTGCGGTCGTCGTGAATGACGCGGCCGAAGAGGTTAATCTGGCCGCCCTGGCAATCGATCATGTCGTCGGGGGTAGCGACCTTGGCGTCCATCGCGGCGGCATAGGTGACAAGCTTGAAGGTGGAACCGGGCTCATAGACATCGCTGACGGCATGATCGCGCAAGAGCGCGGGGCTCGTGTGGCGGAACTGATTGGGATTGAAGGTGGGGCGAATGGCCAAGGCGAGGATTTGGCCGGTGTGCGGATCCTGCACAACGACGGTGCCGCTAAGGGACTGCGTTTTTTGCATGGCGTGATCGAGCGCCTGCTCGGCCATGAACTGGATATTTTCGTCGATGGTAAGGACGAGGCTGCGGCCGGGCTGCGGTTCACGCTCGGTCGATCCGAGAACTTTGCGGTGCGCATCCATGGCGGCGTCCATGAGACCGGGGCGGCCGTGGAGGTCAGCCTCAAACTTTTCTTCGAGGCCGCCGAGGCCGTCGTCGTCGGCGCCGACGTAGCCGAGGACCTGCGCGGCGAGTTGATTGTCGGGGTAGAAGCGCTGGAACTCCTTCTGAAAGTAGATGCCCTTCATGTTCAGGGCCTTGATGGCGGCTGCGACCTGAGGCGTGACGCGACGAGCGATCCAGGCAAAGTTGCGGCCGGCGTTGAGGCGAGCGGCAATCTGGCCGGCGGTGGTGAGTTTGTCTTCAGGGTCGGTATGGACGATGGAAGCGAGAGTTTGCGCGGCCATCTGCTTGTTGCCGATTTCGCTGGGATCGGCGTAGATGGAGTCGGCGAGCACGGTCATGGCCAGCTCGCGCAGGTTCCGGTCGTAGAGAACGCCGCGGCGGGGTGCGACTTCAAAAGTTCGTTGTTGCTGTTTCGCCGCGCGCTCGACGAAGTCCTGGTGGCGCACGATCTGCAGCCAGAAGAGGCGGCCGGAGATGGCGCATGCCCAGATGAGGAAGAAGAGGCAGACTGTCCAAAAGCGCGGCCGCTTGAAGGGAACGGAACGAGGAGTGGTGCTGCGGGTGCGGACGGGTTGAGTGGCGGACGACATCGAGCTTCCAGCTCCTAGCTTCTAGCTTCTAGCTGCATTCGTGTCACGCCCACGTTTCTTCATTCCTCAGAGTGCCGGATTCAATCCCAAGCATTGCAAAAGCGTTGAAGATATTCTTCTCACCGCGCGGCGGGAGCTGGAGAAGCGACTTGAGCCAGAACCGGAGAGCCGGAATCGGAGTGGCTATCCGGATAAACGACCTGGCCCGGCTGGGGCTCAACGAGACCGTATTCGCGAGCCATTTGATCGATGCGCCCGGGCTGCGTGAGCTCCGCCTCGCTGAGACGGAGTTGACGATTTTGCTCGCGCAACTGGTCGACAACCTGTTTTTCGCTTTCGACGCGGTAGCTGCTCTCAATCGCAGAGAAGTGCTGCAACCCATAAACCATGATGAGGGCGAAAAGGACAGCGACGGCGACAGAAAAGACACGCATTTCGCGGGCGCGAACCGGGTCAGCGGCTTTGACGAGGCGAGTATTGTCAAAGTGCCGGGTAATGTAGAACTCGGGGGTGCGCACGCGGCGGCGGCGCTGCACCTGCTGCGCCATCAGCTCTGCGTTGCGCTCGGCGATCCGGGCTCCCCAGCCACGGCCGGTTTCAAAGTAAGTTGTTGCACATGCCGCCATTTGCTCTCCTAAGCTGCTAGCCTCTAGCTGCTAGCCTCTAGCTTTCTTTCTGCTGCCCTGAGCTTTGCGCTGCGCGAGCGCGGGTTACGTTCAATTTCTTCTTCGCCGGCGGTGACTGGTTTTCTGGTCAGAATGTTCCAGGTTCCCTGCCGTGCACCTTCACGAAAACTGTCTTTTGCGATGCGATCTTCCAAACTATGAAAGCTGATGACGACGAGGCGTGCGGAGGACTTAAGCAAACTGGGTGCGGCCTCAAGCAATGCCCGGATTTCGTCCAATTCCTGATTCACGAAGATGCGCAACGCCTGGAAGGTTTTCGTGGCCGGGTGAATCGGCGAATTTTTCATTGGCGGGACGGCTGAGGCTACGATCCGGGCCAACTGCCCCGTTGATGTAACCGGCCGCCCCCGCACAATGGCTCTGGCGACTGTCCGCGACCTCCTTTCCTCACCGTATTCGTAAATGAGATTTGCCAGCTCGCGCTCGCTCATCTCATTCACCACCTGATAGGCCGAGAGCCCCGAACGCGTATCCATACGCATGTCTACGGGACCGTCCGCCTGAAAACTAAACCCTCTGTGCGCCTCACCGAATTGCAGGCTGCTCACGCCGAAGTCGGCCAGCATTCCGTCGATCGATGCCGGCTGGACGTGCTCGGCGATCCGGCTGAATGCCTCGCCGACGTACTCGACTTGCGGGGCAATTTGCGCCCCATGGCTGCCGAGCTCTTCGCAAACCCGGGTCAGCCGCGTTTTGGCCAAGTCGAGCGCCTCCGGATCGCGGTCGAATCCGATCAAGCGCCCTGCGGGTCCCAATCGCCGAACGATGCCCTCGGCATGGCCCGCAAGTCCGAGCGTGCAGTCAACGTAAGTTCCGCCCGGCCGCACGCCGAGAAAATCCATCACCTCTTGAAAAAGAACCGGCACATGGCGTACAGACTGTTCCGTCATGCGCTCCCCCCTGAGGGGATTAAGAACCGCGTTCCTGGGCCAGAATCGCGCCTACCGTCTTGCGGTCATCCGCAGAGAGGGATTTGGCGGGAAGATTCTGTTCAAACTGCGCCCGATTGAGCACCTCGAGGTGCGTGATCTTGCCCATTACGGCAAGGTCGCCTTCCAGCCGGGCCGAGGCGCGCAGGATTTGCGGAAGCATGATCCGCCCCTGGGCGTCGATCTTGACTTGCTGGCCGTAATAGCTGGTCATATCGAGGTATTTCGTTACGGCGTCGTTCATGGCGCTGTGTTTTGCCAGGAGCGACTCAACCTTTTCCCACTCGCCGAGCGGCCAAATTTGTGCGCGCTGGCCGTCTTCGCTGGTCACATAGAGGTCGGTGACATTGACGGCATCCAGCAATTGCTTAAAGGGAACGGGAAGCTTTAGCCGCCCGCTTTCCTCGATTTTTGCTGGATGATTGCCGCGAAACATTTGCGTGCCTCAAACTCGTGCTTGGGTCCTGCGGGTTAGCCGAGCTGGTTCCCCAGCACGGTTGGAGCCCGGAAAATCCTTACGGGAGGCAGAATCGGAGTAAACTCGGGATGGAAATCGGTCGATAACTCCGAATAGCTCCGTAAAACTCCAATTTCTTCCATCTCGGACGATAGTAACCTTGATTCCTGCTTTCGCCAAGTGAAAAAACGGTGGAAACTATAGGAAAAGTTAGACTTCTGCCCTGAGGTCAACTAATAGGTGAAGATTTTCAAATCACCCCAAGATGTTGTGTTTACTGCTTTGATTCCCAGGCTGGACATACTGAAGCGGGTGTGATAGGGGAAGAAAAAGCGAAAATACAGGAATTACGCGACAGAGGTGGAAGACGGACGGCTGCGGGACTGGCGCTACCTGGTGGGAGGAGCCGGCGAGCGGGTTTGAGCATAGGCCAGTAATTGGGTGAATCGGGGGTCGTTTTGCAGGGCCTTGAGGTCGGGGTTTGTGGCCATGCGTTTGATGGCCCAGCCGGGAAGACCATGATCGACTGCATCGCGCAAAAGGTGCAGCGCGTCGTCGCGATGGCCTTCGCGGAGCTTGAGCGCCGCGAGGCTTTCCGTGGTCTCTGCCGCTGAAGGGTTATCCGGTCCAAGCACGTGGAGCTGGATGGTGCGAGCCTGCGCGAACAGTTGTTCGGCACGCGAGTAGTCGCCGCGTTCGGCGACGATGTCGGCGAGGTTGCTCATGGCGGAAGCCGTGAAGGGATGGTCGGGGCCAAGAAGGCGGATGCGGGCGGCGAGAACCTGTTCGGCAAGCGACTGCGCATCCTGGAGCTTGCCTTCGTCGTCGAGAATGGCGGCGAGAGTGTTCATGCTTGAGATGGTGTCGGGGTGGTTGGGCCCCAGCACGCGTTGCTTCGCGGCGAGCGTTTCGCGCTCGAGGGCTTCCGCCTCGGGAAGCCGTTTTTCCCGGTAGAGGACATTGCCGAGATTGTGCGCAGCGATGAGGGCCTGGGGCCCGTCGCTGCCTTCGATGCGGCGAAATATCTGGAGCTGCTGGCGGTCAAGGCTCTCCGCCTCGG
>Ga0335085_10009718_pt1 | contig 14482 bp, 14 predicted proteins | sample Lox_Sample_45_FD_206712 | JGI IMG/M metagenome (GOLD analysis project Ga0335085, IMG submission 206712) | Soil microbial communities from Loxahatchee National Wildlife Refuge, Florida, United States - Lox_Sample_4.5 | ecosystem: Environmental > Terrestrial > Soil > Wetlands | place: USA...
TCTGCGGCGGTCAACGGGCGCACCTCATGCGCGGGTGCCGACCCTCACGTCACCCGCGACGCTCAGGCCGACGGGCCATGTGGCCTAGGAGGGAAGCTTGACGGCGGGCTCCGGCCGGGGGGTCCCGGCGCGGCTGCGCGGGTGGCCGTTGCTGGGCTCGCGCTGGGCCAGTTCCACGAGCGTCGCCAGCTCGGCCTTGATCGCCTCGCCGATGCGATCTATGTCCGGCAGCGAGTCGAAATCGCCCAGCAGGCTGAAGTTCAGCTCGCCGTCGTAGGACATGATCGCGATCGCGAGCGCATGGTTGCGCGGCAGGAAGGCGACCGGGTAGGCGTGCATGAGGCGGCGCCCGCGCACGTAGAGCGGGAACTGCGGGCCCGGGATGTTGGTGACGATCAGGTTGAACAGTCGCGTGGAGAAATTCAGCCGGGAGGCCTGCGCGAGGATGGTAGGCGGCGCGAACTGCTGCGCGCCGGCGATCACCTCGGCGCCGACCGCCTGCCTGGATTCCTTGAGGTCCGCCATGGCGTTCTTGATGAACTGCAGGCGTTCGCGCGGGTCCGCGATGTAGACGGGCAGCGGGCCACGGATTGCGACGATGCGATTGCCCATGTCGCCGTGCTCTCCGGCCGAGCGCACGGACACGGGCACCAGCGCGCGGAGCTCGAGCCCCTCGGTGCGCACGCCGCGGGCGATGAGGAAGGAGCGCAGCGCCCCGGTGACCACGGACAGGACCACGTCGTTGACCGTGCCGCCGAAGGCGTCCTTGACGAGCTTGAAGTCCTCGAGGCTGTTGGTGATGCCAAGGAAGCGCCGGTACGGGCCGATGTCGACGTTGAGCGGAGTGGGCGGTGTTGGGTTGAGCAGCGCCCAGGCCACCTCGCCGAGGCCCTCGGCGGCTTCGCGCGCGCGGGCGAGCGCGCGCTCGGGTTCGGTGAGCGCCCGCAGTGCCGAGCCGAGCAGCCGCAGCTCGGTCCTGACGGCGCCGCGCAGGCCGGCGTTCAGGAGACCCAGCGTGCTCGGCTCAGCGTGTGGCTTCCAGGGGCGCCCCGAATGCCTGAGGGGCGCGGGGTCCGGCGAGAGGTCGAAGAGCACGGTGGCCAGGTCGATTCCCGCCACGCCGTCGATCAGCGCGTGGTGGTTCTTGGAGATGAGCGCGAAGCGGCCATCCCGCAGCCCCTCGACGAGCCACATCTCCCAGAGCGGCTTGTCACGGTCCAGCGGCTGCGAGAAGATGCGCGCGGTCAGGTTCTGGAGCTGCTCCCAGCCACCCGGAGCCGGCAGGCGCGTGTGGCGCACGTGGAACTCCGGGTTGAAGTTCGGGTCGTCGATCCAGACGGGGCGCCCGCTGTCAAGCGCGGTGTAGCCGAGCTTCTGCCGGTAGCGGGGCACCAGGTGGAGGCGCTCACGGATCTGTTCGAGCAGCTCGGCGTAGGAGAGCACCGGCCCTTCGAAGATCACGAGCCCGCCCAGGTGCATGTGTGAGCTCGGGCCCTCCTGATGCAGGAAGGAGGCGTCGACGGGGGTCAGTCGGTCGAGGTGCCGTTGGGCCACATTGGTAGCCTACCGCCGCCCGGCTGCCGTGCCGGCCCTGATGCAAAAGCTGCCCCGACCCCCTTCCGGCCCCTACAATCTGCCTCGTGGCCAGCGATGTGAGCGCGATCGGGACGATAGAGAAGCTCGTACTGGCGGCTCCGCGCGGCTACTGCGCCGGCGTCGACCGTGCCGTGCAGACGGTGGAACGGGCGCTCGAGGTCTACGGGGCACCGGTGTACGTGCGCAAGGAGATCGTGCACAACAAGAACGTGGTGGCCGAGCTGCGCGGCCGGGGCGCGATCTTCGTGGACGAGGAGACGGAGATCCCGGCGGGCGCGGTGGCCGTGTTCTCGGCGCACGGCGTCGCCCCGAGCGTGCGACACAACGCGCGGCAGCGCGCGCTGCAGACGATCGACGCCACCTGCCCGCTGGTGACCAAGGTGCACGTGGAGGCGCGGAAGTTCGCCGAGGACGGCTACACGATCGTGCTGGTCGGCCACGACGGCCACGAGGAGGTCGAAGGCACGATGGGCGAGGCGCCTGAGCGGATCGTCCTCGTACAGTCCGAGGACGACGTGGACCGGCTCGAGGTGGAGGACGCCGAGCGCATGGCCTACATCACGCAGACCACGCTCTCCGTGGACGAGACGAGCGCGATCGTGGCGCGGCTGAAGGAGCGCTTTCCCTCGATCGTGGGCCCGCGGCGGGACGACATCTGCTACGCGACCACCAACCGGCAGGCCGCTGTCAAGCAGATCGCCGCGCAGTGCGACCTCGTCCTGATCGTGGGTTCGCGCAACTCCTCCAATTCCGTGCGGCTGGTCGAGGTGGCCCGCGACTGCGGCACCGAGGCATACCTCATCGACAGCGTCTCCGAGGTGCGCCAGGAGTGGCTCGCCGGCAAGCGCGCCGTGGGGGTGTCCTCGGGCGCGAGCGCCCCCGACCATCTGGTGAGCGAGCTGGTGGAGTTCTTCCGGGAGCGGGGCGTGGGCGACGTGTCCGAACACCACGCCGTGTCCGAGGACGTGCGCTTCATGCTGCCGCGCGAGATGCGCGAGGCCCTCGCGAGCGCCTCCGCCTAGGGCCCCGGCCCGGCAGACGTGCGCACGCTGATCGTCTCCGATCTGCATCTCGGGAGCGCCTCGCGCGCGGACCTGCTGCGCAAGCCCGACCTGCGCGGCCCGCTGCTGGACCTCGCTCGCCAGGTGGACCGGGTGGTGCTCCTCGGCGATGCCCTCGAGCTGCGCCATGGACCGGCGCGGGGGGCCATCGAGGCGGGTCAGGGCTTTCTGCGGGAGCTCGGCCAGGCGCTCGCCGGCAGAGAGGTGGTGCTCTGCCCGGGCAACCATGACTACGCGCTGCTCGCGCCGTGGCTGGCGCAGCGCGCCGAGCCGGGCCGCGGCGACGGGCTCGGCGTCGAGCAGCGCGTGCCAGCCGAGCAGGCCACGCCCGTGCTGGGCGAGCTGGCTGAGATGCTCCGGCCGGCAGCGCTGACGGTGGCCTACCCGGGACTCTGGCTGCGCCCCGACGTCTACGCCACGCACGGGCACTACCTCGATTGCCACGTCACGATCCCGACGCTCGAGCGGCTTGGGATCGGGGCGATGAACCGCGTGCTGGGCCGCCCCTCGGAGTCGCTGCGGGGGGTGGCCGACTACGAGTCGGTGAGCGCCCCGCTGTATGCCTGGATCGATGCCGTGGCGCGTCAGGGGCCGACCAATCCGGCGCTCAACGGCAGCGTCACCGTGCGGGCCTGGCATGCCCTTGGCGGTGGGGACAGCACGCACAGCGCCCCGGCCGGCGGCTGGGCCCCGGCGGCGCTCGTCAGGAGGCGGCTGGCAAGCGCCGCCCCGGCGCTGCGTCGGCGCGCCCTGCGCCATGCCTTTCCGCTGGTCGTCGGGGCGCTCAACCGCGCCGGCATGGGCCCTCTGCGGGCGGACATCTCACCGTCGGAGCTGCGGCGCGCCGGGCTCCGAGCGATGGGCGAGGTGGCGGCCCGACTCGACCTCGGCGACGCCTACGTGATCTTCGGTCACACGCATCGTGCCGGTCCGCTGCCGGGGGACGACGAGAGCGAGTGGCGGGGCCGCGCCGGCGCACGGTTGATGAACACCGGGTGCTGGACCTACGAGCGCGTCTTCCTCACGGCGGCCTCACCGGAGCAGAACCACTATTGGCCCGGTTCCTGCGTGCTGCTCGAGGAGTCCGGGGCGCCCCGGCTACTGCGCCTGCTCATCGACCGTTCACACGAAGAGCTGCGCGCGGCGCGCGCCGCGCGCTGAGGTCCGACGGACCGGTCCGTCGCACGCCGGTGCGGGGTCAGCCGATGGAGCCCACCATCTCGAGCTGAATCAGGCGATTCAGCTCGACCGCGTACTCCATGGGCAGCTCCTTGGTGACCGGCTCGATGAAGCCGTTCACGATCATGGCGGCGGCCTCGTCCTCGGTGAACCCGCGCGAACCCATGTAGAACAGCTGGTCGTCGGAGATGCGTCCCACGGTGGCCTCGTGCGCCACGGTGACGTGCGGGTTCTGGATCTGTATGTCCGGCCAGGTGTCGGAGCGAGAGCGGCCATCCATCATCAGACCGTCGCACTGCACGCGAGCCTTCGACCCCTGCGAGTTGGCACCCATCTTCACCAGCCCGCGATAGCCCATGATGCCTCCGTCCTTGGAGATCGACTTGGCGAGGATGTTGGAGGTGGTGTTGGGGGCGTGGTGGATCACCTTCGCACCGGTGTCCTTGTGCACCTCGCCCGAGGCCACGCCGACGTTCAGGTGATCTGCGCGGGCGTGCTCGCCCAGCAGATAGGAGCCCGGGTAGAGCATCACGTACTTGGCGCCCATCGAGCCGCCGACCCACTCGACCGTGCCCTCGGCGTCGACCATGGCGCGCTTGGTGTTGAGGTTGTAGACGTCCTTCGACCAGTTCTGCACCGTGGTGTAACGGGCCTTGGCCCCCTCGTGCACGAAGATCTCGACCACCGCGGAGTGCATCGAGTTGACCGAGTAGGTCTGCGCCGTGCAACCCTCGATGTAGTTCACGTCCGAGCCCTCGTCCGCGACGATGAGCGTGTGCTCGAAGGTGCCCTCGCCGGCGCCCTCCATGCGGAAATAGGCCTGCAGCGGAAGGTCGACCTTGACTCCCTTGGGCACGTACACGAACGAGCCGCCTGACCAGACCGCGCCGTGCAGCGCCGAGAACTTGTTGTCCTGGGCTGGCACGCACTTGGTCATGAAGTAGCGCTGGACCAGCTCCGGGTACTCCTTGACCGCGGTGTCCATCGAGCAGAAGAGGATGCCCAGCTTGCGGTACTCCTCCTTCAGGCCCTCGTAGACCGGCTCCTGTCGCCAGACCCCGACCACACCGGCCAGGTGCTCGCGCTCGGCCTGGGGAATGCCCAGGTCCTCGTAGGTCTTCTTCATCTCCTCCGGCACGTCGTCCCAGGAGTTGAAGCGCCCGGTGGTCGGCGGCGAGTAGAGGACGAGGTCGTCGAAGTTGAGCGCGTCGAGCCTCACGCCCCACTGGGGCATCGGCTTGCGTTCGAAGATCTCGAGTGACTTGAGCCTGCGCTCGCGCATCCAATCCGGCTCGTCCTTGATCCGTGACAGCTCTGCCACAACCTCGCGCGAAATCCCCTTTCGCGCGCGCAGCTCGCCGTCGCCGTTCTCGACGACGGCGCTCGGCTTGGTGATGCCGCGAGCCTTGGCCGGGGCGCCCTCTGTGAGCGCATCCGTTGGGGCCGGTGCCGGATCTGTGGTTCGTGTGCGATCAATCGTGGCCATGACAACCTCGCTCTCGGGGCTCCCAGCGAATCCCGTGCTGGGCGATAGGAATTGTATCGCGATCTCCGGAGGCGCCGCCGCCGCCCGTCCATGGGCGCCGGCACGGCGAAGGCATGGGCCACGGATGTGCCAACCCCGGTCCTCGCCGAACGGCCATGGTGGTCAATGGGCCTGCCCGTTCGGCCAGGCGTGGTCGCCGGTCACGGCGCCACGCACCACCTTCAGCCCGAGCAGCGCGCACTTGCGCCGTGTGGCCGAGATGGGGATTCCGAGGAGCTCGATCATCCAGTCCGCCCCGAGCTGCCCGATCTCGTCGAGCTCCATGCCCTTCAGCTCCTCCGAGGCGATCGAGGCCGCCGCCTGGGAGATCGCGCAGCCGGTCCCATGGAAGCGCAGGTCCTCGATGCGGCCGTCCCTGACGCGGATGTGTACGCCGAGCTCGTCGCCGCAGAGCGGATTGTGCTCATGGGCGGCCAGGTCGTGCGGCTCGAGCTCGCCGAAGTTGCGTGGCCGCTTGTAGTGGTCGAGGATGTGGTCGCGGTAGAGGTCGTCCATCAGGCCGCGAACACCTCGCGGGCGCCGTTGAGCGCCTCGATGAGCGCGTCGATCTCGCGGGGCTCGTTGTACACGCCCACGCTCGCCCGCGCGGTGGCGCTGACACCCAGGCAGCGCATGAGTGGCTGCGCGCAGTGGTGTCCGGCGCGGATGCAGACGCCTGCGCGGTTCACGAGCTCGGCGACGTCGTGGGGATGCATCCCGTCGAGCGTGAACGACGCCAGGCCACCGCGCCGCTCCGCCTCGGGCGGGCCCACCACCCGCAGGCCGGGCAACTCGGCCAGGCGCCGAAGCATGTGGCGGGTGAGCTCGAGCTCATGTGCCCGCACGTTGTCCATCCCGAGCCGGCCCAGGTAGCGGACGGCCGCACCGAGAGCGACCGCCTCGGCGATCGGCGGCGTGCCGGCCTCGAACTTCCAGGGGATCTGGTTCCAGGTGGCGTGGTGAAGGTCCACCGAGGCGATCATGTCGCCGCCGGTCAGGAACGGCTCCATGGCCTCGAGCAGCTCGGGACGGGCATGGAGCACGCCGATGCCCGTCGGACCAAGCGCCTTGTGTCCCGTCCAGGCGTAGAAGTCGGCGCCGAGTGCTGCCACGTCCACGGGCATCTGGGGAACCGCCTGTGCGCCGTCCACCACGGTCAGCGCCCCGGCGGCGCGCGCACGGCGAGTCATCTCGGCGACCGGGTTGATCGTTCCGAGCACGTTGGAGACGTGCGCGAAGGCCACGATCCTGACGTCTGCGCCCGCGAGCGCCTCGTCGAGCTCCGCCAGCGAGATCTCGCCGCGCTCGTCGACCGTCAGGTAGCGCAACTCGGCGCCCCGTTCCTCGCAGAGCCTCTGCCAGGGGACGAGGTTGGCGTGGTGCTCCATCTGCGTGATCAGCACCGCCTCACCCGGCCCGACGTTGGCGCGCCCCCAGGCGAAGGCCACGAGGTTGATCGCCTCGGTCACGTTCTTGGTGAACACCGTGGCGCGCGGCTCGGCACCCGTGAATGCGGCGATCTCGGTACGCGCGCCCTCGTAGGCCTCGTCAGCCTCCTGTGCGAGCGCGTAGACGCCCCGATGGACGTTGGCGTTGTGCCACCGGAGATGGTCGGCGAGCGCCTCGATCACCGCGGACGGCTTCTGCGCGGTGGCGGCCGAGTCGAGATAGACGAGCGGGCGGCCGTCGAATGATCTCGACAGGATCGGGAAGTCATCGCGCACGCCGAGCGAGGTCACCGTCGCGGTCTCCTCCGGGCGCCCGTGGCTCGCCTTTGCGGCGTTGGCGTGCCTGTCGAGGGAGCTCGGGCTCGTGCCGGCGGTCACGGTCCTAGTGCCCCTCTCAGCGACTCGAGGCGTAGGCCTCGATGTCGGCGTTGGCGGCCGCCAGCTTGGCGGCGAGGCGCGAACGTATGAGCTCGGCCAGGGGCTCGTCCTCGAGCTCGCTGAGCAGCGGCTCGAAGAAGCCCTCGACGATCACGCGCACGGCGGCCGGCCGGTCGAGCCCGCGGCTCTGCATGTAGAAGATGAGGCTCTCATCCAGCTCGCCCACGGTGCCGCCATGCGAGGCGGACACGTCGTCGGCGGACACGAGCACCGAGGGAATCGCGTCGATGCGCGCCTTGGGCGAGAGCATCATCGTGTGCAGCTGCAGGTAGGTGTGGCTCTGCTGCGCACCCGGGTTGATCTTGATCAGGCCCTCCATGCTCGCGCGGCTCTGCCCGGCGGCGGCTCCCCGCCAGTGCACGTCGCCGCCCGACGGGCCCGTCTCGTGGAGGTCGACCGCGAACACATCCAGCTGCTCCTCGCCCTCCGTGAAGAAGATGCCGCGGTAGGCCATGTCGCCGCCCGGCTCGCTGACCGCCAGCTCGAGGTGCTCGTGGACGAGGTGGCCGCCCAGGAGTGCCGGCAGCCAGTGGCAGTAGGCGTCCCGTCCCACGCCCACGTAACGGGTGCAGGAGTCGTGGACCTCGCCCGAGCCCCAGTCCTGGAAGTGGGCGAGGCGGCAGCGCGCGCCGTCCAGGAGGTAGAGCTCGAAGGCCTCGGTGTGGAGCGCCTGGCCCTCGAAGTCCTCGGCGAGGCCGTACTCGTGCACGCGGAAGTCGCTCTGTGCCTCGCCCACGATGAGGACGCGGGCGTGCTGGGCAACTCCCGGGCCGCCCAGGAGGTGCACGATCTCGAAGGGCTCTTCGATCCTGAGGCCGGCCGGGACGTGGAGGAACACGCCCCCGGTCCAGAAGGCGGAGTTGGCGGCCTCGAGCTTGTGGCGATCGCCGGGGAGCCGGTGGGAGTACCAGCGCTCGAAGGTCTTCGCCTCGCGTTCGGCCGCCTCCTCGAGGGAGCAGAGCACGATGCCCTGCTCGCGCAGGTCCGCGGCGAGCTCGCAGTGGATGACCGACCCGTCGAGCTGCACGATTCGCCCGGCGCGCGGCCGGTCCGGGACCGTCGCGGTCAGCAGCGCGGGGAGTGTGGAGCCCGTTCGGGCCCCCTCCGCCGAGCCGGCATCCGAGGCATGGTGGCGCACCTCGAGGGCATCGAGATCGAGATCGGCGAAGCTGGTGGTCCAGAAGCCCGAGCGGCGCCAGACGGGCAGCTCGGAGCTCTCGTAGACACGAAGCGCCTGTTCGCGCAGGGAGGACAGCGAACTGCCCGCAGGGGCGCCGGCACCGTCGAGCGCGTGGTAGAGGGTGGCCTCGCGGCGCTGCGGCCTGACTGGGGCCTCAGACAAGGGCGCCGTGCTCTTTGCGGATCTCGTCGTAGCCCTCGCGCTCGAGGCGCTCCACCAGCTCGACCCCGCCCTCGAGCACGATGCGCCCATCGAGCATGATGTGCACGAACTGCGGCTCGATGTAGTGGAGCATGCGTTGGTAGTGCGTGATGATGAGCGCGCCCAGGCCCTGCTGCGCGTGCAGCTTGCTGACGCCCTCGGCCACGGTGCGCAGGGCGTCGATGTCGAGGCCCGAGTCGGTCTCGTCAAGGATCGCGATCTGGGGCGCGAGCATCGCCATCTGGAGGATCTCGGCGCGCTTCTTCTCGCCGCCCGAGAAGCCGTCGTTGAGCGCCCGGGATGTGAAGCTGCGGTCGACATCGAGCAGCTCCACGGCCTCCGTGAGCATGGCGCGGAACTCCTTGACCCCGATCGGCTCGTCGCGCTTGGCATTGATGGCCATACGCAGGAAGTTGGCCACCGAGACGCCGGGAATCGCCACCGGGTACTGGAAGGCCAGGAATAGGCCGGCGTTGGCGCGCTCATGCGGCTCCGCCGCGGTGATGTCCTCGCCGTTGAAGATGATCTGGCCCGAGGTCACCTCGTAGGCGGGGTGCCCGAGGAGTGTGTTCGCCAGCGTCGACTTGCCTGACCCGTTCGGGCCCATGAGTGCATGGATCTCGCCGTGCGCCACGCGCAGGTCGACCCCTTTGAGGATCTCGCGATCCTCGGTGCGGACGTGTAGGTCTCGTATCTCCAGATCGGCCATGTTCTCTCCGTCAGGCTCCTGTGGTCAGTGGTTGGCTGGAGGGCTTCGTGCCCGGGATTGCCTTGCTGGCGAGCGGGAGCGAGGCGCCATCCGTCGGGATGCCGAGTGCCGGGTCCGCGCGCCCGCCGTCGCGCAGGAGGTCGCTCAGCGTGGTCTCCAGCAGCGTTCGCACGATCGAGGACCGCACCTTGGTCCAGAGGAGCTTGGTCGGGCATCGGTGGCTGCGATCGGACTCCCGAGAGCAAACCAGCGTGCCGTCCGGGCCCATGGAAAGGCACTCGATCGGTGCGATGGAACCCTCCAGCGCCTCGATTATCTCGGCCGTCGTGATCTCCTCCGCAGGCCGCGCCAGCAGGTACCCGCCGCGTGCGCCGCGACGGCTGTCCACCAGGCCGGCCTTGCGAAGCCTGGCCACCAGGTGCTCGAGATAGGCGAGCGGCATGCCGTCGTGCTCCGCTATCTCCGCCAGCGACACCACCGGCTCCTCGCCGTCCCCAGGGTCCCGTTCGCTCGCCCTGCGAGCAAGCTCGACCATCACGCGGACGCCGTACTCGGACTTGGTGGAGAACATCATGATGGCTGTCTATCTCGCGCCCACGGAAAACCTACCTTGACGCTAGGGTATCAATCGCGGGCGAAGGCGGCGGGACGGCGACCCCGGCAGGCCCGCGTCGCGCGCCGGTCGGGCCGGTGCCCCGGCGGCCCCCGAGGGAGGCCGCGGTGGAGGTTCGGGCGGCTTCAGGAGGGGGGAGGTGGTGGGTGTTGTTTTTTGGCTGCCAACGGGCGCGCGGGCGCGCGCGCAGGCGTACGCACGTAGCACCGAAAAAGTGAAGATCACATCCTCCGCCCCCGTACCGCCTCGTCGGTCCCCGTCGGAAAGGGCCTTCGAGGTGGTCCGACCGGGGGTGTTCCGAGCCCCGTCGGAGGCGTCCGGGAGACCCTCACGGGAGGGGGTTGACAGCCGCGGCGGGGCGCTATACTTAGTGAAGTCATTGAATCCCGACCGTTGTTTAGGAGTTTTGCGATGAGCCCCTCCGGCCCCGAGCTGTTGCGACAGGTCAAGAGTGAAATCGAGGAGGTCGACCCGGCCGAGGTCCTCGAGCTGTTGGACGAGGGCGTGGTCGTGCTGGACGTGCGCGAGGCCGAGGAGCTCGCCCAGGGCCACCTGCCACAGGCCAAGCACGTCCCGCGCAGCTACCTTGAGTCCCGCATCGAGGGGGTGGTGCCGGATCGCTCGACGCCGGTCATCATCTACTGCGCGTCCGGCAATCGCTCAGCCTACGCCGCTCGCACGCTGGCCCAGGAGCTCGGCTACGAGAACGCCCGCTCGATGACAGGCGGCATAACGCTGTGGAAGGACCGTGGCTACGAGGTGGTGGTTCCCAGGACCCTCAGCCCCGAACAGAGCCAGCGCTATTCGCGTCACCTGCTCATCCCGGAGATCGGCATCGAGGGTCAGCAGAAGCTGCTCGACGCGAAGGTGCTCCTGCTGGGCGCCGGTGGACTGGGCTCGCCCACGGCTCTCTATCTCGCGGCCGCCGGGGTCGGGACGCTTGGGATCGTGGACAACGATGAGGTCGATCTCTCCAACCTGCAGCGTCAGGTGATTCACGACACGGGACGGATCGGCGTGCCCAAGGTCGACTCCGCCGAGGAGTCCATCAGGGCGCTCAACCCGGACGTGAACGTCGTCAAGTACCCGGTCCGCATAGACGCCTCCAACATCATGGAGATCATCGAGGGCTACGACGTGATCGTCGACGGGGTCGACAACTTCCCCACGCGCTACCTGCTGAACGACGCAAGCGTGAGGTTGCGGATACCGGTGGTCTCGGCCTCGATCCTCGGCTTCGACGGGCAGCTGTCCGTCTTCAAGCCGTACGACGGCCCCTGCTATCGCTGCCTCTTCCGCGAGCCTCCGCCAGCCGAACTGGCGCCTTCCTGCGGCGCCAACGGCGTGCTGGGCGTGCTCCCTGGGACCATGGGCCTGCTTCAGGCCACCGAGGTGATCAAGCTGATCGTTGGCATCGGCGACCCGGCCATCGGGCGACTGCTCCTGTATGACGCCCTCGCGGCGACCCTGACCGAGGTGAAGGTCCACCGCGATCCGGACTGCCCGATCTGCTCGCGTGACCCCGAGGACATCGGGGACGGAGAGATGGGCGTGTTCCCGGACTACGAGGCCTTTTGTGCGGCGGCCGGGTAGCCTGTCCGGGTCATGGCGAAGATCAAGATCCCACCGGTTCTGCGCGCCTCGGTCGGCGGCGAACGCGAAGTGAGCGCGGGCGGGGAGAACGTGGGCGCCGTGCTCGCCGAGCTCGTGAGCGCGCACCCGGCGACCGGTGAGCAGCTGTTCTCTGCGGACGGCGAGCTCAACCGCTACGTCAACGTCTACCTCAACGACGAGGACGTCCGTGTGCTCGAGGGCCTCGACACGCCGGTGGGCGAGGCTGACACGCTTGTGATCCTCCCGGCCATGGCCGGCGGGCGCTGAGGCCGCCCTCGGGCCGCACTCGAGAGCGCCTCGGGCAGGGGCCTCCGCCAGGCTATATTCCCTGAGAGCTATGGCGGTGGAGCGCTTGCGCAACAAGCCCTGCGGGGGTCGCTACGGCGACATCGTCCAGTCGATCGGCAACACGCCGCTGGTCGAGCTCCCCGGGCTGTCGCCCAAGCCGGGAGTGCACATCTGGGCGAAGCTCGAGGGCTGCAACCCGACGGGCTCCGTCAAGGACAGGGTGGCCCGGGCATTGATCGAGGACGCCGAGGAGCAGGGCGCGCTCAGCCCCGGTCAGCGCGTGCTGGAGCCGACCTCCGGCAACACGGGCATCGCGCTCGCGATGATCTGCGCACGCAAGGGTTACCGCCTCACGGTGGTCCTGCCCGACAACGTGACCCCGGAGCGCAAGCAGCTGCTCGAGATGTACGGCGCCGAGGTGATCGCCTCCGAGGGTGCCAAGGGCTCCAACGGCGCGGTGGAGAAGGCGCTCGAGCTGGCGGCCTCGGACTCCTCCTGGTACATGCCCTACCAGTACGGCAACCAGGCCAACCCGGGCGCGCACTACAACGGCACGGCCGTCGAGATAACCGAACAGCTCGACGACGTGGCCGCCTTCGTGGCCGGGCTCGGGACCGGAGGGACGCTGATGGGCTGTGGCAGGCGACTGAAGGAGACCTACTCGGACGCCGTCAAGATCGTGGCGGCCGAGCCCATGCCGGGCGAGCCGGTGCAGGGCCTGCGCTCGCTCGACGAAGGCTTCATCCCGCCGATCATCGACCTCTCGCTGCTGGATCGCAAGATCTTCGTGACGAACGCCGACGCCATCCTCTTCACGCGCAAGCTGCTGCGGGAGGAAGGTTTGTTCGCGGGCCCATCCTCCGGGGCCGTGGCGCGTGTGGCCGTGCGGATCGCGGAGGAGCTCGACGAGGGCAACGTGGTGTTCGTCGTGGCCGACGACGGTTGGAAGTACCTCTCGAGCGGCATCTACACGCGCCCGCTCGAGGAGCTGACGGACATCGACGCCACCGTCTGGTGGTGAGCCGGGGCCGACAGTCCCCCTCGGCCGGGGGATGGCGTCGCTGGGCACCGGCCGCGGCTCGGATCGCCAGCGGCGCGTGCACGAGTCGCGCGCGGCATGGGGGCGCAGCGACGTGAGGATCGCCGCCGGGCTGGTCGAGGAGATGGTGAGGCACGCCCGCGAGGACGCCCCCAACGAGTGCTGCGGTGTCGTGGCCGTGCGACCGGGAAGCCCGCCGGAGGCCGTGAGCGTGCATCGCGCCGCAAACGCGGCCGCCAGCCCGATGCGCTTCGAGATCGAGCCGCGCCACGTGCTCGATCTGATCAACCGCATCGAGGAAGAGGACCTCGAGCTCGGTGCCATATACCACTCGCACACCCGAACCGCGCCCTACCCGTCGCAGACAGACATCAACTTCGCCGCGAGCTGGCCCGGGGTGGAGTGGATCATCGTGGGACTGGCGCCCGGCGTGGACGACGCCGAGGTGCGTTCCTTCCTGATCGACGGCGGCGAGGTGACCGAGGTGGAGCTCACCGCGGCGGGCTCGTGAGGCTGAGGCGCGGCCGCGGCGGGGATGGCGCTCCCGAGCAGGGGGGCGAGCCGGGCCTGGTCTGTCCCAGCTGCCACCGGCGCTTCGATCCCAGCGAGCGCTTCTGCCCGAGCTGCGGGTTGCCGCTGGCGCACCCGGCGGCGCTCGAGGGCAGCGGCGAGGGGGCCGTGAGCGAGCTGCACAGGCAGGCCAGGAAGGTCAAGCCGCAGTACGCCGAAGGCAGGCTCGTGCGTGTCACCGGCGCTCAGAACCAGCCCGAGGGTGAACTGGTTCGCGAGCTTCTGCTCGAGGCCGGGGTGCCCAGCATGCTGAGCCCCTCCCTCGGGCTCGGCGCCGATCTCATGGCCGGGGCGCCCTGCGACGTGATGGTGCCGGAGAGCGGCCTCGAGATCGCTCGCGAAGCACTGCTGCAGAGTCGCCCGCAGCCCTAGAAGGTTGTGGGGAGGAACCCCGGGGCTCTACGAATCCGGGCCGCTCAGACGAGGACCGGCTGGCCGGCCTCGCGTGTGATCGACTCGATCTCCTCGGCGGCTCGTTCGAACTCGCTGTCGGAGAGGACCGGGGTGCCCTCGAACGGGAGTTCACGCTGGATCTCACACCAGGAGCGGCATCCGCCGTACTCCTCGCGCACCCGCACGGTCACCGGCCGCGGTATCCGGTAGGTACGCAGCAGCAGGACATGGAGCGGATGGCGGCGCTTCCACGCCAGCCGCTTCTCGGCGTAGTCGGGCGTCCACACGTAGAACGGTGAGAGCGCGTCCACGCAGCGCGGGTCGGTGATCGTGAAGTGCTGCGCCACTTCCGCCCAGGCCCGGATGCGCACGCGATCAGGCTGCGGGACGGGGTCCGGGCCGGCCAGCGCGCTCAGCGAGGGCTCGCCCTCGGTCCACACGCCCTCCTCGAGCGCGCGCTGCAGCTCGGGGCGGTGGGACTCGCGCACCAGGTCGTAGGACTGGTGGTCGAAGGTCGGGTAGAGGAAGAAGCGAGGATGCTCGAGGCGGAAGTGCCTGTCGGTCTCGCGGATACCACCCTTGCGCAGGGTTATGAGCTGCTCACCTTCGGCGAGCGCGCGGACGGTTA
>Ga0335085_10009719_pt1 | contig 14480 bp, 11 predicted proteins | sample Lox_Sample_45_FD_206712 | JGI IMG/M metagenome (GOLD analysis project Ga0335085, IMG submission 206712) | Soil microbial communities from Loxahatchee National Wildlife Refuge, Florida, United States - Lox_Sample_4.5 | ecosystem: Environmental > Terrestrial > Soil > Wetlands | place: USA...
CGTTCTTGCGCCGATTCGACATCGAGAGGAGCAAGCCACGGTGCTGTCATAACCGTGTGCCTGCATCGTTGCTGGCTCCTTGTTGTCCGGTGTTCATGAGTGCTGTTTGATGTTTCAGCCAGGGGCGGCGGTTGTGCTGGCCGCGGGGCACCTGGTGCAGGGCGCGCAGCCGTGCGATCTCGGCGGGGCCGGCGCGGACCACGGTCAGCTTGGCCTGGGGGTGCAGGTAGCCGTCGGCCCAGCCGCGGCGGACCCAGGAGTCGAGGGTGATCTGGGACATGCCCAGGTGAGCGGCCAGGTCGCGTAGCCACCACTCGTGGGGGGCCAGCGCCGGGCGGTGGGCTGGGGTGCGGGAGCGGTGGATGCCCAGGGCCCGCAGCAGGTCGCTGACCGCGTTCGGGGTGAAGACATCGATGCGTTTGGGCGGGCGGAAGCCTTCGGCGTTGAGCCGCTGGGCGATCTGCGCGAGGGTGGCGCCGCTGTCTGTGAGTTCGCGGGCCCGGGCGGCGAGCTGGGGGTAGTAGCTGAGCTGGGTCAGGCAGGCCACCGGGCGGGTGAGCTGCGCGGCTGTGCGGTGTCCGCCTGCCCAGGTGATCTCCACGCCGGCTTTCTCGCTGGTGCCCAGCACGGTGACGCGGACCTGCTCGACCAGGTGGCGGACCAGCTGCTTGCGGTCGGCGGCGGTGGTGGTGGCCGCGTTCCAGACCGCGGGCAGGTCAGCGGCCAGGGCCCGGATCTGGCCGCGTTCGGCAGCGGTCAGCGTCCGAGGCTGGGTGGCGGTGAACCGGTCGTATTCCTCGGCCAGCCGCTGCCGTTCGGCCAGCGCGGCCTCCCAGTCCTTTTCCAGCTGCCGGGCGACCAGCCGGTTCTCCGGCTCGGCGAGCTGGTATTGGCGGTGGGCCCGGCCGGCGGCGAACTCGGCGCGTTCCAGCCGCTGCCGCCAGATCCGGTCGACCTGCGCCCGCTGGGCCTCCACCTGCCCGGCCGCGGCCAGCGAGACCTCCAGCGCGGCGGGTGCCATCGCGGCCAGCAGCAGCCCGGTGACGTGGGCGTCGACACAGCCGCCGGCCAGCTGCTGGCATTGGCTGGCGGCGTAATCGGACTTGTTCCGGTCGCACGCGTAGACCGGCTGCAGCTTCCCGCCCCGGCCGCGCTGGTAGTGCACCGTCATCTTGCGGCCGCACCGGCCGCAGACCACCAGCCCGGCCAGCAGGGCCGGGCCGTCACGCACCGCGCCCAGGCTCTGGGCCCGGGACCGGTTGGCCTCCAGTCGCCGCATGTTCCGCTCGTACTGCTCGACGCTGATATAGGCGGGCAACAGCCCGGGCAGGTAGACCAGCCAGTCATCGCGCCCGACCCGGACCCGGCCGGTGAACGGCCGCCCCGGCTGGCGCCGCCTGGCATCCAGTGTGCTGCGGCCGTAGGCGTAGATGCCAGCGTAGGCCGGATTGCGCAGCATGTTCGTGACGGTGACCCGGCTGGGGCGGCGCCAGGCCAGCTCGCCGCGTTCGGGTCCCTCCCGCAGCCGCACCCCCAGCTGGATGTGATTGTCAGCGAGAAAGGCGAGCACCGAGCCGACCGTGCCCAGCCGCTCGAACAACTCGAAAACCAAGCCGGTCACGCTGCGCACCTGCTCGTCCAGATCCAGCACCACCTCGCCGGAGGGGCGGCGGGCGAACCCGATCGGCAGCGGCACCGCCAGCTCGCCGCGGCGGGCCTTAGCGATCCGCCCCGACCACATCCGCTGCCTGATCAGGTGCAATTCCGCCTCGCTGATCGTGCCTTTCAGGCCCAGCAGCAGCCGGTCGTTGTGCTCGGCCGGGTCATAGACCCCGTCCAGGTCACCCAGCAGCGCACCCGACAGTGCGCACAGCTCCAGCAGCTGATGCCATTCGCGGCCCGAGCGGGCCAGCCGGGACATCTCGATGCCCAGCACGATGCCCACATGATCCAGCCCGACCTCCGACACCAGCCGGGCAAAGCCCGGCCGTGCGTCGGCGCCGGAGGCCGAATGCCCCAGATCCTCGTCGATCACCAGTACCCGCGACCGTGCCCAGCCCAGCGTGACCGCGCGCTCGGCCAGCCCGTACTGCAGCCGCGTGGACTCGGCGTGATCGGCCACCTGAGCCGCGGTGGACTGGCGGACATAGACCGCCGCCAGCCGATCACGATGCCAGGGCTGAATCTTGCCCTCAGCCCGTTCCCAGGGCAGCCTGGCCGCAATGCTCACCGCACTCACCCCCGTCCTCGCCGCTCACCACTGCCTGCGCCATCCGCACGGCCAGCAGACCCAGCAGACGGGCTACGAGCAGCCGGTTTACCTCCGGGAACGACTCCCACACCGGCGCGGCTGCCAGCGCCTGCCGGCTCAGGGGGGCACGGCAGCATCTCCAGACACCGCTCACCTCCCTCGGCCACCCCGGCCCGCACCTCACGCAGCCGCCGCACATCCGCGACCACGGCCAGCAGGCCGTCAATTCCTATGACCGGAGGATCCCCTCGGCTCAATCTGCCTATGTATGCAGTCTGGCTTGCTCCTTGAGCACACCTTCCGCCTGTTCAAGCAGGTCCTCGGCTGGACCGCCCCCAAGATCCGCGGCCCCGCCGCCGCGGACCGGTGGACCTGGCTGATCATCACCGCCCATACCCAGCTCCGCCTCGCCCGGCCGCTCGCTGATGACCTTCGCCTGCCCTGGGAACGACCCGCACCACCCGGCCGGCTCACCCCCGCCCGGGTCCGCCGCGGATTCAGGAACATCCGCACGACCCTGCCCTGCCCGGCCGGTGCGCCAAAACCCGCCAAGCCCGGCCCCGGCCGGCCGCCAGGATCGAAGAACCGCCGCCCCGCACCCCGCCACGACGTGGGGAAGACCACCAGAAGGGACCGCACCCTCAACGCACGGCGCGAACGCGCAGGTTAAAGAACAAGCTAAGAAAGATCCCTCATTCGTGATGACCGTGACCTGGCGCTCAGGGTGGTCATTTCACCCCTGAGCCGATGAGGAGTTCGCACGGGCCGACGAACCCGCCGGAGGTCTCGAACCCGGCCAGCTCACGCTCGACGTCGGCCCACACCTGGTCCCGCTCTGGCCGGGGGACGGCGGCGAGCATCTGATGCAGGGCGCCGAAGGATTCCCGCTCAAAACGGACGCACTCGGCGGCCGAGGGAAGACTCAGCGGGGCCGGCACGGCCTGGACGCTGACCTCGCGGAACCCCGCGGCCTCGAGGGCGGCCGCCAGGGCCCCGGGCGCGCTGAGGCTGAACGGGCCGGGCTGGCCGGGCTCGGGCGGCGCCAACTGTGCCCGGTCACGGATGATCGATACCGGGATCGAGAAGAACTCGTTGCGGTCGGCGGTGGAGAAGGCCATCGCGGCCAGCCGGCCGCCTTCCCGCAGCACCCGGCTCATGCCAGTGAGGGCCAGGTGCCGGTCGGGGAAGTACATGAGGCCGAGCCGGGAGATCACCGCGTCGAATGCGCCCTCAGCCAGGGTGCCGAGGGCCTCGGCGTCGGCCTCCAGCGTTTCCACGTTGGTCAGCCCGGCCCGCACGGCACCCCGGGCCGCGAAGGAGAGGATGGTCGGCGAGATGTCGGCCGCCACCACCCGGCCGGCGGGCCCCACCCGGCGGGCCGCGGCCAGGGTCTGCCCGCCGGCGCCAGCGGCGACGTCGAGCACCTCGCCGCCTGCGCGCACCCCGGCCGCCTCGAGCATCCGGTCGGTAGCCTCGCCCAGCCACGCCTCCAGGGTCGGTCCCCACCGATCCCACGCCTCGGCACCGTCCTCCCATTGCTGCCGGGTCGCCGTCTTGTACTGGATCGGATCGAAACCCATCGTCGCGCCCCCTCGTGGTGGGATCTGGCCGAGCCCAGCCGGATGGTGGGCATGAGGCCGGCTTCGTCGGTGCCTGCTCGCTGCTGTTGATAGCGGCGATGTCCCACTATCGCCGGTGGCGTTGGTCGACCACGGGCGGCCGCGGCCCTCCCTGCTGGGACGATCTTGTCCGCCCGGCTGGCCGGTACGGCCGGTGAAAACGGACCTTTGGCTCTGCCATACCCGGTGGCGGGCGTGGTAGGCAGGCAAGAAGGACGCTGCGTACTGACTGCTACCTGGGCTGACTGCATTAGTTTCACCGTCGTCCGGCCGCGAGGATGAGCGGCGCCGGTCACACCGGGAGGAGGAGGCTGATGAAAACGCTGGAGCAGCTGCTGCGCGGCCACAAGTTCTTCCAGGACCTTAAACCTGATTACGTGGCCTTGCTGGTGGGCTGCGCCACCAATGCCCGGTTCACCGAACGGTCCTTCCTGCTGCGGGAGGGCGAGCCCGCGGACCGGTTCTTCCTGATCCGGGAAGGCATGGCCGCGGTGGAGATCGCGGCTCCCGGCCGCGATCCGATCGTGGTGCAGACCCTGATCGACGGCGACGTGGCCGGCTTTTCCTGGCTGCTTGGGCCGCGAACCTACGAGTTCGACGTGCGGGCGCTGACCACGGTGCGGGCGTTTCAGCTGGATGGGGTCTGCTTGCGGGACAAGTGCGACCAGGACCCCCGCTTCGGCTACGAGCTGATGCAGCGCTTCGCCCAGATCGCGGTGCAGCGGCTGCAGGCCACCCGGCTGCGGCTGCTGAACATGTACGGGGACGCCCACTGATCACATCATCCGGGACGGCGGTCTACGCTGCCGGACATGGATCGGCACGAACGCGGCGAGGAGCGGCCCGGCCCGGCGGCGCAGGCCGCTGAATGGGACGCCAGGTACAGCGAGTACGACGGTGCGAGGTGGAGCGGACGCCCGAATGGGCGGCTGGTCGCCGAGGTCGCCGCCCTCAAGCCGGGCCTGGCACTCGACGTCGGTTGTGGCGAGGGCGCCGACGCGATCTGGCTGGCCCGCAACGGCTGGACGGTCACCGCAATCGACATCTCCGATGTGGCAGTCAGCCGGGCGCGGGAGGCAGCAGAACGGGCCGGTGCCGCCGTCGAGTGGGTCCGCGGGGATGCCCTGCAGGCGCCGTTCGCGGCCGGGTCGTTCGACCTGGTGTCGATGCAGTACCCGGCGCTGCCCAAAGCCGCCGGCGAGGCCGCCGTGCGGGCGCTGCTGGAGACGGTGCGCCCGGGCGGGTTGCTCCTCGCCGTCTACCACGATCTCGACGATGAGCACCGCGAGCACATGAAGTCGCGGGGCGTCGACCCGGCGGACTATTTCGACGCCGATGACCTTGCCCGGCTGCTGGGCGACGCATTCACGATCGAGCTGCACGCGGCCGAGCCGCGGATCGACCCGCCGCCCGATAACCCGCACATCGCCGACGTCGTCCTGCGCGCCCGGCGTCGCTGAAGCGCGGTCCAGACGAGTGGCAGGAGGATCCGGCGCCGGGCGGTTGCCGGTGGGGCCCCGGCGCTGTCACAGTGAAAGATCCACGGACCGCACACATACGGGGGTGTGACGTGATCGGGGCGCGGGCGCTGATGCAGACCCTGGTGGACTCGGGTGTGGACGTGTGCTTCATGAATCCGGGCACCTCCGAGATGCACTTCGTGCATGAGCTGGACGCGGTGCCGCAGATGCGTGGGGTGCTGGCTCTGTTTGAAGGGGTGGCCACCGGCGCGGCCGACGGCTACGCGCGGTTAACCGGCCGGCCGGCGGCGGTCCTGCTGCACCTGGGCCCGGGGCTGGGGAACGGGCTGGCCAACCTGCACAACGCCCGGCGTGCCCATACGCCGGTCGTCACCATCGTCGGCGCGCACGCGACCTACCACGAGCACTATGACGCCCCGTTGCAGTCCGACATCGAGGGCGTGGCCCGCAACGTCTCGGGCTGGTATCGCGCCTCGGCTTCCGCACGGGACGTGGGCCGCGATGCCGCAGCGGCGGTGGCGGCATCGCTGCAGCCTCCGGGTCAGGTGGTGACGCTGGTACTGCCTGCCGACGTGTCATGGGGCGAGGGCGCGGTCCCGGCGCGGCCCCGCTCGCTGCCTCCCGCCCAGCCGGTCGATGACAGGGCGGTCGAGCAGGCTGCCGCGGTGCTGACCTCGCAGGAGCCGGCCCTGCTGCTGCTCGGCGGCGCCGCCACCCGTGATGCCGGGCTGCGGCGGCCAGCCGCATCTGCGCCGCGACCGGGGTGCAGATGCTGGGAGAGGTGTTCCCGGCCTGGCAGGCACGCGGCGCTGGTGTCCCACCGCTGGAGCGGCTGGCCTACCTGGTCGAGGCCGCGCTGAAGCAGCTGCAGGGCATCCGGCACATCGTGCTGGCCGGGGCCCGGTCGCCGGTATCGTTCTTCGCCTACCCCGGCCTGCCGTCCGACCTGGTCCCCGACGGCGCGTCCGTGTATACCCTGGCCGACGCGACCGAGGACATCACCGCTACCCTGGAGGCCCTCGCCGACCGCGTCGCCCCCGGCACCGCCCCCCAGCTCGCGGATCTGGCCCCTCCCGCCGCCCCGACCGGGGCGCTCGACGTCAACACCCTGGCCGCGGCCGTCGGCGCCACCCTGCCGGAGAACGCGATCGTCGTCGACGAGGCGCAGACCTCCAGTCTCGGCCTGCCGGCCGCCACCGCGAACGCGGCACGCCACGACTGGATCACCGAGACCGGCGGGGCAATCGGACAGGGCCTGCCCACCGCACTCGGCGCCGCGATCGCCGCCCCCGACCGGCAGGTGCTGTGCGTGCAAGCCGACGGCAGCTCCCTGTACACCCACCAGGCGCTGTGGACGATGGCCCGCGAGCAGGCCAACGTGACCACCATTCTGATCAACAACGACGCCTACGCCATCTTGCGCCTGGAGCTGCAGCGCGTTGGCGCCGGCCCGGCAGGCGCCGCTGGGCCCGCCGCGAGGCGCATGCTGGACCTGTCCAACCCGTCGATCAACCACACCGCGATCGCCCAGGGTTTCGGGGTTGATGCCGTGCGGGTCTCCACGGCTGATGAGCTCGTCGCCGCGCTCCGCCGCGCCTATGACGAACCCGGCCCGCACCTGATCGAGGCCGCCGTCCCCGCGCTGCTCTAGCCGGGACGACCCTGCTGGCTGGGTGTTGACCCAGCCGCGAGACCGGCGTTGACTGACAGCTGCCGGGGAAACCCGGGGCGGGGAGGCGCCGCGCCTGGATGGGTGGGAAGCGTCCAGGACGGGGCCGGGATCAGGTACTCAGTTCGAGGGGAAATCACAACCGGTCACAGCGGCGCATAGGCGGCAGGCGCCGAGGCCGCAGCTGCGAGGTGACCGGGTTCAGCCCGAACCGGGCGAAGTTCGCACCATCCGCGGGGATCCCACGCCGGGGCCCGGAGCCATCCGAAGGGGGCCGGAATCATGAACACGCCGCGAGCTGACGAATGGCGAGGCCGTGGTGGCCATTTCTCCTGGCGGCCGGCCGCGGGGGACGCGGCGCCGGTGGAGATATTCCACGTGGAGATGGGCGATCCCGGCGCTCCGGTGCTGCTGCTCATCCATGGCTGGCCCACCTGCAGCATCGACTGGTTTGAGGTCGCCAACCAGCTGAGCCGGAGATTCCGCGTCTGCGCGCTGGACTTCCCAGGCTATGGGTTCTCCGACAAGCCGCCGGGATGGGGCTACAGCCTCGCACGAGACGAGGAGCTCATCGAGTACTACTTAGCGCAGGTGATCGGCGCCGACACCGGTGTGGTGGTCGCGCACGATCGCGGTGACAGCGTGGCGCTGTTGCATGCTGCCCGGTGCGCTGAGGGCCGGTCGGCGGCGCGGCTGGAGCACCTGGTCCTGTCGAACGCCAACATCTTCTTGCCGCTGTCGAACCTGACCGGAGCGCAGCGGCAGGCCCTCGACGCACAGTCGTGGGCGAAGGCCGCGGCCATGGTGACTCCCGCGATGCTGGCCGAGGGCATGGGCGCACAGATGTTCACCCCGCCGCGCAAGGCCGGTGATCCCGAGGTCGAGGCGCTGACGGCCACCTTCGCCCACCACGACGGCATCAGGGTCTTGCACGAGGGGATCCACTACCTGGTCGAGCGGTCGGAGGACGAGCAGAGATGGCTGACGGCGCTCGCCGAAGCCCCGTTCCCCGTGACCGTGATCTGGGGCCTGTACGACACGGTTTCGCCGCCGCGGGTCGCGAGCTACGTGTGGGACCATTACCTGATGCTCAAGCCCGGCGGCAATCGCCTGTACTTCATCCCGGACGCCAATCACTATCTGCAGGTCGACCGGCCAGACGCATTCGTCAAAGTCCTCCTGCACGCGCTTGAGCCTGCTGACGGTCAGGGGCCCGGCGCCCTCGAGGCGGAACTGGATGCTCCCTTGCTGGTCGACAGCTCCCGCGAACGGCTGCCAGCCGCAGCCGACGTGCTCCGCGCATAGCCCTCCGCCAACCCGAACCGAGGCTGCTGATGGCGCATTCGCAATGGCACCGGGTTCCCCCCGATCACGACGCCTCGAGCGCGGAGTTCAGGTCGTTCCAGAGGTCGTCGATGTGTTCGCAGCCAACGCTCAGGCGTAGGAGCCCGGGCGGGACGTGTTCTTGCCCGGGGAGCTTGCTGCGCCGCTCGATGGTGGTTTCGACGCCGCCCAGGCTGGTGGCGGGCACGATGATGTGCACGGCGTCGCAGATGCGGTCGGCGGTGCCGGCGTCGGCGACCTCGAAGGCCAGCACGGCGCCGAAGCCGGCCATCTGCGCGGCGGCGGTGCGGTGCCCGGGGTCGCCGGGAAGCCCGGGGTAGCGCACCCGGCTGACGGCGCGATGGCCGTCGAGGCGGCGGGCGAGTTCGCCGGCGTTGGCCTGGCCGCGGTCGAGCCGCAGGGCCAGGGTGCGCAGGCCGCGCAGCGCCAGGAAGGCTTCCAGGGCGCCGGGGGTGGCGCCCGACAGGCCGCGGCGGTGGCGCAGCCGCCCGGCGAGGGCCTGCTCGCGGGCAACGGTGATGCCGGACAGCAGGTCGGAGTGGCCGCCGATGAATTTGGTGGCGCTGTGCACGACCACGTCCGCGCCGAGCGCCAGCGGCTGTTGCAGCAGCGGCGTGGCGAAGGTGTTGTCGGCGCCGACCAGTGCCCCGGCGCGGCGGCCGGCGGCGCACAGGGCAGGCAGGTCGGCGATGTCGAGCAGCGGGTTGGAGGGGGTCTCCAGCCACAGCAGGCCGGCGCCGGCCACGGCGGCCTGGACGCCCGCGGTGTCGGTCAGGTCAACCCGGTCCACGGCCCAGCGCCCCTGCTGCTGGCCGTCGGCCAGCAGCTCGCCGACCCCGAAATAGCAGTCGGCCGGGGCGACGATGCGGGCGCCGGCCGGCACCAGGTCGAGCACCGCGGCGACCGCGGCCATGCCGGAGGAGAACGCCACCGCGTGACCGCCCTCCACCTGCCCCACCGCTGTCTCCAGTGCCTCCCAGCCCGGGGTGGCGTCGGTGCGCGCGTAGGCGCGGATGCCCTCCCCGGTGCCCGGCGCCGCCGTGGCGCCGGCGTGGAAGTTAGATGCCAGCACCACGGGAGTATTGAGCGGGCCGCTGGCCGCGCGGCTTGGGCGGCCGGCGCAGATGACCGCTGTTTCCGGGCGCAGGCCGGCGGGTGCGGCCGGCTGGTCATCAGGTGTCATGGGGTCCTCCTGTCTCCCGGGGGTGCGGCCCAGTGATCGCACTGCTGACCCCAGCTGAGATGATCCGCCTGAGCCCGCAGGCTGCCATCGCCACCCGGCTCATCACCGCAGACCAGTTTCGCGGGTGAGGGTCCACAATCTCGGATCTGCTCCCCTCCCGGCGGTTTCAGAATCCGATGGCTTCGCGGAGCAGCAGGACGGTGCCGCGCCCGGGGTGGGGTTCTGCGTTGAGGATGAGCATGCGGTTGATGGCACTGGGCCACCCGTAGGCCGCCTGGGTGCGGGCGCTCTCCAGCGGGAGGCAGTGGTCTTCAACGCGGCGCAGCGCGGTGCTCAGGTCGGGTACCACCTTCTGCGACCCAACGATCCAGATCGCGCGGGCGGCGCCGCCGGCGTAGCCGGGCAGCTGGCTTCCGCTGCCCGAGGCGACCACCAGGGAGCCGGTCTCGGTGACCGCGGCGACGCTGCCCACGGCGACGTCGGGGCTGGCGAGCAGCCGCCGGATGTCGTCGGCGCCGGTGGCGCGGTCCATGGCCAGGACGCGTGGCCTGATGGCCTCGTACCGTCCGCTGTTGTTAATGTCCTCCTCGATGCCGGACAGGCGGAGGGTCTCGCTGGCGCCGGTGAACACGCTGGCGCCCTCGGGTATCAGGTCCTTGATGCGGGTACGCGCGGCGGCGGCGTCGTCGAGGATCTCGACGGTGAAGCCGTGCGCCGTGAGCGCGGCCGCCGCCCGCTGCAGGCTCTGGGCGGGCGCCGGGCCGGCGAACGGTGGCGCCGGGACCGAGGTAGTCATGATGCCTCCCGGGGTGGTCGCTGGGTGATGTCCTCGTCTCAGCAGTACGACCATTCAGCCCTCTGAAATGTGAGGCGACGCGTCACCGCCGCCGTGCTGGCCTTCGACGTTGCGCACGACCGGATCACGCACATCTGGGCGGCGCTCGGCCGCCGGCAAACCCCGGCCCTGGACGGCGGCGTGACTGCCGATCCAGGCGAAATCTGATTGCCGCCGGCAGCCCCGGGTCAATACCGTGGGTGTATGCGCTGATGAAACCGCCTGCCCGGCGTCCCGCTGGATACCCGGTGGGACCAGCTGTCCCGCCGCAGACCCGGGACCGGCTGGCTGGCCAGCTGGGCGAGACCATTGCGGCGCTGCACCAGCTGCCGCCACCCGGTGATCAGGGACTGGTGGCCTGCGGACCGGTCGGCTTTCGTGGCCGGGCAGCGCGCGGTGTGTCAGCGAACAGCGCGCCCTGAGCTGGCCGTCGCTATGGGCGGATCTGATTCCACCGTCCTCGACAGGGCCGAGTTGCCGTCCCGGCCGCCGGTGCTGCTGCACACCGAGGTCATAGGCCAGCACCTGCTGACCGTGAGGCCCGGAAGGGGCATGGCGGCCGCCCGGCTGACTCGCCTGGGGCATCATGCACCGGTACAGCAACTTCACGCGGCGGACGCGGCGGCGGCCCGAGCGCCGGCGCGCGGTCGCCATCTACGGGCCGACCTCGTCCGGCAAGACGGCGCTGTCGCTCGGCGTCTGCGAGGCCGCGTCCGAGCGTGGCCTGCGCCCGGTCGTCCTGAATGCCGACTCACGGCAGGTCTACGCCGGCATGGATATCGGCACGAGCAAGATCAAGCCGTCGGAGATGCGGGGGTTCGAGCACCGCTTGCTTGACGTGGCCGAGCCGTCGTCGAAGCTGTCGCTGGAGGCGTACGCACAGATGGCGCGGGACGAGCTCGCGTCACTCGCGGCGTCCGAGGATGCCCTGCCGGTCCTCGTCGGCGGCACGGGCGTGTACGTCCAGTCCGTGGTGGATGGCTGGGACCTGACCGGGACGGGCACGCTCCGGCGGTCGCTCGAGCGCGACTTCCCGCGCAGCGACGCCAGCGGCGCCTACCAGGTGCTCGCACGGCTCGCGCCCGGGGTGGCGCGGCGCGTGCACCCCAGCAACTACGAGGCGATCCTCAACGCCCTGGCGCGCCGCATGGCGGGCGAGGCGGGCAACGAGGTGGCCACGCCGTTTGCGTTCGGGGTGTACGGCGTCGACCGGGGGGAAGCGGAGACCGACCGGCGGATCGAGACGACGCTGGACGCCCAGATCCGCGACGGGCTGCTGGCGGAGATTGCCGGGCTCGACCGCCGGTACCGGCTCGTCGAGCAGGCTCGCCGGCCAGGACGCCGGCCCAACGTGGCGGCGCAGACGCATGGGTATCGCGAGTTCGTCCGCGCGGCCGCGTCGGCCGGGAAGGCAATCGCGGAACTCGACGGCACCGACCTTGCTGCCGCCCGGGCCGAAGCGCTCGGCCACATCTGGGCGTACTCCAGACGGCAGCGGTCGTGGTTCCGCAAACTTGGCGCGTCGCGGGTCGACCCTCGATCAGCGGTGAGGGTCATAGTGTCGCGGCTGCCGTGACCGCCTGCGTGATCTGTGAGCGGCCTGCGGCGACGTGGTCGCGAATGAACCCCGGCACGTGCCCGGTTGTGCGTGGCGTGCCCCCGGTTGTTGACTGGCCACATGACCGAGCTCCCCCTGGTGCAGGCCCCGCGGATCCCGGTGACAGACACGTTTCACGGAGTCGATGTCACCGAGGACTACCGATGGCTGGAGGACGCCTCTTCGGAGGAGACCATCGCCTGGACGAAGGCCCAGCAGCGCCGCAGCCGTGCCTACTTCGGCGCGATCCCCTGGCGAGACGCGCTGCGGGCCCGTGTCGAGCAGCTGCTGAAGTCCGAGCGGACGGCGTACAGGCAGGTCCTGTCCGGCGGGAGCACCTTCTTCGCGCTGAAGGTGCAGACGCCACGGCAGCAGCCGTTCCTGGTGGCGCTGACCGACCTCGACGACCCGGCGACCGAGCGTGTCGTCGTGGATCCGGACGTCATCGACCCGTCGGGCGAGACCACCATCGACTTCTTCGTTCCGTCCCCGGACGGCAAGCAGGTCGCGGTCTCGCTGTCGGAGCATGGCACCGAGGACGGGTCGCTGCACATCTACGACGTCGAGAGCGGGGAGGTCGCCGGGGAGCCGATCCCGCATGTGAATCTGACGGGCGGATCGGTGGCCTGGCGTCACGACGGCTCAGGGTTCTGGTACACCCTTTGCGCTGACCCGGCAGGCTTCCGGCAACAGGTGTGGTTCCGTGAGCTCGGTGACACGCCTGACCGCGTTGACCTCGCTGGCCCCTTCGCCGACGAGCGGATCGCGGAGAACTTCCTGTCCGCCTCTCCCGACGGCCGGTGGGTGATGGACCGGGTGCAGAAGGGGGATGGCGGTGAGTGGCAGGTCTTCCTCCGCAGCCAGGATGCCGGCGCCTCGTGGTGGCGGGTGGCAGACATCCCGGACAAGTGCGTGCATGCCGTGCTCGGCAGGGACGCCCTGTACCTGCTTTCCTACCGGGACGCGCCGCACGGCAAGGTGCTCCGCCTGCCGCTGACCAGCGGCGCCACGGTCGCCGGCGCCGACGAGATCGTGCCGGCCGGTGACACGGTCATCGAGGACCTCGCGGTGACTGGCGACACCGTCTGGGTGGTGGACATGGACGGTGGGCCGCAGCAGGTGCGCGCCTTCGACGGCAAGGGCGGGCCACTTCCCCCGGTGGAGATCCCGCCGATGAGCTCGGTGTCGTCGTACTCCGCTCGTCTCTCGGCGCTGGGGCAGGACCGGATCGCCTGGTCGTGTGAGTCGTTCACCGAGCCGGCGGCCTGGTGGGTGGCAGCCCGTGGCGAAGCACCCCGGCCGACCGCACTGAGGACGACCTCCCCCGCCGACCTGTCCGGGTACGAGGTGACCCGCGAGTTCGCGACGTCGAAGGACGGTACCCGTGTCCCCCTCAACGTGATCGCCGCACCCGGCACGCCACGTGACGGAACCGCGCCCGCGCTGCTGACCGCCTACGGCGGTTACAGCATCTCGCTGGTGCCGCGATTCGATCCCGAGCTGCTGCTGTGGCTGGAGCAGGGCGGGGTCTACGTGGTGGCCAACATCCGCGGCGGTGGCGAGTTCGGCGAGGAGTGGCACCACGCCGGCCGGCTCGCCGCCAAGCAGAACTGCTTCGACGACTTCATCGCCTGCGCGGACCATCTTCACAGCAGCGGGATCACCAGCCGGGAGCGGCTGGCGATCATGGGCGGTTCCAACGGGGGACTGCTGATGGGTGCCGTGCTCACCCAGCGGCCTGACATCGCCCGTGCGGTGGTGGCTGCGGTGCCGGTGATGGACTCGTTGCGATCCGAGACCACCACCAACGGGCGGTTCAACACGCCCGAGTTCGGCACCGTGGAGGATCCGGAGATGTTCACGGCGCTGCTCGCCTACTCCCCCTACCACAACGTGGTGGACGGGACGGCCTACCCAGCCGTGTTGCTGACCGCCGGGCAGAACGACACCCGGGTCGATGCCTGGCATGCCGAGAAGATGACGGCCCGGCTCCAAGCGGCAACGTCCTCCGACCGGCCGGTGCTGCTGAGACTGGAGTCCACCGGCCACCTGGCCGGGTCGCTCGACCAGGTCATCGACGAGACAACAGACTGGCACGCCTTCCTCTTCGACCAGCTCGGTCTCGGCTACCGCCGCGTCGCCGCGGCGTGACCGGTCCGGCGGCCGAGCCTGGCCGGGAGCTGGCCGCGGGCACCTATGACTGGAAGATCGGCTCGAAGATACTATTCCACAGGGTTACCTGGCTGGCTTCTTTCCATTGCGGGTAGAAGCGGGCAAGCTTCTCGAACTCGGCCGAGGTGAATACCCAGGGGCTATTCGCCACCTGCGGGCTGTGATACTTCGACAGGATAATCTCTTTCGCCGCCGGGACCGGCGATACGTAGTTGATGTAGTTGTCCATCATCGCCTGGACGTCGGGACGGTAGGTAAAGTCCATGTAAGTCATGGCGTCGAGCGGGTTCTGGGCGGTGTAGGCGATGCACATGTTATCCGTCCAGAAC
>Ga0335085_10009720_pt1 | contig 14479 bp, 24 predicted proteins | sample Lox_Sample_45_FD_206712 | JGI IMG/M metagenome (GOLD analysis project Ga0335085, IMG submission 206712) | Soil microbial communities from Loxahatchee National Wildlife Refuge, Florida, United States - Lox_Sample_4.5 | ecosystem: Environmental > Terrestrial > Soil > Wetlands | place: USA...
TAGGTACGGGCAAGAATCACGAAAGATGGCATGATTCGCGAATTCAGCCGGGAACGAAAGGCAGGAATTCTCCGCACTGCGGACTGTATGGCGGAGAGGGAGGGATTCGAACCCGCCATTGAACGTGAATCTAATGACATGCAAGGCCACGGATGGCACCCAAGGCTCCGAGAAGCGACGTTGCAGACGGCAAACGGATCGCACTTGGATCGCACGAATTTGCCTATACTTCACGCCTTCCAGAATTTGACAATCCTATGTATTTTGCCAGGAAGATCAAGAGGCCAGTGCCCTGGGGGCACCGTTGCACTTTAATGACTTCCTTGTCGAACTGGTCTGAGATTTGCACTCGCAAGCCATACTGATCCGTCGGAGAAATCCACCTGCACAATACCCACCTTCGCTGTCATCGACCCGCAAATCGTTCTCGCTGATGCATACTGCTCCTCATCGAGCATGACAAAATGACCATTCGGAATCTCTTGAGACAAAAACTCGAGCCTCTTGGTTATCCTGAATCTATCTTTATTGGCCTCGAAGCAGGCAAGTTGGTATCGAACAACCATTCCGTTGGACTGGTTGTTCGAAACCACTCCGTGAAATATCTCCTTAAGTGACAATTGAACTGGACACGCACTTGAGTTGATGAACCAACTATCGGTGCCCGGATCGACAGCCGCTGCAGCCCAAGTGATCGTTGTTAAGACAATGAATGTCAGTGATTTACGAAACACGACAGTCCCCTCCGCGCGGTTGTTTAGGATTCATCGATGGATGACCAGCCTCTTTCAAGTCGTAGATTTACTGCTTCAATTTCTCAGATGCAAGGTTTTTCATTGCAAGGTCTTTTACCCCAACCTTGACCCGCTTTTCCGTTTTGAAGTCTTCAGTGAGAACCAGCTCACCTTCTATATCGAACGGAATGCCCAGAGCCTCGTTCTTTTCGACTACGAGGAAGCCTCTAAGAAAACTCGGGTCAACTGCCGCCGCGCCAACAGTAGAGGAAGCCTTGATGACACTATTCCAGGACGCATCGTTGTCTACCGAAACATTCCAGCCGATGGGCACATTCGGCAACTGAGCGATCCTGCCTGATTTCACATGAAATTTAAACCCGACAACGCGGTCCTTGCTGGTAGCGTGCAATGCCGGAATTGAAAGGGACATCGTCTGCCCCTGGGCCGCGTTGCTCCAACTCAGAAGCGTGAGAACCACGGCAGTTAGAACTACACTTGGAAACACTCGTTTCGATTTCTTATTGATTGTCATTTGGAACTGTCCCGGTCACAGGCAATCTGCCAGAACCGAGTCCTCCTGTCAGGGTCTTGAAAGCCTTCGGTGTAAGGTCGATAACACCTCGGGGATCGGGTTGCATTGGATGAAGTGCCTTTCCGCTGGCATCTCGCGCCAATGGACCTCTGTCGTTGACTACAACCTGGATTGTCGAAGTCACCGTATTGCCGTTCTTGTCTGTGCGTGTGTACGTGACCGTGACGGTCTGGCCAAGGTCGGCCTTCTCAGAAGTCATGGCCGCAGCCAACTTTTTGGGGTCAAATTTCTCCCCGCCAGCCGTCTTGGCACCGGGTAAGTTGTAAGTATGTTGCGTCGCCTCTATACTGTTCGGAAGTCGGTGTTTTCTCGTAGGCTTGCGGCGGAGGAGTTGGGTCTGGCGGCGTCGCCACCTAGCGGAATCTGATTATTTTGCGGCGTTATTTCGCCAAAGAAACAATTTCGCCGTTAAGCAGGATTTTCTTTGGTGGCACACCGTCTGCCCCGCATTTCATTGAGTTACCATCGGCATCATATGGAAACCGTAATTCATCGCCTTTGATGGTCGGCCTGTCTTCAACGGCGTATGAGCCGAGATAGGTCGTTCCATGCATCAGAATGACCCGGTATGAGGAGTGTACAGCCTTACCCGGAGGCGAGGATTCGTGCCACTCGTAGAAAACCACTTGAAGCGAGTTCGTACCACAATGGAGCGCTCCCAGAGCCGTGAATCTCACATCGCCCTCAAGCACTCCCGTAAAACTCTGGGCAGCCAATTCTTTTTTAAGCTTTGCCGATGATGCACAGCTTGGTATCGGCGAACAAAGCATTCCGATAAGAAACACAATCGTTAACAAGAATCGCATCATTTTGTTCTCCACTTGGTCCACATCATCTTATTGAGACAGAGAAAGTACTTGGTTGGCATACCAATCTCGGTGCTGCAGCCCTCCCTGGTTCGGATAGACTCGAGTGTTGCCATTGTAGTTACGAAGCGCATCATGCATGCTTCTATGACCGGTGACATTCCCTTGTGCGTCATGAATCTCCGCTTTGTGCTGAAGCCATTTTAGCCTGCGTCAGCGCTTGTTTTCGGCGTCATCACTTGCCCAAGCTTGAGGCCGGTAACTTGTGCTTTATCTGCTGTAAAATCGCCGCGGACGTTTACTTGAAGCGGATCGCTTTGGAATGCAGCACGATCACCGCCAGATTCAATCAGCGCTTGAGCTTTGAGTTGCTTCGGCGATACATACAGTGAATCACCAGGGGATAAGTTGTTAGCAGTATTAAAATCGTTGGCCGCGGTACTGAATACGGTAACACCCGCTGCTCGCTGTCATCGTCTTGAGGCGGTTCCTCCGAATCTGTCCTAGTGACCGGTTGCAGCTCTATATGAGCCATCAGGTTGTCGGCCAGTGGTTTGATTCTGCGCTTACTCACGGAGCGCCCCGTCGTAACCGTGCCTCCTTCAAATCGCAGGCTTATTGTTTCGATTTGCCTCCTTTCGAACGGGCAGATTCCCACGCGGAAAAGCCACCGTTTCTTTGCTTCTGACGGCGAACGGCACCTTGAACTCTCTCCGGGCTAGGCGAAAGTTCAACTTCGAAACTAGATTTCAGCCATTCGCGTTTCATGAGATCAACCACGGAGTCCTTGAGATAAACTGTCTTCTTATTCGGCTGGGACGAAGGGAATCCCAATTCTGGGTCACCATCCAGCACGACCGTCCCGTCGCCCTGCACATGGAAGAAACGGAGAACCTCACCGTACGGCATTAGCTTGTAGATGACGTGCCCCTCCTCATCGTCGAGCGATGGCTTGATATATAAAGGCACGCGGGTCGTGGACTCCGTAACCAGGTCCCCCACAGGTCCCCCTTCTGGAAAGTACTGCCCCTGGTATCCATAGTCGTAGATCTCATCCTGGATTGCTTGAACAAGGGACTTTAGCTCGGATTCACTTGGCTTCGTCACTGCAGGTTGACCATTAACCATCACAGGAACAGCCAACAACATCAAATCTATAAGAACTGCGAGTACTGACGTTTTCATCTGCACATTCTCCTAGTCCTCACGGTGCCCAAACTAGATAACGCTTCCCGCCCTGTGCGTTTTGAAAAGGTCCAAGATTCGTCGCCTTTTTGCCATACAGCAGCTTCATCTTATTCGGCGATGTGTTGTAGTGCATTGCACCTTTTGTCGTGTTGGACCCGCCCAAGGCAGCCCTCGCAGCCGCAAGGGCCTCGTTGTGAGCGACTATTGCGCTCTTGCTACCGGCGTTGATGTCACTTACCGTCTTGCTCGTGAGATCAACCCCCACTTGAACATGTTCCGGATGGTCTGAATTCAAGACCCGGTTAGCGATCTCAGCGACAGCGAGTTGTGCCTCGTGCAGTTGTTCGATACTGCCGGGAGCATCTGCCTTCGCTTTCGGGTCAGGATGGAGGCCACCTACCTCGTTGTAGGTCACGTTGGCGAGCTTAGCTTCCGATTCGTTCTGGGGATTTTGGTATTCCGGTTTATCTTGCGCCGACTGGTTCACCGCTTTTGCTTGCTCAGTCGTGGACGCAGGCTGGTTACATGGTTCTACATTGACCGCGTGGCAGTTCGTAGTCTGGGCGGCATCCCCTTTCGACTGATTTGAAGTCCCATTCTGATGTCCATCCGGATCACCCAAGGTCATCGGGTTGTTTTCAACATACGCGTACAGATTCAGACTCTGTGGATTCCCAAAGTTTGCATAGGGCACGGTAACGGGTTTCGTGGCCCAGTCTGGCGTCATGAACCTGCCCATGCTTGACGCGTCGTAGCGTGCGCCGAAATTATCCAGACCCGACTCAGTGTCTCGTTCCTTGCCGTTGAATTTATGCTTGGTCCCGCTGCCGCCCGCGATTTGCTCGGTGGATGGCCCGTAATCACGGAGAGCGGCGGTCGCCCCGTAGGCGCGTCCATTATTGCAAAGGTGGCGATTAGGATGAGACGCTTATGCACGGCGGAATTGCGACGCTCGCGGTAAGCAAAAAACGCCAGAATGGAAAATAGGAGCATGCTCGACATCGGGATAATGTAGAAAGTCTGTGCGCCGAGCGGAAATCCTGGAGGCGCAAAGTTGCGCGACAGGGAGTTGGTCGCCCCCAGCACCCCGAGGACCGGCATCAGACAGGCCAGTCCAAACCCCACGAGCCCGAGCTTGCGGTGAGCATCGATTCGGTGCGCAGCGACCAGCGAAGTCTGCGTGACCAGCAGGAGTACCCAAAGTGAAAACACCACGGCGTGAATGTGGATGATCGGGCTGGGGAGGTGTGCGCGGACCATTCCGGCCAGATAGTAAGTACGCGCAAAGCCAACAAATACCGTCACCAGGATTAGGGCGGACATGGCAGGGAAGAAGATGTGATCGCTGCGAAAGCCCTTGCGAATCGATTCTGCTGTCGTGCCTTGCATCGTCACGGTTGCCAAGGGTTGTTCTCCTGGAAGCGGGCGGGATTCGGCGACTTGTTTGCGATAGTCTATATCGAATTCCTTCGGGGTAATCAACAGGAATCTAGAATCGGAAGAACGGTTGGGGTGGTCAGGCTGGCAGGCCCACCTTTGCCGCGTGATTGTACCGTGCGCAAATGCATGTGAGGCAAGAGTGAAAGAATCTGCAGACCGGGAAATCGAAGTTTGGATTTCCTGGCGGACTGGCTCAGCCTTGTGTTTCCCATGAGCCATCACAAATCGGTTGCCCCACCCTTCGCGATTTTCGAAGGGTGGGCATTCCTGCTGCTGGTAACTAGGAGATTTTCCTGATCCGAAGCGGCGCCCTTTGGGGCTCATTCACCACTACCGGTCCGGCCTCATCATACGCGTAGTGAGAATATCCGGCACCGTAATAGCGATGAAGCCGTCTCGGCATAGCCACGGTCTAACACGGCGAGTCCGGGTCTGGCTGTGACGGAGGAACACTCGGTTGAATTTTTCGGAGTCACCTTCCCAAAACGAGTCTGGCAGTTGGACATCACTCTCCGGTCGGGAGGCGCCAGGGTATCGGCAGCAGGATCGCCCGCCCTTCGAAAATCACGAAGGACGGGGCAGCTAGTCTCGTGGTAACACGCAGAAAAACCCAAGCTTCGATTTCCGGGTCTGCAGATTCTTTCACTCTGCCTTTGCATTCACTGCGCAGGGTACAATCACGCGGCAAAAGTGAGCCAGCCTGCCCATCGTCGTTAGAGACAGGATGACAAATCAATAAGTCTGGTACGGCGGCTCGCTTCGCTCGCGGGATAGCCCCTTCGGCTTCGCTCAGGGCAGGCGATGGCGGCTGTTCCCACATCGGCAGACCTCTTCTCTCTACAATATTTGGTCCCCTCATTCGTCTTCAGCAGTGGATGGAACGGGCGTCTGGTCACATCTTGATGACTGAGCAAGACCGGCGGATTACGGAAGTTTTCGCGGAAGAGCGGGCGCGATTGCGCAACTTCATCCGGCGGCGTGTGCCCAATGAGGCTGACGTAGAGGACTTGCTGCAGGACGTCTTCTCTGAGCTGGTCGAGGCCAACCGCCTGCTGATGCCGATTGAGTACATGACCGCGTGGCTGTTCCGCGTAACCCGCAATCGCATCACGGACCTGTTTCGCAAGAAGCGCCCGGAGAACTTCAGCGATGTGGATGTGATGGACGAAGATGGCGAGCGGATTCGGATTGAAGATCTGCTGCCCTCTCCGGATGCCGGGCCCGATGCAGTGTACGTCAGGCAAGTGATTCTGGAGGAGTTGGAGCATGCGCTCAGCGAATTACCGGATGAGCAGCGGGAGGTATTCCTTGCGCATGAGGTGGAGGGACGCAGCTTCAAAGAGTTGTCGGCGGAGAGCGGCATTAACGTAAATACGCTGCTCGCTCGCAAACGGTATGCGGTGTTGCATCTGCGGGAGCGATTGCAGGAGATCTACGACGAGTTCAGGAGGAAATGAGGAACACTATGAGACGGAAAATGATCTGGATTGCACCGCTGGCGATTCTGGCGATGGCGGCCTTCATTTTTGTTGGCGGCTGGGTGGTGCAGCATCTTTGGAACTGGCTACTGCCGGCATTGTTCGGTTGGCGGATGGTGACATTCTGGCAAGCCTTGGGACTGCTGTTGTTGTGCCGTATCCTGTTTGGAAACTGGGGCGGGCGCGGCGGTCATCGGTCAAACTTCCGGCGGCGCATGGATGAGAAGTGGGAGCGTATGACACCCGAGGAGCGGGAGAAATTGCGCGAGAAGTGGGGATCGCGGTGCGGCTTCGGGGAATCCCGCGGTGGAACGAAGGAATCGGCCTAGAGCGTGAAGATCAATTCGGATCGCGGTAACGCCGCAGGCGTACCGCTCCCGCCAAAAATGCAGCGGTTACAGCCAGGCCGATCCAGAGACCGGGGCTGAACAGGAAATGCAGGAACGTAACGTGCGTTGTTGCTGGATGGATTGGCATTGTGCCCGGCATGGGCATGACCTCGGCAGCGCCCCCACTAAGCCGGCGCCCCAGCATGACAGCAATATTTGAGGTATTGAACAGCAGTCTCTCGAGAGCAACGACTGCTAATACCGGCAGGATCGCCCACAGGAATGCCATGCGCCGAGCCCAGGCCGAGACGAGCAAAAACCATCCATAAAAAGGCGCATGCCAGATCCCATGTACGACGACGAGGTGATAGATCACCAGGAATGACATCTGCGGCAGGGCAAGTTGCGCCCAATATGTTGAGACGCTCTGACCTGTTGCCGACAGAGCTGCCGATGCCACCAAAAACATGCTCCATTGCAGAGCGAAGCTTACAGCGGAGAGGAGCAGGGGTAAAAGTAGGATCGGGATGACCGCTTTTGCGAGGACCGTTGTGGTGTCGGAGACAGGGAGTGACTTCCAGAACAAAATACTGCGATCACGGCGCTCCCCTTGGAAGGCGTCGATGCAGTAGAAGACCGCAACGAGGATTCCCGTGAACATGAGCAGCCCGGCCGCGAGGTCATATGGTGTGGTGATGGCCTGGAGCTGCTTCTCGGCAGCGAGCAGCGATGCCCCGCGAATGCGGCGAAGAGTGTGAGAGATGCTGACCGCGAAGCCGAGCAGGAAGACGGCAGCCACCGCGAGCGGGGCAATATAGAGCGAGCGATTCTCCCAGAATTCGCGGCGCAGAGACCAGTACAGGGTCTGCGGTGGTGGTACGACCGAAACGGCGGCTGGCGACTCAAGCGACGAATCGTGCACAGCGTTGGCGTGAGTATTCATTGCGCGGCTCCTTGAGAGCGGGCAGGCTGATGGCCCATGACAGCGACAAATAAATCAGCGATGCTGGGTGTGCGGAGGTCACCAAGCGCGGCCAGTTGCGATCGGTCCGCACTTGAGAACAGCAGAATAGTGCGGCCGAGCACTTGTCGTTCATGCATGGGCTTGAGAGCTCGTGCCTGTTCGAGGCGGTCCGGATTTACCGCCACTTCGAAATAGCGCGATTCGAAATCTTCCATGCTGGTGCGGAAGACGATGCGTCCGCGATCGATAAACATGAGATCGGTGAGGACGTTCTGGATTTCTTCCACCTGATGCGTGGTCACGATGATGGTGCGGCGCCCATCGAAGTAGTCGTTTAGCAGGGAATCGTAGAACTGCTTGCGGAAGAGGATGTCGAGACCGAGTGTGGGCTCGTCGAGCACAAGTAACTTCGCGTCGATGGCCATCACGAGGGCCAGGTGCAGCTGAACAACCATGCCCTTCGACAATTCCCGGACTCTGCTGATGTGCTTGATCGTGGTTCTAGCGAGGAAGCCCTCAGCCTTGGCACGGTCGAAGCGCGGATGAATCCCGGCCATGTAATCGAGCATTTGCGAGACTCGGATCCAACGAGGCAGCACGGCTACATCCGCGATGAAAGAGACATCGCGCATCAGGCGCTCGCGCTCAGACCAGGGATCACGGCCGAGCACTTTCAACTCTCCTTCAAAGGAAGTGAGGCCGAGTATCGCGTTGAGCGCGGTTGTCTTGCCCGCACCGTTGGGACCGATGAGGCCGAGAATTCGGCCTTCCTCGACGCGGAGATCTATCCCATCGACCGCGATGGTGCTGCCGAACGCCTTGCGGAGACCGCGTGCTTCGATGCATGCCATGGCTTAGCGTTCCTCCTCCGATTTCTTCCGTGCGTGGTCCTGCTTGGCCGAAGTGTGATTATCCGCGTCTGCTCTCTTTAGAAGATCCTCGGCCTTTAGGCCCAGTCGCAGGATCGTGGCATGAATGCGAGGCCATTCTTCGCCGAGGAATTTCTGCCGCTCGCCCCCGAGTAGAAGCTTGCGGGCTCCAGTGTTGATGAACATGCCGCGTCCTCTTCTGGTCTCGACCAGACCTTCGTCCACGAGCTGCTGATAACCCTTGAGGACCGTGAGCGGATTGACCCGATATTCGGCGGCGACGGTGCGCACCGAAGGCAAAGGGTCGCCTTCCTTGAGAATGCCGTCGAGAATCATAGCGACGACACGATCGCGAAGCTGGCGGTAAATCGGCTGACTGTCGTTCCACTCACGGTCCATCCTGATGTCCGTTCTACTCGTAGCAGAGAATACGCTTCTCTCACTTCACGCGTTGCAGATCGAGGTGCGCTTGGACGTGCTTGTCTCCAGGCTCCATGTAGGTCCAGTCTTCAGTGTGGTGATTGGCGTCGATGATGTTGAAGACCGCGTGATGCATGTGTCCGTACTGCAGACTGCCGGCCACGTCGAGGAAATCGAATTCGATGGTCTTTCCATCCGGCGAGGTTCTTGCCACCATGCGCGGCCGGTTGCCGGCATCGCAGTAGTGCGTCAGCAGCAGGCGGTCGCCATCGAGATAGAGCATGGTGATGGGGTTGTCAGGGCGACTCTCGACTTTCATATCGTGCATGAGCGCGTTGCCCATGGAGGTTACTCGCAACGAGAGGCTGGCGTGTTTGCCCTGGACGTCAGGAGCTACCGGAATCGTAGTCACTGTGCCTTCCCAAGAACCGGCCAAGGCTTTCAGACTAGTGAACGACTTCTGCGCGTCAGACTGCGCGAAAGCCGCCGTGGAGAACAGTGTGAGTACAACGACAAGCGTGAAACGTAAGCACTTCATGGCGAAATCTCCTTTTAAACAATCAGTGGGAATGAGCTCGAGCCGTAACAGCGATCCGTAGTAAAACGGCCGAGTCAATAGTGTTATAGTTAACTATAACACTACATAACTTGCAAGCACTTTCTGAATTCCGTACAGATTTCTCCTTTACATATTCCTATATAGGAATATATAGTGAGTTTCGATGGCACGGGCCGCGACGACTTCCGATTCCTTCAACGCAGTGGCTGAGCCGCGGCGGCGCGAGATTCTGGAGTTTTTGGCGGTGGCAGAGCTTCCTGTCGGCGAGCTCGTCTTGAAGATGGGGATCGAGCAGCCGTCGGTGTCGAAGCACTTGAAGGTGCTCCGCGATGTCGGGTTGGTGAGAGTGCGGCGGAATGGGCGTCACATGATGTATCGAACGAATGCGGAAGCGATCCGTCCACTGCATGAGTGGACGAGGACATTTGAGCGGCTGTGGGCGCATCAGTTGCTACGGATTAAAGAAAGAGCCGAGGCGAAAGAAGAGGAATCCGATAAGGGGTAGTTTCGGCTCGACTGCCTGTAGGAACTGGGTTTTCGGCAGGCGCCACTTTTCTACTCGCGCCATACAAAGTTCAAGGAGGAAGCATGAGCATCAGTCCGACGATGATGGGGATTGAGAGTCTGACGTTGACAGTGAGTCAGGAAATCAGAGTGCGCGCTTTATTGCAGACGACGTTCGATGCGTTGCTCGAGCAGATCGGCCCGGAGAACGAATCGGAACGCGGCAAGATGCCGATGAAGATCGAGGCCTGGCCGGGTGGGCGCTGGTACCGCGATCTGGGCGATGGCAATGGACACCTGTGGGGACACGTGCAGGCGATCAAGCGGCCGACGCTGCTCGAGATAACGGGGCCGCTCTTCATGTCGGATGCGGTCGTCTCGAATGTGCAGTACCGGTTGACGGAGGAGGGTGGGGAGACGGTGATCAAGTTTTGTCACAAGGCATTCGGCGTGATTCAGGACGCGTACCGAACTGGAGTCAACCAGGGCTGGACCCACATTCACCAGCTCTTAAAGGCTCGGGCAGAACTTAAGAAGTAGGAGGAGTTATGTGTCCAGCTTGCATTGCAAGTGCGACGGTGGTATTGGGCAGCGCGGTTTCCACCGGAGGTTTGACCGCGCTGGTAGTGAAAGTTCTTCGCAAGAAGAAGGGTGAGAAAAGCGAATCGAAGGAAAAGGAGTCAGTGTGATGACGACGTCAACGATGGATCGGAATGCGGCAAAGGTCGTTTCCCATGAAGAATGGCTTGCCGCGAGTAAAAACTTATTGGCCAAGGAAAAGGAATTCACCCGTCACCGCGACGAGATCAGCCAGCTGCGTCGGGAACTACCGTGGGAGAAGGTCGAGAAAAAATACGTGTTTGAGGGTGCCAGCGGCACAGAGACGCTAGCGGACTTATTCAGCGGACGCAGCCAGTTGCTGATTTATCACTTCATGTTTGGTCCGGGATGGAAAGAGGGATGTCCGAGCTGCTCGTTTCTGGCAGATGCCTTCGATGCCATTCATCCTCACATCACACAGCGGGACACAACGTTTGTTGTCGTTTCTCGAGCCACCCTGCCTGAGATTGAGGCATTCAAGAAACGCATGGGATGGAAGTTCAAGTGGATCTCGTCGAACGGCACCGGCTTCAACTATGACTACCGCGTGTCGTTCACCAAGGAGCAGGCCTCCAGTGGAAACCCGTTCTACAACTTTGGGACAATCCCGGCCTACGGGGAAGAAGCTCCAGGCGCGAGTGCGTTCATCAAGAAAGATGGCGAGATCTTCCATACGTATTCGACTTATGCGCGTGGACTCGACATTCTGCTGCCGATGTACAACTGGATTGATCTGACTGCCAAGGGACGAGATGAGGCGGAGATGAAGCCGCATGCCATGGCGTGGGTTCGGCATCACGACCGCTACAGCGATGGCAAGATGGTGGATTTGAAGAAGCTGGTGGCCAAGTAGAGACACTCCACTGAACGGCGGAGGCAAATTTCCCCCGTTCCAATTTACGGCCCTATTTCCACAAAGGAGAAGAACAAGATGGCGACAATGGTTATTCCCACGGCGGCAACGGCGATTTTGCCGGAGTTTCGTACAGAAGCAGCAATCACAAAACGAGTGCTGGAGAGAGTTCCGGGAGACAAGCTGACGTGGAAGCCGCACGCGAAATCGATGACACTCGGGCAGCTGGCCGGCCACGTAGCGCAGATTCCGGGTCGCATTTCAAAGATGGCGCAGCAGGACAGTTTCGACGTTCTGAAGGGCTCGTTTGTTCCACCGCAACCGGAGAGTCTTGAGGAAATTCTGACGGGATACGAGCAAAGCGTCCATGATGCGGAGCAGTTTCTGCAGGGCGTGACCGAAGAATCTCTGCGCGAGACATGGCGCCTGATGAAGGGAGACCGTGAGGTCTTTACTCAACCGCGTGGCGCGGTGGTGCGGACGATCATGCTGAATCACTGGTACCACCATCGCGGGCAATTGTCAGTTTACCTGCGATTGCTGAACGTAGCGTTGCCGGTGATCTACGGGCGCAGCGCGGACGAAGACCCGTTCGCGTGACATGCAGAAAGCTGCACAGGATGACAGAAGTTGCAGGGATTGTGCGTGCAACGTGCGCGTAAAGTGAAAATCAGTTCAGTCTGATGGCTTTTGTAAAGATTTTTTGTTGCGTTCGGGGGCGGTGGAAGGCGATACTCGTGCAGCCCTGTACGAGGCGGAGTTCGGCCTTCTCCCGCCCTCCCCGTTTTTCCTCACTTCTCCGTGGCAGTGATCGGAATGTCCATGTAGATTCGCTGTCCTGGCTCCAAGCGCAGGGACGATACCGGAATCACCGGGCGGCGTGTCCCGATTACCGTTACCATTACAGTAACGTTCTTTTCCGCCGGCACCAGCAATTCATAATCTCCGTCTACGACGACCGAGTGCCCATTGCCCTCTTCATCCGTAAGACCCACATACGCCTTGAGTGGTGTGCCTGACTCGACATCGAAAACCTTTCCAGAAACTACCCCGGCTTGCTTGCCAAGTTTTACCGTCACGTTTGACGACGGATGTTTCTTGTTGAGCGCCACTTCCACAGCACTGTCTCGGTCTCCGTAGAAAGTATCGAGAGGATTGAGAAAGTCTTCGGAGTCTTTTCGCGAGTAGAGCTTGTAGGATCGGAACTCGAATCCTCCGCGAAAGTTAAAACGGCCATCGTTGTCCGTCTTGGCGGATCTGGGTATTAGATTTTCCAGCGTGAGTCCCTGCGGAACCGCATAGACCGTGGCTGCGGAAACTGGAGCGCCGTCCTGATCGACAACGGTGCCCTTGATCTCTCCATCGGCGCGTTTTGCACGTGCTTGGGCTACGAGGACTCCACTAGCCACAACTAAGAAGAGGAGAATTTTCATCGGCTCCTCCGGCAAGATACTGCAGACCTAGATGCGTAACCGGACGCGATGGTTTTGCGCGTGAGATGAATTCGTCCAAAGGTGGAACGCTAGACGGTCAGTTCATGTCCCCGAGCGAGCAGGCGCCAGGGCCGCGTGGATCACCGCACGACCCGCAGGGACCGGCTGGCCGAGCTGAGCTAGAAGTGCCCTTCGCGGACACAGCGAAAACGGAGAGCTGTGGTTCGAGTTTTCTCGCGTGGCACTTGGGACACTCGGCTTTTTCTTTGCCGTAGATGAGGGCCTCGAACTGGTGGTGGCATTCTTTGCAGATGTACTCGAAGATAGGCATTTCAAGAGCTCCCGACGGGGGCTAAAGCCCCCAATCTAATAGACGCGATGAACGCGGCCCGAAGGGCCGCTCTTCCGCCGTTTGATCCAGACACCGTTTGATCCAGACACCGTTTGATCCCGACACGGTTGGATCCTGCCACGGTTGGATCCTGGCACAAATGATCGCCGCGTCCTCTATTAGAATCAATTTGTGGGGAGTTCGCAAATCTCAAACTCTCAAGTCGATGAGTCCTCGGATCACCGTTCGGCCTCGTGGCGCGTGGCAGCACCATTTCGTGCGAGGAAATGGCTTGGCGGCGGGCACGTGCAGACGATTGCCAGCTTTCTGATGCCCCGACGCATTCATTTGCCGGTCGCTGAGGAACGGCTGGTGGAGGTGGCAGCTGGCATCAAAGTCCGATGCTGGTGTTACTGGCAACGCGAAAATCACGCGCAGGCCCTGACGCTGATTGTGGTACATGGGCTCGAGGGATCGTCAGAGTCACAATATATGCACGGCGTGGCCCGCAATGGGCTGGCTGCCGGCATGAACGTCGTGCTGATGAACCAGCGGAACTGCGGCGGCATGGATCACTGTGCTCCTACGCTGTACAACTCGAGTTTGTCTGGCGATGTTGCTGCAGTCGCTAAGAATGTAATCGCGAGAGACGGCGTTTCGCGATTCGCGCTCGTCGGGTTCTCGATGGGCGGAAACCTGGTTCTGAAGTGCGCTGGTGAATGGGGAACGAATGGTCCACCGGAGTTCAAGGCGGTAGCTGCGGTGTGTCCGGCGATGGATTTGGCGGCCTCGGCAGACGCGCTGCACGAGCCGGCGAATCGACTTTACGAATGGTATTTCCTGTGGCAGTTGTTTCGGCGTCTGCGTGCCAAGGCAAAGTACTTCCCCAATGACTTTGATGTACAACGGCTAAGCGGGATCTCCAGCTTGCGGTTGTTCGATGACCGGATCACGGCTTACTATTGCGGCTTCGCCGGAGCCGACGACTACTATGCCCGTGCCGCGGCCGCGAACGTCGTCGATCACATCGCGGTTCCCGGACTGATTATTCACGCAGCGAATGATCCGTTTATCCGCATGCAGCCTGAGACCTTGCAGAAGATTGCGGCGAATCCAAATCTCACGTATATCGAGCCCGCAGATGGCGGGCATTGTGCGTTCGTCAGTCAACCAGATGGCAATGGATACGATGGGCGCTGGGCTGAACGCGAAGTGGTGGACTTCGTGAAGCAGTTTACCGGTTAGCGGTTCAAAACTGGCGGTTGTATGGGTGCCCGAGCGATTTGCATAGGTCCTTCCCCTTCGACACGCTCAGGGTCAGGATGACAGTCCGGGTTGCGTTTGAGTACGCGGAACTTTCATCCATCCTTTGTAAT
>Ga0335085_10009721_pt1 | contig 14477 bp, 13 predicted proteins | sample Lox_Sample_45_FD_206712 | JGI IMG/M metagenome (GOLD analysis project Ga0335085, IMG submission 206712) | Soil microbial communities from Loxahatchee National Wildlife Refuge, Florida, United States - Lox_Sample_4.5 | ecosystem: Environmental > Terrestrial > Soil > Wetlands | place: USA...
GGCTCCGCCGCCGATAAAGGACTGCTGGCTGCCGCCAGCCTGCCGGTAGGCGTGACAGACAACCGAGTGATCGGGGAAGCCGCCAACTTGCAGTCCGACCGCGTTGTACGTGTCTAGTTGGCCACTGGCCCGCCGCACGTCATCCGGCTTCAGTTCGGTTATGTCGTCGTCGAGAAAGAGCACCCGCGACCAGCCGAGCATGCGACTGAGCATCAGGCCCATGTTGCGTTTGGCGCTGAGGTCCGTCCGCCGTTCGAACACGGTGCCCGCCAGCAGGAGCGAAGTCTCCCATCTCGGCAACCGGAGATTAACCGGATCCGGTACGTCGATGGCAAACAGATCCACGTCCCACGGCAGGCGCCGGACTGCGCTGGCCGCGCTGGTCCATTGCTTGCTGTGGAGCGTTACAAGCGTGCAGGACAGCGAACGGGCTAGCGTAGCGGCTTTGTCCAGGTAGGCCGGGGGGCGGGCGGTCGGCACGATGATTGCGTCGATGCCCCGTTTCCGGTCCGAATCGTCGGCGGCCCAGAGCAGGTCCCGGTGTGAACCATGATGATCCTGCGTCTCCGTGCTCTGCACTGGGCTACCTGCACCATTCAAAGAGCGTGTAATCGCCGGTCGTCCAGTCAGGGGTCAAGGTCGCTCCGTCCACGATCGGCACCCGACTCAGAATGCAGTAAGTATCGCTGTTACCGAACCTGGACCTAAGATAGTCAGAATTCCTGTCCCGAAAGCGGACGTCTGTTAGCGCCCGGACCACTCCGTAGGTGCCCCGGCCATACATGCCGCTGCAGATCGTAACAGTTCTTTCCCGATTGAAGGGGCTGACGGCACGGGCGAATAGTGCCACGTCCTCGCGGAGGATCCCCTTCGGCCGGCCGACGGCCCCGTCCAGTTCTGGCCTGTGCTTGGCTATCTCACCGTTTTCCTCGACCTGGAAGTACTGTTCGCCCGGAGTGTCCCAGTGAGCTATCTGCTGCACGGGCAGCGGCAGTTTCCTCATCGCGGTACTTGTGAGCGTGTTCCAGTCTATGCCGCCGAGGGATATCAGATGCGACGAGTAATCGTCTGACTCTAGCTTGCCCGCGATGCGCAGGTTCACCTGGTTGGCGGGATTGGCCGCGCGCAGGTGTCCGTGCAGTTCGAACAATGCGTCGAGCTCTGAGTAAGTGAGCAGTTCGATATAGTCCGGGTCGTCTTTCTTGGTGTACGGAATCTCCGCCAGCATGTGAGCCGGCCATTGTGCACAGACAATGGTGATGTCGTTGCCGTCGACAAAGCGCCAGAATCCGGTGCTGAGGGATATTTCGACCTCACTCACGGGCTTGGCGACGACTGTCTCCGGATCTGCGGCCCCCGCCCGCATCGCGTTACCCCGCAAGGCCATCAACTCCTGCCGCAGCTCAGTCATGGCAAGTGTTTCCTCGTCCGTCATTTCCTCCGGGCTGAGCCGACGCGGCTCGTCGCCGTCGAAGGAACGGGACGTGGCGAACACGGCGGCGTAGCCCTCGAGTCTGGCCAGCGGCGGTATGCGCGGATTGGACTGTGACTCCCAGGACGAGATGAGGGGGACACTGAGCGGCTTGCCGTCCCCCAGGGCCTGGGCCAGCTGAGGTTGTGTGATCTTTCGGTCTGGCCAATGGTCGTCCCGGAGCTCGCGCAGACGCCGGGCCAGGAGCTGCCGAGAGTCTTGACTGTCCACTCCACCCCACTGATGAGTTAATTTTAACTTCAATCCTCACGCAAACTCCTTATACCCACCGTGAAGCGAGCTTAACCCCAGGTAGATAGCGGGTGCGGAGCGGGTGGTATAGGCGAGCCGTTGCTCGACTTCAGCATTCGCGCAGGTTTACCTAGGTATTGCCGATCATCAAGAGGGTAGAGCAAACTTAGATGAGGAGGCCACTAAGTAGGCAAGTCTCCGGATACTTAATTTTAACTTCAGTTAGGAGGGTTAAGATGACGAGAAGGTGACCGACCGAACGGCCATGACCCGCTGCGATCACAGAACCTACGCGGGCACTCCTGTTGGAGCAGGAGTGCCCGCCACCCGAAACCCTCTTACGCGCTCTCATGCACACGAAGGAAGTCCGGTGATCCCTAGCATAGCGCCACGTCTCGTGGCGGCAAGCATCCTGAACATGCCCGGGGGGCAGCATGTCGTCCCGCTAGCCGCGGCCAGACTGGCAGCCGACGCCGTCGGGCTGATGTTCCTGGTTGTCGTGGTAACGGTCGGCATCTTGCTGGCCGTGGTGACTTCGGCGGCCCGCGGTCTGGTCGCCGCCCTAGCCGAGTTGGCCCGCCTCGCGGCCGTGATGATGTCGACTGTGGTTCTGATGACGATCGTTATCGTCGCGGTGGTGGCCTTCCTGGCTCATCACTGAAGTCCGGTGCGCGCAGGTACCGGACTGCTGCTCAGCTCTCGGCGCGACCTTGGCCAGCGGGTCGCGCCGCGGCGCAGTGCAGTGAACCTTTACGAACTTTACTGGAACAAATTAACACGACTAACGTTCGAGCGCCGATTTCCCTGCTTGCTGCCAGCCCGGCAAACATGTAAAGATTGAGGCTTATGCTCGATATTAAGCTGCTTACGCCTGATCTTTGGCGTACGCTGCGTAAGATCAGGCTATCCGCGTTGCGTGAATCACCAGACGCATTCTTGTCCAGCTACAAGAAGGAAAACGAATATGATGAGCCCAGGTGGCGGACAGAATTTGCTCGGGGTGACTGGTACGTCGGCATAGCTAGGGTGGGATCAGCTGATGAACAGGTTGGCATTTCTGGTATTACTCGCGAAGACGACACTCCGGCTGATCAATGTTTTCTCGAATATGTTTGGGTTGCTCCGGAATTTCGGCGGCAGGGCATTGCCTTTAACATGATCAGCGAGGTTCTCGATCGCCTGAAGCTCTCCGGAGTGCGGACCGTCTTCTTGTGGGTGCTTGACGGGAATGACGCCGCCATGCGCCTCTACGAACTGCTCGGCTTCGTTAGGTGCAATCACCGTCAGCCGCTAAAAGAGCTCCCGGGGCGCAGCGAGGAACTAATGCAGCTCCACCTCGGCTTAGCAGGGTTGGGGGTGGCTGGGACGGGCGGGCTCGGGCCGAGCTGGGTCAGATACCGTCCGTGACGAGGTGGTCGATAGTGAGCTGGGTGTGGCCGAGCGCGCCGGCGCCGGGTTCGTGGTGGGCACGGCTGGTGAAGCCGCCGGCCTGGGCAGCCCAGGCGAACACCTCGGGTTCGACCGGGTACTGGCACGAGTAGCCGTGGGTGGCGTCCAGGGCGGTGGCGAGCGTCCGGCCGATCAGGGCGGACGCGGTGGCCGACCGGACCGAGTGCGCCTCGATCACGATCCAGCCGTGCCTGCGAGCCAGCGGTTGCCAGGCCCGGAACATCTGCGCCAGGTTCAGCGCCATCTGGCTGGCGGGGATGGCACTGCCGTCGGGGTACGCGAAAGCGGTCATGGCCGCTGGCGGCGGGGCCGCGACTAGGGCGGCAGCCGCGGGGGGCGGGGTGGCGGGTGCGGCGGGCCGGGCCGCGGCCTTGGTGGCAGCCGGGGCGGGCGGGTGGTAGGCGCGGTCGTGGATGGCCGACTTGCAGACGTGCAGGGCGTCCCGGGCGTCGTGGCCCGCGGCGGCGAGGTCACGGGCCATGCGGGCCGGGTCGGCGATGTCGCCGTCCATGATGAGGTGCGGGATACCCGCGGCGGTCAGCCGGGCCGCGGTCGTGCGGCGGGCGACTGGGCTCGGATCGGTGCCCACCATGAGCAGCGGGTACTCCTCCAGGCTGCGGCCGCGCGCGGTCTGGGTACGCACCGCGGCGTAGAGCGTTTCCAGCAGCGTGCCGTCCCCGCAGCCGGTGTCGACGACCAGGGCGGGCTGGGCGGCCAGCGGCTCGCGGTCGAATAGCGGCAGGGCGATCTGGAGGAACGGCGCCCGGCACAGCGCGGCGAAGACCTCGCCGCTGAACCTGATGTCCAGGTCGCGGTCCAGGTGGGTTTCGTCCTGGCCGACGTCCCCGGCGGTGGGCAGGGCGGCCAGCGGGTCGCCGAAGATCAGTTCGGGCACGCTGCGCAGCAACGGGAGGTAGACCATCGGATACCGGTACTGGCGTGCCATCGCCACGGCCATCTCCCCCGCGGCGGTGAGGCGGGCGGCGCCGCCCTCGCGCCGCACCCACCCCGGCCGGGCTAGAAGCTGCGCCGCGTTCGGCCCCGGCGGACGGCTGGCCCGGGTCAGGCCGAACATGACGGGCGCGATCAGGTGGCCGTTGAGGTGGGCCAGCACCTGGTGCCGCACGTCGGCGGGCACGCCGGTCACGGGCAGGCCCCAGTCGCCCCGGACCGCCCCGAGGAACGGCTCGAGCGCGACGTCGCCAGCGCCTGGATCCGCCCCGGCCCGCCCGGCGGCGGCCAGGAACCGCACCGCGTCGGCATAGCCGCCGGCCAGCCGGGTCATGACCACGCGGCCGCCTGGCGTCGGCATGATGATCAGTTCGTCCGTGCCGCCCTCGCCGGCGCAGGTGACCCAGCCCTGGTCGGCGAGCAGGCGGATGGCCACGTGCAGGAAGCCGGGCTGGGCGCCGAGGCCGGCCCGGAGCTTGCCGAACTCGGTCCGGTCCGCGGCGGCCAGGGTCCGCAACGCGCCGCGGGCGGCCAGCGCGGCCATGGTGGAGCCGATCGCCATGCCGTCGATGTGCCGGCACACCGCACTCCAGACCCGGGCGGCCAGGGCCCGGCGCGCCGCGGCGTCCGCGGGCGGGTCGGGGCTGGCCGGGTCAGGCATCGCGCTGGTCCAGGAAGTTTCCGACGGTCCCGGCCAGGCCGGCCACGTCGAACAGGAACGCGCCGTGGCCGAGGCCGCTGTCCAGCACGACGTGCCGGGAATCGGCGCCGCGGGCTCGCAGGGCCTGGTGCATGCGGTCGGTTTCGGCGGCCGGGTAGCGCCAGTCTTTCCGGTAGCTCAGGAACAGTACCCGGGCGGACACCGGCGCCAGCGCCCGCTCCAGGCTGCCGTACACGGCCTCCAGGTCGAAATACTCCACCGCACGCGTGAGGTACATGAGGCTGTTGGGATCTAGTTGATGTGCAGACTGCGCGGCCAGCCTGGCGATGAACGACTCCACCTCGAACTCGGCCTCCAGGGTGTAGCCGCGGCCGGCCGGGGTGGCTGGGGGTGGAGGATAGGCGGGCGTCGGGATGGTCGGGGGTCCAGGAGGGGCGGGCGTCGGGGTGGCCGGGGGTGCAGGAGGAGCGGGCGTCGGGGCGGCCGGGGGCGCAGGAGAGGCGGGGGCCGGGGACGCCGGGCGGCGGGCGAAACGCGCGTCCATGGCCTCGGCGCTCATCCATAGTGGCACCGCCGCGGCGATCGCGGCGCCCAGCCCGGCGGCCGGAGGCGACTCCCCGTAGTAGTCGCCTCCGTTCCAGGCTGGGTCGCCGCGGATCAGCCGGCGCATCACCGCGAAGATCGCGATGGAATGCGCCGAGGTGGCCGGCGTGGTGGTGATGACCACCGTGTTGCCGACCTGGCCGGGGTGCTGGATCGCCCACTCGATCGCCTGCTGGCCGCCGAAGCAGCCGCCGATCACCGCGTGCAGGCGCTCGATTCCGAGCCTGGTGATCAGCTGCTGCTGCGCGTGCACCATGTCCCGCACGGTCACCACCGGGAAGCGCAGCCCGTAGGGCCGGCCGGTGGCCGGGTCCGGGCTGGCCGGGCCGGTGGACCGGCCCGCCGCGAGGGTTTCCGCGCAGATCACGAAGTACCGGTTGGTGTCGAGCAGCTTCCCGGGCCCGATCGCCGCGTCCCACCAGCCGGGCCGCGGATCACCGGGCGCGTGCCGCCCGGCCGCGTGCGCGCCCTTGGTCAGCGAGTGGCACACCAGGATGACGTTGTCCCGGGCCGGCGCGAGCGTGCCGTAGGTCTCGAAGCTCACCGTGTGCTCCGGCAGGACGCGGCCGCAGTCCAGCGCGAGCGGCTCCTCCACCCGCAGGGTGTGCGGCGGGGCGACCAGGCTGGGGTTGTCCAGTGCGAGCGTGGTGGTCATCGCGACTCCGCGTCGGGGCGCCCGGCGAACACATGGCCGCCGGGGAACTGGGTGTGGTCGGGCGGGGCGGCCGCGGCGGAGGCGGGCAGCGCCAGCGCGATCAGCCGGCCGTCCAGTTCGATGACCAGGCGGTCAGCCAGGAGCTGACCGGTCACGGCCGTGAGCTGCTCCTGCGTCGCGGTGGGCAGCAGGCCGGCCAGCCGGGCCCGGCGCGGTGCCGCGTCGCAGGCCAGGTAGACCTCCCGGGCCAGCCCGGCCAGTACGTGCCGGGGCTGGGTCGCGCAGCCGCGGGTGTCGGTCAGCTGGAGATGGTCGCCCCGGTCGTCCATGACCAGTACCGGCTGCCTGCCGCCGCCGTAGGCGGCCCGCCAGGCCCTGGCCGCGGCGGCCAGCGCCTGGATGCCCGCGCTGTCTTCCATCTCCCGCGTCAGCGTCTGCACGTAGCGCAGCGGGCCGGCTCCGGGCTCGGTGCTGAAGAAGTAGGCCAGCCCGTCGATCTCGGCGGGCGGCAGCGGGTAGACCAGCGACATCGCCCCGATCGGGAACAGGATCAGCCCCAGCCGCCGCGCCTGCTCGTGGTACACGCTGTACCGGTCGAACCGGACCCGCGGCAGGCTGGCGGGCGGCTGGAGGTGCTCCAGCGCGGGCAGCCAGGCCGCCATGTCCTCGTACCAGTCGTCTTTCTCGCCGGGGAAGCCCCACAGCATCGACCAGGAAAGCCGCAGCCCGAGCTCGCGCGACCACTTGAGCAGCTGCACGTTCTGCCAGCCCTGGATGCCCTTGTCCATGAGCTTGAGCACCTCGCTGTGCAGCGACTCGATGCCGGGCTGCACCCAGGTGACGCCGGCCGCCACCAGCGCCTGCACCTGCGCCCTGGTCACGTTCGCCTTGATCTCGAAGAAGATCCGCCGCTGGCGGCCGTCCGCGGCCAGGCCCGGCAGCAGGGTCTGGTAGAAGCGGTGGTCCAGGATGTTGTCGACGGCCTCGAAGTCCCCGGTGCCGTACCGGTCCTGCAGCTCGCCGAGCTCGGCCATGATCCGGCCGGGCGACTTAGACCGGAATCCCATGCCGGTGCCGTTGAGCCCGCAGAACGTGCACTGGTGCACCGCGCCCCACCAGCAGCCGCGGGAGGTCTCCACGGGCAGGCCGGGGCGGATCCTGGTGCGCAGCGGCGAGGCGGCCAGCGTGGCGAAGTAGTCGTCGAAGCGCGGCGTGGGCAGGCGGTCGAGATCGTTGAACACCGCCCTGGGCAGGGTGGGGCCGGCCAGCCTGGTCCCTGCAAACACAGCACTGGCCGGCCCCCCGCCCCCCTGGCGATGGCCTGGGCCGAGAACGCCGCGCGGCAGCTCGGAAGGATCCGCGTCTGCGCGGCCGTCGAGCGCGAGCCGGCACAGCCCGCTGATCAGTCCGTCGGCCTCGCCCGACACCACGAAATCGACCCAGGGGAAGCACCGGTGGGTGGTCTCCCCCATGACGGTCTCGCAGTTCGCGCCGCCGAGCATGGTGACCACGCCCGGGTCGAGCTCACGGATCCGGCGCAGCAGCGCGAGCGACGCCACGTGCTGCTCGAACGTCGAGGTGCAGCCGACCACGCGGGCGCCGGTGGCGAGGACTCGGCGGGCCGCCTCGTCGGTGAACCTGGTCGCGGCGGCGCGCAGTGCGACCAGCTCCGCGACGAGCTGCTCGCCGCGGGCGCCGCGCCAGACGGCGGGGTGCCGTTCGCTCGCCTCGGCGATCTGCCGGAGGTATTCAGCATCGAGCCGGACCCGTTCGGCATCCGAACCGAAGGCCGCGGCGGCGAACGTCCACTCCCCCGCCAGGAACACCGTCGACATCCGCGACGCGCACAGCTCGTACCGGCTCAGCCCGGCGCTCTCGGCGAACCACAGCCCGGCCTGCGCCACCGTGGTGGTGATGCCGTCCCGCTCCAGGATCGCCGCGAGCAGGCCGAGGGCCATGGACGGCCTGGTCAGCGACGCGTAGGGCATCGAGACGAGGCAGACGTCCGCCGTGGTCGTCACCGGCTCGCCCGGCCGGTGACCTCGAGCGGCAGCAGGTCCCGCGGTTCGTCCGCGGCGGGAACGGCCGGCTCCTCGTCGAAGAAGCCCTTGGCGAACAGCTGGTCGAGCAGCGCCAGCGTCTCGACCGGGGCGACCCGGGCGGCGGCCCGGCGGCGCAGCGCGATCTGCTCGACGGTGTTCGTGCCGTCCGCGAGCAGCGCGGCCAGCTCGCCGGCCACCGGCTGGCCGTCGAAGGCCAGGCCCAGCCCGGGCGAGATCACCTGGAACCGGTCCGGCTCGACCACGATCCGCACGTCGGGGCGCAGCTTCACCCGGTCGAGCACGGAGAGCCCGTCCCTGATGTGCTCGTCGAGCATGGACCGGAGCAGGTCGTTCAGCTCGGCCGCCGAGCCGAACGTGCCGGAGGCGATCACCCAGTAGCCGAGCGGCCAGCGCTTGCTGGCGTTGCACGGCGAGATGAGCTTGACCGACTTCTCGACCATGTTGACCAGGAAGCCGGACACGCACGCGATCGTCGAGCTCTGCTGCTCGGTGACCAGCTCGCCGGCCCGCTTGCGGGCGAACTTGCGCGCCCGGCCGGCGTTGGACTTCAGGTACCGGCCCGCCTGCGCCGCCTCCTTGTTCTGCGGGACGCACTCGACCCGGAGCAGTTCCTCCGGCGTGAAGCCCTCGTGGATCCGGTTCAGCGAGTTGAGCGCGATGACCGAGAACCGGTCGACGGCCGAACCCATCGAGCCGGCCAGCCGCAGCAAGCCGCGGGTCCGCTCGATGTCCTTCTGCCCCTGTGCGGTGGTGGTCTGCGGGCACTCCCCGAGCACGTCGTGGAAGTCGGTGAGGAAGTGCTCGTAGTCGGGATTGTCCAGCGGGTCGGTGGCCCAGTAGAGGAAGCCGTGCCTGACCGACGGCCCGTAGACCTGGCCGAGCACCTGCAGGCAGTCCCGCCACAGGGTGGCGTTCTGCGCGGTGTACGGCCAGGTGAACTCGAACTTCGGCGCGGCCACCCCGCAGAACCAGCAGCCGACCGTGCAGCCCTTGGACAGCTCGATGGCGGCGGGCGCGTGCACGATCTGCTCGGCCCGCTCCCGGCCGAGCTCCCCGATGCAGCGGTTGATCATCCGGTCGCGCCAGGCCCTCAGCCGGGGGTCGGCGGGGACAACGCCGGTCCGCAGCCGGGTCCGGTGGTCGATCTTCTCCTGCACGAACACCCGGTAGCGCAGCACCGCCTTGGGTACCTCGGCCGCGCGGCCGGCCCGGACCAGGCGAGTCGCCTCGGTGGCGAGTTCGGCGTCGATGAGCGGGAACACGTCGGCCGCGGTGAGCGCCACGCCCAGGGCTGTCAGCGCCGCCTCGGCGTCGCTGGCGAAGGCCTCCTGGTACTTCGGATCCATGGTCCATCGCTCCAGGAAGCGCTTCATGTGCGCCACGTCGCGGATGTAGTCCGCCGGCACATCCGACAGGTCGCCCAGCAGGGCGTGATACGGCGCTGACAGCTTCATCTGTCGTCTCCTTCAGGTGAGGACGATGACGGCGACGGCGACGGCCTCGGCTTCGGCGGCGGCCGTGGTGGTGGTGGCCACCGCTTCGGCCTCGATGCCGGCCACCGCGACCGCGGCCTGCGCCACGGCGTCGACCTGGGCCTCGGCCACCGCGAAGGTGTTGGTGACCTGGTTGGTGTTCGTCGACACCGACGTGGACGCGGCCGCGGCCGACGCCGCGGCGGCCTCGGCCGCGCCTGCCGCCGCCGACTGGGCCGACGTGGCCGTCGAGCACTCGGCCGCCCCGAGCAGGGCCGCCTCCGACACCGTGAACGCCTCCGCGGCGCTCTGCGCCACGTCGCCGGAGGTGAACACCGAGGCCTCGACCGCCCCTTCGGCCGACGCTTCGGCCGCGCCCAGCAGGGCCGCCTCGGACGCGGTGAACGCCTCGGCCATGCTCTGCACCACGTCGCCCGAGGCGAAGACCGAGGCCCGGGGGGCGAGCCTGCGCAGCACGTCGGCGTCGGTCAGCGTCTCCGGCTCGGCCGGGGCCAGCGGGACAACCAGGCACAGGGCCTGCTCGGTGTTCTGGATCAGCCGGACCTCGCTGCCCTCGGGCAGCGGGAGCAGCTCGCGCCACAGCGGGAGCATCTCCTCGGGCTCCGCGGTGAGGCTGGTCAGGGCGACGTGCCTGACGGAAAGCGTGTCCTGGAAGACCCGGATGCGGACGCCGTGAGGGAGCTGCAGGCCGGCCGCGGCGAGCACCTCGCCGGGCCCGTCGAGCAGGCGCGCCAGGTAATCGGGATCCCGCCAGGCCCGGGCGATTACCAGCCCCGTGATCAGGCTGCCCCGCTCGCTCTCCAGCACCTCCTCCGGCGCGATCACGTCGTAGGTCACGCGCTCTTCCGGGGTGAGTGTCATGGTTTCTGATCTCCTTCGCTGCCCGCCGCGGCAAGCATGGACCTGGTCAGATGGCGTTGCCGGTGGCCTGGGAGATCGCCTGCATGTTCTTGCCGGTGACCTGCGAGGCCTCCTGCAGAAGCTGGTTCAGCGAGGCGTTCGCCTTGGAGACGAACTGCGCGAACTCGCTGCGGAACTTGTCGCCGTGCTGCGCGACCCAGTACGAGGAGCTCTGCTGCACCGCCTGGTTCATCTTGTTCAGGACGCCGTCGAGCTCGGTCTTCATCGGACCACTCAGCTGCTTCACCAGGTTGTCGAGCTGGGCGAGGTCAGCGCCTACGAGGGCCATGGTCACATCTCCTGTCGTGGTGGATTTCGCACGCGGAGCCACTGCAGCCCCGTGTGTCACAACCCCGTTCCCGTCGGCCCGAGGTGCCCGGCAGAGTGTCTAACACCAATGACCGTGAGAAGTGATGCTATGGAGAACAGATGTGACTTGGCTCGACAATCCAGGAAATTTAGGTGCTCTGTTATCGGATGTTGACTCGTGAGGTGACAGCTCTCACATATATGGATAGAATCGTTGCTTGAAAATGGGACTACCTCATGTGCTGGTAACGCGTTTAGGCGCCAGAATCAGCGTCGTGGCACCCCTGCGTTTCCATCACGCTGCAGTGACCCGTGATACGTGCTCGCCACCCGGTCCGTTCGGTACTAGACGGGTGCGTACGGGCGGGCCCATTCCTGGACGGCCGCTACCGCGTCCGGGGCGAGCACGGCATCGTTCAGCGCGGTGCCCGGCAGGTGCAGGAAGTGGTCCACCCCGTCCAGCACCCGCAGCCCGGGCCCGGTCGCCCCGGCGCCGGCCAGCGCGTCCGCCAGCGGCCTGACGGCGGACATGGGCACCCGGGTGTCCCTGGTCCCGACCGTGACCAGGACCCGCGTACCCGGCGCGACCCCGGCGGCGGCCACCGCCGGGCTCACCGCGTCGTCGGTCCGCACGTAGCGGGCGTTCGCGGCGGACAGCAGCTCGGGCTTGAGCATCCGCGCGACATCGGGCAGCAGCCCACTGGTATCCACCGGCTCCCCGGCCCTGAACTGGCCGATGGCGTGCTCCACCGCGGCCGCGTTCTGCGCCGCGGCCTGCGCCGTGATCGTCCCGGCCGCCACGGCGGCGTCGAGCAGCTGGTCGGTCTGCAGCTGGATCAGGCTGAGCAGCTGATCGGCCTGCGGCTCGATCAGGGCGACCCCGGCCGGGGTCTGCCGCACCGAGCGCGCCAGCAGCAGCGCGTACATCCCGCCCTCGCTGTGCCCCGCGATCAGCAGGTTTCCCGGGCTGGCCTCCGGCTGCCCGGCCAGCGTCTGGTAGGCGACGGTCGCCTGGCGGATGTACACGTCCAGGTCCAGGGCCGAAGGATCGGTGGCGAAGCGGCCGCCGCCGGTCCGGCCGCTGAAGTACTTGTCGAAGCGCAGGCTCATGACGCCCAGGTCGCCCAGTGCCGCCGCGAGGAGCCTGAGCGTCTGCGGTAGCACGCCGAGCCTGGGCACGTTCCCGTCACGGTCGGTCGGGCCGCTGCCGGCCAGCAGCAGCGCCGCGGCCAGGCGCTGCCCGTCGCGGTGCGCGGGGACGTGCACCGTGCCGTAGGTAGTGGTGCCGTCGGCGTCGAACTCGATGTCCCGATCCGTGTTCATGACACCTCCAGCGCCTGGATGCCGGGCTCGCAGGCCGCGCGCAGCGCGGCGAACGCGTCCGGGTCGAGTTCGGCCGCGGCGGTCCCGATCCTTGGTGGTTCCGGCGGCCCGACCAGGGCGGTACCCGTCTTGAGCCACGACGGCGGCGCGCTGACGCCGATAAATGCCGCCAGCCTGGTCAGGCTGGCGACCGGGTCGCGGAGCAGGTCCTCGTACCGCAGCGCCGTCCGGCTGGTCGGCGGCAGCCGGCGCAGCGCGGCCTGGCCGGCGCAGATCATCGGCGACCAGAAGTCCCGGCCGAACACCGCCGCCGGGATGGGGTGCGCCATCAGCCTGGCCGCCTGGTACGGCGGGCAGATCATGCCCCTCAGCCGGGCGGGCAGCGCCGCGTCGACCTGCGGCAGGGTCGAGGCGGCCGGCAGGCGGGTGGCGTGCCGTGCGGCGGCGGCCAGGATCTCCCGCCGGAACATCGGATGGCGGCTCATCGACAGCGCGCAGTCGGGGCCGTCACGGTACAGGTGCACGAAGCGCGCGGCCGGGAACTGCTCGTGCAGCGGGCCGATCAGGCGCAGGGACGCCGCGGACCGCTCCACCACGACCGGCCGACCGAGCCGCCCGGCCAGGTAGCCGAACAGCGCCAGGTACTGCCCGGCGGCGGGGCGCCGCGGCCAGCGCGGCACCTCGGCGGCGAGCGCGTCGAACAGCTCGTCCGGTTCTTTAGTCAGCATCGGCAGGACGAAATGGCTGATCAGCGGCACACCGGTGGCGGGCCGGAAACGACCGGTGCCGAACGGGTAGATCATCTCCGCGGTCCGCAGGCCGACCGCGAGCATGGCGTCGAGCATCGGGAACGGCCGGGCCAGCAGATCCCACAGCTCTGCGCCGGTCATGTCGCCGGCCGGTACCCCCGAGGCACTCGCCAGCCGGAGGATCCCGAAGAACTCGCTCATGCTCAGCACGTCCGGGTGCTCGTTCAGGATCCGCGACAGCAGGGTCGAACCGCAGCGTCCGGTTCCCACGACGAAGGTCAGGGGCACGGCGCCAATCTCGCTCAACGAACCTCACATAGGACAGATAGAAACGCTGATACGATGACGCCGTGGACAGCCGGACCGCCTTGATCACCATCGCCCGTTATGCGCGGGGCCAGTGGGGCATGGTGACCTCGGCGCAGGCCGTTGCCGCCGGAGTGAGCTACATGCAGCTCAAGCGTATGACGGACGGGGGTCTGCTGGAACGGGCCGGGCCCGGGGTCTACCTGATGATAGGGGGCCAGGCCGCGGCCGAACGCAACATGGCGCACAAGGTGGCCTGGCTCCGCCTCGACCCGGCCGTGCCGGCCTGGGAACGGCAGTTGCTCGGCCGCAACGGCGCGGTCGTCTCGCATAGTTCGGCCGCAGTGCTGCTCCGCCTCGGCGACCTGGTGGTGCGGGACGTGGAGTTCATCACCACCAGGCGGCGCACCACCCGGGAGGCGGGCGTCCGGCTGCACCACGTGCCGCTCGCGCCCTACGAGGTGACCTGGGCGGATGGCCTGCCGGTGACCACGGCGACGCGCACGCTGGTGGACCTGCTGGCCACCGGGATCGCGGCCAGCCACGCGGGCAGCTTCCTGGCCGAGGCACTGGACCGGCGGATGCTCAGCGTCGGCCACGTGACCAGCGAACTGGCCCCGTTCGCCCGCCAGTACGGATGCCCGCCGGGCGACGGCCAGGCGCTGGTCGAGGCCCTGCTCGACCAGGCCCCGGCGGCCAGCGCACGTTCGGGTAGCTGGGAACACGAGCAGACCGTCGCCGACCTGGCCCGCGAGCTGCTGAAGCTCTCCGACGGCCAGTTGCAGACGCTGCGCTCGCTGGCCACCGCGGCCAGCGAGCCCGCGGTGGCCGCCATGCTCTCCCGGCTGGCCGCAGGCCGGCAGACTGCGGGCCGGCAGGCCGCGGGCGCGGGCCGGCAGGCCGCGGGCCGCAAGCGCCGGTCGCCGCTATAGGTCCGGGCGGGCCTGGTGGTCGATCTGCATGAGCTCGACCGGAGCACCGCTGACCTCGATGAACGCGACCAGCACGCCGCGGCTGGGACTGTTCGGCTCGATGATGACGTGCTGGCCCTGGAGGGCGGCCGCGAGGTCGTCGACCTCGAACGCCACATGGGGCACCGTCTTGACCAGGTCGGGGTAGGGCGCGTCGTCCCAGTAGCGCTGCCACTGGATGCCGAACGGATTGCTCTGATGATCGCTGACCGTCATCTTCAGGTGCGGTAGCGGAATCTCGCCGTCGAACGAACCCGACGTCGGGATTCCGATGTGATTGAACTCCACCTGACCGCCTTCCCTTACCCCTGCCCAGCCTCA
>Ga0335085_10009722_pt1 | contig 14474 bp, 10 predicted proteins | sample Lox_Sample_45_FD_206712 | JGI IMG/M metagenome (GOLD analysis project Ga0335085, IMG submission 206712) | Soil microbial communities from Loxahatchee National Wildlife Refuge, Florida, United States - Lox_Sample_4.5 | ecosystem: Environmental > Terrestrial > Soil > Wetlands | place: USA...
GTCGGTCAAGGCTGGGGACTCGATCCGCCGCAAAGCTATAGCGGAGCTTTTTATCTGCTCTCCTTCGCCTTTTTATTCCAGAATTTCTTTCCGGCCATCATCGAGAGCACTTTCATCGTCGCGCCCACCTGGACTCTCGTCGTCGAAGAGCATTTCTACCTTCTTGCCCCTCTTTGTGTACGCCGCATGAGCGGCCGCCGTCTGATTCAGTCGCTCTTCGCCGTCATCCTCGTCGCGCCGATCTTTCGTGCCGTGCTGTTCAAATACATCGGTCACCGCAGCGATTGGGCCGATATTGCAACCCGCATCTGGCCTCCGTGCCGCGCCGATGCCTTAGCGATGGGCGTACTCCTCGCCGTAATTTGGAGTTCCGAAAAAGCGCGCGCATGGGTTCAGAAACACTTGGCTCTCTTCACTTGGGGGATGTTTGTCAGTTCTGGATTTGCGGTTCTGATTGCCTGGATGGCGGGCGCGAACTTCCACTTCTGCCGCTTTCTGAATGTTTCTTTGGGCCGTTCGGCCGTGGAATTCGCGTGCTTCTGCTTGATCGTCTATCTGATTTGCCGCCCGCACTCCGGTTTCGGCAGGTTTCTATCCTCCCCAGTCATGCGCGAAATGGGAAAGATCAGTTACTGCCTGTACGTCATACATTGGGGTGTTTTCTGGATCATCTTCCGCTTCGTTCTGCACGCCCGCTTTGGCGAACGGATGTGGGTGGACTTCTTGATTATCCCCATCGCCCTGCTGATTTCCATCGGCATAGCCCAGCTATCCTGGAAATACTTCGAATATCCGTTGCTCCAGCGAGCTCACCGCGTACCGCCGCCTGTTCCCGTTACCGCCATCCCTGGCCAGCAAGCCCAGATAGCCTGAGAGGGTTCATTCGGTCGCTGAAGCTCCCCGCGAAAGTAAATCAATTCGGCACACCTGTCCTTTAGTACGGTGGGCTCTCTGCTGGTTTGCCCCCACACTTCATTCATCAAGCAGGAGGTCGGAATGAGCCCGAGACATAGCTTCGCCGACATGAAGGCGGAGCAGCAGCGCATGACTGCGAGTTGGAAGGCCGAAGGCCGCCAGAGCGAAGCCTGGGCTGTCGCCGACCCGGAAATCGTGGAGATCTTCTCGGCGGGCATCGCTTTTGGCCTCAACGTCGCTCGCCGCAAAGACCGCGACCCGCTCTATTCGCCGGATGAATGGCGCAAAGCCCTGCGCGAAGCCGTGGAAAAAGCCGCCACTCTCGAAAGCGATCTGGAAAAAGCCAAGCAAGGAATGCAGAAGAAGTAGAGTTTACCCCGCCACAGTTGCGCCGACTTCCGACGTTACTTTCCGTTCGTGTTACTCGCGGCCGGCCCTGACCCTGCCTGCCAATACCGATTGAACCCAATATAATCCGACGGCATGCTCGCCAGAATCGTTCGGCGCAACTCCAATATGTCGATGCTCCCAATTCGCTTGTAGAGCACTTTTCCGTCGGGATCGATCAGCACGGTGTATGGCACCGCCGATTCCCACGTGGGATCGAAAGCCTTCTGGAGAGCTGCGGTATCATCCGAAGCAAAAAGTAGATTGCGGCTGGTCGCGTGCTTCTTCTCCAGCATTTTCATTACGCTGTTTTTCTCGTCGGGCATGTTCGCCGCCACCGTCACCAAATCAAAATCGCGCACTTTATACATCTGGAAAGTATCCTGAAAATCCTCGAACTCATCGATACACGAGCCACACCAGGTCGCCCAGAAGCTCACCAGCAGCATGTGCTTCGTGGGGTTGGTACGTAGCTTCTTCAAGTCGTCGGCCGAAGCCATCTCTAGTTTCACGGGCTCGGCTTCAATTTTTTGCAATGCCGCGATACGAGCGGCTGACTTCTCTTGCCATTTCGTGGAGCAGCCAAAAACTCCAGTGTGATTCACTTCCACTTCGTGCCCGGCCAACAACGCATCGATGGCGTTGCGCGCATCGTTTGTCTTCACCTGCTCGATGCGGTAACTGTTGTCGATCCTGCCCTCGTAGCGTAGCTTGCGTTCCGTATCGAAGATGAAAATGTGTGGCGTAGCTTGCGGGCCGTAAGCGCGCGTTGCCGATTGCGTTTCGCCGTCGTACAGATACGGGTAGCGCAAGTGCTTGTATTCCACGCGAATTTTCATTTCCTCCAGCGAGTCGCTGATATCCGAAGAATCCAGTTCATCGATGCGAATCGCCTTTGGATCATTGGGCTGGATCACTACCACTGCTACGCCGCGATCCCTGTAGTCGTCCATCATTTGCTGAATCCGCTGCTCGTACATCTGCGAAATCGGACAATGATTGCACGCAAACACCACCGCCAGTATCGGACTCGACGCGTAATCGCTCAGCCGGTGAATCTTTCCATCCGCGCCCGGCAACGCAAAATCCGGTGCTGGCGATCCGAGCGCCAGAATCGGGTGGGCGGTTTGCGCCCAAGTTGGAGTTAGCAGAAGAAAAAACAGAATCGCGCGCCACATTGGAGAACCTCCGGACCCAGGTCATGTTCGCGGCGATTCGTTACCGCGCCGCGATCGTGACCAAATGCAATTTTACGCTCACTGTGCTGAGGCTGCAGCCCCAGCCACTCCTGCGCCGTCACTTTTCGCTGCGGCCCTTCTGCGCTGGAAGCGGCCGCGGCGTCACGTCCGCGCTTTCCAGCCCCATCGCCCACTTGATCGCTTCCAAATACATTTTCTGCAGCCGCGGATCATCCCAATTCGACTCCACGTGCCCCAACGTCGAGTAGTACACGCGTCCCTTGCCGTACTGTTTGGCCCAGGTCACCGCGAAATCATTGTCCTTGCGATGGACGCGAGGATTCTTCAGATCCAATTTCGACGCATCCAACCGCATCAGCACCCGGCATTTATCGCGAGAGAATTCCTTGATTTGGTAAATTTCGTCGCGCAGCACAAAGGACTTCCCCCACTGCGCCATCCCCGGAAAATTCGGATCTTCCACCACAATCGGGGCATCGAACGTGCCCCACGGGTGCTCGTCGAAATATCCGCCGATCATATCTCCATACGCAGGCCAGTCCGTAAACGTGATCGTCGCGCTGTGCACGCCCACGAATCCCTTGCCATCATCGTGGACGAACGAAAGCAACGCGGCCTTCTGCTCGTCGCTCATTTCCAGATTGCCGCCGGTATAAAAAAGCACCGCGTCGAAATCGTTGAGATTCTTGGCGTTGAATTCCAGCTTCTTTTTGGTGAGAATTTCGGTGTCCGTGCGGATTGTAGTGTCCCAAATACCCGATTCGCGTCCCAGTCGTTCGATGGTGGCCATTGCGTGAGAAACTGCTTCGTGGCGATAGCCTTTCTCCTCGCCGATCACTAGCAGGTGCTTCTTGGGCTGTGGTTCCGTCTGCGCCAGACAACAACGCACGCCCAGCAGTACATTCAGTACTAGCAACAGCGTGAGCAGTTTTCTCACTTGTGGCCTCCTCGCGACAGCTGTGGCGTCTTTTCGGTTCCCAACCAGAGGATTGCGTTGGCAAACAGCCGGTTTTGCGTTTCATTACCGAACACGTTTTCCCCATGTCCTTGATTCATGTACAGCATCCGGTATTTGGTGTTCGTCCACACGATCGGCATGTCGCCCTTGGTAATCACGTCCTTCACTCCGATCGGGTAATTGGACGGATCCAGCGTTACCAGCACTTTCACGTTTTTGTTTAGCCGTGGGCTTGGTTGCCACTGATACCACTCGTTTGAAGGCGCCAGATAACTCGCCGGTAGTCCCTTCGTGACCGGATGATTCGGATCGTCAATTGTCAGCTTCGCTCGCTGCACCGGCCAGTTGTTCGTGTAGAATACGACACCTCCCAGAAAATCCACGAACCACGGCCACTTGGTCGACTCGTCGTTGTAACCGGCAATGTGCAGCCCCAGCCAGCCCCCGCCGTGTTCCATATACTTCTGAAATCCCGCTCTTTGCGCTTCGGTGTGCGGAAAATCATTGACCCACAAAATCACTTGGTACTGTTTGGGATCGATGTCATTCAGTTTGTCCCAATCCGTCGTGGTATCGAACACGAAGTTATCTTTCGCCGCCAATTCCTTGAAGAACGCCAACCCCTCATTTCCGGTCACGACATGAGCGGTTTCTACGTTGGTCGAATAAAATGCCAAGGCCTTGAACTTGGGAGTCTGTGCCTGCAGGCCTGCGCACAATCCCAGCGTAACGAGAACGGCGACGCACAACGCCTGCAAGTACACAGCAATCCGACTGACCACTTCTCGATTTACAGTTGCATCGTTCGTCATCTCCGCACTCCTATTCGCCTGCGGCCCAGAAAATCGCATTTTTCACCAGTTGTACGTACGCCGGATTCTGGAACAAATCCGCATGGTGTCCCATGAAAATGTAAACGTTCCTGGCCTTCACGTGTTCGTTGGTCCACACAACAGGATGGTCGCCCATCTTGATTTCGGTGGCTGGAGTGTACGTCTTCTCATCCACGCTGGCCAGCACATGCACATTGGGCCGCGGCGATTTGTCGTAGGTGTAAAATTCTTCGTTCTCGATCACAAACGATCCGGGCACGCCTTTCATCACCGGATGATTTTTGTCTTCTACATTCACGGTTCCGGTAACAAATGTCGCCACATAATTCTTGAAGCGGATCCCGCCCATGAAATCGCGGAACCATGGCCAGATTGGGAAGCCGTCAAATTCTCCCAGCAAGGTTGCGTGATGGAAACCGATCCATCCGCCTTTTCCCTCTTCGATGTACTTCACGAACGCGGCTTTGGCTGTGTCCGTCCAGTTGTAAGGAGGATAATTCAGCTGGATGAATAGCTTGTATTTGGCCAGGAACGCATCGTTAATCTTTTCTGTATCCTCAATATAGTCGACCGTGAAATTGTTGTCTTTCGCCAGTTTCTCCAGCCAAATCTTCGCCGCGTCCACAAATGGCTGGTGAATCCCGCCGTGCTCCGCCAGGGCAATAGCGCGAAATTGCGGAGCTTTCTCTTGCGCTGCCAAGCGCAGTGGCTGGAGCACGACAGCGGTTAGCAGCAGCAGAAACAGCATGATGCAGTGGAACGATCGTGTATTGATGAAATTCATCGTTGCGTCCTCCATGGGCATTGTGGCCAGGGCCATCCGTGGAGCGAACCTGAAGTTCCGAAATGTGTACGCCGGGATCTCTGCCAAAACCCCGGCCCTGGATATACTTCCGTTACTTCACCCGGGAATCGGTAAGGTGATCTTCGGAGTTATGGAGAGGAGAAGAACGCCTATCGCGCATCCGGCTGGCAGGAGGCGCGAGAATTCCTTCGTAAAGTAACTTCGTGGCGAAAATAACAATAAATAAGGGTCGGTTCAAGCACTAAATAACGAATGTTCAGAAAGTCCCAAACGGCAGGAAAAATCGGGCGCGCCAGTTATGGTAAAGGTCCAATCAGGACCAGTGCTGGCCTTACTATTCCATCTCGAAGGTAATAAACGTCAGCTTGCCGCTACGTTCCACTTGTAGCGCCGCGGGATCCCCCGGTTTCAGCTTTCCAAACGCATTGCGCAGATCGTCCATGCTTTTGACGCTTGCGCGATTGAAGGAGTGGATCACATCGCCTTCCTGCAACCCAGAATCCACCGCCAACCGATTTGCTACCGTAGCGGTCACCAGAACGCCGGAAGGAATTCGCAACGGTCCAACAAGTTCTTCGACTTCGCGCGTAATCGTGACCCCAATGATTCCCAGCTTCGGAATTAAGTCCGTTGCCGGGTTCGCCAAATCTGCCAGCCGGCTAAGATCGTGCTGCGGTTCTAGCACCGGCACCTCCATATTGATACGTTTTCCGCCGCGTACTACGGCGAGATTCACTTTGTCACCCTGCGTCCGTAAATACAGGCTCAACGTAAACAGCGCCACATTGTCCACCGGAAATCCGTCAATCGCCTCGATTACGTCCCCGGGACGCAAGCCCGCGCGAGCAGCCGGTCCGTCTTCATCGACATCCGCCACCACTACGCCCGGCGTTTCCGCGATTCCTAAGCCGCCAGACAGATCCGGAGTCAGCGATTGTAGATCCGCTCCAATCGTCCGACGTCGCACGCGCCCGTATTTTCGGATCTGTCCATACGCATAGCTCGCAATACCGCTCGGAATTGCAAAGCCGATTCCCTCGTTTCCACCCGACTTTGTATAGATGAACGTGTCAATTCCCACTACGTTGCCATCCACATCGACCAGCGGTCCGCCACTGTTCCCCGGATTAATCGCGGCATCCGTCTGGATGTACACCATCGGATCGTCGGGGTCGGGTTGCCGCAGCACCGAACTGACCAGCCCGAAGGTCACGGAATTTTCCAAGCCTTCCGGACTGCCGAACGCCAAAACTACTTCACCTTTGTGCAACCGGTCGTAATGGGCAAACGGCAGTGTGGGCAATCCTGTCGCCTCCACTTTCAATACCGCAAGGTCGATCGTCTTGCTGAAGCCCACAATGCGCGCATTCAGGATGCGTCCTTTAGATTTCAGCATGGCAGGTGCCTGCGCATCGGCGCCAATCGGCGGCGTCAGTACAACGCGCACGCGATCCGCGCCTTTCACCACGTGATAATTCGTAAGAATGTAACCGTCCGGGTCGACGATCACCCCGGAACCGAGACTGCGTTCCCTCGCAAACGGACTTGGTCCTTTCGTGTCGTCATCATCTTCGTCGTCCGTGCCGTATCCCGTTACCTGCACTTCTACCACTGCTGGCGATACCCGTTTCACCAACGATTCGAACGCAGCGCTCATCTCATGAATCACGTCCACTCCGGCCTTGGCCGGAGCCGTTTGCGGAGGCGGCACTTGGCCTTGCGCGTGTGCGCCAGTCGCGAACAGAAACGCGGCACCAAAGCCCAAACGCAATATTTCGCCCGCGAAACGCATCATGCTATTCCTGGATATCTCCGCGACCCTCACTGATCCCACCTTTTCTCGTTTTCCGACCGCCGCTCTCACTTCTATGCTCCGTGCCCGGACGCCGTGCCCTCGCTTGGACCTTCCCACTTCACAATTTTCAAATCCAGTACAAAAATCGAATACAACACTGGCACCAGTAGCAGTGTGATGAACGTAGCGACTCCCAGGCCACCAATCTGCGCGTAACACAGCGGCTGCCACAATGGTCCACCGTGTACCGCCAACGGAAACAGCGCCAGAATCGTCGCGCCCACGGTGATCATCACCGGCCGAAGCCGCACAATCCCTGCATCCAACAGCGCCAATTCCAAGGGCTCGCCTTTTTCGTGCATCTCCTCGATGAAATCAAACAGCACGATCACATGGCTCACAATCACGCCAATCAAACTGGCGATTCCCAGAAATGCCATGAACCCGAACGAGCTGCGCATCAGGTATAAGGCGATCAATGCACCCACAACACCGTAAGGCGCAGCCGCCAGAACCAGAATCGGTTTTACCGAATGGCGGAATTGAAAGGCCAGCGCCAGAAAGATCAGCGCGATGGATACCGCCATCACTACCGTCAGATTCTTGAATCCTTGCTCTTGCTTGGCCTGCTCGCCGCTTACGTTGATGCTGTATCCCGGCGGCAAGGTCTTTCGCAGCTCTGCCAATTGCGGCGCGGCCGCAGCATAGACCTCTGAGGGCAGTGCGCCCGAAATCGGAAAACACTGCACTGAAATGGTTCGAAAGTGCTCCAGATGACGGATGCGTAGCGTCTGCAGTTCGTTTTCGATGGATGACACCGACATCAGCGGCACCTTGTTGTTCGACTCCGACGAATACACATACAAATTCTGTATGTCCGAGAGGCTGGCTCGCTCGTCCATGCGCAGTCGCGAAACCACCGGAATTTGTTGGTCGCCCCGTCGTAGCGTCGTCAAGCCGGAACCACTCAATGCCGTGCTCGACGATTGCGCCACGTCCTGGTTCGTTACCCCGGCAAGATTCGCGCGGTCCGGATCCACCTTTAACGTCACTTCAAATCCGTCCTGACCCCAATCGTCGCGCACACGGGCTGACTTGGGAGTCGTACGCAGTATCGCGGCTACTTTAGACGCGATCATCCGCAAATTCGTAATGTCTTTTTCTTCCTCCAACGGGTTTACGTCCGCCAGCCCCGTAACGCGCAACTCCACCGGATAATCGACTGGATTCGTCTGCAATTGCCGTACATCGACACGTGCCCCCACTACTTCCTTCGAAATCGCGGCCTGCAGCAGCCCGATCAGCCTGGGGGTGTCTTCCTTCTGATACAGTTCCACGATCACCTGCGCGTAGTTCAGTTGCTGCAGTTGCGGCGTCACGGAAAACCAGAAGCGCGGCCCGCCGCCTCCCTCAAAGGTGGTGATCGATTTCAGCACCTGGCGTGGTTTTCCATCTTTCTCCGGATGCTCCTGGCCATACACATCGGCGGCCGTCCGGATGGCGTTTTCCACTTGGATCGCCGTCTGATTCGTCTCGAACAGTGGTACATCGTTCGGCAGCCAAACATCCATGAACGACAGGTATTGCACATCGTCCGGGAAGAATTGCGTCTTCAACTGATGGCCCACAAATCCTCCGAGCGCCAGGAAAAGCAGGGAACCCGCAAATACCTTCCAGCGATGATCAATCGCGAATTTTCCCACGCGATAGTAGAACCCGCTGAAGCCGTGGTTGCGCCGCTCCTCGATGCTTTCTTCCGCCTTTCTTGTCGGCCGCAGCAGGTAGTACGCAAGGAAGGGGATGAATGTCATTGACACCAAGCGCGATGCCACCAGAGCACAGGTCATCACGACCGGCAGGCTGAACAAGAATTCGCCGGTCGTTCCGGTCAGCAACAAAAACGGGACATACGCCACAATGTTGGTAATCGTCGCGAACAGGATGGCGTGCGCCAGCTTCGTAGGTCCCAGCCAAGACGCAATCACCGGAGGATGCCTGTCTGCCAGCGAGCGCTTGATCGAATCACCGGCCACCACGGGATCGTCCACCAATAAGCCCAATGCGATGATCAGCGTCGCGATCGACACTTGTTGCAAATCAATTCCCAATAAATGCGCGAAGCCAAACGTCATCGCCAGAGTGACGGGGATGGACAATGCCATCAGCAACGCGGACCGCCATTCCCAGAACCCGATCAGCGAAACGATCACCACCAGTGCGATCGCTTCGTACAGCGCATCCATGAACAGGTCCACGTTCTCTTTCACTTGCCGCGGCTGGTCCGAGGTGGGCGCAATAATCAGGTCCGCCGGCAGCAACCGTCGCGTCTCCGCTAACTTCGCGCGTACGTTCTTGTCGAATCGCCCGATCTGCTCGCCCTCGCGCATCTGTACCGAAACCGTAACCGCGCGCGTCCGCTGCCATTTTCCATTCGCATCTTTCCAGGTGTAATAGTTCAGATAGCGCGCGGGACTTTGGTAGCCACCGCGAACGTTCACCAGGTCTCGCAGGTACACTGCTGCGCCAAAGCCCGAAGTGCCCACGATGACATTCCCAATATCTTCGGGCGTGGCGAACTGCCCCGAGGGATCGATCAGAATATTCTTCGAGCCCGCTTCCAGTGCCCCACCGGGCAGCGTAATGTTGCGCGCATTCAAGATACCTTTCAGGTTCGACGGCTGCAGTCCATACGACGCCAGGCGCTCCTGCGAATAATCCAAGTAAATCTGTTCGGGTAACACCCCGGAAGTATCGACACGAGAAACCTCCGAGGCCCCGCGCAGTGCCCGTGAAAGCAGATCCGTGAAGTTGTCCAGGTCGTGATAGGTGTATTTGTTCCCAGGGTGGGCGGCCAGCGTTGGACCGAGCTCGCTGGGATCGTGAACGAGGATCGGCGGCCAGGCGTCCGGGTGAATTTCCGATTCGTGCAGCCGCGACTGCACAAAGGTCCGTCCCGCCGCGTAAAGAGTGGCATCATCCTTGTCCGTGAAGCCGTCCGCCACCACAAAGCCCGGGCCCCCGATCAGTACTGGGTCCGAAAGAAGATGCTCTCCTTCCGCATACTCGACAAACGAGCGAACTGCGCGGCTCACCTCTTCCACCGGCGTAGCGGGCGGAAAGCAATCAACGATGGAAACGGGAGCCCCTGCAAACTTGCCTTTGCGTTCGCTTCGCGTCTTTACAATGGCGCGTTCCACCGCATGCGCGCGAACGTTAATCGCGGTCGCGTCTTCGAGCGGGCTCGCCACCGTCAGCATTAATGCCGCCGTATCGCCAAAATCGCTGTTGAACTTGATTGGCCCGGCGCCCTGCGGCAGGCTCAGCGAGTTCAACTTCAGGTTCATGTCGCTGAATTCCTTTTTCGAATCGGTGATCGTGTCTGCCAGTTGCACCTGCACGATCGACAGTCCGGGCATCGAAAGCGATTTCAGCCCGAAGTCTGCACCCATCGGCGCGCGTACGTGCGGGTTCTCCGCAATTGTCGATTCAATCGGGCGCGTCACCAACTGTTCGACCTGCTGTGCCGTTGCGCCGGGATATTGCGTGATCACCGACGCCACGCGAACCGGGATGTTCGGATCTTTCCGCTTCGGCATCTGCGTGTAGCCGTAAACGCCCAACGCCACCGTGGCCAGCAGCAGAATCCACGAGATCTGCCGGTTCTCCACGAAGAACCGTGCGGTGTTGTGCTCGTGTTGGATGAAATCGCTATCGCTGCGGTGTGCCATCAGCGTTCTCGAACACTCCTACGGAATGACCCGCACCGCTTGACCGTCTACCACCAGGGTGGCGCCGTTGGAAATGACGCGGTCGCCCAATGAAACGCCGTTCGTAATCGCCACCTTGTTGCCATAGGCGGCGCCCGGCTGCACTGCACGGCGATGCGCCACATCTTTTCCACTGTCGGCGCTGACCACAAATACGCTGTAACTTTTTGTGCCGTCGTTCACCGAAACGATGGCGCTCAAGGGCACCACCAACGCTGGCGTTCGCAATTTCGACTCTCCCAGATTTAACGTTGCCACCATTCCCGCCTTCAAGAGTTCCTTGGGATTTGGCAACGTCACCTCCACTTGAAATGTCCGGCTTTTCTGATCCGCTTGCGGCGAAATCGCCGTGATCTGCCCCACGAACTCCTGCGGATAACTCTCCGTCATCACGCTTTGCTTTTTCCCCAACTTCACCTGGCTTAGCATCGTGTCGGGCACGCCAAACACCGCTTTCAACAGGTGAATGTCTCCGTACGTGAATCCGGGTGTGCCGGCGCTTACCAGCGCTCCCAACTCAATGTTGCGACTCAGAATCGTGCCGTCCTCCGGCGCGCGCAACTCGCAATCCGCCAACGCCTGCTTGGCTTGGCTCAGTAGCGCTTGCGCCGTCTGGACCGATCCTTGCGCCGAATCATTCTGGGCCTTCGCGGTATCGTAATCGGGCTGGGTCAACGCGTTTGCGCCATAGAGCGCAGCGGCGCGATCGAAATTTTGTTGGGCATTTGTCGCGCCAGCTTTGGCTTGTTCCAGCTGGCCCACGTACTGTTCCACGGTGTGCTGGTAATCTTCCTGCCGGACGGTGGCCAGTACCGTACCTCTCTTCACGTAATCGCCTTGTTGAATATTCCGAACGCGGCCATCCGCTCCTTTGCGCTGGAGAATATTGGTCACGTAACCGGCGGACTTGAAGGCCAGCGTTACTTGCACGTACGGCACCAGGCTCGCCGAATAGTTCGCGCCTTCGTTCCCCACGAATCGCTCTACCGCCGTGACCTCGACGGGTGTGGGCGCGCTCCTCAGCGGTTTCGTTTCGCTCTGGCATCCTGCCAGAATTCCCGATAACACCGCACAACACATCGCACCCCAAGCTTTCTTTGCCCGCTTCACGTCCATCACTTAATCCTCACCCAGCGACTTCTCGAAATCCGACCGTGCCGTCCAGAACGACGCGACCGCTTGACGGTATTGCGCATTCGCCTGCGCCATATTCGTCTGTTCCGTCAAAACGTTGCTCAGTAATGTGGCTTTTTGTTTGTATTGCTCCAACACGATCTTCAGTTTTTCTTTTTCCGCTTCCTGGGCCAGTTGCGTCACTTTCACGTTCGCTCGCGCTTCCCGCAATTTTCTAAACTTATTTCCCAGATCCACTTCCACCTGGCTTTTCGTTTCCGTAAGATTCAGCGAACTCTGGTCAACCGTGCGTTGTTTGTCGTCCATCAAATGCTTCTTGTATCCCCAATCGTATAAGTCCCACTTCAGGTTGATACCAATCGTGTTCACGTAATTAGGCAATCCCTGCACTGAAAATGGAGCAAAAAATAGATACTGCACGCCGATTTCTGGGATGTATTGCGCTTTCTCCAGCCGCCGCGAAAACACGGCCTGATCCACTTTTAATTTCGCCTGGCGAATTTCCGTGCGGTTTCCCAGCGCTTTTTGCCGCGCCGCTTCCAGATCGCCTTCCTCGGGCAATTCCTCGGGAACCGCGCTGGGACGGAACTTCGTTCGCACATCCCGGCCCAGTAAGTCGTTCAGATTTTCCTTCTGCGAATCCAACGTGTCTTGCAGGGTGATCACCTGCAGTTCCGCTTGCGCGAGCTGCGCTTTCACGCCCGCACTCTGGTACGGCAGAACCGTTTTTTCTTTCAGGTTCTCGTCGGTAGTGCGGTCAATCTCCCGCAGCGACTTCACATTTTCTTCCGCGGCGTCCAGCGCGCTTTGCGTTTGCAGCAAAGAGTAGTACACGTCTTTCACGGTGTTGGTAATCTGCTGGCGTTGCTGGCGGGTTTGCTCCTCCGCCAACTTTTTCCCCACTTGCAGCGCCTCAATATTCAAATGAATGTTGTAGAGCTGCGAAAGTGGCTGGTACGCCTGCGCAATGGCCATGCCAGTGGCTTTCGGTTCTGTGGTAATGGTTGTGTTCTGGGTGGGCACCGGCGAATCGCCCACATTTCCGAAGACACCGCGGGAATAGGACACGCTCACGGGCGTCAGCAGCGCACCACCGGTCAACTGCACATTGAATTGTGGATATCTCTGGGCGCGCGCCGCTAGAATCTGGTCGTTGGCCGAAAGCTCGCCTTGCTTGAACATTTTGATCTGCCGGTTGCTTTCCTGCGCGATAGCCAACGCCTGATTCAGGGTGAGGGTCGGCTCTTCGGCGGCGTTTTCCTGTGCAAGCGCAGGCACACTTGTCACCGTTAGCAGGAACAAGAGGCTCAGACCACGGATTTTCAACACGATGCTCCCGAAGGATTCTGTGTGTGCGCTGGCTATTTCCGGGACGGCGAAAACAGCGGCTTTCGAGAAGTCTTATCTGTCTCAAAAAGAACGACGTGCGGGCGGACTTTACAACTCTGTTTGTAATTCTGTCAATCAAAATTGGCCTGCTCCACTGCCCAGATTCTTGTTGCTTCGTACGGAAACCCGATGTTAGATTCCAACCCCGCCCGGTCCGGCGGCGCGACTTTTGCAGCTTCTCGCCATTCGATATCCGATTCATTTAGCCACGGAGATCATCATGAGAAAGAACCGTCTAAGAGTTTTTGCACTCGGTCTGGCTACTTTGTTGTCGGCGCATGGCGTCGTTGCTCTTGCGGCCGACGACTTCTTGAATGTCGCCGGTACATGGAATGTTTCCGTATCCGGTGCAGCCGGCAGCGCCCGGCAAACCATTGTGCTTCAGCAAGACGGCACTAAAATTTCCGGGACATTCAAAGGGCCTCGCCAGTCCGGCCCTCTCGAAGGAATGGTCGACGGCAAGAACATCACGTTCCACGTCAAAACACATGTCCCGCTCGATTACAAGGGAACGATAGACGGCGACACTATGAAGGGCACTATGACGGGTAAGGGTAAAACGGGCGACTGGACGGCGACGCGCACCAAGTAAATAACTTTGCTGAGTATGGCGTGAACGCAACGGTAAAGACGCCGTTCCTTAACGAAACCGGCGTATCACCAGGTTGTGCCGGTCAGAGCGATACATGCCCAGCACATACACGATGACCGATCCCCGCGTGGAGTAGATCACTTGACGGATGCGGAGTAGCGGCTCGCGCTTCGGTACTTCCAGCAGTTCCGCGGTGCGCGGGTCTGCAGCGGTCGCGTCCACTTCTTCATCGGCATAACCGAGCACTACGTTATAGCGGCGCTCTAGAATTCCGAACAGCGATTCGCGTTCCAGCGGCTCCGACAATAATCCCGCGAAATGCTTCGCCGAGAAATAACAGGTTTCCAGCGCAAAAGGTTCTCCCGCGGTATGGCGCAACCGTTCCAGTTTCAAAACTTGGCTTTTGGGGGCCAGAGACAGCCGGGCGGTCGCTTCTTCTTCGTCGTCGACAATTTCCGAGAAGAGTACCTTCGAGCCGACTGTCAGACTCCGGCTTCTCATCTGCTCCGTGTAACTCATCAGCTTGTTGAAGTGAATCTTCGGAGTAGAGACGAATGTCCCCACGCCGCGCCGCCGCTCGACAACCCCTTCTTGTTCCAACGTAGCCAGGGCATGGCGGGCGGTCATCAGGCTGACTTCGTGGATTCTGGCTAGCTCTCGTTCCGAGGGCACCGCGTCCCCCGGGCGTAACCCCCCAGAA
>Ga0335085_10009723_pt1 | contig 14473 bp, 14 predicted proteins | sample Lox_Sample_45_FD_206712 | JGI IMG/M metagenome (GOLD analysis project Ga0335085, IMG submission 206712) | Soil microbial communities from Loxahatchee National Wildlife Refuge, Florida, United States - Lox_Sample_4.5 | ecosystem: Environmental > Terrestrial > Soil > Wetlands | place: USA...
AAAATCCGAGTGATCACCAGACGCTCCTACGGTTTTCGCACCTATGAAGCGATGGGAATTGCACTCTATCACACGCTTGGCCGCCTCCCCGAGCCGGAATCAACCCACAGATATTGCTGAGGAGAGTTTTCTACAAAGGGAACGCACCATAACGTGTTTATAGAAGCGTGGCCGCGTCTTTGCTGGCGGCGTTTGGTCTGTGGGCGCTCCACGTGGCTGGCTGTAGCGCCAGGGCCCAAAGACGAGGGAACCCTGAGAACGCCATGCGCCACATCGGGCATGTGATTGTCATCATGCAGGAAAACCGTTCGTTCGACAGTTACTTCGGCACTTTTCCGGGAGCCGATGGAATCCCTATGCGCAACGGCGATCCTGTGGTTTGCGTTCCTAAGCCAAAGAGCGGGGCCTGCGTCAAATCCTACCAATGAAGCCCACGACCGGAACCACGGCGGCCCGCACGGGCGAGGTGCTGCGGTTGAGGATGTGGACGGGGGCAAGATGGAGGGCTTTATCAAGCTCGTCGAAGAAGCCCGCAAAGCCTGCCACGATCCGGACGATCCTGCCTGTGTCGAGCAACGCACTCCTGACGTGTTGGGCTACCACGACGGAGGAGATATCCCCAACGCCATGGACCCTGAGAACACGCGCCCCGCAGCGACTTCGATCTTGAGGGCGTCAATATGCTAAGCTCCAGACGGAGTTAGGGCACGCCGCATTCAGGCTGTAACACCGCGTGCGGCGCTGACCAAAGTGACTTAAACAGGAGCCACAACGGCTGAATCGAAGCTACACTCCGCAGTATTTCCCGCGCAATCGGTACGAGCAGCGATTCACGCGCGGGTTTTCCACTGCAAACGACGGCCAGGATCCCGGAATGCAGACCCGCGAACCGAAGGAATGTTGCCAAGGCCGGGCTGGAAACTCGTCGGAGTCGATGTCGATCAGGGCGTGTCGGGTTCGAGAATAGCACCGGCCGCGCGTCGATCGACTGAGGTTAGCAGGTGGCGCTGCGCTCGCCGCAGGCGATTGTTGCACGCTATGAAAGATCACGACTGGGCAAAACGGTCAAACTTTCGAATGACGACCGCATCAAACCGGCACTAGCGGGCTTCCAATCGATTTCGAAACCTCCAGCGCATCGAGCAGGAACACTCGCCACCGACGGAGGATTGGCTGCCAAGGCTTCTGAACTTCTTACGCGCTAGATGCTCCAATAGAACGCAGCCCAGGACAAGGAAGGTTCCGTCAGGCGGCGAAGCATCCCCGCTGAGAGCCAGGAGCTGGGGAGTCCCCTAATCTATCCGTACTTGTTGGCTCGTATCGGGGGGGTGACGCAGCTCACGCTCTCTACTGGCAAGGGTTATGATGAACCAGAGTTTGCCTGGCGTTGGTTTCAACGTATCGCTGTTTGGTCGCTTTGTCCTCGGCGTCCTTATCATTCTTATGTCATTCGGGGTAGCCGTCTTCGCCGATCGCCATCGCTTCGTCGTTACGGACCACGCAAGTTCCATTGCCGAATCAAAATCGGAAGCCGAGACCAGGTCGAAGGAAGCGGCCGTCGAAAAGCTGAGAATCTCTTGTCGGTTCCAGCAGCAGCTACCCCGAGGGATACTGGTGGACTTGGCCGATTACGCTACCGAGAGGACCTCATGCGACCAGAAGGCCCAGAGCGGTACGATCCTGTACAGTTGCACGGCAGAGCTGAAGGGGTTCTGCGAATGGAACGACTCTAACGTTAAGCCCACCACAAATGATGTTCCCAGACCATCCGAGGCTAAGGAGCCCATCGAGCGCGCAGAGCAGCCTGAAAAGGACCATTCCTTCGAACAGGGCGAAAAAAGAGAGCAAGATCCGAATGATGGATCACTCCAGCCTCTCGGCACTTCAGACCCAAACCGACCCGGCAGGGAACTCCAACACTTGTCAACCGAGGGAGGACGCCAGAATTCCTTAGCCGGAGCGACCTTTCGAGTCCACTGGGCTCACGGAACCAAGGGCACCAGTGATGGTCGCATAACTGTCAATGGCGACAGGTTGATTTTCCAAAGCGATGCTGATCCGAGGGAGTCATTCGATGTTCCCCTGGCCAACCTGGAACAGGCCAGCGCCACCGGCTATAGCACCTTCTCACACGGTACGCTCCCAGCCGTCTATATCGAGTTTAGGCAAAAGGTCAACAATCACCGCGATTATCTCTTCACAATGCTCGATGACTCCAGTCCCGCGGCAGAGGCGGACAACCTCGTCTCCATGCTGGGGTCTCGTCATTAGATTAAGATGGTAACGGTGTCGGCCCAATCGTCCCGACATTGGTTCGTGGTGGGACCTCACACCTCCAAGTCCCGCCAACTGATGCGCCGCGGCTGGGAACTTGCCGGCGTTTACATTGACCCGGGCATTTCCGGCTCGAGCGAGTCCCGGCCCGAGCCCAGGGAAATCAGCAAGAGTCGAACGGGATCGAGTGCCAGGCGCATCACGCCATCGTAGCACCCAACGCGGCAAACAGGGCCGAGCTCAGCATGCAACCCGTTCTGTTTTCAAAGCATTTACATATTTGGACGTTACGGGGTCTCGGCAGTTGCTCACAGACGATCCGCGACTCGCGAAGGGGGCTTTTCAGGCTGGATCTGGCCGCGACGCTGTTCATCCGTCGATATTGCGGGTGGGGCGAGGACGGACTTCTTGCCAGCAATCGGCGCCATACTCTGGGTAAGCACTTGCCCGTCAGTTGCGATCCAACGAGTGCTACACCACCCTGTCTAGGGCAGTCCGGTGTGGGGCACTTCGACCCTGGTGATGAGGATCGAGGCACGATGGTTCGCCGATGCTTCAGCCTGGTGGAAGGTAGGCGCGACACAGACGAAGAGCGTGCGGCCGTCGTCTCCCCCTAACATGCAGGCGAACGCACCGACACCATCGGTCTTGCGCTCCTCGAGGATGCGCCCACCCTCGGCCACACGGAGCAACCGACTGTGCATGGCATCGGCTACCCACACCGCGCCTTCCACGTCGAGACAGATACCGTCCGGCGCTACCTCCACCTGTCGGAGTACTTCCTCGGCGTCAGTCGATGCAGGCGGATCGCCGAAGGCTGCCCACGTCCGGCGCTCGCTCAACGAACCTGATGTGGCGCGGAAGGCGCTAAGCCGGTTCATTAATGATTCGGCTACAATCAGCGTGCCGCCGTCGGGGGTGAGCACCATACCGTTGGGGAAGCCGAGTCCGTCAGCCACGATCTGAGCCGTACCGTCGGGTTCCACGCAGATGAGCACGGTGGTCCGTGCCGGGGCACCACCCATGAGATCGAATCCGAAATTGCCTACCCAGGCCCGGCCGTCGCGATTGACGAGCATGTCGTTCAAGTGCCCCGGGGCCAGACCGGACAGATCGGCATGCTCGACGAGGGAACCGTCGACCTCACGCCGCAGAACCTTGCGGTCGCGCATGGACACGATCAACATCCGGCCGTCGGCGAGGAAGCCGAGTCCCGAGGGTTGCTGGGGTACGTGAGCCACGGTCTCCGTCGTGCCGTCCATGGCCAGGGCGAGAACGCGGTGGGTGTAGAATTCAGAAACGTAGAGTCGCCCGTTGTGCCATCGTGGACACTCGGTGAATGACAGGCCGTCGATGAGGGTGGTGAACTCCGGCATAATGGCTCCTCTGGGTCTGCAGGAACTAAAGGCCGGTAGAGAAGATAGCAGATTTCGTTCTCATTACGCACCGCAGCCAGTCGCGCCTTGTTGTATCTTCCGGTGCCTGGAGATGAAAAGGTGCCACGGCCATCCGGAAGGGCCAGGTTCGAATCGACCGGAGACGTTCTCTTATGCGGTTTCTTCGTCTTTGCCTTGCCCTTCCAATGCTCCTCGCACCGACTCAAAGGTCGCAGCAGGTGGTGCCCAAAGGACCTCTCGTTCATTTGACCAGCGGCATGCTCGAGGGAGCGCTGCGGGGCAATATCGCGGTATTTGAAGGTATCCCCTTCGCGATGCCTCCAGTAGGGGCTCTGCGATGGCGCGAGCCTCAACCGGTTGCCTCCTGGCCGGGGGTACGCGAGGCGACCAGGCCGTCCCATCCATGCACGCAGAACGTTGCGGGCACCGACAACTTCATCCAGCCACTCGCCGCCACCTACGGCGTCGCATACACGCTTCAGACGCTCGATCCATCGGAGGATTGCCTGTACCTCAACGTCTGGACACCGCAGTTGCAGCCGGGCGCCAATCTGCCTGTCATGGTCTGGCTGCACGGTGGCAGCAACAGGGTCGGCAGTGGGACAGAAGCCGGCTACGACGGCACCATCTTGGCGTCTCACGGTGTCATCGTCGTCACGGCGAACTACCGCCTGGGAGCCATGGGTTTCTTCTCCCATCCCGAGCTGACGGTAGAATCTCCCCACCACAGCTCAGGCAACTACGGCCTTCTTGATCAGATCGCAGCGCTCAAGTGGGTGCAGCAGAATATCGTCGCCTTCGGCGGCGACCCCGCCAATCTGACGCTCTTCGGTGAGTCGGCGGGATCGATCGACGCGACGACGCTGATGGCTTCTCCCCTCACCAAGGACCTGTTTCGCCGGGTCATTGCGGAGAGCGGTCCTGCTTTCGGGCTCGGACCCGCACGCACCGTTGCTCAGATGCAACCGCTGGGACTAGCCGTCGGAAAAGAAGCGGCCGGAGGCAAGCCGGGATCGCAGCTTCAAGCCCTGAGGAGTTTGCCGGCCGCACGGATCGCTGACATTGAAGACCGCCTGATTGCTTCGCAGTTCAAAGGCTACGACCCCAATGCATCGATCGTGGACGGGTGGGTTCTTCCACAATCGCCGGCAAGAGCCTTTGCATCAGGAAAGATTGAGCCGGTGGATCTACTCGTTGGCTTGAATGCCAGGGAGTTCGCCGCCTTTCGAGTCGATGCGGCTGCGGAAGCAAAGAAGTCGGCTCAGCCTGCCGCCAAGCCTGGCATGGGTGAAACGCTCAGGCAGTTCGCACATTTTGCGCGACCTCTGTACGGCAACTGGACAGATATCACGGTGGCGACGTACTCGGCTCGAATTCTCCTTCACGGCAGCCCCGCCGTCGATCAGGCCACCGACGACATCCTGGTGGCATGTCCGGTCGGAGCGGAGGCTGCCCTGACAACAAGTGCCGGGCGGCGCGCATTCGTCTACAGGTTCGATCGTTCGGTTCCAGGAAAGGGCGAGTCGGAGCTCGGCGCCTTCCACTCGCTGGAACTTCCTTATGTTTTCGGCACATTCCAGGCTCGCACGTTCAGTTGGCTGCCGTTCACGCCGACGGACCACAGGCTCTCGCAAATTATCGAGGCCTACTGGACAAACTTTGCAAAACTCGGAGATCCTAACGGGCCGGGTCTTCCGCATTGGACTCCCTGGAACACCCGTCAGGAGCCTTACCTTGTTTTCAGCCAGAGTGGTAATGCCGTCCCGCAGCAGAGCTTTTCCCCGGTCTACTGCCATCTCTCTCCCGATCGCTTGAAGGAACAACTCGGCAATTTCTAATCGCAACTACCAAGGCCTCAAACGGAATGCCTGTTCCGCTCACGCCCGTGCGGTGCCGGCTCCACCCGGTGGATCTGTATTGAAATTCACCATGGTGGGTCCTATGGCAGACGGGTGGTCGGCTGCCGCAGCCTTTGCGCTTTTTCCCGTGCCTGCAGGCTTTCGGTGCGTGAATTGCGCTGCTTTCCCTCTTGGCTTGTGATTCAGCCCTAATGCTTATTCGGAAACGGTCGTGGCATCCCGGGCTTCCAATCCGGTATGGCGTATCCATCCCGATTCGGCATTTTCACCTCTGGCAACGTAGTCTGATCGACGACTTCATCCTCCTTAATAACGCCATTCTTGTAAAGCAGAAACGCCGTTAGCGCGTAGACCTCGTCCGGCTTCAGCGAGCCTTCCTGCCTGAACGGCATGGCGCGATTGATGTAGTCCCATATCACAGTGGCATACGGCGCATGCAACGGCATCACATTTCCCAACCCGATGCACGGCGCAAGACACGGCGTCGAATTCTTCACAGGCGTTTCGGGCTTGATCAAGATCGGTGCCAACCCGCCATATCCGTTCTCCCCATGGCACGCCACGCATTTCTGAGCGAAAATCGCCACGCCTTCCGTTGCCGTTCCCTTCCCCGGTGGAAGATTCTTCCCGTCCGGACTGATCGTAATGTCCTCCGCTCGAATCTCTTCCGGCGTCGGCGTTTTCCCCACGCCGTAGGTGGGCGATTGCGCCGACGCAACTCCGCAGCAGCACAAGCACAAAATCATCGCGGTAAGCACAACCCTAAATCGCATTGCGTACGCTCCCATCGCTCGCCACTCGCCACGGTTGGATTGTATTGTCCGTCCCCTGCACGCCGTGCGTCTGGTAGTAATCCGGCGACACCTTGAAAAACGCAGCCAGTTCCGCCCGCGAAGGTTGCACCTGCCCGAGTTCGTCCGTGCAACGCGACTGCAACACGCATTCGCGTCCGTCCCACTTCCAATCCATTCCAAATCGCGTGTGCGCTTTCGGAAGCGCCATTCCGCGAATCTCCGCCTCCTTCCACGTCTGCCCGCCATCCATCGAAACTTCCACGCGCCGCACCACGCCTCCACCCGACCACGCCAAGCCCGTCAGTTGATAAACTCCCGGCCCGGGAAGCGTCTGCCCTCCCGACGGAAATGTGATCACCGACTTCGGCCCCCACTGGAACGTCAACGCGGCCACTTCTTCATCCTTCGCGATATGTCCGTAGTCGTTGTACGTCATGTAGTAGCGGTCCACCACCTTGATCCGCCGCAGCCATTTCGTGTTGTATATTCCTTCGAATCCCGGCACTACTAAGCGCAGCGGAAAACCTTGCTGCGGGCGTACCGCCTCGCCGTTTTGCCCGTACGCGGCGATGCAATCGTCCATGGCCTTCGCCAGCCGAATGCTGCCAGCGCCCTTTACTTCTTCCGCGCCTTCCGACACCACCCACGACGCGCCCTTCTGTACACTGCACTCCTTCAGCAAAGTCGAAAGCAGCACCCCGGTCCATTCGCTGCAACTCGTCAAGCCGTGCGTCTGCTGTACCGTTCTATCTTTCGGCTTCGAATGATTTCCCAGGCACTCGATGAAATGCACACGCGACACCGCAGGAAAGTGCCTCAGGTCATCCATGCTGAATTCCAGCGGCCGATCCACCATGCCATGGATCAACAGCCGGTGCTGCTTCGGATCGATATCCGGCACGATCGAGCCGCGATGCGTCCCGATAAAGTGCAGCGACGACGGCGTGATCATTCCCACCGAATCTTGCAGCGGCGTCAGCACGTGAAACGTCAATCCAAATTCGTCTGGCGAAGGTCTCTCGTCCACAGGCACGCGAACCGACTTCACGTATTGCGACCGCTCGCCATACGCGATCAAGTCCTTCAACAATTTCGTCTCGGGGGCAGGAGTTTGCCCCGCCGTCGTCTGCACCGCGCCCAACGCAGCTGCCGCGGCGCCTGTCGCTAAGAATTTTCTCCGGCTCGCTTTCGTTGAATCGGTCGCCCGTTCTGTGGTGGGGCTTTTCTTCGACTCCATGAGGTCTCTCCCTGCAGCTCTCTGTCACTCGCACCGAGCGAATTGCTCAAGCGAATCGTGGGAGGGGATCTTCGCTCTCGCATTCCGATCTCGCGCTTCCTTTCCGCGAAGTGTACGCCCGTTCTCCCGATCAATCAAGGCCAGCGACGCAAAACTGGAACGGGCAGACGCCCGCGCAGGACAAAGCGTCTGGATTGATCCGGAAGGCTACCGCAGAATGGTGGCAGAGAAGGAGGGGGAGTTCGAAGCTGATTGCGGAGGCAGAAGCGCGGAGGGACATAAGCGTTGGAGGATTAAGGTCGGCGACCGGACACCATGCTTCCATGGCGTAGCTTGGAATTGGACCGCGTTTGTTTTCGACCGAAGGAAAAGAATCTTCTCAGTCCTTACCGTGACAGGTACGAATTGATTGATCTCCAAAACTCCGATCGAATTGTCGGTTACTTGTTGTTGGTTTCCCTCTTGCGCGGATGACTTCTGCCTGGTCGGCAAGTGTTGACCCGAGGCGGCAATGACAGGCCACCTCGCCAGTGAACGACCGGATGCGGAACGAAAGACGGACTGCTTGGAGATTCACCACCCGGCTCCACCCCGGTGTCGGCATCTCCGGAGATAGATTCCCAGTATTCCCAAGCACACCGCCACCGCGCCTGCGACCAGAGCGTGCAGCGGGATGTTCGGATAAACCAGCGCTTCCAGGTAGTGCAGCATGAAAGGTTCATGATAAGGAACCATGCCGCCACGCTCTTCTAGCATGGATTCGAGCAGCGTGAGAGGGCAGGAGAAGCCGGACACCTCGATCAGAATCCCATAGAGCACGGACGCGATGTGAAGCCATCGCCATCCCGGCCTGCGGCGCGTCAAGAGCCATCCAAAAATCACCCACAGGATGAAGAGGAGGTGAATGACCAGCACCGCGCCAGCGAGAATCAGGTCGAGATTCATCGCAAATTCCCGGCACCCAGCGCACCGTAAGCCCCGAAGGTCGGAAGGCGAATCGGCCGTCGTTCATTCCGATGTGAGACGTTCCGACGCTCGCGTACCCACCATGAGGCTCGAGGGCCCTGGCAGGCGAACGTGTCGGATTTCCTGGAATCCACCCGCCTTCATCCAGGTTGTGTACTCATCCACGCTGTAGGTGCTTCCGGCGGTCGTGCCGGTCAGCATGTTCAGAGCAAAAAGCGCGGCCTGCCTGGGCGCGGTCTTGTCAGAATCCAGGACGAAGTCCTGGATGACCAGACGTCCCCGGGGCGCCAGCGCCTCAAAACACCGCCGCACTAAATCCTGGTTCTCCTCCGGACCCAGCATGTGGCAGATGGCCAGAGCCAGGACCAGGTTGAAGCCCGTGCCAAACCGGTCGCGCCGCAGGTCCCCGGTCCGCGTCTTGATTCGGGCCGTCAAGCCTGCCTCGTCAATGTGGCGCTGTGCAATGGGAAGCACGTTGGGCAGGTCGAGCACCGTCGCCCGCAATACTTCGCTCGCTTGCGCAAAGGCAATGGAGTATGCCGCCGAACCGCCACCTACATCCAGCAGGCGCTCGACTCCGCGTGTGTCAATGGCCTGCACGACGAGCGGCGCGCGCTCTCGAGCGTTGCGATGCATCGCGGCGATGAAGGCTTCGGTCCACTCGTCGCTGCGCTCGGTTCTCACTTGCTGCGTGACCGCCGTGCCCGCCCCCACGCATTCCGTCAGGGTCGACCAACGATGCCAGAGATGCGCGAGGTGCAGCAGGCCTGGGCGGGCGTTGTCCTTCGAGCCCTCCGCACAGTAGCGGGCAGTCGCGGTGGTGTTGCGGAAGACTTGGCGGTGCTTGACCAACAGCCCCATGGCTGCCAGCGCATTCAGCAGCATCTCGGTAGCTCGCGGGTGGGTGGAGAGCTTTCGCGCGACCTCGTCCGCGGTCGATCCCTCGCCGACTGCCGTGAAGGTATCAAGCTCCAAGGCGGTCAGCAGCGCGCGGCTCTCCATATATGCGCGCAGCATTTGATTCAGATCATCGGGGAGCGCGCCCGCGGCATCCCTGGCCGACTGCGCCGCCAGCATCTTGGCGCGGTTCGACTGGATCTCAGCCTTCAGCCCGGCCGCGTCCCGACTTACCAAGCGCTCGACGACTCGGCCTTCGACAAAATGCGAGCGGACGATTTCGGGAATATCCTCAGGCCGCACTCCTGAGTACCAGACGCCTTCCGGATAGACCACCAGATTCGGTCCCCGCTCGCACAAGCCCAGCGAGCCGCATAGCGTGATCTGGACCTCGCCCACGAGCCCTCGCGCGGCTACTTCCTTCCGCAAGCTGTCGATCGTCGCCGCCGAGCCCCGTTCCGCGCAGCAGGGGATACCTTCCGGCTTTCTCTGATCACAGATGAAAACGTGATAACGAAACGGTTCCATAGTTTCTCCGAGCTCCATACCGTACGCCAGAGTGGCCATCACGCTGCTGCCGTGGGATTGAGGTAAGTGGCTCGGCTAAAGCCGTCCGGCCGAGCCGAAATGGTGGGGGTCTCAGCGGGTGACGTGCAAAATCGCGTTAGTATCCTCTCGTGCCCGGCGGAGGGTCTCGATCGCCTCAGCGGTTGGAGAAATGAGCAGTTCGACTTTCCGGCGCTCGGCTTCAAGTTTAACGTCTCTCATGACCGGCAAGCCTCCGTAAGCGCCCGTGCCCACTATCAAGCGCCGGCACTTCCAGGGTATTTCTTCCCGAACTGAGAGGGGCGTGTGTCCGTACTCGTCCCGGAATTGCTTCGAGGCCTGCTTCTTGCGCTTGCGAATCTTACCGCGATCAATGACGACATCGTGGTCATAAGTCACGGCGTCGATCTCAAGGGAGCCAAACGAAAAAGCGCCGAATTGCATTCGGAGCCTCCAGCTTGCATTATAACCATCGGACGCTCGGCCGGAACGAAGGCGCGCCAGGTAACCTGCCGTGAATCACTCGTTATTCCTAAAATGGGGGTTTCGGAAGTTGGCCGTGCTCGTCACCATCCGCTACGCCCCGCGTCAATTCGAGCCGACCTATCTTCGGGTCTTCGAGAGCGGTGAACTCGCAGGCCGCGTCGAGCGCGCCCTGAGCTTGGTCGCTCGCGCGCAGCCTGTCCCACGCAATTGCGGCGTGAATCGGCCGGACGATAAGACTGGCGTGTGTCGGACCGGCCGTTGCGTCATCGTTTCCAGCTACTTTCCGCACTACGGCGAGGAGAATTGCCTTCGGCGCTGGCAGGGCTTGGGAACCATCTTCCTTTCCGCGTGCAACCTAGCTCTGTCTTCTGCCAAAACTTCGACATCACTTGATCTCTCACGCCCACTCGCGACGGCGCTCCCAAATGCCGTCCGCGCAGCGCAGCGCCAGCGCCCCGATGGTTGAGGTGGGATTCACCGCGCCACTGGTGGCAAACGAGCTACCATCAACGATGAAGAGGTTCTTCACATCGTGGGATTGGTGCCAGGCATTCACCACTGAGCTCTTCGAGTCGGTGCCCATTCGCGCAGTTCCGAGCAGGTGAAACGCCGGTTGAATCACGCCACTGTCGAGAATTTCGACGGCGCCGGCGGCCTGGAGTGCCTGGCGGGCCGTGCCGGCGGCGTGCCCCAACATCTTCAGGCTGTTTTCGGAATAAGAGTAAACCACGCGCGGGGCCGGAATGCCGCTGGAGTCCTTCACCTCGGGGTCAAGCTCCACCCGGTTGGCCTCCACCGGAAGATCTTCGCCCAACACGGTAACGCGGATGAGGTGGGGAAAGCGCTTCTTCATTTCCTGGTGATGGCTCGCGCCCCAGGGAACCGGCTTCCCCACGAAACTGCCCCAGGCGTGATGCAAGGGCCCGAAGGATCGCTCCAACATCAGCATGTAGCCGCGTACGAATCCCCGGCTGGTGTCCGTCTCATAGAATTGCTGGCTGTAAGCGGGAATGCCGAAGGGGCCGATGTGACCGTCCATCGGCTCGGCGAATTGGCCTTCCAGGAAACGGAATGGGTGCAGCATGAAGTTCCTGCCCACCAGGCCTGAGGTGTTGGCGAGGCCTTGGGGGAACTGTTTGGATCTGGAGAGCAGCAACAGCCGGGCCGATCCGACTCCGTTGGCCGAGAGCACCACCACGCGGGCGGTCTGTTCCTGGAGCTTGCCCTCCGGGTCGTAGTAGAGAGCCCCGCGCGCGCGGCCCTGCTCATCAACCGTGATCTCCCGGACGCGGCAGCGCGTCTTCAACACCGCGCCCTGCTTCAAAGCCTTCGGCCAATAGGTGACGTCCGTCGAGGCTTTGGCGCCGATCGGGCATCCCAGCATGCATTTACCGTGCAGATCGCAGGCCGGACGTCCATCGTAGGCGCGCGAGATGATGCCGTTGTCCGAGACCCACCAATGCCAGCCGAGCTTATCGAAACCCCGTCCGATGGTCTCACCCATCACGCCCAGAGGCAGGGGCGGAGTCGGCCGCGGCGAGCGGGGCGGGTTGGCAGGATCCCCGGCGAGGCCCGCGACGCCCATCTCGCGATCATTTTGATCGTAGTAGGGTTCGAGCTCGCGGTAGCTGATGGGCCAGTCGGCGGCCACGCCGTCAAGCGTCTTCACCCGGAAGTCCGAGGGGTGAAGCCGAGGCCAATGGGCGGTGTAGTGGATGGTGCTGCCGCCCACGGCGTTGAACATCAGCACCGACGGGGGATTGGCGCCCTGGGCGACCACCGGGTAGTCTTCCGGCCGCTTCCGGATGTTGGGGTTGAAATGATAGGGGCCGCGCTGCAGGGCGATCTCCCAAGTCGTCTGGGTCGAGGGGTACTGGTTCGGCTTCATCCAGTCGCCTTGCTCCAGACACACTACCTTGGCGCCGCGCTCCGTCAGCCGTTTGGCGACGGCCGCGCCCGCCGGCCCCGAACCGATCACCAGCACATCGGCTTGCTCGATCGGCAACCGATCACCCCTGACGCACTTCTCGATAGAGCTTGGGCATCGCACGCACCTTGGCCAGTACGGACTCGTCGAACGGCTTCATGCGCGGACCGGATTCATTCGTGGGGTAGAACTCGTATCCAATGAGCTTCCAGACCTTCGGCTGCGTGTAATAGGATTCATAGACATGGTCGCGCAGCTTGGCGAAGATGTCGGGGGAGTTTGTTTCGAGTGCGGTTAGTAGGTCGACCCGCTGCGGCGAAGAGAGGCTGGCAAAAGCCGCCTGGAAGCGGCTCTTGCTGAGCCGCTCGAGCGAATCCAACGCCTGCTGCAGGTCAGCAGCGATCTGCGGCTCTTCACGGCCGACGCGTTCCAGGTAATCGAGGCCGCCGACGGCGCTGGCGGCCGGCATCCCGTCGCCCGCCGGAACTATCTCGTCCATGGCTGCCCGTAAGGCTTCGTGCTGATCTGCATCGAGGGGCGCGGAGTCGGGTTTCGGTGAAACCCCACTGTTGTTCGCGCTGGCCGCGGCGGCAGCGAGCGAGCCCGCTAAGGTGGTTCCCAGAAACTTACGACGAGTGAACTTCACCTGTTCCCCACGGCCTCCACACTCTTACCCGCAAGCGCCGGCGTCGAGGGGATTCTACGCAAGCCAACGCACAGATGCAACTCGTCTTTGCCGTCGTTGTGGTATCGGCAGGTTGGAGGCCTGCGAAGCCTGTTCGTTCGCCTTCGTAGCTGAATGGCGGGCACTGGACTTGAGGTTGCAAGATTTAGCCTGGAAAACGCCTATTCGTCGCTTGGCCAGTCATCGCAAACATGGCGAGCCTGGCAGTGGAGGCAAAGAGGGCCATCTCCGGTGCTAGAATGAAGCGGAAGAGCCCGATTCACTCAAGAATTCCGGGCTCCGTGAGCGACCCTATGGCTGTCACTGTGAAGTACGAAGATGGCCTTCAAGCTCCTTCACCGAGAGGAATTGCGACGGCGCGACGAAGGCCCTCATCTGTCGATGATGGCGGTGGAGAGCTACGTTCGAGCCGAACAGCGACTCGGCCGCATCGAAAAACGGCTTAATCCCAAAGCTGTATACGCATTGCTCTATGGTGCCTGCTTGCATCGCGTATTTATTTCTCACTTCCTTGGCCAGCCGATCGGACCCTCGAATGAGGTCTTCATTAAACAAACCGTAGCAACGATGGTCCACGGGTCACGGCCCGAGTGACGACAGGAAAGATAACGCCACCGCGAAATACGCAGCCGGTCTTCATCGGAAATGCTCGATGTTGCGCGTCGGCTGTTCTATGACGTCACGGGTACTGTAGACTCAAGGCCCGGGTGACAGGCCACCTCGCCAGTGAAGACTGGATGCATGATGAAGAACGCCGAAGCCGGAAACTGACGGCCGGATCGATGTCGGCGGAGTCCTGGTTAGAACATCGCCTTGTATCAAACGACTCAGGGACCGCGCAACCGGACGATGGCCGGACTCCAGCGGCTGTATTAAGGACTGCGAACTACGATTCGCCGCCCCGCCGGAGTTTCCGTCCTCTCCCAATTTCTTGCCGATGGGTTAGCTGTAACCCGCTGGCTTGATTGGGGTTCCGCTGCTCCACTGAGGCCGCAATCCTCTGTCCTGACTGACAACCCGAGGGAGACTCAAAATCAGGTTAAACCCTTGGGCCTCTGATAATTGCAGGACGCAAAATGGATTAAGCCATAACGTTGCCAAACGGCAATTTTATACCTTAGGTCGCAGCAGGCACATGTCACTTTGAGGATAATATTGCCGGTAGGGTCGAGGACTGGCGCCATGCTCCAGAGTTCAGCCGATCACGAGCCGAACCGTGAGCTGGTTTCCAGCCCCCGCCGCATCAAACCCAGCGTGCAGATTTCCCGCACTGGGCTTTCTGTCCTGCCTCAGCTGAAAATGGAGAGTCCTCCCGTTAAGATAGCTAGAACGGAGAGGGCTCATGAGCAACGAGCGCAAGCATCATACCCCCGAGGAGAAGGTGACCATTCTCCGCCGGCATCTG
>Ga0335085_10009724_pt1 | contig 14473 bp, 10 predicted proteins | sample Lox_Sample_45_FD_206712 | JGI IMG/M metagenome (GOLD analysis project Ga0335085, IMG submission 206712) | Soil microbial communities from Loxahatchee National Wildlife Refuge, Florida, United States - Lox_Sample_4.5 | ecosystem: Environmental > Terrestrial > Soil > Wetlands | place: USA...
TGCCGCTCGACCAGCGACTGGCTGCGCCGCGACAGGTTCACGAACATCGCGTTGACGTTGCCGCGCAGCGCGGCCTCGTTGGCGGCCAGCCGCAGCGCTTCCCGGTGGACCTGGTCGAACGCCCGCGCGACTTCACCGATCTCGTCGGACGAATCCACGTCGATGGGCGCGACATCGAACGAGACACCGGCCCCGTCGGCCTCACTCATCCGGCGGACCATGTCGGGCAGCCGCACACCGGCCACTTCCAGCGCGCCGGCCCGCAGCCGCCGCAGCGGCCGGACCATCGACCGGCCGACGACCACGGTGAGGAACAGGGCCAGCCCCAGCACGATGAGGACGGCGAGGCCGACCGCGACCGCGTACGTCAGCGCGTCCCGGTGCAGCAGGGCCGCGCGCGAAGTGATCTGGTTGTTCAGCGCCTTCTCGACCGCACCCATCTGGGTGTCGATCTCGTTCGTCATGGCGCCGTACCAGTCGTCCACGTTGGTCGGGTCGCCGCGCAGCGACTGGTTTTGCGACTGGGTGGAGATGGCCTGGGTCTCTTCGGCGTTGGCCTGGAACACGAACGAGGCCGAGACGCTGTTGTTCCACAGCTGCCGCTGCGCGACGCTGGACGCGGTGTTGAACGACGCCAGGTTGCTCTGCTGCTCGGAGAGCGCCGCGTTGAGCGAGGACAGCTGGTTGGCGGTGAGCTGCTTGGTCAGCAGGCCGATGGTCAGGATGCCGCGCTGTTCGGAGGCCTCTTCCTTCATCCTGGAGACCAGGCCGAGGACACGGATCGACTGGGCCAGAGTGGCGTCGCTGGCGCCCTGGCCGGTCACATCGATCAGGGCCAGCAGGTCATCGATCAGCCCGGTGTACTTCTGCACCACGACCAGGGCCGGCAGGTCGGTCGTCGTGGAGGCCTGGCGCAGGAAGCGCAGGTTCTGCAGCGCGGTACGCGCCGTGCCCGCTTCCTGCTGCGCCTGAGCCGAGAAGCCGCTGCCGATCTGATTCAGCTCGCTACTCACCAGCGCGACGGACTTGTTCGTGAGCTTGTAGTCCTGGTTGATGACGCCCAGCTCGGCCGCGGTCTGGCCGACGGCCTTGTGCGCGGCCAGCTCCTGGGAGCGGCCACCCGCCGGGCCCAGCGCGATGTAGTAGACCGTGCGGTCCCGCTCCTCTTCCAGCCGCTGGGAGAGCAGGGTGATGTTCGAGCTCAGGGTGGCGAGTTGCTGGACCCGCCCGTCGGCACTGGCACTGCGCGCGTACGAGAGGATGCTGATACCGCCGAGTACGACAGCGGTCAGCGTGGGGATTGCGATGAGCAGGACGAGCCGCGATCGCACTCGCCAGTTCTTCAGCCCGCGGCGCGAGCCTGTCCGCCGCTGGCCGGCACTGGCCTGGCCATTGCTCCCGGGGTCGGCGCCACCCTCCCGCACGTCAACGTCGGCGGGTGCACGGGACGCCAATCCGGTTCCGGTAGACGGGTCGGCTGACCCTGGGTCGTCGGCCGGCCGGGCGCCGGCCTTGTTGCTGCGGGACCGCACAGCCTCTGCACCTTTCACCTGGCAAGTGTGGCGAGCCTGCAGGCCCGCTGGACCGGCGGCGGAACTGACATGACGCACCCCTTCCCGGGTGACGATTCTGTGAGCCCCGCGCACGGGCGCGGCCAAGGGCTAACCATAACGTCTCACCATCGGCCTTGATCAATACCTTATGCAGGAAAACACTGTTCTAACGTGATGTTTGCCGGATAGCTCGACGTCAGCAGGGTACTCTGCGGCGCTACGGCACGGGTTCGTTCTGGCCTAACTAAGCAGTTCCGTGCTCAGAGCGCCGAGTGTGCTGGTTGTTCCAGCGGTCCCACCTCGCGTGCAGCGTCCGGAAAACCCCCAGTATGCCCCGTTGCCGGGGCAACCGAGCCGTGTTTGGCCAAGGAAACAGCGGCCCGGAGAGCCCTGTACGTCCATCACCGTACAAGCCGACTGCCTGTCAACGAACGGTCCTGTTATCGAAGCGCCGCGCCGGCCATTTATTTACTGGTGTCCTGTTTAGCCAGTGCTGTTTGGCCGGCAAACAGCCCGGCTGCTACGCCGGATCGCGGGTCTCGGGATGCCGCAGCCCGAGCTCGCGGGCAATGATCATGCGCTGCACCTCGGAGGTGCCCTCGCCGATCTCGAGCACCTTGGCGTCCCGGTAGAACCGGGCCACCGGGAACTCGTTCATGAACCCGTAGCCGCCGAACAGCTGGGTGGCGTCCCGTGCGTTGTCCATGGCCGCGTTGGACGCGACCAGCTTGGCCATGGCCGCCTGCTGCTTGGCGGGCTGACCGGCCACCAGCCGGGCGGCCGCGTCGTACCAGGCCAGCCGGGCCACGTACACCCGGGCCGCCATGTCGGCCAGCTTGAACTGGGTGGCCTGGAACTGGCCGAGCGGCCGCCCGAACGCGGTCCGCTCGCCCACATAGCGCAGGCACTCGTCCACGCAGCCCTGGGCCAGCCCGGTGGCCAGCGCGGCGATGGCCACCCGGCCCTCGTCCAGGATCTCCAGGAACTGGGCATAGCCGCGGCCGCGCGGCCCGAGCAGGTTCTCCGCGGGCACCCGGCACGATGAGAAGGCCAGCTCGCGGGTGTCCGACGCACACCAGCCGACCTTCGAGTACTCCGGGCCGACCGTGCAGCCCGGGGTCCCGGACGGCACCACGATGGCCGAGATCTCCCGGCGGCCCGCTCCCTCTGCCGCACCAGTGACGGCGAGCACCGTGACCAGCGCCGTGATCGAGGTACCAGCGTTCGTAATGAAAGATTTGCTCCCGTCGATCACCCACCCACCCGCGTCCAGCCTGGCTACGGTGCGCATGCCGCCGGGGATGTCGGTCCCGCCGCCCGCCTCGGTCAGCCCGAACGCGGCCAGCCGGTCACCCGCGCACAGCTCCGGCAGCCAGCGGCGGCGCTGCTCGCCGGTGCCGAACCGGTAGATGGGCATCGCGCCCAGCGCCACCGCGGCCTCCAGGGTGATGGCCACCGAGGAGTCCACCCGGGCCAGTTCCTCCAGCGCCAGGCCGAGGGCGAACAGGTCACCGCCCATCCCGCCGTACTCCTCGGGGAACGGCAGGCCGAACAGGCCCAGCTTGGCCATGCGGGTGACCAGGTCGTAGGGGAACTCCGCCCGTTCGTAGTAGCCGCCAATCACCGGCTGGACCACGGTCCGGGCGAATTCGGCGACCGTGCCGCGGAGTGCCTGGTGCTCGTCGCTGAGCTGATACGTGGTCATCCGTGCCTCTGCCGCATACGCGCGATGCTACTGGCCGGCACGCCCCCGGCCGGGCACCCTGGGCCCCCGGTCGCACGTTAGGCTCTCGTGGACACAGACTCTGCCGCCGTCCCGGAGAACGACATGGCCACCCTCACCTGCCCGGCGTGCGCCGCTGAGGTCCAGCGCGACGACCTCATCTGCTTCACGTGTGGCGCGAACCTGCCGCGCAGCCACGTGGACGAGCCGGCCACCCCGCCGACGGTCATGCAGGAATACCTGAAGCGCGAAGGAGCGGCCGCACCCGCCGCGGGCCCGGCGGCCTGCCCGCACTGCGGCGCGTCCATCGAGGAGCCGACCGCGGTGTTCTGCCCGGCCTGCCGGGAGCCGCTGCCGCCCCGGGCCGGCATCATCTCGCCTATCGTGCTGCGCCTCGTGTTCCCCACCGGCAACGTGGAGGTGCCCGCCGGCACCTCGCTGGTGCTCGGCCGCGACCCGGAAGAGTCGCTGGTCGCCGCCGCGTTCGCCAGCTACGACAACGTGTCCAGGCGGCACGCCACCGTGACGGTCAGCGACACCGGCCAGGCCACGATCCGGGACGAGCACTCCACCAACGGCACGTTCGTGAACGGGGACCGGGTGCTGCCCGGCACCGAGGTGCGCCTGGTGGACGGGGACAGCGTGCGGCTGGGCGGCGACGTCACCGCCGAGGTGTCGCTCCCACGGCAGGGACCGCTGCCCGGCTCGTTTAGCCGCAACGGCCACCGGGATCCGGCCTGACCGGGCAGGCCACTCCACCGCCTGCGGCGCCTCCCCCCACGGCGCCGCCGCCGTGGGAATGGGACGAACAGGCCATCGGCGCGGCCGTCCGCCGGGTCCGGGCCGGGCGGTCGCTGGCGCCCGGGTCCTGGCCGGGTGGCATGCGGGTGGCGGTGGCGCTGTCCTTCGACTCCGATCACGAGACGATCTGGCTGCGTGAGGGGCAGACCTCCCCGGGCCGGCTGTCCCAGGGCGAGTACGGCGCCCGGGCGGCGGTGCCCCGGATCCTGCGCCTGCTGGACCGCCGCGGCATCCCGGCGTCGTTCTACGTCCCGGCGGTGTGCGCGCTGCTCCGGCCGGACGAGGTCCGCGGCTACGCGCAGGCCGGCCACGAGGTCGCGCTGCACGGCTGGATCCACGAGCGCAACTCCGAGCTGCCGGCGGCCACCGAGCGCGAGCTGACGCTGCGGGCGGCCGAGACGCTGGCCCGGATCAGCGGCAGCCAGCCGGCCGGCATCCGCACCCCGTCCTGGGACTTCAGCCACGCCACCCTGGACATCATCCGGGAGCTGGGGCTGCGCTACGACTCGTCACTGATGGCCGACGACGACCCCTACGAGATCGAGGCGGCGGGCCAGCCCACTGGGATCGTGGAGATCCCGGTGCAGTGGATCCGCGACGACGCGCCCTACTTCCCCGTCGACCCGGCCCGCCCGTTCACCCCGCCCCGCGCTATCGGGCACGTGTGGCGCGACGAGTTCGACCAGGCCTACGCGCAGGGCGGGCTGTTCCAGCTGACCATGCACCCGCATGTGATCGGGCCGCGGTCCCGCTTCGTGATGCTCGAGGAACTGGTTGACTACATCGCCGGGCACCACGGCGTGTGGTTCGCCACCCACGCGGACATCGCCAGCTATGTGGCCGGGACCGGGGGGCTGAACCGCTAGTCAGGACTCGCCAGCTTGGGTCTGTCCGGCGGCGCACCTCCGTGAGACGATCATGGCAGCTCAAAGGGGCCACGTTCCGCGGAGGTCGCCATGGCCGTCAAGGACACCACTACCAGTCAGGCTCGCGGGCTACGGCGGAACGCCATTGGGCTGCGCGAGGTCCTGTTCCAGTCCATCACCGACATGGCCCCGGGCGCCGCGATCGCGGCGTCCATTCCGGCTGGAGTCGCGTTCGCGGCCGGCTCGCTGCCGCTGGCGGTGATATTCGCCCTGGTCGCCTGCTTGTTCTGCGCGGTCAGCATTGGCCTGCTGGCCCGCGAGATGCCGTCGGCCGGGTCGCTGGCCACCTATGCGGCCCGCGGCCTGCACCCGTCCATCGGCTTCCTGGTGGCCTGGGGTTACGTGCTGGTCGGCTTCCTCATCCCGCCGCTGGTCCTTTTGCAGCTCGGCTTCACCACGGCGGCCACCATCAACGCCGAATGGTCCAGCTACCCGGCCAGCCTGTGGTGGCCGTGGGCGCTGGCCGGCGCGGTGATCGTGCTCGCGGCCGGCTTCTACGGCATCCGCACCTCGGCCCGGCTGGGCACCGTGCTCGGCATGTTCGAGATCGGCGTGTTCCTGGTGCTGGCGGTGTTCTTCATCGTGCACGCGGGCAGCAACAACACGCTCAGCGTGTTCACCACCAAGTACACCCCGCCCGGCTTCCACGGCCTGACCGGGATCATCGGCGGTTCGGTCTACACGATCCTGGCGTTCGGCGGCTTCGAGGGCGCCGCGCCGCTGGCCGAGGAGGCGCGCAACCCGCGGCGCACCATCCCCCGGGCGGTGCTGCTGGCCACCCTGCTCATCGGCCTGCTCTACGTGTTCACCACGTACGCGGTAGACGTCGCGTACGGCCCGGCCAGGTTCGGCAGCTTCACCACCGGGACCGGGGCCGCGTCCTGGGAGGGCATGGCCCGGTCGCTGTACGGCCTGTTCTGGTTCTTCGTCTTCCTGGCCATCGTGAACTCGACCATCGCCAACGCCAACGCCGGGGTCAACGTGTCCAGCCGGACCGCGTACGCGATGGGCCGGATCGGCGCGTTCCCGCGCTTCCTGGCCCAGGTGCACCCGAAGCACCACTCCCCCGCGCTGGCCATCCTGACCGGGTTCGTGATCACCGTCGCGGTGACCCTCGGCCTCGGCCTCGGCTACGACCCCGTCACCGCGTTCGTGATGGTGGCCACCGCCCTGGTCATCGTGCTGGCCGCGATCTACATCGTGATGAACGCGGCCTGCATCGGCTTCTTCGCCCGGGCCGGCCGGCGGCCCAGCCCGGTGCTGTGGCTGATCATCCCGATCCTGGGCATCGTCACGTTCGTCCCGGCCTGGCTCACCGCGGCGGGCATCAAGGTGTTCTCGTTCGTCGCCCCGCTGTCCGCGCCGTACTCCTACCTGGGCCCGGGGGTGGCCGGCTGGATGGTGGCCGGCCTGATCTACCTTGTCTACCTGTACCGCCGCGACCCGCGGCGGGTGGTCGAGGTGGGCCTGGTGCATCTGGACCCGCTGGAGGAGTACGAGTGAGTGACCCACAGGTCCACAGCTTCCGGCCGGCCCCGGAGCAATACGCCTGGACGTTCGGTGGTGCTGCACCCCTTTCCCGCATAACGGCTCCTGCCGTCCTCGAGGTGTTCACCGAGGACTGCTTTGCCGGGCGGGTGAAAAGCGAGACCGACCTGGTATCAGAGGTCTGTGAGTTCCCGTACCTGAATCCGCAGACCGGGCCGTTCTACATCGAGGGTGCCGAGCCCGGGGACACCCTCGCGGTGCACTTCATCTCGATCGAGCCCGCCCGCGACTGGGGCGCGTCCACCACCGTGCCGCTGTTCGGCGCGCTGAGCGCGACGCACGCGACCGCGCTGCTGCACGACCCGCTGCCGGAACTGGTCTGGCTGTGGCAGTTCGACACCGGCAAGGGCACCTGCCGGTTCACCGCCCGGCATGGCGACTTCGCGGTCGACCTGCCGATGCAGCCGATGCACGGCACGGTGGGCGTGGCCCCGGCCAACCTGGAGGTGCGCAGCGCGCTGGTGCCGGACGCGTTCGGCGGCAACATGGACACCCCGGAGATGCGCGCCGGTACTACCTGCTATCTCGGCGTGAACGTCGAGGGGGCGCTGTTCTCGCTGGGCGACGGGCACGCCCGCCAGGGCGAGGGCGAGACCTGCGGGGTGGCCGTGGAGTGCGCGATGAACACGGTGCTCGCGGTGGACCTGATCAAGGGCCGGCCGTGTGCCTGGCCGCGGCTGGAGACGGACACCCACCTGATGACGGCGGGGTCGGCCCGGCCGCTGGAGGACGCGTTCCGGATCGCCGCGCTGGACCTGGTCCAGTGGCTGGCCGCCGACTACGGGCTGGACCAGATGGACGCCTATCAGCTGGTCACCCAGGGCATCGAGGCACCGCTGGCCAACGTGTGCGACCCGAACTACACCAGCGTGGTCAAGATGCCCAAGGCCTACCTGCCCGCGGGAGACGCGATGGGCAGCGCCCACGCCCGCTTGCGCACGCTAGCGGATGTCTACCGGAGCTAGCCCGGGGACGACCTGTTCGGGGCGCCGAGGCGGGGCCCGCCGAAGGCGGGTGCTCGCGGAGAAGCCGTTCGGCGCGGAGCGGCGAGCGGGGGGTCCAGGGGGTCGTCCCCCCCGGACTAATCAGCGTTCGCTGTCCAGGGCCCGCATCTGGGGGGCGTCGTAGCGGTCGCCGGCCACCTGGTCCGCGGGCACCGCGGCCGCGATGGCGGCGAGTTCGTCCGCGCTGAGCGTCACGTCCAGCGCGGCCAGCGCCTCGGCCAGCCGGGACCGCCGCTTGGTGCCGATCAGCGGGATGATGTCCTCGCCCTGCGCCGCCACCCAGGCGATGGCCAGCTGGGCGGCGGTCAGCCCGCGCTCCTTGCCGATTGCTTCCAGCGTGTCCAGCAGGGTCAGGTTGCGCTCCAGGTTGCCGGGCTGGAACCGGGGGAAGCGGGCCCGCAGGTCGCCGTCGGTCAGCTGGGCGGTGTCCCGGCTGAGCAGGCCGCGGGACAGGATCCCGTACGCGGTCACGCTGATGCCCAGCTCCCGCACCGTGGGCAGGATCTCGGCTTCGATCCCCCGGCTCATCAGCGAGTACTCGATCTGGAGCTCGGCCACCGGGCGGACCGCGTGCGCCCGCCGGATGGTCTCAGGACCCACCTCGGACAGCCCGAGGTAGCGCACGTAGCCCGCGTCGATCATTTCGCCGATGGCGCCGACCGTGTCCTCGATCGGCACGGCCGGGTCCAGCCGGGCCGGCTGATACACGTCGATGTAGTCGGTGCCCAGCCGGGTCAGCGAGTACGCTAGGAAATTCTTGACCGCGGCCGGCCGGGTGTCCTGGCCGACGAACGCGCCTCCCGGGGCACGCATCCCGCCGAACTTGACCTGCACGAGCACGCTGTCCCTGGGCACTTCGCGCAGGGCTTGCGCCAGGAGCAGCTCATTGTGCCCCATGCCGTAGAAGTCACCGGTGTCCAGCAGCGTGATCCCGGCGTCCAGCGCGGCCCGGATGGTAGCCACGCTCTCCGCGTCGTCGGCGGCGCCGTAGATGCCGGACATGCCCATCAGCCCGAGGCCGGCGCGGGACACCACCGGCCCGCCCCGGCCCAGCGTGGTCAGCTGCACAGCGGGTCCCCTATTCGTCGGCCGCGAATACCTGGGCCCCCTCGACAAAGGTTAGTGCGACGGCCGTCCCGGCGATCTCGGCGGGTGGGCCGGCGAACGGGTCGCGGTCCAGCACCATCAGGTCGGCCAGGTAGCCCGGCTCGATGGCGCCGGTTTCGTCCAGGTTGTTCACGTAGGCCGAGCCGGCCGTGTACGCGGCCATCGCCTCGGCCAGGCTGAGCGCCTGGCCGGGCAGCAGCGGGCCGGCCGCCGGGTCGCCCTCCCCGTGTTGGCTAGCACCGGGCGGCAGTATCCGGTTCACCGCGACATGGATGCCCCACAGCGGGTTGGCGCTGCTCACCGCCCAGTCGCTGCCCGCGGCCAGCCGCGCGCCGGCCCGCAGCAGGTCGCCGAACGGGTACTGGTGGGCGGCCCGGTCCTGGCCCAGGAACGGGATGGTCAGGTCGTCCATCTGCGGCTCGTGCGCGGCCCACAGCGCCTGCATGTTCGCGGTCACGCTGTACTCGGCGAACCGGGGGATGTCATCGGGGTGCACCACCTGGATGTGCGCGATGTGGTGCCGCCCCGCGCTGACCACGTTGCCCGCCCGGGCCGCCTCGAACGCGTCCAGCGCTTCCCGCACGGCCCGGTCGCCGATGGCGTGCACGTGCACCCCGAAGCCCGCCGCGTCCAGCCGGGTGACCTGCTCGGCCAGGTCAGCGGGGTCCACGTAGGACAGCCCGCGGTTGCCGGTCTGGCAGCCGCAGCCGTCCAGGTAGGGGTCGATCATCCCGGCCGTGAAGTTCTCCGCCACCCCGTCCTGCATGATCTTCACCGTGCCGGCCCGGAACCGGCCCGCCTGGCCGGCCTCGCGCCGGCCGAGCAGGTCGTCGAGCTGCTCGCCGCCTCGGCCGCGGTCCCACCACAGCGCCCCCTCGACCCGGGCGGTGAGCGTGCCGTCCCGCGCCGCGGTCAGGTACGTGGGCAGCGGATCCGGGTAGCCCAGGTAGTCGCCGACGATCGCGTCCTGCCAGGCGGTGATGCCCAGCGCGTGCAGGTGCCGCTGGGCCAGCAGCAGGCCACGGCGCTGCTCGGCCGGGGTGGGCCCGGGTACCAGGCGGCCGACCAGGAGCGCGGCGCCCTCATGCAGGGTGCCCTGCGGCTCGCCGCCCGGTGCCCGCTCGATCCGGCCGTCGGCCGGGTCCGGGGTATCCGCGGTCACCCCGGCCCGGTCCAGCGCGGCCGAGTTGACCCACGCACCGTGACCGTCCCGGTTGGTCAGGTAGGCCGGGCGGCCGCCGGTGACGCCGTCAAGCAGCGCGCGGGACGGGGTCCCACCGGCGAACCACTCCATCCGCCAGCCGCTGCCGTCGATCCATTCCCGGTCTGGGTTGGCCGCCGCGTAGGCCCGGATCCGCCGCAGCGCGTCGTCCAGGCCGGCCGCCCCCTCAAGATCACAGCGAAGCATGGTCAGCCCGGCGAACACCGGGTGCACGTGCGCGTCCTGAAACGCGGGCAGCAGCGGGCGGCCGCGCAGCTCGATCACGGTGGTCTGGTTCCCGGCCAGGCCGGCCAGCTCGGTGTCGGTGCCGACGGCGACGATGCGGCCGTCCCGCACCGCCGCCGCAGTGGCCGGCCAGCCATTGCCGGCCGTGACCCGGGTCATCTCGTGGCTCTCGGCGGGCACCGTGTACACCGGGCCGCCAGTGAAGATCAGGTCCGCCTGGTCCGTCATCGTGCCTCCTGATCCCGGAAACTCATGGACCAGACGGTAGCCGTACCGGCGGGCAGGGCCACGGCCGGCCGGCGGTCAGGCCTGCGCGGCAGGATAAGGCCAGGGACTACAGAAGTGTGGCTCAGACGACAGCACGGCTGCCGCTACATTCCCCCCAGGCTCCGGCCGATGGCCCGGACGCCTACCCTGTCCCCTGCCTGCGCCTGCTACTGCATGCTCGACCTTGCACGTTTCACGCTGGGCTTAATGCCCGCCGGGGCGTGCGGCCTGAGTCAGGCCGCACACTCCCGGCAGATCGGATGGCCGTTCCGGTCCTCGGCCAGCTGGCTACGGTGATGCACCAGGAAACAACGCGAACAAGTGAACTCATCAGCCTGCCGCGGGATGACCCGGAACGACAGCTCCTCGTTAGACAGGTCCGCACCGGGCAGCTCCAGCGACTCAGCGACATCGTCTGGGTCGATGTCGATGGTGCTAGACGACTTGTCCATGCGGCGCGCCTGCAACTCCTGCAGGCTGTCTTCGGTGAGCTCGTCGTCGGTCTTCCGCGGGCTGTCGTAGTCGGTTGCCATCTGGGTACTCCACCCCCTTCTTCGTTAGTGGCCTCGTCGCGCGGGTGTTAACGCTCAGCAGGCCGCAGTTGTGCCCGATTCCGGCGGGGAATTCTGTCACGTCCGCCTGCCCCGCACACGGAGGGTACGGACTATCGCGCGTCGTGTCTGTGTCTGGACCCGCCGTGGCATCGCAAAAAGCCCCCATCGCGTACTTGCCCCGGGTAAGTTCCCCGGATCCCCGCACGCCAAGCGCAGAAAACCCCGTATCGTACGAAACTGATTCTTAGCCGCCCCTATGCCGGATCGCGGAGCCGCCGCATGCCCGTCGTCACGTCATTGCGGCCCGAGGATCCCCGTCGGGTAGGCCGTTACCGGCTGGCTGGGCGGATCACCGATCAGGTGGCCGACCAGGGCCCGGGCACGTTCCTGTCCCGGCTACCCAACGGCACCCCCGTCGCGATCATGCTGCTCGGCACGGCCTCAGCGCCGGACGCCGCCTCCCGGGACCGGTTCACCGCCGAGGCCCGGGTGGCCCGCCGGGTCGCCCCGTTCTGCGCCGCCCGCGTTCTCGACGCCGGGTTCGACGCCGCCCAGCCGTTCCTGGTCAGCGAGTTCATCGAGGGGCCGTCGCTGACCGAGGTGATCGGGGCCGAGGGGCCGCTGGACGGGCCGGCGCTCACCGCGCTGGCCATCGGCGCGGCCACCGGGCTGGCCGCCATCCACCAGGCCGGCCTGGTGCACGGCGACTTCGGCCCAGACGATCTCATCCTGGGCGCCGGCGGGCCCCGGGTGGTCCGGTTCAGCATCACCCCGCCCTACGGCGCCGCGACCCCGTCGGCCGACCTGTACTCCTGGGCCCAGACCGTCCTGTTCGCCGCGTCCGGCGCGGCGCCGCCGGACCTGGCCACGCTGCCCGACTCGCTGCGCGGCGCGGTGGCCGCCTGCCTGGCCGAGCAGGGCAGCAGGCCGCAGGCCCGGGCCCTGCTCACCGCGCTGCTCGGGCAGGGCGATCCCGCCGCCGGGCTGCTGGCCGAGGGCACCAGGCGCGCCCGCGCGGCCGGGCGTGGCGTGGTCGGGCCCAGCCAGCAGGATGTGGCCGAGGTGCCGCCCAGGTCCGCCCCGCGCCGGGCGGCCTTCTTCTCGGCCTGCGCCGCGTGCGTCTCGGCTATCGCCATCGCCACCACGCTGATCGTGACGCACCATGGGGTGCACACCACCCCGGCCGCGGCCGCCACCGACAGCCGCCCCAGCAAGTCGGTCGCGGCCACCGCGACGGCCTCACCGACCGCCACCCCGAAGATCCCCACCGCACTGGCCGGCACCTGGTCCGGGACGGTACGGCAGACCGACCCGGCGCTGGCCGTCACGGTCCGGATCCAGCTGGCCGCGGGCTCACCGGACGGGACCATCGCCTACCCGCAGCTCGGCTGCTCCGGCCGCCTGCTGCTGGTCCGCACCGGGGGCGGCCGCTACACCCTCGAGCAGGGCATCACGTCCGGGCAGCAGAGCTGCGCGGCCGGCGAGGTCACGCTGACCCCGCAGGGCACGTCCAAGCTGGCGTTCACGTTCCACCGCACCGGTGCCCCCAGCCCCTCCGGCGTGCTGGTCAAGAGCGGCTCCTAGGCCCCCGACTCCACCTCGTCGCGCAGCGGGTCCAGGCTGGCCAGCAGGGCTTGCAGCTCGGCGAACAGCCCGGGTCCCGCGGCGATGACCAGTTCCGGGCTGGGCGGGCCGCCAGCCAGCCCGGTCACCCGGGCGCCGGCCTCGGTGGCGATCAGCGCACCCGCCCCGTAGTCCCAGTAGTTCACGCCCCGCTCGTAGAACGCGTCCACCCGGCCCGCCGCCACCGAGCACAGATCGACCGCGCAGGAGCCGCCGCGGCGGATGTCCCTGACCCGGGGCAGCACCGCCGCGACCACCTCGCCCTGCACCACCCGGCGGCCCTGCGCGTAGCCGAACCCGGTGGCCACCAGGGCGCGGCTCAGCGGCACCCCGGTGTTGCAGCGCAACGGCACGGCGGGCCCCTCGGCCGGGTTCAGCCAGCTGCCCTGCCCGGCGATGGCGGTGAACAGCTCACCGTGCCGCGGGATGGCCACCACCCCGGCCTGTACCTGGCCGTCCACCTCGGCGGCGATGCTGACCGCCCAGTCGGCCAGCCCGTACAGGTAGTTGACCGTGCCGTCGAGCGGGTCCACGATCCAGCGCACCCGGCCCTGCCCGGACTCCCCGCCCTCCTCGCCCAGGATCGCGTCGCCCGGCCGCTCGGCCCTGATCCGGTCGGTGATCAGCGCCTCCGCGGCCCGGTCCATCTCGGTGACCACGTCGGTCGGGCTGGATTTGGTGTCCGTCACCTCAGGCCGCCCAGCCGGCCCGGCCGGGCGGCGGCTGGCCAGCATCCGGGCCGCCGCCCCGGCAGCGGAGCGGGCCAGCGCGAGCAGCGCCCCCGGATCCGGCTCGCCCACGTCCGCGCTCACGAGCCCGCCGCTGGCCGACCCGGGCTCGCGGCCCAGCGGCAGCAGTCGGGGTGGCAGAAGTTCTCGGCCGGGCCGAACGTGCCCAGCGCGGCCGGGCGCACCGAGCCATCCAGCCGCTCGGTGACCAGCTCGGTGATCATGGACACGAAGCGCGGGTCGGTGCCCGGGGTGGCCGCCCGGGCCAGCGGCAGGCCCAGCTCCCGGGCCCGCTCCACCGCCTCGACGTCCAGGTCGTGCACCACCTCCATGTGGTCGGTGATGAACCCGACCGGGACCAGCACCACACCCGGCGCGCCGGCCTCGGCCAGCTCGGTCAGGTGATCACACACGTCCGGTCCGAGCCACGGCTGGGCGGGAGGGCCGCTGCGGCTCTGGTAGACCAGCCGCCACGGGTGCTCCCCGGTGGCCGCGCCGACCCGGCCGGCGACCAGCCGGGCCGCCTCGGCCAGCTGAGCCGGGTAGCGGCCGCCCGGCGGTGGCCCGCTGCCGTCGGCCATGGCCATCGGCACGCTGTGCGCGGTGAACACCAGCGGGACCTGCTCCTGGGCGGCGGCGGGCAGCGACCGCACCGCGCGGATGGCGGCGTCGGCGAACGGCTCGATGAAGCCCGGGTGGTTGAAGAAGTGCCGCAGCTTATGGATCTCCGGTGCGCCCGGCCCGGCCGCGGCCCGGGCGCGCTCGATGTCGTCCAGGTACTGGCGGCAGCTGGAGTACGAGCCGTAGGCCGAGGTCACGAACGCCAGCGCGCGGCGCACCCCAGCCGCGGCCAGCTCGGCCACGGTGTCGGTCAGGTACGGCGCCCAGTTCCGGTTGCCCCAGTACACCGGCAGGTCGACGCCGGCCGCGGCGAAGTCCTTGCCGATCGCGGCGAGCAGGTTCCGGCACTGCTGGTTGATCGGGCTGACCCCGCCGGCCGCGTAGTAGTGCTCGGCCACCGCGGCCAGCCGGGCCGGCGGGATACCGCGGCCGCGGGTGACGTTCTCCAGGAACGGCATGACGTCTTCCGGGCCCTCCGGGCCGCCGAAGGACACCAGCAGGAACGCGTCATAGTCGGGCATGGCATCCATCAAACCGTATTGATCCGGGGGGACGACCCCCCTGGACCCCC
>Ga0335085_10009725_pt1 | contig 14473 bp, 16 predicted proteins | sample Lox_Sample_45_FD_206712 | JGI IMG/M metagenome (GOLD analysis project Ga0335085, IMG submission 206712) | Soil microbial communities from Loxahatchee National Wildlife Refuge, Florida, United States - Lox_Sample_4.5 | ecosystem: Environmental > Terrestrial > Soil > Wetlands | place: USA...
GCTTGGATCGAGTCCTAGCCGAGCAGCTTCAGCACTGCCTGAGGCAGGGCATTGGCCTGGGCGAGGATGGCCACGCCGGCCTGCTGCAGAACCTGCTGCTTGGTGAAGTTGGCCATCGCTTCCGCCATGTTGACGTCCTTGATGGCTGCGTTCGCCGAAGACACGTTCTGGCTGTAGACTTCGATGTTGCTCTGCGTGTACTGCAGACGGTTCTGGACCGAGCCGAACTTACCGGCTTCCGTAGCGACTTCCTGAATCGCTTCGTTGATTTCGGTGATCGGCTTGCCTTCTCCGCCTTCCAGCACCGTGGCTTCGAGAGCCTTCGCGAGCTTGGCGCCTTCAGCAAGCTTGATCGTGCTGACTTCGATCGTTTCCTTGGCGTTGGCGCCGATCTGGAACTTGATCGTGCCGGCTTCGCTGAGCAGCGACTTGCCGTCGAATTCGGTCTTTTCGCCGACTCGTTCGATCTCCGCCTGGAGTTCGGTGACCTGTTCCTTGATGGCCGTCTTGTTTTCTTCGGAGTTGGTTCCGTTTTCGTACTGCACCGCGAGCGTGCGCATGCGCTGCAGGATGTTCTCGACGTCGTTCAGCGCACCCTGACCGGTCTGCACGAGGGCAACCGCGAACTGGGAGTTCTGATAGGCCTGGGTCAGTCCGTTGATCTGGCCTTCCAGACCCTGGCTGATCGCGTAGCCGGCGACGTCGTTCGCTGCCGAGTTGATACGAAGCCCAGAGGAAAGCTGTTCCATCGAGAGGGACAGCGAGTTTTCGGTGATCTGAAGGTCGCGCTGGGCGTTGAGCGACGCAACATTGGTGTTGACTGTGAGGGACATTCATTCATCTCCTTGATGACGTGTGGGTTTTTGTCCCGGGCCGACTCCCTGTCGACCCTACGCAGAGTCATCGGCCCGACCGCGGGGGACTTGAGCCGCAGCTGCACACTCGCCCGAAGAGGGCCAAAGCCCCGTCCCGTGGCGGGTATCCGGCCGCCCCAGCCGTGGTATCTCCCGCGGCCGTCGGCCGCTTTCGCAGTCCCGGCCGGCGCCTCGCCAGGGGCGCCGGGAGCCCGTCTGCGGGCCTCACTGGAGCCGGGCGGCCCCGGGCGCAAAAAAAGAGGCGGACGGCCCACAGCCGTCCGCCTCATTTGACCACCGTTCCCTCGACGAACCGGCGGTATGTAGCTGTCCTGGCCCGCCCCGGCCAAGCGACAGCGTTGTGCCGCACGTGGACCGGAGGAGACTGGTCCACGGACGGTTGTTCCTACGGCGGCGGCGAGGATATGTGCGCCGCCGCCGAGGAAGCTTGGATCGAGTCCTAGCCGACCAGCTTCAGCACTGCCTGGGGCAGGGCATTGGCCTGGGCGAGGATGGCCACGCCGGCCTGCTGGAGAACCTGCTGCTTGGTGAAGTTGGCCATCGCTTCCGCCATGTTGACGTCCTTGATGGCTGCGTTCGCCGCAGACACGTTCTGGCTGTAGACTTCAATGTTGCTCTGCGTGTACTGCAGACGGTTCTGGACCGAGCCGAACTTACCGGCTTCCGTAGCGACTTCCTGAATCGCTTCGTTCACTTCGGTGATCGGCTTGCCTTCGCCGCCTTCAATAAGGCCAGCTTCAAGGGCCTTCTTGACAGCCGCGCCTTCGGCGAGCTTGATGGTCTTGACTTCGATCGTTTCCTTGGCGTTTGCGCCGACCTGGAATTCGATGGTGGCTTCTTCGTTGAGAAGGTTCTTGCCGTCGAATTCGGTCTTTTCACCGACGCGCTTGATCTCGGCCTGGAGTTCGGAGACCTGTTCCTTGATGGCCGTCTTGTTTTCTTCGGAATTGGTTCCGTTTTCGTACTGCACCGCCAGCGTACGGATGCGCTGGAGGAGGTTCTCGACGTCGTTCATCGCGCCCTGGCCGGTCTGGACAAGAGCGACGGCGAACTGCGAGTTCTGGTACGCCTGGCTCAGCCCGTTGATCTGACCTTCCAGACCCTGGCTGATCGCGTAACCGGCGACATCGTTAGCCGCCTCGTTGATGCGAAGGCCAGACGAGAGCTGTTCCATGGAGACCGAAAGCATGTTTTCGGTCGTCTGCAGGTCGCGCTGCGCGTTGAGCGACGCGACGTTGGTGTTCACTGTAAGGGACATGGGTTCATCTCCTTGATGAGGTGGGATTTGGGTCCCGGGCCAACTTCCTGTTGACCCTTCACACGCAGTGATCGGCTATTGGGCGCCCAACTTGAGCTGGCGGCGAAATGGCCGGCGAATCTGCGATCCGCGCTCTGGTGGCGACCTTTTGAGCTCTGGCCTTGATTCTCGGGCCCCGGAGGACCGGGGCGCCTAGACGCGCAGGTCGATGTGGGGGTTCTCGCCGGGTCCCTCGTCCGGGCGCCCGTCCTCGGTGGTGCCGTGCTGGCGCTCGCGGCGCTCGGCCTCCTCGCGGCGATCGCGCTCGCCGGATCCCTCCTCGCGCTTGACGGGGCGCACCTTCACGCGGCTTGCGTCGACCGGCGCTATGGCCGGCGGAGAGGGGCTGATCGGCTCGATCCTGTCCATCGTTCAGACCTCGGTCAGGGCTGCATGCCGCGCCCTTCGGCGACGCCCGCCAGCTGGGCGCTCGCCATCGCCGCTTCCTGTCGCGCCCGTGCGGCGCGCATCAGGGCGTGCTCGCGGTCGCGCAGCTCGGCGGTGATGAGGTGCCGGCTGAGCAGCACCGCCGCCGCCCACACGATCACCTGGCAGGCGAGCCCGGCGACGATGGCGCGAAGCAGCGTGCCGGCAATCGAGTTGGCCGACAGCGACATCCAGCCGGCGACGAGGAAGCCGGCGAGACCGGCTGCTTCGCGCGAGCGCCGGACCATGCGCGCGGCGCGCGGGTGGTTGGCGATGCTTATGGCGCTGCCGGAGGCGCCGCTCGGCTTCTCGCGCACTGCGGGCAGCACCTCGGTCGAGGTCTCGCGCGGCGAGACCTCAGGGGCCTTCTGGGGTGTGGTCTCAGGCTCCATCGTCATCCTCGCTCAGTAGTCCTCTGCGTCTTTCCTCGCGCTGGCAGTCGAAAAGGAAGCGGATCAGCCGGCGTCTGTTGCCCTCCGAGATCGAGTGGAAGGCGACAGCGCAGCGCCCGCCCCCGTTGCGCACCACCGTGCCGCTGCCGGTGATCGGCGGCGCGTCGGGGGCGGTTATCAGGCGGAAGTCGATCTTGGCTCCCATGCGCAGGTTCTCGAGGCCGCCGAGCAGCATCCCGCCACCGCTCAGGTCGACCGAGGAGATCTCGATCGGCGTGAGGCTGCCCGGCAGGTTCACCTGCACCTTGCGCGTGGCCTTCACGCGCACGTATTCGCGGCGCTGGACCATGTCGACCGGCTCGAGCTCCGAGAAGCGGATCACGTCCCTGTCTTCGAGCACCGCTTCTCCGCCGAGACGCACGAGGCCGTGCTTGCCGGAGAATTCGAGCACGATGTCGCGCAGGTCGTAGTCCTGCAGCGGCTGTCCCGGGCGCACCATCAGCAGGACCACGAGCTCATCTCCCTCGCGCTGGGTCAGCCGCGCGGGCAGCCGCTCGTGATCGGGCATCAGCAGATGCACCTCGGAGGGTGCCTCCGGGAGCTCCACGTCGCCGCTGCGAGCCTTGGTCGCAGACGCGGCATCGCGCTGCCAGGGCAGCTTCATCGAGAGTCGACCTCTCTCCTCGCACGCTGTCGCGAGACCGGATTCATGGCAATAGTCTCTCCGCCAGGGTAGACGGCTCGATCCGCGCCAGCGCGCGCTCGCCCCTGGCGCCCGTCAGGACGTACTCCACCGCGAGCCCGAAGGCGCACGCCGCCTGCACGGCGACGCCGAGCTGGTCGCTCTCGTCGGCGTGCGTGATGGCGACCGCGTCGGGCTTGAGCGCCCGCATGGCCTCGAGCAGGCGGGTCGCCGCGCTGGCGCTCAGGGTGGCCGGCAGCGCCACGATCACGCGCTCCGGGGCGAGCCCGCCGATGACCCGTGCGAGCGCCTTGACGCCGCCCGCGTCGGCCGGCGAGAGGGCCGGTGTGTCGAGCAGGGCGAGCCCGTGGGTGCGGGCCACGGTGAGTGCGCTCTGCGCCTCCTTGGCGGCGAGCTGGGCGGGCGCGCCGATGTGCGGGGAGAGGGTGAGGAGAGCCTTGCCGTCGGCCTCCAGGGAGAGCTCGCCGCGGCCGACGGCCACCGTGCTCGAGCGCTGGTAGCGCTCGGCGACGCACTCCACGCACTTCGTCTTGCCGGCGCCGCCCGGCCCGACGAGCACGACGAGACCGCCGTGCGCGGGCGCCGGGGCGGCATGCGGCAGGTGCCGTTCGAGCGCGACCCGTGCCGCGCGCCGCAGCCCGAGCCGCGGGGTGAAGGCCAGCACATGCGCCGTAGCGGTGTCGAGGATGCCGGCGGCGAACGCCTCGTCGAAGCCGGCCTGTGCGAGCTCGGCGGCGAGTGCCGCCTCGGCCCGCGAGCGCGGGGCCTCGATGCCGGCGGCGGCCGGCGCGACGGCGTGCGCGCCGTTGCCGTTCGCGGCGCTGCCGTTGGTCGCCGCGAGCGCATACCCGTAGGCGGCGCCCGCGGCGACCGGGCTGCTGACCGGCAGCGGCCCCTCAGTCTGGAATTCCTCGGCCTCCTCGCCGCTGGCGGCGGCCAGGGCTCCGGCGAAGCCGTCCTCGGCGGCGCCGGTCCCCGGCTGGAAGCTCTCGAAGCTCTCCACTTCGCTCGCCGGCGAGGCGTCCGCGCCGAGCGCGGTGAGCGGGTCCGGCTCGAAGTCGAGCGGCGGCAGCTCCTGCTCGCCGTCGCGGATGTCAAGGCGCGGGCCTCCCGGCTGCGCCTGGATCTCGACGAACGGGCGCTGGAAGAACCCGGCGATGCCGCCTTCCAGGCCGCTGCGGCGGCCGGTCACGACGGCCTCGGAGCCGAGGTCCGCCTGGATCTTGGGGATCAGCTCGGCCACCGTGCGCCCGCGGTACAGGCGCCCGCCGTCGGCCTTCTGGGCCGCGGTGGCGGTCTCCTTGGGCGCGCCGGCGCTCTGCTCGTCGTGGGACTCGGCGGTGGGGAGGGGGCTGGTGGTTACGGCTTTCATGCGCTGATGACTCCAATCGTTTCGATGTCGATGCCGGGGGCGATCTCGTTGTAGGAACAGACGGGAAGATGGGGTTGGGCCTGGGAGACCAGGCGACGCAGGTGGCGGCGCAGGCGCCCGGAGCACAGCAGCACCGGGCGCACGCCATGCGCCGTGGCGTGCTCGACCTGGGCGCGCAGCGCGTTCACGACGGCGCGCGCCCGGGAGGGTTCGATGGCGAGGTACTCGCCCTCGGAGGTCTGGGCGATCGACCTGGCGAACTCCTGCTCGACCGCCGGGTCGAGCGTGATCGCCTTCAGCCGCATGGCGGCGTCGAGGTGCGGCGCGGTGATCGCCCGGCCGAGGGCCTGGCGCGCATGCTCGGTGAGCAGCGTGACGTCGCGCGTGACCCGCGCCTTGTCGCCGATCGCCTCGAGGATGGTGGAGAGGTCGCGGATGGCGACCCCCTCGGCGAGCAGTCCCTGCAGCACGCGCTGGATCTCGCCGACGCTGAGCAGGTCGGGCACGACCTCCTCGACGACGGCGGCGTTGCTCTGCTTGAGCTGGTCCAGCAGCGTCTTCACGTCCTGGCGGCTCAGCAGGTCGGCGGCGTGGGCGCGGATCGTCTCGGTGAGGTGGGTGACGATCACCGACTCGGCGTCCACCACGGTGTAGCCGAGCTCCTCGGCCTCGGCGCGCTGGGACTCGTGGATCCACCTCGCGGGCAGGCCGAAGGCCGGCTCGACGGTGCCGATCCCGTTGAGTCCCTCGGCGACGTCGCCGGCGTCCATCGCGAGCAGGTGCCCGGGCATGATTCGCCAGCGCGAGACCTCCGAGCCGCGGATCTTGACGATGTACTCGTGCGACTCCAACCCGACCTCGTCGTGGATGCGCACCGCCGGGATCACGATGCCCAGGTCGCCGGCGAGCTGGCGCCGGATGGTGCTGACGCGCCGCACCAGGTTGCCCCCGGAGGGGCCGTCGACCTGGGGCACGAGCCCGAAGCCGATCGCGAGCTCGAGCGGGTCCACGGCGATCCTCTCGAGCGCCTCGCTGGCGGGCGCCTCGAGCGCGGGCTGCTCGGGCTTCGTCTCGGCGTCCGCCTGCTCGGTCAGCAGGCCCTTGCGCGCGCTCCAGCCGATCGTGGCGAGAATGCCGCCCACGATCAGGAAGGGCAGCGTGGGGAGACCGGGGATGATGCCGAACATGCAGACCGCCGCAGCCGCCACGAGCGGCGCCTTGCGCTGCGCCAGGATCTGGTTGGTGATGTCGCTGCCGAGGTCCCGGTCGGAGGCCGAGCGGGTGACGATGATGCCGGTGGCGACCGAGATCAGGAGCGCCGGGATCTGCGCCGCGAGGCCGTCGCCGACCGTCAGCATCGAGAAGTGGTGTACGGCTTCGCCGAAGCTCAGATGGTGCTGCAGCATGCCCACCGCGATCCCGCCGATGAGGTTGATCGCGACGATGATCACGGCCGCCATGGCGTCGCCCTTGACGAACTTCGACGCGCCGTCCATGGCGCCGTAGAAGTCGGCCTCGCGGGCGATGTCCGTGCGACGCGCGCGCGCCTCCTGTTCGGTCACCAGGCCGGCATTGAGATCGGCGTCGATCGCCATCTGCTTGCCGGGCATGGCGTCGAGGGTGAAGCGGGCCGAGACCTCGGCCACGCGGCCGGCCCCGGCGGTGACCACCACGAACTGGATCACCACCAGGATCAGGAAGACCACGAGACCGACGATCACGTTCCCGCCGACCACGAACTGGCCGAAGCTCTTGACCACGTTGCCGGCGTCGCCGGTCGTGAGGATGAGCCGCGTGACCGACACGTTGATCGCCAGACGGAACATCGTGGTCAGCAGCAGGAGGGTCGGGAAGGAGGAGAATTCGAGCGCCCCCTTCATGTACATCGTGGCCACAACCACGGTGAGCGCGGCCGAGATGTTGAGCGTGATCAGGATGTCGATGAGCGGCGTGGGCAGGGGCACCACGAGCATCGTCACGACCACCACCACCGAGACCGCCGCGAGCAGGTCGGTGTGCGCGAGCATGCGCTTCACGGTGCTCATGCCGCGCTCCCGGAGGTTGCGCGCGGCTGGCGGCGGGCGACGCGGTACACGAAGGCGAGCACGCGCGCGACCGCGATGTAGAGCTCGGCCGGGATCACCTGCCCGATCTCCGTGCTCGAGTAGAGCGCCCGCGCGAGCGGCGGGTCGGGAATCACGGGCACGTCGTTCTCTTCCGCCACACGCCTGATCTGGGCGGCGATCAGTTCCTGGCCCTTGGCGAGCACTTCCGGCGCCGGCTTGGAGCCGTCGTAGCGCAGCGCCACGGCGTAGTGGGTCGGGTTGGTCACGACCACGTCGGCCTGGGGGACCGCGGCCATCATGCGCGCCCGTGCCGCCTGCAGCTGGCGTCGGCGCAGGGCCTGCTTGACCTCGGCCGAGACGTTGTGCTGGCGCTCCTCCTCGCGGAGTTCCTGCTTGCTCATGCGCATCCCGCGCTCGTTGCGCCGGCGCCGCCAGGCGTAGTCGACGAGGCCGATCAGGAAGTAGGCGAGCCCGGCGCGCTCGGCCACCGCGAGTGCGGTCTTGCCGGAGATGACCCCCATGGCGAGCGGGCCCATGCCGACCTTGGCGCCGAGGCCCACGATGTTGGGGACGAGCGAGAAGGCGGCAACGGCGGCCACGACGCCGACCTTCGCCACCGCCTTCAGCGCTTCGAAGATCACGTTCGGGCCGAACAGGTTCTTCGCGCCGTGGACCGGCGAGATGCGCTTGAAGTCGACGCGCAGCGCCTGCGGCCGCGGGCGTCCGCCGACCTGGGCGACGCCGCCGAGGATCGCCGCCACGAGGCAGGCGCCGGCGATCGGCGCCACCGTCAGCAACGCCGTCTGCAGCGCGATGCCGAGCAGGGTATGCAGGCCGCGGGCCGTGAGCACCATCTGTGGCCGCGCGATGGCCGCGAGCATCGCGTGCATGCAGGCGCCGAGCGCGTTGGCGGCGTGCACGCCGTAGAGCGCGATCGCGCACAGGCCGGCGAGCAGCACGAGGGACCCGCTCAGGTCGGGGCTGCGAGCGACGTCGCCGCGCTTGCGTGCCTCCTCGCGGCGCCGCGGTGTGGCCTTCTCGGTGCGGTTGTCGGCTGCCATGTGCTTTCGCTCCTAGCTCGCGCTCACACCGCGTGGAGGGTTGTGAGGGCCGAGCCGACGCTCAGCGCGAGTTGCTGGGTGAGCCAGCCGCCGATGAAGGGCAGCGTGGCGCCGACGACCACCACGGCCACCGCGATCTTGGTGGGGAAGCCCACCGCGAACACGTTCATCTGGGGCACCACGCGCGAGACGACGCCGAAGGCGACGTCGGTGACGAGCAGCGCGAGCAGCACGGGCGCCACGATCTCGAGCGCCGAGGAGAACACCCCGGCGAAGACCTGCTCGGCGCCGCCCACCAGCGAGCCGAGGCGCGGGGCGCTCGTCAGTGGCACGAGCTGGAAGGTGCGGGCGAGCCCCCGCAGCATCCAGGCGTCGCCGCCGATCGCGAGGAAGACCATCGTGGCGACCGTGGCGTAGAGCTCCGAGAAGACGCCGCCCTGCGAGCCGCTCATCGGGTCGAGCATGCCGCCGAGCGTGAAGCCGGCGATCGCGTCGACGAAGGCGCTGGCCGATTCCACCGCGGCGAACATGACCGCGATCGAGAAGGCGAAGCCGAGGCCGGTCAGGATGCCCTGCAGGATGAGCCCGCCGAGCACGACCATGTCGCTCGGGATGTGCTGGCCGTGGACCGCCATCGGCGTGAGCCCGATCGTGATCGCCACCGCCGCGATGCCCTTCACCCGCGGCGGAAGCGTCTTCGCGGAGAACACCGGGGCCAGCAGGAAGAGGGGGCCGACGCGCGCCAGCACCAGGATGAAGCCGGCGAGCTCGCCGCCGGCGAGCCTTGAGAGCAGCTGGTTCACTAGCCCACCAGGCTCGGGATCGAGGTGTACAGGTTGGTGGTGTAGGCGATCAGCCTGTCGAGCATCCACGGGCCGAGCACCACGATCACGACGGCGATCCCGACGAGCTTCGGGATCAGCGAGAGGCTCTGCTCCTGGATCTGGGTGACCGCCTGGAAGACGCTCACGAGCAGCCCGATGGCGAGGCTCGCGAGGAGCAGCGGGCCGCCTACGTCGACGGCGATGTTGAGGGCCTGCGAGGCGAGGTTGATGGCGTTGTCGGCGGTCATGGCGAAATCCTTCTAAGGCGGGGGTCAGTGGAAGCTCTGGACGAGCGCCCTTATCACGAGGTCCCAGCCGTCGACCAGCACGAACAGGAGGATCTTGAAGGGCAGGGAGATGAAGGTGGGGGGCAGCATGATCATCCCCATGCTCATCAAGGTGGATGAGACGACCAGGTCGATGATCAGGAACGGCAGGAAGATCAAGAGGCCTATCTGGAAGGCCGTCTTCAGCTCGGAGACGATGAAGGCCGGGATGAGGACGTCGGTGGGCACTTCGGCGCGTGTCTTCGGCGGCTTGGAGTGCGAGAGGCTGACGAACAGCGCGATGTCGTCGGCCCGCGTCTGCTTGAACATGAACTGGCGCAGCGGGACCTCGGCGCGTTCGAGCGCCACGCTCGCGCTGATCTCGTGATGGGCGAGCGGTTCGATCGCGGTGCGCTTGATCACGTTGACCGTGGGCGCCATCACGAACAGCGTGAGGAAGAGGGCGATGCCCACGAGCACCTGGTTCGGCGGCGCCGTGGCCGTGCCCATCGCAGTGCGCACGAAGCCGAGCACGATCAGGATGCGGCTGAAGCCGGTGACCGTGAAGAGGACCGCCGGGATCAGCGTCAGCCCGCCCGCGAGGAGCAGGATCTGCATGGCGTTGCCGGACGAGATGCTCATCGCAGGGCGCTCTCATGGGCAGCGCTCACGAACGCACCGTCCACCGGCGCAGGCGGTCGAGCGGCGTGGCCGCGCCCGGCTGGCCCGGTATCTGGATCGTGCCGCGAGGTTCCTCGGCGAGCATCGGGTTGGCTTCGCCGAGTTCCAGCAGGCCGGCCTGGCGTGCCTCGACCTCGCTGTAGCGGTGGACGGGCACCACGCCGTGCTCGGCGACCCCCAGCAGCACGAAGTCGCTGCCGGCGCGAACGAGCTGCAGCGAGCGGCCGGAGCCGAGCGGCAGCGTGGCCATGCTCGCGAGCCCATTGCCCGCGGCGCGCGTCTCGCGCCCGGACTTCACCTGGCGCAGGAGCCAGGTGATGCCCCAGATCACCGTGATCACGATCGCGAGGCCGACGATGGTGCGGACAATGCTGGCGCCGCCGGAGCCGGAGCTCGAGCCGGTGGCCGGGGAGGTGAGGTTGAGCGGCTTGGATTCGCCGGGCGCCTTTTCGATGACGCTCTTGGCAGGCGAGATCGCCGGCACGATCAGCGGCCAGCACAGAGCAAGCGCGAGAATGCTCGCGAAAACGCGAATGGGCGATGTCGATCTGGCCATCGAGGGACTGGGCTCCAGATTGGGACGCCTCGATAATCGGCCGCTTCCCCCGGCCCTTGAGCGCCAGCTCCCCGCGTGGGCGCGCTCACCCCCTTCCGAGCGGCATCTGTGGGCCGGCGCGCGCCCGCTCTCGAGGCCGGGACCGGTCGAGGGGGAGGTACATCCAGTTTTTCGGTGCTACGTGCCTACGTATGCGCGCGCACGCGCGCGCCCGTTGGCAGCCGAAAGAGAAGCACTCCCCCTCGCCCCGGGCAACCGGCCGCAGGGCTCGCCCCGGGGCTCCATATGCGCAGGGGCCCTCAGAGCGCCCTGGGAGGCCCGATCAGCCGCTCAGCCGAGCGTGGCGACCTGCACGGCCCAATCGCCGTGCGCGGTCACGGCGAGCGCCCCAGAGGCCAGGCGGACGCCGTTCACGTAGATGCCGACGGGGTCCTCGGCGCCCTCGTCGAGCTCGACCAGCGCCCCCTGGGGCATGCTGAGCGCGCGCCCCAGCGACAGGTGCGTGCGGCCGAGCTCGGCCCAGACGCGCAGGTCGATGTGGCGCAGATGGCTGAGGCGCTCCAAGAGCGCCGCAGCCTGCTCCGCTGAGCCGGTGTGGTTGTGGCTCTGCAACGCCGGCAGCGGCCGCGCGCTCGGGTCGGTGTGCGGCTGGACCGGGGTGGTCAGCTTGACGGCGCGATGCACGCCGCTGCGCCCGGGCAGCCCGCGCGCCAGCACCACGCCCTCGGAGATGAGGCGCACGCCGTGCTCGGCCTTTGCCTCGAGCCGCAGCACCCCGCCGGGCGCGATGCCGAGCACGCGCTCCACGGCGAGCGTCCGTGCGCCTATTTCCGCGCGCACGAGCATCTTGGCCCCGGCCAGGCCCTGCTGCAGGGCCCGCGCCGCCGTCGGGTCGGCCTCGGTCTGGCTCGAGCCATGCCCGTAGCGGGCGAGCGATTCGGCGGAGCTCCACGGGATCAGCACCGAGAGGTCCGCCGCCAGCCCGTCGATCGAGCACTCCATCACGACGGTGAGGGTCGGCTCGCCACCTGGCACCGAGGCGTGAGGGTCACCGCCGATCTCCAGTTCCTCGAGCACCAGCTCCTGGCCGGCGAGTTCCTGCCAGGCGCCGGAGAGCTGGTAGACGACCGAGTTGAGCAGACGGCGGATCAGGGCGTAGTCGATTTCGCTGAGTCGGCGCGAGGCGGGCGCGTCGGCCGCGGAGCCGCCCACCAGGCAGTTGAGCGTGCGCATCGCGAGGGGCTGGTCGAGCACCATCAACATGTGCTTGCCGGTCGACTTCACCTTCAGCGCGACCCGCAGCGAATCCTGGGGCAGCGCCGCGTGGGCCGCCGACCATGTGAGCTGGGTCTCGCCCTTGTGGTGCAGCTCCACGGGCGCGCCGAGCTCGACGGAGAGGCGCGTGGACACGGAGTCGCGGAACGGCGCCAGCTCGCGTGCGATCCGCTGGCGCAGGTCGGCGGTGAAGCGTGTCGGCTGCGAGAAGTCGACCGGGTGCGCCTCGGCGTCGCCCGCCTCGCCCGGCCGCTGCTCGGTCTCGGTGGCCGTGACCTCGCTCACGTGCTCAGCCTCCTCGGCCTCTGCCCGCCGCTAGGCCGCGACCGGCTCGCCGGCGTGGCCATCGGTCGACGGGACCTCTGTCGCGAGCGGCGTGGCGACGGCGTCCTCGCCGCTGAGGGGCGGCTCGGCCGCGCCCTCCGGCACGCCGAAGTGGGCGTTCTCGGTCTCGATGATCTCGGTGACGCGCATCCCCAGGCGGTCGTCGATCACGATCACCTCGCCGCGCGCGATCGGGGTGCCGTTGGCCAGCAGGTTGACCGGCTCGCCGGCGACGCGGTCGAGCGCCACGATCATGCCCACGCCGAGCGCCAGCGTCTCGCCGACGGTCATCTCGGTGCGGCCGATCTCGACGCTCAGCTCCATGGGGATGTCGCTGATTCGGGTGAGGTCGACGTCACCGGCCGACGTCGCCGCCGGCTCCGTCACGTCGAACTGCTCGTACTCGATCTCTTCGGGCATCAGGGGGGCGCTCCTCTGCTAGTGGGTCTCGCTACTGCACGGTGAGGTCGGGGAATAGGACCGATTCGACCTTTACATCGGTCTGAGCGTTGATTGCTTTTAGGATCTTGCGCTCAAGACCAGCACGTGAGCGTTCTTCGATCAGGTTCGAGCCGCGCTGTCCGGTGATCGCGTTGGTGATGATCGTCCGCACCACGGCTTCCTCGGGCAGCGTCCCGGGTTCGTTTTCGCCGCCCCCGCCGCCCTTTGCGGGGCCTTCGGCGCCGGCGCTCTGGCCGGGGGGCAGGAGCAGGGCCACGTTGATCTTCGCGAACTGGCCGCCTTCGAGGTTCACCAGGAAGCTCTGGGGCAGCTGGTAGATCGTGCCCTTGATCCGCTCGTGGGTCTTCGGCTTGGGCTTGGCCATCGCGTAGGCGCCGCCGAGCCCGATGAAGAGGACCGCTCCGATGATGATGAACTTGCGCTTGCCCTTCATCGCGCTCACGCTTCTCCCTGCGGTTGCGGGTTGAGCCGTTCCAGCACGATTTCCACGCGGCGGTTGAGCCGGCGGCCTGAGGCGGTGCCGTTGGTGGCGACGGGGTGCTCGTCGGCGTAGCCGATCGCGCTCATGCGGCGCGCCTGGACTCCCTGCGTGATGAGGAAGCGCACGATCGAGCTGGCGCGCGCCGTGGAGAGCTCCCAGTTGCTCGGGAACTCGAGCGTTTCGATGGGCACGCTGTCCGTGTTTCCCTGGACCGCGATCGGATGCGTCAGGTCCACGTTGAGGAGCGTCGCGATCGTCGCCAGCAGCGGGTAGGCCTGCGGCGCGATGTTGGCCTGGCCGGAGGCGAACAGCAGCTTGTCGGTCAGCAGGCTGATCACGAGACCGCGGGTCGTCACGGTGGTGTGGACGTCCTTGCTGAGGCCATGGGCGGCTGCGTAGGACTGGATCTCGTGCTGGAGGTGCTGGAAGCTCGACTGTTCGGCCTCCGCGGCCATCTGGCTCGAGCTCGACCCCTTCAATGTGCTCAGTTCCTTGAGGCCCTTGGCTTCCGCCGACGATTCGAGCCCGTAGGGCATGATCGAGGCCTGCGCGGTGGTGGACGGGGCGGCGCTCTGGCGGTCCTGCTGGCCGGTCTTCTCGAGCGCCTTGCCGCCGGGCAGGATCTGGCCGGAGAGGGCTTCGCGCAGCGCCTGCTGCAGCGACTTGTACTTCGAGGTGTTGACCGAGGAGATCGAGAAGAGCACCATGAAGAGCGCCATCAGCAGCGTGATCATGTCCGCGTAGGTCAGCAGCCAGCGCTCGCCGCCCTCCTCGTGCTCCTCCTCGCCGTGCCTACGGCGCCCGTGTCCGCGACCGCGGGCCATCTCAGGCGGTCTCCGGTTGCAGGCTCGCGGCGGCCGGGGCCTTGCCGGTCGCCTTCTCCTCGGAGGCGCGTTCCACCGGCGGCAGGTAGGACATCAGCTTTTCGGCGACCAGGCGCGGGTTGTCGCCGGACTGGATCGAGAGGATGCCCTCGAGCGTCATCATGCGCAGTTCCACCTCTTCGGCGGAGATCGCCTTCAGGCGGTTGGCGACCGGCAGGAAGATGACGTTGGCCGAGCCGACGCCCATCAGTGTGGCGAGGAAGGCGGAGGAGATGGAGGGCCCGAGCGTGGACGGCGCGCTGAGGTTCTGCAGCACGTGCACGAGGCCCATCACCGTGCCGAGGATGCCCATCGTGGGCGCGAAGCCGCCGGCCTTGTCGAACGGGGTGGCGGCCGCCTTGTGGCGCGCGGCCATGCCGTCGATCTCGGCCTCCATGATCGCGTGCACCATCTCCGGGTCAGCGCCGTCGACCACCAGCTGGAGCGCGTTACGCGTGAAGGCGTCGTCGATGTCGCTGAGCATCGCGTCCAGCGCCAGGAGACCTTCGCGGCGGGCCTTGTCGGCCAGCGTCACGAGCAGGTCCAGCC
>Ga0335085_10009726_pt1 | contig 14472 bp, 8 predicted proteins | sample Lox_Sample_45_FD_206712 | JGI IMG/M metagenome (GOLD analysis project Ga0335085, IMG submission 206712) | Soil microbial communities from Loxahatchee National Wildlife Refuge, Florida, United States - Lox_Sample_4.5 | ecosystem: Environmental > Terrestrial > Soil > Wetlands | place: USA: Florida...
GCCCGCCAGGCGCTGCTGGAATTGACGGAAGGAAACTGTCCACTCTATGCGATTCGGGCGGCCACTTTTCACCGCTATGCATTGGGGCTCACCAATAACAATGCGCAGGGACAGTACTACCTTACCGATCTCATTGAAACCATCGGACGCGAGGGCGGGGAAGTGCGTACCATTACCACCACGGTGACGGACCCCGAATATGACTTGCTCTGCTCCGACGTGACCCGGCCGATGGACCTTGCCCTATTGGAAGGCCTTCTGGCCTCGGCGCGCGGTTTGCTCTTTCCGGAAGACTTGGCGGTGGAAGAAGCGGCCCAGGCCATCATTGCGGATCGTCCGGCCGGGCAAGTGGCGTCAATTGCCCGCCAGATGAATGATCTCCTATCCGCCGCCACCAAAGAGAAGCTGAAATTCCATCCAGATCGCCCCATCGGAATTGGCATTTCCGGAGGCCGGCTTAGGATTGCCTTCATGCACCCTGACATGGTCAGGTTCTTTGGTCCGGCGTGGCAAATGCCTATTGGAGCCGGCGACGCGCAAGGCGGGGAACAGATCGTGGTGCTCCTGCAAGGCGCCGACGATGGGCGTATCCACCTGTTCCCGATCAACCCGCAGTACCGGGAGAGCATCAACTTCGTCCCCTCGGATAATGAAGTGATGTATCCGAGTGAGGACGTTTCCGACCTGCACACGTATGAGGAGTTCGGCACGCGCATGAGCGAAAGTCTGCTGCTCTCGCTCGGCTACTTCAGCGAAGAAGAATTGGAAGCGCGGCGGAAGAAGCGCCAGCCGCTGCCGCCACCCTCCTTGTGGGTGGGCAGTAACATGCGGCGGCCCTTCGCCCTGGTGGGCAACGCCATCGCTTCGATGCGGACCTTGCGCAGCGGAACCCTGGGCGCCAAAATCCGCGAGCATCTGGGCCGCGATAATTTCCGCGGACTGCAGTTGATTACCATCGGCGACATCGCACAGGGCGGCTTTTCCAGTTCGTCGGCGCTGACGGTCGCGACCAAGAACGCCATCAATGCCCTTTGGAAAATGGGCATCCCCGCGGACTTGCTCGTGCATTTGGCGAGCCAGGCGGAGTACGGGACGGGTGTGCGGGCCGGGTCGCTCGATCAGGCTACCGAACAGAAGGGGCGTACGGGACGGGGCACACTGATCTCCTCCAACCCGCGCGACAATTACCGGATTTTGGGAACCTACCCGGTGCCCGCCGATCGGTTTCAGATTATCTTCCCTTACACCGCGGAACGAGATCGCAGCGCCTGGCGCTGGTCGTGGGGGGCCTACGGCGAGGGCAGTGCTGCCCCCCGGCTGACCACCGGGGAATTTCGCAAGCTTACCGGCAAGGCGGCGGAAATTGCCGCGGTCCTAACCTGCCTTCCCCTCGACTTTGATTTTTTCCCGCAGATCGAAGAAGACTTGGTGGACGACGGCATTTTGGGTCCGGAGAGCCGCGCTGGGATTTGTGCGGTGCTGCAACAGCTTCCGCTCCTGGCCAAGCAGGAGGACCTGCGCCGGCGACTGGAGGCTCATCGCGATTGGTACATCGCTCAGATGATGGAAGTCAACGGCCTCGATGCCTCCGCCGCCACCCAGAAAACCACTGACATGTTGACGTCGGTGCTGGCCGGTTGGCGCGATCCTCTGCTGAGGCGCGGCACCCCAGGCGGGCAGATAGTGGAGGAATGCGGAGCCCCCCTGCGTGCGATGGTCGCCTACCTTTTTGGCGAGGTGGCCAAAAACTTCTACCTGATCCACCACCCTGAGGAATGGATCGAGTATGTCACGCTCTCGCAGCGCGGCGACCGTTCGGTGGAGATCGATCCGCAGCGCCTGCCTCCTCGTGCTGCTTTGGAAAGTGAGTTGGAATGGGAGCGCGGCGTTTCCGGGCCAGAGAGGATGAATCTGTGGCTTGAGCGGCACGGTGCCATGCCCTTCGATTTCAACCAGGAACTCGAGGATGCTGCACTTTCCCCGGAAATGGAATTTCACCGGCTGAAGGGATCCAATTTCTTCCGCGGCCTCGCTTTGATCGACCTGGCGGAAGCCATGCTCAAGAGGGCGTTTGGCCACGACGCGGTCGCCGTGCGCGTAAATGCCGCCGGCCAGGGGGATTATTTCCAGGTGCACGTCGACACGCAGAAGTGCTCTCTTATCGAGGTCAAGCAGTTTATCCGCTTGGCGTTTTATCGGCGCTTCGGTTTGGCACCTGAGCCCGAATTCGTGGAGATCCATGCGGGGGGCGGCGCCGTGGGCGTTCATCTGGTTCGGTACGATTCGCTCGCGCAATTGATCCAGCGATTGCAGGTGTTGGCTGAGGAATGAATCATCGAGCAATCAGACTAAGACAATCGTAATTGGCAACCAGGATCCGGAGTTCCGGGCCGTCCTCGATTGGCTTCAGCCCGGCCAGTGCGTGGATTTCGCTCGTGTTGCGGAAGGCCATTGCCAGAGCGATCAATATGAGCGCATCTGCTGAGCTCATCCTCTCGCCCCCATGATCACCATCGTGATGCCCGTATATAACGAGTTGCCCACCCTTGGGGAGATTCTTCTCCGGGTGCAAGCGGTTGGCCTCGACAAAGAAATTATTGTCATTGATGACGGGTCATCCGACGGAACCCGCGAATTCCTGACCGCATTGGTGCAGTCCGCCAGCGCCGCCCCCGCCCAAGTGGCTCTGCCGAAGAGCGGAGCAATCCTCCGTACTGATAACATCCGAGTGTTCTTCCTGGAGACAAACCAGGGGAAAGGCGCAGCTTTACGGCGCGGATTCAAAGAGGCAGCAGGTGAGATCATTATTATTCAGGATGCCGATCTTGAGTACGACCCCACCGACTACCCGAGTCTGATTGCGCCCATCGTGATGGGAAGGGCCGACGTGGTCTATGGTTCGCGGTTTCTCGGAGGGCCGCATCGCGTCATGTTCTTCTGGCACTATGTGGGAAATAGGTTTTTGACCTTGCTCTCCGACATGGTGACAGACCTGAATTTGTCTGATGTTTGGACGTGTTACAAGGCGTTCAAGCGCGAGGTCCTTCAGGCGTTGGATCTGCGCGAGGAGCGCTTCGGGTTTGAGCAGGAGGTTACGATAAAGATCGCGCAAGCGGGTTGGCGAATTTACGAAACGCCGGTTTCTTATTTCGGGCGCACTTATGCGGAAGGAAAGAAGATCACGTGGAAGGATGGGGCTCGGGCGATTTGGTGCATTCTCCGTTACGCCTGGAGACCTTGATGCGTGAAGGAACTGCTGTCGCGGACGCGAGTTCAAAGGACACTCGCCAGATGAGTTTTCCACCGTCATCTGAAATCAAGAGGGAGCCGTCCGTTTTGACTGCCACACCCACCGGGCGTCCATAGACTTCCTTACCCAGGGGATCAGCTACGAGTCCGGAAAAGAACGTAGTGGGTTCTCCGGAGGGTAAGCCATCGTGGAAGGGGATAAACGCAACCTGATACCCGTTCCTGATGCGTCGATTCCAGGACCCGTGCTCAGCCACAAATGCACCGTGTCTGTATGGCAGAGGGAACTGTTGCCCTTCGTAGAAAACGAACTGAAGCGGTGCAACATGTGCCCCCAACAATACGTCTGGGACAATCGCCTTTGCGACAAGGTCTGGCCTTGCTGCCACGCGGTTATCCACGTGCGGGCCGATATAACTGTAAGGCCACCCATAGAACCCTTCGTCGGTGACGTGGGTAAAATAATCGGACGGGACATCGTTGCCCATGCTGTCGCGCTCATTTACGGCGGCCCACAATTGGCCAGTCTGTTGATTGCAGCCAATGCCTACGGCATTCCGCAGCCCGCGGGCGTAGACCCGCATGTTCTTCCCATCAGGGTCGGCAACCAGAATGGCTGCACGGCGGGGATCGGACTCGATTGAAATGTTGGTTTGTGATCCTACTGAAACAAACAACCTCTTACCGTCGCTGCTGAATGCAAGAGATCGCGTCCAATGCTGGTTATATCCCAATCCGGGTAGATCTAGGATGTGCTCGGCATTCCCCAACCGCTTGGACGTCTTGGGGTCATAGCGAAAGCGCACGACTTCGTTGGTGTTGGCAACGTATACGTAATCATCGCGGAAGGCAATCCCGAAGGGTAGGTTGAGATGATCAGCAAACACTTCGTGCGACTCAGTCCTGCCCTGCGTCTGCCGGTCGCCCAACACAATTACCTTCCCGGCTCCAGAGTCTGCCACAAAGACATCACCGTTCGGGGCGACAGCCAGCCATCGGGGTTGCTCGAATCCTCGGGCGAAGACCGACACTTTGAAACCTGGTGGTACCAGCGGTTGAGAGTTCGGTGGCGGCGCGACAACCACCGGCGGGTTGTCGACACGCAGCAATCTCGCCTGAACTCGCGCTCGCCAGCCACCGATGTTCAGCAGAAAGAGCGTCGCAAGAGTCCAGAGCGAAACAACTGCTAAACCATGGAACCCACGCCGAAGCATTTTGCGATTCATCTCCTTACCTCTGGCTGATTCCAAATTGCCTTCCCGCTACGCCGTAGGCCCGAATTGGGTCATCGACCAGAGAACGCAGCCACAATACAGATAGCTTGCTTCAATGGTGAAGTCGCATCCTCGCGGGCACAACCGGAGGATGCCAGTGTGCGTTTACCGCGTTTGCGCCGGAGCCTGCCTGCTTAGTCCTGGCACGTTCGGGGATGTCACATCCAGCGGCCCGCTAGTCTGGCTAGCCCAAAATCTTCGTCCAGTCGTTTTCTCTCAAGCTACTGAGTGCGGCGGACAGCTCGCGATGATCCATACCAGAGATGGGATTCCCGCACGGGTTGAAAATCCTTCTGCGTCGCGTCGCACGGCTACGGACACTTCTTAGGCGCATATTCATTGGCCAAATGCGCAATGGCTGCGCTCTCTGCATCGCCGAGGTTTAAGAGTCCTTGCACAGCGCCGGCGCGGTCCTCCGCAGACCGGTTTTGACTGACCTTGAACTTGCCTTCGATCCGCGTGATGTGAATGTTGATTCCCACAATTCCTTGCATCAAGCCCGCGAGGAATTCCCGGGGAGCTTCGTCCATTTTCCAAGGCGAGATGAATCCTGCCTCTTTAAACCTCGTCAGCGTTTCAAGATGCCGCCAGAGGCGGGCCGCATCGGAGTAGGTCTCAAGTCTCCCGTAGGCGTGGACGACGGCATAATTCCAAGTCGGAACCACTCGACCCGTCTCCTGCCGGGAGGGATACCAGTTGGGGCTAACGTAGGCCTGCGGCCCGTGGAAGATGGCGAGCGCTTCCGCGTCGGGCCGGACTTCCTGCCACTGCGGGTTCGCCCGCGCCACGTGGCCGTGCAGGATGCCCGGCGAACCAGGGTTAGCCTCATAGACTAGCGGGATGTGACTGGCGATGAGTCCCTGTTCGCCCACGGTCACGAGCGTGGCCAGCGGATTCTCCCGCATCAGCGCTTCGAGACGCTCCGAGCGTTCCTCACGAAATAGCGGTGGAATGTACATGGCAGCTCCCTGAGTCGAGCCAGCAACGACTCTACCATAAGAGCCCTATCATGTGCTCCATGACGAGTCCGTCGGGGCTTGGGTCTTTGAAGTCGGGAAGGGGGTGCCGAGGGCAGCGGTGATCTGGGATCGTACGACCCAAGTTTGAGGAACCAGTTCGGAGACCCCTGGGACGTTTGGGGAGGATCTCGAGGCCCGCCGCACCCCCAGCCCCCCCGCGCCGACCGCTTTATGTAAGTCCTTATCCATCAATAATATATTGGCTTCGGCGAAAAGCGAGGTAAGAAGTGGCCAGTATATTATGTGTTTTCAAAAACATATTGGCTTAGCCGAATTTGGGGTCATTCTCCGGTATTTGGGAGGGTCAAATTACTGCTATCTATCTTTGTTTTCATGGATATCTTGGCAAAGCCCATAGGTGCTTTATTTTCATACATATATTGGCTTGACATTTTTTGTCAAACTTCGTGCCTTTGTTTTCATCAACATATTGGGATCACCCTTCATATTTAGGATTCTTTTGGTGTGAGCGCTCTCTTGCTCATTTATGGACATTTTGGCCCTTTCTCCCGCCTTTCGGAGGCTTGAATCTTGCGGTGAAGCTCTCCATCTCATTCCCGCCCCGGTCCTGCGTGCTTTGCCGCTGTCTTTCATTCCCCATCCCCTGAAAATCCCCACAAATTCCCTGGAGCCGCCCGCCGGTGTGACCGGTCGTGATCCCTCGGGACTCAAATCTGAGCTCTTTGACCCTCGCCCACTCCAATCCTATAGGCTAGCACGTTGACGGCCAAAATCCGTCCCTCGTCCCGCAGGCTGGGGTCGTGTCTAGGAAATGGCTGTACCGCCGTGCAAGCCGAAGCGCCGGCACGCGGCCGGCAAAATCCCCCAAGATGGCGGCGCTACGTTACCCAGTCAATTACTGGACACTCCACCAGCGGCCGGTTTACTCCGCCATGCCCCCGCCGCAAGGATCTTTCATCCTCGTCCCTGAAACCGCCCATAACGAGGCGGGTGAGAGTCGGAGGACCGCGAGGGGGCGGGCAAATGTAGGGCCGAACAGCGTTCGGCCGGTCCAGGCCGAGGCTCGCTCGGCCCACGCGGCGAGGCACGGGCATCCGAAGCTGTGAAAGAATCGTGATTGTAGCGGCGGTCTACGACCGCCGGATTTTGAAATCACTACCTTCGGCGGTCGTAGACCGCCGCTACAAATGGCGACTTCGATTTTTTCACAGCTTCTCCTGCCCGCAATTGGGTGGGGGCGCGCGATCGTGCGCCCCAGTGCGCCCGCCGCATCGTAGCAGCGTTTCCCCCGCCGTTTCCCCCGCCGCGAGAATCTCTCATCCTAGTCCTGGGATCCGTCGATAACGAAGCGGGAGAATCGGGGCACTGCGAGGGGGGCCGGAAAAACGGGGGAACCGGGACAGCCGCATTAATGCTTACGGGTGAGGGGGACAGACGGGACGTTCACCAGGCTTATTTTGTCGGTTTTTGCGCCCTGTGCGATTCTTCGCCTGTTTCCTCATCCTGCTTCCTCCATGATGACTATATGCCTTGGTGTGGGGATGACCACTTAGTGGACGAGTTGATGGGTGGTATAGTCAGGGGCGCCTGGAAAGGGCCGGTAGCCACGGACAGTAGCCATTCTGTCCGTGGGCTTTCCCTCCGATGCGGAGCCGCCGATGGTTTCGCCACAGGGAATGCACTCACCCGCCCGGCTGGCGCAGGGCGAGCGCACCCCTGCGTTTTGAAAAGCGATCAAGCCAGCGGGCTCTCGAAATACGGTCCGTCGATGGGGATTACTTGGAGGCCACGGCGGCGGCTCCGTCCGTCTTCGGTGCGAAGTAGCCGGGGCGGGTGCGGACCACCAGCTTGTTTTTGGTGTGGGGCTGGAGCGCATCAACGCGGATGTTGCGGAATGTACCGTCCCGCTTCAGGTTGCTGGGCCGGTAGGCAAGCGTGTATTGGTTGCGAATGTCGTGGGCAATCTGCCGGCAGGTGCTTTCCACCTCGTCGAGCGATTTAGGAAAGTAGGCCTCACCGCCCGTAGCATCGGACAGTTCTTTGAGGACCTTAGCCGCCCGATGAGCCTCGCCCCCCCGAATCTTGAAGAGATTGCTGGTTTCCTCCGAACCCAAGAGGCCGATGGTGTAGATGACGGCATTCGATTTCTGCGCCTTTTCCATCAGCTCCTCGGAAGTGTAGCGGCTGGCGTTGTCCTCGCCGTCGGTGATTACCAGCAGAACCTTCTTGTCGCGGTTGCCCAGCTTGGTGTGGTCCAGAGAGGCGATCACCGCGTCACGCAGCGCCGTACCACCCCGCGAGTCAATCTTATCGAGTGCGGACTTCAGGTCTTCAATCGTGCTGGCGAAATCCCCCGGAGTGTCCAGATAGTAGACGTCGTTGAAATTCACGACGAAGACCTGGTCCTGGGGGTTGGAAGTCTTGGCGAAAATCAGCGCTGAAGCGTTCACCGCCTGGCGCTTGTCCCGCATACTGCCGCTATCATCGATCACGATTCCCATGGTCACCGGGACGTCGGCGTGCGAAAAGGTCGTCAGTGTTTGGGGGGCGCCATCTTCAAAAACGTGGAAGTCGTCCTGCTTCAAGTCGTTCACGATATGCCCGCGCCTATCCAGCACCGTCGCGTGGATGACGACTTCATTGACGTCCACGCTGATGGTGTATTCCTTCCCCTTCTTATCAACAGGGGGAGTGTGAGGAGTCGCCGGCTGAGGATTCTGCGCGCTCAAAATCAGAAATGGGAAAAAGAGAAGTGCCCATCCGCCCGCTTGGGCGAGCAGTTTGGGTGCGAGAAGTTTATTGCGTCGGTGCATAGTAGCCCGTTCGTGCATAAACCTGGAGAGGCGGCAATCCTTTGGGTGGGTTCAGCTTGACCCTGATGCGCCGCCAGCGTCCGTCACGTATCAGATTCGAAGGCTTATAGCCAAGCACGTATTGGTTGCGCAATTCAATGGAAATTTTCTCCGCGATATCCGGCAGTTCATTGGAGTTTTCGACGCTAAACATGCGGCCGCCGGAAACCTCGGCGAGCTCCGCGAGCAGCCCGGGGCCGCTGGCTTCCTCCACCGTGCGGGCGCGTGAGGACAGCGGCTCAAAAATCCCCACCGCATAAATCTGCACGTCGGATTCCTTGACCGCCTTCTTGATATCACTTTCCGTGTAACGGCTGTGGTTGTCGCCACCATCGGAAATTACCAGTAAAGCGCGGCGGTTGGTGGTGGCCTTCTTCATCTCACTTACACCCAGATAGATCGCATCGAGCAGCGCCGTCCGGCCGCCCGACTTCACAGTCAAAAGCCGGTCTTGTAAGTTTTCGAACTTGGCGGTGAATCCTGAAATCATGTCCGGCCGGTCCGAAAAGCTGATGAGCATGAACTCATCTTGAGGGTTGGATGTCTTGAAGAACTGAAGGGCTGCTTCCTTGGACTTCTGAATTTTATCCCCCATCGATCCGCTGCAATCGAAGACCATGCCCACGGAGATGGGTGCGTCTTCCGTCGAGAAGGCAACAATCTTCTGCTCCACCTTTTCGTCATAGATTTGAAAGTTCTCCTGATCAAGGCCGGTGACGATCCGATCAAAGGGATCCGTGACCGTCACGTTGACGACCACCATATTCACGTCAACCAGCAGCGGAGCGGTATGAACCGGCGGCGTGCGAACAATGACCTGAGCGCCAGGGTGGTCAGGGGGCGCCGGCGTGGGGGCCTTCTGATCATCCGCACACCAAACCCCTCCCGCCAGAAGCCCCGCCATGGCCGTTACTGCCAGCCCTAGCAGGAAACCGCGGCGCACTCGAAGAGCTGTCATGTCAGCAGCCCTCTGGGAAAGGACCTGAGCCACTCACTACCCCATTGCGAACTCAGCTCCACAATCCAGTTCTACATCTCAGGTGATTCTAACACAACTCCTGTGCGTAGGATGTGTCATCGACGCATGAAATCGGGCGATTTTACAGAAAGATGACAATATGCTTTCTTATCGTTTGCGCAGCCGCGATTGATTTCACACCGGCGATCCAGGAAACAGATTGTGCGACATAGAAGTTGACACGCTGTAGAACCGGCGGGCAAGTTGTAGCGCGGGTGTCCCCACGCGCGCGTTCGGTCGCGTTCGCGATCGAGTAATTTCGCGGGTGGGGACACCCGCGCCACAACTTCTGCGTCGCACACTCCAGGAAGCGAATTGCCGTTGACGGTGGGGGCGAACAGGCGGATAATTGTCTGTACCGATTCCTTTCGACCCATCGCAAACTTCGGTACATGCGAAAACCTATTTGGCTGCGTCGGCACGCCATGGCGCAGGCCTATATCATGATTATTGACCAGATCGCCAATCTTAACCTACAGCTTATGGAGGGGTATGGGCGCCAAATTCATTTTTGTGACCGGAGGTGTAGTCAGCTCATTGGGAAAGGGGTTGGCATCGGCGTCGATGGGCGCGCTGCTGGAGGCCCGCGGGCTCAAAGTTTCGCTGCTGAAATTTGATCCCTACTTGAACGTCGACCCCGGAACCATGAGCCCGTTTCAACACGGCGAGGTCTTCGTGACCGATGACGGCGCCGAAACGGACCTCGACCTGGGGCACTACGAGCGCTTCACGCGCGCCCGCATGCTCCGCGACAACAATTGCACGGCGGGGCGCATCTACGAAACCATTATCAGCAAGGAGCGGCGGGGCGACTATCTAGGCAAGACCGTGCAGGTGATTCCCCACGTCACCAACGAAATCAAGGCCGCCGTACGCAAGGTGGCGAACGACGTGGATGTGGTGATTGTGGAGGTGGGCGGCACGGTGGGCGACATCGAATCGCTGCCTTTCCTTGAGGCCATCCGCCAAATGCGCTTGGAGCAAGGGCGGCAGAATGTGGTATTCGTTCATCTTACCCTGATTCCTTTCATCGGAGCCGCCGGCGAACTCAAAACCAAGCCCACTCAGCACTCCGTCAAAGAGCTGCGCGCCATCGGTATCCAGCCGGACATCCTGCTCTGCCGCACCGACCACTTCCTTTCACCTGATATCAAGGAGAAGATCGCGCTGTTCTGTAGCGTCCCGGAGGAAGCCGTTATCACCGCGAAGGACGTCGATAATATTTACGAGGTCCCCATCGTCCTGGGACACGAGGGGTTGGATACCCAGATCCTCCAATGCCTCAAACTCGATACCCGCGAACGCAACATGCAGCCCTGGACGGAGTTGGTGGAGAAGATCCGCCACCCCCTGGATGAAGTGAATATCGGAATTGTCGGCAAGTATGTGGGCTACCAAGATTCCTACAAGAGCCTCAATGAGGCGCTCTTCCACGGCGGGATCGCCCGCCGGGTGAAAGTGAACATTTCCTGGGTGGAAGCAGAGGGCCTGGAAGGGGAGGCTTACGAAGAGCAGTTGCGGGGGTTGGACGGCATTCTGGTGCCGGGGGGATTCGGAAGGCGGGGAATCCTGGGCATGCTGAAAGGAATCGAGTATGCCCGCACGCGCAAAGTCCCCTACTTCGGGATTTGCCTGGGCATGCAATGCGCGGTGATCGAATACGCGCGAAACGTCTGCGGCTTGAAGGGCGCGGATAGCTCGGAGTTCGATCCCTCCACGCCCCACCGGGTGATCTACAAGCTGCGGGAGTTGCGCGGCATCGACGAGTTGGGCGGAACGATGCGCCTGGGCGCTTGGACCGCGCGCTTAAAGCCCGGCTCCTTCGCCCATCGGGCCTACGGCACGCAGGAAATTTCCGAGCGCCACCGCCACCGCTATGAATTCAACCGCGAGTATGAAGAAACCCTGGTGGCGAATGGCCTGCAACTGACGGGCAGAACTCCCGATGGCACCTACGTGGAGATCGTGGAAATCCGCGACCATCCCTGGTTCCTGGGATGCCAGTTCCATCCCGAGTTCAAGTCCCGGCCGCTCGATCCACACCCTCTGTTCACGTCGTTTATCACGGCTGCGCACGAGTATCGCCTTGAGCGGTTGAAGTCGGAGGGGGGATCCGTAATGGCGGCGCCCGCTCGGGCCGCCTCCGCCGAAAGTGCACCAGGCGGAATGGCCGCCAAGGAAGCCGGCGCGTCGAATTCCTGATGAATCATATCGTTCGCATTGGCCAACTGAAGATCGGCGCGGGGCAGCCGCTGGCGGTAATTGCCGGCCCTTGCGTGATTGAGAGCGAAGCGCACGCACTTAAGATGGCGGAGCGCCTCTCCTCCGCGGCGCGCGATCTGCGCCTGCCCTACATTTTCAAAGCCTCGTACGATAAGGCCAATCGGACCTCCATCGAATCCTTCCGTGGGCCGGGGCTCGAGGACGGACTCAAAATCCTGGCGCGCATCAAGCGCGAATTCGGCGTTCCCGTTCTGACCGACGTTCACAACTTGGACGAAGTGCAGTCTGCCGCCGAGGTCTGCGACATCATCCAGATTCCCGCCTTCCTTTCCCGGCAAACGGATTTGCTGTTCGATGCAGGCAGCACGGGAGCCGTGGTGAATATCAAAAAGGGGCAATTCCTGTCACCGTGGGACATGCGCTACGCCATCGAAAAGGTCCGGAGCGCGGGGAACAACCGCATTCTTGTGACCGAGCGCGGCGCGAGCTTTGGCTACAACAATCTGGTCGTCGATATGCGCGGTCTGGCTGTGATGAAGGAGTTCGGCGCGCCGGTCGTCCTGGATGTCACCCACTCGCTCCAGCTTCCCGGTGGCGCGGGCAGCCACAGCGGCGGCCAGCCCCAGTACATTGAAACCCTGGCCCGCGCGGGAGTAGCGGCCGGCGTGGACGCCCTCTTCCTGGAAGTTCATAGCAACCCCGCAAAAGCCCTCTCCGACGGCGCCAACGCCCTCGACCTCAAACGGTTCAAGCCCCTGATGGCGCGTCTGCGGGATTTGGGGGAGTTTGTGCGAAAGCTGTAACCCATTGCCATTCGGTAACGGAGGTGGGGTGATGCGTTGGGTGGCTCGATCCATTGCGGCACTTATTTCATTAAATAAATCCATCGGCCTGGGCGGCTCGGGTCAGCCCCGAAGGGGCGAAAGATCGTAGCCCAGGGCGTGAGCCCTGGGTAAAGGAACCCTCACCCCGCCTTCGGCACCCCTCTCCCGCCCGGGCGGGAGAGGGGTTGGGGGAGAGGGCGGGTATGCTAACCCACGGCTGACGCCGTGGGCTAAGATCTTCCGCCCGCCTTGCGGGCTAACTTCATAAACGAGCTTCTGACTCAGGACACAAACGAGCCGATCAATTAATGGTCCTCCATCACGAACAGGTCGGCGCCCAGTAACGGGTGGCGGGAAGCTGTTCACCGGTGCCTTCCCCAGCTCTTCTAAATTCAATAAAGTTCAAGACGTGTAGTAAGATGCAATGCGAAAGAGTGCAGGCGTAGCACGTTTCAGGCCTGCGCCGCTGGCTCATTACCTACACTATGCCTGACCAGGATCCGCGCCGCGAACTTGCCCTGCTGGTGAATTCCGCCAACCCCATCATCTATTTGGAAACCTGGGAGGAGTCCCGCGCGGCGGCGATTCTGGCGGGGGTGGCGGAAGACCTGGGCGTGCCTCTCTACGAGTGGGCGGTGACGACGGGACTGGCGCGGGCGGGGGGTGCCCCGGTCTATCACACCCAGGACCCTGCCCAGGCTCTGGCCACGGTCAGTTCCATTACCGGTGAGGGCCTTTTCGTTCTCAAGGACTTTCACAAATACCTGGACCAGGACGTCATTGTGCGCAAGCTCCGCGACCTTACCCAGGAATTCCGACGGGCGCGGCGCGCCATCATCATCACTTCACCGGTGGTAACCATTCCCGTGGAACTGGAGAAGGACACGGCGCGCTTCGCCCTGGGTTTCCCGGGAGAGGCGGAACTGGATCTTCTGGTAAAGACCACGGTGCGGGATTTACTGGCCAAACAACATTTAAAGGACGAATTGCCCCCCGAACAGATGTCCGTCCTGGTGCGCAGTCTGCGCGGCTTGACACTGGATGAAGCGCAGCGCACCTTGACCCAGGCCATCCTGGGAAAATCCCGCCTCGACACGGCCACCCTTGAAGCCGTGCATCAGGCCAAGGCTCAACTGGTAAGTGATCAGGGCGTCATTGAGTTCTTGCAGCCGGAAACCGGCTTGGAGTCGGCAGGGGGTTTGGCCCGGCTGAAGGCTTGGCTAGAGAAGCGCCGGGCGGCGTTTTCGCCGGAGGCGGAGCGCTATGGCTTGGACCCTCCCAAGGGCATCATGATTTTTGGCGTGCAGGGGTGCGGCAAAAGCCTGTGCGCCAAAGCCGTGGCGCGCGAGTGGAACCTGGCGTTGCTGAAATTTGATACCAGCCGGCTGCTTGAAAAATACATCGGCGAGTCCGAGAAGAATCTGCGCAAGTCGCTGCAAGTGGCGGAAGCCATGGCTCCGGTGGTGCTGTGGATCGACGAAATCGAAAAGGCGTTTCCCCGCGCGGCCCTGACCTCCGACGCTGACGGTGGCCTCAGCATGCGCCTGTTCGGGGCCTTCCTCACCTGGATGCAGGAGAAGAAATCGCCGGTCTTTATCGTCGCGACGTCGAACGACATCTCGGCGCTTCCGCCGGAGTTCCTGCGCAAAGGGCGCTTCGACGAGTTGTTCTTCGTGGATCTGCCCGCGCCGGACGAGCGGCGATCCATTTTCTCCATTCACCTCGCCAAGCATCAGCAGGACCCCAAGAAGTTCGATCTTCTCCAACTGGCGGAAGCGAGCGCAGGTTTCAGCGGTGCCGAAATCGAAGAGGCTGTGAAGTCCGCGCTGTACTCTGCCTTCGAGCACAAAGCGCCCCTGTCTTCCGGCATGCTGCTGGAAGAATTGCGCTCCACCTTCCCGCTGGCGGTCACCATGAAAGAGAAAATCGCCGCCCTGCGCGCCTGGGCGCACCAGCGCGCCGTCCCCGCCAACTAGGGGAATTCAGCACCGGGCGCGCGATCGCGCGCCCCACTCGTTCACGGGCAGGAGAAGCTGTGAAAAAACCACGGTT
>Ga0335085_10009727_pt1 | contig 14471 bp, 12 predicted proteins | sample Lox_Sample_45_FD_206712 | JGI IMG/M metagenome (GOLD analysis project Ga0335085, IMG submission 206712) | Soil microbial communities from Loxahatchee National Wildlife Refuge, Florida, United States - Lox_Sample_4.5 | ecosystem: Environmental > Terrestrial > Soil > Wetlands | place: USA...
AGCACGCCGTAGCCATCGAGCGGCGGAAACGGAATGAGATTGAAAATGCCGAGCAGGATATTCAGCGAGAAAAAGATGCTGAGCAGGGTGGCAATGCCGTCGGCGAAACCTGACGGGTCTGCGGCGCCCACAATTTTGGCGAAGGACGGCACCAAAGGAACGAATGCGCCCATCAGAATTCCAATGCGCATGCCGATGCCGGCCAGCAGGGCAAGAGTAAAATTCGCGGCGGGTCCGGCGAGCGACATCCACGCGGCGCGCTTCGGATGTTTTTGCGACCAGGCGACGTTGTAAGGGGCGCTGGCCCATCCGATCAGACCGGTTCCGAACGCGATTCCGAGCAGCGGGACGATGACCATGCCGAAAGGCTCGCGCCGGATATGAGGCACGGGATTGAGCGAAACCTGGCCGCCCTCAAGAGCTGTGGTATCGCCGCCCCACTTGGCGACCAGCGAGTGCGACGCTTCATGGCACGTCGTGGAAAGCAGGAAGACAACGTATTCGAGGAAACCAAACGCGAGCTCTTGAGGGTTCACGGCGGGGAGAGATCAGTATACCGGACCATTCCGGATTGATTGCGATAAGCTTTTGCGTGGAGGAAATATGCGCGTGAAGTTACTGATTCCGGTAGTGATTTTCCTTACCTTTCTCGCGGCGTGCAACAAGACCTCAACCCCGGCATCGGGGCAGCAGGCAACGGTCACGCTGCAGGATGGAACCACATTCAGCGGTACCGTCACGGCAAGCTCGCCATCGTCGATTACGCTGCAGGCTTCCACTGGCGAAACGCGGACGTATCCGATGACGCAGGTGTCAGGCGTCCAGTATGCGCCGGCGCAGAGTGCCACGACGCAGGCTCCGGCGGGCACTGCTTCCGCTCCTGCCGCGGCACCTTCAGCCGCTCCCGCTCCTCCGCCTCCGCCGGTCACGCGCACCATACCTGCGGGAACCAGGCTGGCTGTGCGCACCAACGAGACGATCGATTCGGAGAGGGCTGCGCCGGGTCAGGAATTCTCGGGCATCGTGAATCGCGATGTGACGGACGATGCCGGGAACGTGGCGATTCCGAAAGGCTCGGATGCGCTGATCGTGGTGCGGTCGGCTTCCGGTCAGGGCAAGTTTCAGGGACAATCGGACATCGTGGTGGACGTGGCCGCGGTAAAAATCAACGGGCAGGAGTATCGGCTGCAGACCAGCGATTTCGCCGAGCGCGGCAAACAGGGCGTGGGGCTGAATAAGCGTACAGGCAAGTTTGCCGGAAGCGGCGCGGCCCTGGGCGGGATTATCGGCGCGATCGCAGGCGGTGGAAAGGGCGCGGGAATCGGGCTGCTTGCAGGCGCGGCTGCCGGTACCGGAACTCAGGCCGTGACCCGCGGCAAGGCCGTGCGCATCCCGGCAGAGTCGGTACTGAACTTCCGGCTCGAGGCCGCGGTAACCATCCAGCAAATTCAGTAAGACCCTTTCAGCCACGAATGAACACGAAGGAACACTATAAATTCTCCGGCAGTCATTTTGTACTCGTGTTCATTTGTGTTCATTCGTGGCTCATCATGTCTTCCTGTTCGAAACCCGCCGACTCGAACGCCCTCGAGCACCACCGCAACCTCGGCAAAGCTTACTACGAGAATCCAACGACGAAAGAGAAAGCCGTCGATGAATTCCGGCAGGCGTACGAGCTCAATCCGAAATCCGCGCGCGACAAGCTGAATTACGCCATCTCCCAGCTGCGCGTGGAAGGCCGCGAGCCGGAGGCCGTCAAACTTCTCGAAGAAGTCCAGAAGCAGGATCCGTCGCTGCCGCACACCTGGTTCAATCTCGGAATTTATTACAAGCGGCTGGGGCAGACCGATCGCGCAATTCGAGAGTTCGAGGGTATGGTTGAGCGCGCGCCCGATGAGCCGATCGGGCATCTGCAGCTCGGCACGCTTTACCAGCAGGCGCATCGCGTGGCGGACGCAGAGAAAGAACTGAAGAAGGCCGCGGAGCTTGATCCGCAACTCGCTGCCGCGCGCTTTCAGCTCTACAATCTCGAACGGCTGGCCGGAAAGCCGGACGAAGCGAAGAGTTACCTGATCGAGTTCCAGCGCCTGCAGCAGTTGCAGAAAAGCTGGATCGTTCCGGAGGATCCGGCGTGGTGCAGTTACGCGGAGATTTACGATCCGCCCGCGGCGCGCCCGGCCTATGCGCTCAAGGTCAGCCAGTACACGGACATTCCTCTGCCGGTCACCGTGGATTTCGCGACCGCGGGGTTGACGCTGATCGATGCCGCCGGAACCGGCGAGACCGATCTGCTCGTGTGGTCGTCGAAAGGCATTCAGCTTCTGTTAAAGGGACAGCAGCCGGCGGCGACGGGGTTCGAAAAACTTAAGGACGTGATCGACGTCGCGCCGGGCGATTTCGACAATGACGGCCTGATGGATCTGTGCGTGCTCACCACGCGCGGACCGGAACTTTACCGAAACGCCGGCGGCAAGTTTGTGCGTCAGCCGGTAAAGCTCCCTGAACGCCGCTTCGATCGCGCTGTCTGGATCGATTACGACCACGATTACGATCTCGACCTGGTGCTGCCTGGCCCCGAACCCGCGCTGCTGCGCAATCAGGGCGCGGCCGGATGGGAAGATCGCACCGGCGAGTTCCCGTTTATCCGGGGCGACGTTTTGGCTGCCGAAAAAAAGCGCGTCGATCCCGACAGCAAGGCTTTCGACCTCGCTGTTTCATACCGCGATCACACGCCGGTGCTTTATCGCGATCTGCTCGGTGGCCGCTACAAAGTGGAAGCGTTGAAAGAGCCGCCTCCCGCCGCGCCGGTTCAGGTCTTCGCTGATTTCGACGCTCCCGGACGCCTGGACAGCGCGCGTATTGAAAAAGATGGCAGCGTGCACTATCTGCGCAATCAAAGCTCGTACAGAAACTGGATTGCGGTGCGGCTGAAGGGAATCCGCGCGCTGAAGCTGGCGCAGGACGCGCTGGTGGAGATCAAAGCGGGAGCGCTCTACCAGCGCGCTTTGTATGCGGGCGTGCCGCTGCTGTTCGATCTTGGCGATAACACAGCCGCCGATGTGGTGCGCATCACCTGGCCGAACGGGCTGATTCAGAACGAAGTCAATCGGCCGGCGAATCAGACGCACACGATCGAAGAGGCACAGCGGCTGTCGGGGTCATGCCCGATGATCTGGACGTGGAACGGCCAGGAATTTGAGTTCATAACTGACGTCCTTGGCGTTGCTCCGCTGGGCGCTCGCAACGGGGACGGCAGCTTCTTTCCGGTAGATCATCAGGAGTATGTGCAGATTCCCGGGCGCTCACTCGGCGCCCAAAACGGGCGCTACGAAATTCGGATCTCCGAGGAACTCAGCGAAGTTTCGTATCTCGATCAGGTGCGGTTACTCGCAGCGGACCATCCGGCAGGCACGGAGATTTTCACGAATGAAAGATTCAAATCGCCACCGTATCCGGACTTCCGTCTGTTCCGTGTAGAGAAAAAAATCTATCCGCGCGCGGCGCGGGACGATCGCGGACAAGATGTGCTCGCGAAGGTGACGGCGAAAGATCAGCGCTATCCCGATGGATTCCAACGTTCGGAAACCGGCCTGGCCGACCTGCATACGCTCGATCTGGATTTCACCGGCGCCGCGCCTTCAGGCCAGGCAGTGCTGCTGCTGAACGGCTGGGTCGACTGGCCCGACGGCAGCACGTTCCGCCGAGCGGCGCAGGAATCGCAGGATGGTTTCGTGATGCCCTATCTTCAGGTCAAAGACGCACAGGGCAACTGGCAAACCGTAGACGCCGATATGGGAATGCCGGCGGGGAAGCCGAAGACCATCGCGGTTCCGGTGAGATTCCTCTCCGCCAGTCGTGAGATCCGGATCGTCACTAACCTTTGCATCTATTGGGACGAGCTCTTCCTGAGTGAAGACATTGGGGATGCCGGAGTGAGGCCTGTCGCCGCGATGCTCGAGTCAGCTCGCCTTCGCTTCCGTGGATTTTCGGCGTCGCGCATCGACGCTGCGCGCCAACAGCCCGATACGTTTTTCTACGGCCGCGTTTCTCCGGCGTCTTTCTGGAATCCGACGCCGGGCCTCTACACGAAGTATGGCGATGTCGACGAACTGCTCCGCGATGTTGACGACCGCATGGTCATCATGGGCTCCGGTGACGAGGCGCAGCTCGCATTCAGCGCTCTGCCTGCCCCCCGGCCTGGGTACGTCCGCGACTTCCTGCTGAAGGTGGACGGCTGGGCGAAAGACCGCGACCCGAATACCGCATTTTCGGCCAGCGTAGATCCGCTGCCCTTCCACGCGATGTCCCGTTACCCGTATCCGGCGGGCGAACACTACCCCCGCGATGCCGCGCACGACCGTTATCAGCGCGTCTGGAACACGCGTCTGGCCACCGCGCAGATCGCGCCACTCGCGCAGCGGAAGCCATTTTGAGTGGGCACTACCGACTGTTCAGCGCGGGCGCTGCGATAAGATTTACGCGCGAGTACTGGCGGCGGGTTTGTCCGGCGGCAGAGGTCGAAGCCGTACAGCCCGATCCGGAACCCGAAGTTCGTAACGCGCCCGGCGCCCCGGGCGTCGGTGAGTTGACTGCGCAAATTGCTCCAATTAACCTGAATAGGCGAGAGGTTCCCATGATTCAAAGACCCTTATTGACTGCCGTCTGCCTGGCTGCTGCCGTGTGCGGCACGGTTCAGTCCTCGAAAGCTGACGTTTATCCGGTGATCGTCATTGGCAAGGTAACGATGCCGGACGGGTCACCGCCGCCGGTCATTATGTCAATCGAAAGAATCTGCACCGGCGACAACATGGGCACCGCGCCTGGACCACTCACGAACAAGAAGGGCGAGTGGGTATGGCGAGTCGAGATCGATCTCTATGTGCAGCGGTCGTGCGTTTTCCATGCCCACCATGACGGTTACACATCGACAAGCATCGATGCTTCCAACCTTAACGAAAACTATCTCGACAAGACCGTACACGTGCCGGACCTCATCGTGAATAAAATGACGGCCGACCCTTATGCGCTGATTCTGCCGGGGGACGATCTGAGCGGCAAAGCGAGAAAGTCGTGGGATGAGGCAATGAAGGCGCTCGATCAGAAGAAGGTTGACGACGCGATTGCCGACCTGACGAGAGCCACCGAAGAAGCCCCGAAAAACCCCTTCACCTGGCACTCCCTGGGTGTGGTCGAGGACAAGTTCGGCAGGAAACCCGCGGCGAAGGAAGCTTATCAGAAGGCCATTGAAGCGGATCCCAAAATGCTTCAGCCTTATGTGACGCTGGCCCGCTTGTGCCTCCAGCTCAGAGACTGGCAGTGCACCGAGACAGCCGCGGAGAACGGCATCAAGGCAGACAAGAAAAAGGTGTATCCCGAGCTTTACCTGCATGAAATCGTGGCGCGTTTCGGGATGAAAGACCTGGATGGCGCGGAGAAGGAAGCCGACGAGCTGATCGCGCTCGACGCGAAGCAGCACCGAGTGCCGCGCGTGGAGTTTGTGCTGGGCCGCATCCTGGAAGAGAAAGGCGATATTAACGGCGCGCGCGACCACATGACGAAGTACCTCGCGCTGGAAGGCACGTCGCGGGATTCCAAACAGGTCCGCGCACACATGGACGCGCTGGGCAAGCCGGAAGCCAAAGAGGACGTGCCCGATCCGGAGGTTCTGTAACGCGGTCTGAAACCGCGTTCCATCGTCGCGATTGATATACTGTGGAACACTCGAATTCGGGAGGTTCCACGTGAAAATCAAGCTTGCCATCCTAGCCGGCTGTGTCGGCCTGCTGCCAGTTGCCTTGTCGGCGCACCATTCCTTCGCCGCGGAATACGACAACACAAAACCGGTGCACCTGAAAGGAAAGGCCGTCAAAATGGATTGGGTCAATCCGCATTCCCATCTCATTTTTGAAGTGACCACTCCGGATGGCAAGGTTGAGAAGTGGGTAGCGGAAACGCCTCCTCCGAACGGACTGTATCGTGCCGGATGGCGGCAGAACATGATCAAGGGCGGCGAAGAAATCACCGTCAACGGATATCTCTCGAAGGACGGCGACAACCTGATGTGGGCGCAAAGCGTCGATTTCGCCGACGGCCGCCGCATCACACTGAATTCGTCTCCGCTGCCACAGGGGCAGGGTGAAGGGCGCGGCGAAGGCAGAGGAGAAGCACCGCCCCCGCCTCCGCAGCAGTAAGGCCTGGGATTACAGACAGAGATGACTCATTCGATCCCCGGCCGCACCGGGTTACTCATAGCTGTTCTGGCAGCCTTTGTGGTTGCCGCGCCGGCCCAGAAGAAAGACGACAAGTCTTATACGCCAGCCAGGACCTGGTACAACCAGCCCGATCTGATGGGAATCTGGATGCCCGTCAAACCGGTTGATGATCTGGAAAAGGGCGGGTACATCAAAGATCCGCCGAATCACAAAATTCCATACAAACCGGGCGGAGCCGCCAAACGCGCGGAGAATTTCAAAAACGCGCAGACCGCCGATCTGGTCAACAAATGCTACATGCCGGGCGTGCCGCGCCTGATGTACATGGGTTATCCTTTTCAGATTTTCGAAACGGAGAAATATGTCGCGATCGCCTCGGAATATTCGCATGTCTATCGCATGATTTACCTCGACGGATCGCCGCATCTGGATTTTCCGGGACTGTGGGATGGCGATTCGCGCGGCAAGTGGGATGGCGAAACGTTGGTGAGCGACGTGACGAATTTCAACGATCAGACGCTGCTCGATAAAGCGGGCGATTATCACAGCGATCAGCTGCATGTGATCGAACGCTTCACGCGCACAGGTCCGCACGCGCTGCTGTATGAAGCCACCATCAGCGATCCGATGACGTTCACGAAAGACTGGAAGATCGCCGTTCCGATGGTGGAGAAGACGGGTCCGACGGTGCGGCTGATGGAACACGAATGCCAGGAGCTGGCCTACGGCCAGTAGGAGATCGCCGATGAACATCAAAACCCTGGTATTGGGAATCGCAATCGTGGCGGGAACAAGTATGGCTCTGGCGCAGCCTCCGGGCGGCGGCAGAGGGCGCGGCGCACCGCCGCCACCGGCGGGTCCGATCGGGCGTCTGCCCGACGGACATCCGGACATGCAGGGATTCTGGACGCCTCCGGCGATTACCGACATCGAACCCGCCGCGGGACGCGGTGGCCGAGGCGGCGGACGCGGTCCTGCGCCTGGCGGGCCGCCTCCGGCTGCAGCGCCGGCGCGCGGTGGTTTTGCGGCTACAGGATTCGGCGGGCCCGGAGCAACCATCGAAACGCCGGATGGCAAGATCCCCTATAAGCCCGAAGCGCGCGCAAAGCAGCAGGACATCCTGAATAATCACATGGCCGATGAGCCGGAACTGCACTGCTATCCATCGGGCGTACCGCATAGCGAGTCAAATCAGTTCGGCGTGCAGATTCTCCAGACGCCAGGATATTTCGTGCAGCTCTCCGAGTTCATGCACACGGTGCGCATCATTCCGACGGATGGCCGTGCGCATATTGATCCGAAAATCCGCCTGTTCCAGGGCGATCCGGTCGGGCACTGGGAAGGCGACACGCTCGTGGTGGATACCACGAATCAGAACACGAAGACGTGGTTCGATACTTCCGGCAACTTCAAAACGGAAGCCCTGCATGTGACCGAGAAGTTTATTCCGGAGGATGCCAACACGATCCGGTATGAGGCGACGATCACCGATCCGGATATCTACACCCAGCCCTGGACGGTGCACTGGAACATCAGCCGCGCCCGGCAGACCACCATGTCGGACGGCCATCCCTACGAGCAGATGGAATTCGGCTGCATCGAGGGGAACGAAGATCTGCAGCACTACACGGTGGACAAGGGCGGGAAGCAGCCGAAGAAGCGGTGAGAGGCTCTCGGCCGATAGCTGTCAGCCGTCAGCTATCGGCTTAAAAGTGCGCGTCTGGCGCCGCGCATCCTTTACTTACCGACCAGGTGTGTGACGTCGCGGTTGTTTTCCGGGCAGATGAATTCGTAGATGTCTTCGGCGGGCGCAAGTTCTGATTCACGCTTCAGCGTGTAAGGGTGCGCCAAAACGCCGGGATCTTCCACTGTGATCTCAGTGATGAGATGACCGAGGTCCGGACGTGTATATTTCTCGATCACGTGCAGCTTGTCGGAATGCGGGTGCGATTCCTGATCGAGCCACACCTGATCGTTGAAGCCGGCGCGATCAACAACAAGAGCGTCGCCTTCCCAGTGGCCGACGTTGTGGCCGTACCACGACGGCGTCGGATCCTGCGGGTGACTGCGGCCGTCGAGATAGATCTGATGGAAGCCGGGGCTGTCGTCATCTGAAATGATGACCATCATCCGGGCGCTCTGTACGGTTTCGTAAACCGGGCCGAGGCGCAGCACCGGTGCGGGCAGGCAGCGCGCCTGCGGGCTGTCGCGCCGATTGTTGTCGCTGCGCTCCTTCGCGACGGCCACAGCGTTCGGCAGCCATTCGGGACGGCCGGGATCGACAGTGCGCGGCGTCCACCACGTGCCGGACAGATCGGGCTTGCCGTCTTTCATACGCGGCGCCGGACCGGCGGGAGGCTTGTGTCTCTTCGCGGCAGCCTCAATGGCAAGGCGATCTTCTCCCAGTGTGGCGAGCTGCGTGGTGTCCTCGATGTGGATATCCAGAGCCGTCGTCTTCGCGGACGACACAGCGACATTTTTCTCATCGAAGCCGCGGAATCCCGGAACACTCGCGATCACTTCATACGATCCGGCGGGAAGATCCTTGAGGACGTAGCTCCCGTCCGCGGCGCTGGTGGCTCTGAAAAGCTTGCCATTCTTTGTGTTTTTCGCCTGTACGGTTTCGTTGGCCAGCCCGGCGCCGATCGGGTCCAGCACTTTGCCTTCGATCGCGCCCGGTTGAGTCTGAGCGAAGGTCATCGCCGTAAAAAGCGCGCAGACAACGCCGAATCTGCAGAGGTTCATAAGATGTATTCTCTACCTATGAAGATGCGCTGCCCAACTTTGTTGTTGATTGCCGCCGTTGCTGCAATTGCCCAGCAGCCTGCTCCCGGCCGCGGACCTGGCCGTGCGCCGACTGCGCCGCCGCCCATCATCTGGCCATCGCCGCCGCTTCCTGACGGACCGATTGTTCTCGATACGGCCATCCAGCATCAGATTCGGCTGACAGTCACCAAAGGTTTCAATCAGCCCTGGAGTATGGCGTTTCTTCCGGACGGCGCGGTCCTCGTCACGGAACGGCCCGGGCGTCTGCGCATCGTGCGCAATGGCGTGCTCGATCCGAATCCGGTTGCGGGCGTGCCGAAAGTGCAGGCGCAGGGACTGGCCGGGCTGATGGATGTTGTTCTGCATCCAAAGTTCGCTGAGAACCATTTTGTTTACCTGACCTATCACAAAACTCCGGCAGGAGGCACCGGTCAGGGCGTGATCACGCTGGCGCGCGGCAAGTGGGATGGCAACGCGCTTGTGGATGTGCAGGACATCTTCACCGCGAACCCGAACGGCAACGCGTCGCGCATGATCTTCGGCAAAGACGGCATGATCTACATGTCGATCGGCGTGGGCGATCCGCCGGCGGCGCAGCGCGCGCAGGATCCCAATGATCTTTCCGGCAAAGTACTGCGGCTGCGCGACGACGGCACCGTGCCGCCGGATAATCCATTCGTCGGCCGCGCCGGTTATCGGCCGGAGATTTACACGATGGGGCATCGTAATCCGCTCGGCCTCGCGGTTCAGCCCGACACCGGCGCCATTTGGGAATGTGAGAACGGTCCGAATGGCGGGGATGAAGTCAACCTGCTCGAGCCGGGCAAAAACTATGGATGGCCCGTGGTTAGCAATGGACGTTTTTATCTGGGACCGCGAGTGTCGGTTGACCCGTACAAGGAAGGCATGGAGCCGCCGATTGTTTACTGGGTGCCTGCTATCGCCGTGTCCGGCCTGACCTTCTACACGGGCGACAAGTTTCCTAACTGGAAGAACAATCTGTTTGTCGGCGGGATGCGGCAGGGTGAAGTGCCGCGTTCGGGTCATCTGGAGCGCATCGACTTCAACGGCAAGTGGGAAGAACTGCATCGCGAATCGATGCTGCGCGAACTGCAGAACCGGATCCGCGACGTGCGGGAGGGGCCCGACGGACTGCTCTACATCCTGACGGCAGAGAACGACGGCGCGCTGATGAAGATGGAGCCGTGGAGCGCGCCCGTAGGTTCCAAATAGAAGGCGGCGATCAGCTCAGCGCCTGATAAATCTGATAGCTGCCCAGGGCGACGCCGTAAACCACGAAGATGATCGCCAGTATTCTGACGATTCGATCGAGCTGCTGGAGCTTGCCGGCCAGGGCTTCCTGTTTGGCAATCAGGGAATCACTGACATCACTCAGATGCACAAGCTCGTCTGCGCCGGCACCCACCATTTTCCGGTAGACGTAAACGATCAGCAGAACCACAAAGACGGCGATCCAGAGTCCGAGGGCAATCAGCATATGTCCGGCGAAAACCTCCAGCGATATACTCTACTCCAAAAATCGCGGCCGTGGGCGAGGGTTGCGGCAGCGGCCGGACAGCGCCGGTTCCGATATAATCGCGCATCATGAGGACTCAGCCCGTGCGCGCAATCCTGCTCTTCTTCTGCGTACCGATGTTTGTCTGCGCTCCGCTTTGGGGCCAGTGGTTCGGATATCCCACGCCGGGCATGCCGCGCACGCCGGACGGCAAACCCGATCTAAAGGCGCCCGCGCCGAAGAATGCCGATGGGCACCCTGATCTTTCCGGCGTATGGAGTCCCGATACGCGGCCCTTGCAGGTGATCGCGCCGGATGCGGCGATTCCGTTTCAGCCGTGGGCGAAGAAGCTGACTGACGAACGGGCCAACGGCGCCCGCGGCCTCGATGACCCCGCGGCGCACTGCATTCCCACTATGCCGAAACTGGTCGTTCTCCCGTATCCATATAAGTTCGTGCAGGTGCCGGGTATGATGCTGATGCTCTATGAGGGGTTCACCACTTATCGCCAGGTGTTCACCGACGGCCGGGCACTGCCGAAGGATCCTAACCCTTCGTGGCTTGGATATTCAGTCGGGCACTGGGATGGTGACACGTTCGTCGTGGACACGATCGGCATCAACGAGCACTCGTGGCTGGATAATGCGGGGCGTCCGCACAGCGATGCTATGCATCTCACCGAGCGCTATCACCGGCGCGATTTCGGTCATCTCGATATGCAGCTGACGGTTGATGATCCGAAGACTTACACGAAGCCGTGGAGCGTAGCGGAGAACGCCGTCATGCTGCCGGATACGGATCTTCTGGAATACGCCTGCAGCGAGGACAACAAAGACTTGCCGCATCTGGTGGGGACATCGAAATGAATCGGTCCATCATTATCCTCGTTACTGCCGCTGCGTGCGCATCGGCCCAGACTAAGCCGGTGGGCGGCCAGGAAATCTTCGGCGGCTACGACATCGTCAAGGGCTGGCCGAAGGACATCAGCACTCTTCCGGGTAACGAAAAGTGGACGTACGGCGCAGGACAGAGCGTCTACGCGGAAAGCCCGAACCGCATCATCATGCTCTTCCGCGGCGAGTTGCCGAACCTCAGACGGCCGCAATCGAAGCTGCTGCCTGAGTTCGGCCCGAGCATCACGTTTCCGATCGGCCGCCTGCCCTGGCGCGATGCGACCGTTGCATCGCTGCCCGGCGGCGGCGCGGCAGGTTCCCTTCCCGGCAAGCCCACGGACGGCTGGAACGGAACGCTCGGCATCGATGCGAAATGGGAAAACTGCATCGTGATCGCCGACGCGAATGGCAACATCGTCGAACGCTGGACGCAGTGGGACAACATTCTGCAGCGGCCGCATTTCGTTGCGATCAATCCGTATGACCCGGAAAAGCACGTCTGGATCGTCGACGATCATATGCACGCGATCTATAAGTTCACGCATGATGGCAAGCAACTGGTGCAGACGATCGGTACGCCGCGTATGGCGGGCGCCGATGGCTCACATTTCAATCGTCCGACGTTTCTCGCGTGGCTGCCCGACAGCACGATGTTCGTCGCCGATGGCTACAACGGCACGCGGGTGGCGAAGTTCGATAAGAACGGCAGGTTCCTGCTCGACTGGGGCATGAAAGCCACGCCACCCGACAAACGGCCGGGATACATGAGCAACGTGCACGGCATCGCGGTCGATCCGCAGACGCGGCACGTGTTCGTGAATGACCGCGGCGATAAACGCATTCAGGTTTTCGACGAGAACGGCAAATATCTGTACGATTTCAGCATGGGCGAAGACCCTTCGGATATTCACCTCATCTACATCGGCGCGGACCGCACGCTTTGGGCTGCGGATCGCGGCACATCGAAGATGCTGAAGTACGATCTCAACGGCCATTTTTTGTATTCATGGGGCGTGTGGGGCGATTTTCCCGGCGGCTTCTGGGGCGTACATGGCTTCAGCGTGGATCAGGAGGGGAACTTTTATGTCGCGGAGGTGGACAGCGGGCGGGTGCAGAAGTTCCGCCCGAAGCCAGGAGCGAATCCGGCGCAACTGGTGAGTAAGCCGGTTTATTCGGCGTGGAAGTAGCGATCATTTTGATTTCAGTTTTGGCCGGTTACCGGCCATCCACTGAAAACGCCAGCAGCACATTCCCCGGCATCGCGTTGCCCGGATAGCCCGACGTGATGAACACCATGCCGCCTGCAATCGCCGCGCCCATGCTGTTGATCGAGCCTCCGCGCGCGTTCACGCTGTTGACCGTTTCGAAATCACGCGCAGTATCGAAATCCCAGATGATTTTGCCGCTGCCGGTTTCGTAGGCGCGCAGGTGTCCGTCCCACGAACCGAGGAACCCCACACCGGGAATCGCGCTGACCGGCGCGGGCTGCGCGGCGCTGCATCCGCGCGTTCCGAGGCACACAGGCTTCGGCGCCGGAGTCATCCAGAGCTTTTCGCCGGTCGCCATCCGCAGCGCGATCAGTCCGCCCCCCGTTTCCGGTTTGGCGGCGTTGAAATCGGAAATGCCGATGTAGGCGACGCCGCGGTCGTCAGCCGCGCCGCCCCACATGGTGCCGCCGTTCACGCCACCGTTAGCGATCTTGATCCTCCAGAGAATTTTTCCTTCGTGATCGGGATCGACGCCGTACACCGTGCCGCCTTTGTCGCTGATCACGAGCGCGCGTCGGCCGCCCCCGAGAGTTCGCAGCATGCCGGAATTGCCGAAATCGGTATCGACAATCGGTTCCCGCGGACAATTCGTCTTATCCGGCGCGCTGCAGGCGAAGTTCCAGGAGTCGTCGCTGGTGAACTGGCGCGTCCAGAGAATGCGGCCGGAATCCATATCAATCGCGATGACGGCGTCGCTTGTGTCCGTTGTGGGCTTCGAGTAATTCACGCCGGTGCCGATGTAAATGACGCGCTTCGCCGGATCGATGGTGGGCGACGACCACGGCACCGCACCCGAAGGCCCCCGCGTCTTCGCGCCTTTGGCATTCTGCCCTGTGACCTTCGGTTCCTCGCGAATCGTGTAAGCCTGCCAGACCTTCTTTCCGGTGGCGGCGTCGAGCGCGGCGAGGCTTCCCCGAAACGTGCAGCATTCGTAGCCGGCATCCGCACTCGCCATGGATTCATCACGGCCGGACACCGGCACGAAGAGCCGTCCGTTCGCGAGCTTCGGCGATCCGGTAATCACTGCCATCGCATTATCGTCCGCGCGCGCTTTCCAGACCTGTTTGCCAGTCGCGGCATCGAGCGAGTACACATTGCCTTTAAGGTCGCCGAAGTAAACGAATCGCCCTGCTTCATCCAGCACTGGCGAGTTTCTGACGGCGGCTGTAACTGCTGATGTCCAGTACGTGCAGCCGGTGCGCGCATTGATTGAATAAATGATGCCGTTGGCGTCGCCGACAAACACGCGCCCGCCGAAGATCGTGGGCGTTGCCTGCGCGGTAGTCGTGTTGGGAAATCCGAAGGCCCACTTCAGCTTCAGTTTCGGAGTGGTCTGTGCTGTCAGTCCGGCGGATTTCGCATCCTGAAACCTGGTGTTCGCACCATCGGCCCAGCCGTTCCACGCAGGACCTTTCGCGCCGGGAGCCGGATCAGGGCAGGTTGCGGCGCGGGCGACGCAGGCGGCCGCAAGCAGAATCAGCAGCCGCATTGTCTACTTCGCGACCGTGACCAGCGCGACCATATTGAGCGCGCTTTCCGCCATCACAATGTTGCCGTCGCGGGTGGTCATCATATTGCGCACCACGCCGCCGCCGGCGGGAATCGCCCAGGTCTGGAATTTTTCAGTCTTCGGATCGAAGCGGACCAGCGTATTCGGCTTCACCGCCGATTCGCTGTACCAGATCGCGCCATCCAGATAAGTGATGCCGTAGGGCTGCGATTTCGGTCCGCTGGGCGATGCCCACTCTTTGATCGCCCCGGTCTTCGTATCGAGCCGCCCCAGATATCCGCGCGAATAGTCGGCGTAATAAATGAA
>Ga0335085_10009729_pt1 | contig 14470 bp, 12 predicted proteins | sample Lox_Sample_45_FD_206712 | JGI IMG/M metagenome (GOLD analysis project Ga0335085, IMG submission 206712) | Soil microbial communities from Loxahatchee National Wildlife Refuge, Florida, United States - Lox_Sample_4.5 | ecosystem: Environmental > Terrestrial > Soil > Wetlands | place: USA...
CATCCTTGGCTTCTCCTCCGCGCCGCTGCGGCTGGCCCTCAGCATGGGCGTGTTCCTGGCTATCGCCTCGGTGATCTACGGGATAGTGGCGATCTCGCTCAAGCTGGCCGGCGTGACGCTGGTCCCCGGGTACGCGTCGCTGCTGTTCGCCGTCACGTTCCTGAGCGGGATTCAGCTGGCCGTCATGGGCATGGTCGGCCTGTACGTCGGCCGGATCTACGACGAGGCCAGGGCCCGGCCGCTGTACGTTGTCCGGGAGAAGCACGGGTTCGGCGACTCCGACAACCAGGTGATCTGGCAGCCGACCGACACACGGGTGCAGAACGGCCAAGGGTCAACCGCGCTGCGGTCGTAAGGCCCCCGCCGCAAAGACCCGTACGGCCAAGATCAAAAGATCAGGACAAAGCAGGAGTCTTCCGAACGGATTCGCGCCCTACCTCCCGGCGAACTATGACTCTTCACCATCTGGGACACACCGACGGTAGCGAACCTATGGCGCCCGGTACCCGGTGGTAGGAAGATCTTCCCAAGGCAGTCGGCGGCACTGGCGCCGCCGAAGGGAGGCAACGGTGCCATACGTTCAGGCGAACAACATCGAGGTCTACTACGAGGTCCATGGCGAGGGCGAGCCGCTGGTCCTCATTCCCTACCTGGCGGCCGATCAGGCGTGCTACGCGTTCCAGGTGGCCGATTACGCCAAGCGTTTCACCTGCTACACGGTTGACCTGCGCGGCGCCGGACTGACGAGCAAGCCCGAGGGCAGCTACAGCACCGAACTGTTCGCCGACGACATCGCGGCCTTCATGCGCGCCGTCGGCATCACCAGCGCCCACGTCTCCGGGCTGTCTCTCGGGGCGGCGACCGGCATGTGGCTGGCGGCGAAACACCCGTCGCTGGTGAAGTCCCTCTCCCTGCACAGCGGCTGGACCGCGACGGACCCGTATCTCCGGGCGGTCGTGCAGGGCTGGCAGACGATGGCCAAGGCGCTCGGCAGCACCACCGACATGGTGATCCAGGGCATCTTCCCCTGGTGCTTCACCCCGGGACTGTACGCGGCGAAGCCGGAATACATCGACTCCCTCGCCGACTTCGTCCGCGGCCGGCCGATGCCGCCGGTGGATGCCTTCCTGCGCCAGTCGGACGCGGTACTCGGCCACGACGCGACCGGCGCGCTCGGCCTCATCCAGGCACCGACGCAGATCACCTTCGGCCAGTTCGACGCGGTAACCTCGGTCAGGTTCGCCGGTCCGCTGACCGAGGCGATCAAGGGCGCGGAACTCGTCGTCTTCGAGGACTGCGCGCACGCTCCGATCTACGAAAACGTTGCCGAGTTCAACGCGAGGACCATTGACTTCCTGACAAGAAGCTCCTAGCCAGACCCAAGGCCCCCGGCCATACCGGCGCCCGGAGGACCCCATCCGCAGGGCACCCGGCGGCAAAGGCGATCAACCCGACATCCGACGCGATCTGCGGGTTTTACATAGTCAGACATAGACCAGTGTGAATCCGTAATACTTTCGTGAGGTTTTCGCGAAGCGGTTGAGATGTGTCCGTGACATTCACTACCGTGTTCACGATCTTCGGTCGAAGCACCGAAGAACGAGGAACGGAGCGTGACAGCGTCTTGGCCAAGCAGTATGGCAGTCGGCCGCGCCTGCGCCGTGCCGCGGCCCTTGTGGCCGTGCTCGCGGCCGCGGGCGGAGTCGCCGTCTATGCCGGAGCCTCAGGTGCCGGTGCCGCGCCCGCGCCGTCGATCAACCAGGTGCAAGCGGAAATCAACAGCCTGCAGGGAAAGGTCGACAAGATCGGCGAGCAGTACGACGCGGCCGGCCAGCAGCTCGCCGCCGCAAAAACACGACTCGCCCAGGTGGCCAAGCAATCCGACCGCGCGCAGCAGCAGTACAACACCGCGAGCGCCGCGCTCGCGGCGGTCGCCGTGTCCGCCTACGAGAACTCCGGCGAGACGTCGGTCATCGGCCTGCTCACGTCGGGCAACCCAGATGCCGTGCTGAGCCAGGCGTCGCTGCTGCTGCAGATCGAGGGCACGCACAACGAGGAAGCGCAGCAGCTTCTCACCTTCGCCAACGAGCTCTCCTCGATGAAGGAGCAGCGGCAGCGCACCGAATCCGGTGTCGCCCAGCTCGCGGCGCAGTACGCCGCGCAGAAGGCGTCGATGACCAAGCTGCTCGACAGGCAGAAGTCCGTGCTCGACGGCCTCACCGCGCAGCAGCAGACCGAAGTGGCCGCGAACTCGGTCGGCGGCAGCATCACGGGAGACGTGACGACCACGCCGATCGCCTATACCGGGACGACGTCCACCCAGGCAGGCAAGGCGGTCCAGTTCGCCTACGCCCAGCTCGGCAAGCCGTACGTGTGGGGTGCCACCGGCCCGGGCGCCTTTGACTGCTCCGGCCTCATGTACGCCGCGTGGCAGGCGGCGGGCGTGACCCTGCCCAGGGACACCTACGAGGAGTGGGCGGAGCTGCCGCACGTTCCGCTGTCCAGTCTCCAGCCCGGCGACCTGATCCTCTACAACGGCGAGAGCCACGTGGCGATGTACGTCGGCGACGGCTACATTATCGACGCCCCGCACACCGGCGCCGTCGTGGAGCGTCTCCCCGAGAACACCTCCTGGTATGCCGACAGCGTGGACGGTGTCGTCCGCCCGTAGCCGACCTGCCGGCCCCGCAGCGTCCAGCTCCGGGTCGTAGCGGGCCGACTGGCGATCAGGTACTCAAGCGGCCGCCGTCAGCGGGCCGTCCAAGTAGACCACCTCGCGAGCGACCCGGGCCAGGTTGCCGGCAAGGCTGCCGCGGCGGCTCACCACGGTGATGTGGACGCCGCGGTCCGCGAGGCTCTGCGCCGCGTGGCCGAACAGTCCGTCACCCGACCCGATCACCACATGACCGAACCTGGCGGCGACGTTCTCGTGCTCGAGAACGTCGATGAGCTCGAGGTCCGCCCCGTCCTTGCCCGACCGCACCCGGTACCTGGCATGCGGCCAGCCGAGCCCGGTGTTCAGCAGGCCAAGGTGGCTCGCGGCCAGCACCACCTGGTCGTCCGCGCCGAAGGCGAGGCACGCCAGGTAACGGCCTTGCACCTCGGTGACCAGGTCAAGGGTCGGCACGGCGGCGCCGGCCAGGTTCTCGATGTCAACGACGTGGAGCGTCCGGTTGGGGAAGCGCCATCGGAAGCTCTTGCTGTGCAGCTGTCGGACTGAACGCTTCTTTCCCTGACGAGCCCGGTCAGTAAGAGCTTCGGGGCGAAGAACAGGAAAAAAAGAGTTCGCCTGAGGGCTCGGCGTCGCTGACATGACAGGCACCTCCTACCGGCGATCCTCTGCGGGTGTACACAAATTCCCCGTATGTGATTCGGTACCCACTTATCCATGCGCCAATCGCATGGGGGCCATGGATAGCCCGCATGGATGCGGGTAAAGTCCTCTGCGTGAGCTTGGCTGCTGTACGTGATGATCTTGCCGCCGCACTTGAGGAGACGCTGAGGCTTGCCCGCCGGCTTGCTGAGGACGCGAGGGATACCGACGTGCCCGTCGCGGAACTCGTCGCCCAGGCCGCTATGCTCGGCCGGCTCGACCAGCGCCGTGATGAGCTCATCGGCCAGCTCCGCCGCACCGCGAGCGCCGGCCTGCGAGCCACCACGCCGGGGCCGCCCATCAGGGAGGTCGTGCTCACCGCGCTCGATGAGCTCGGCTGGCCGCAGAATGCGCGCTTCCTCGAGGAGTACCTGTGGGCCAAGCGCCAGCTACAGCTGGACAGCCGCGCCTTCTCCTCGCTGCGCCGTGACGAGCTGCGGGCGTGGCGGCGCGCTCCCGGCGCGCGGACGGCCTACATCGTGCCCGCGCTGAATCATGACGGCTCGGCCAACCCGCGCTGGCTTACCAGTTCGTCCTGGGACCTGCCGCGGCGGGTGATCGCGTCAGCGGAGACCGAGCGGCTCTTCGATCTGCAGAAGATCCTCGCTCTGCACGTCCGCGGCTCCCGCGGCCCGCTCGGCACGCTGCTCGAACGCTACGTGACGCAGATCCTCGCGATCGAGCCGCCGCCGGTATCCGCGTCCATCGCCGCGACGCGGGCCTGGCGCGCCCACGTCAGGTCGCACACGACGGCGCTGATCGAGGCGATCCGCCGTCACGACGATGAGGAGCGCGACCAGATCGCCGCCGGGCTCGCCGGTCTTCCCGATAACGACCGTATCTGGGGCACGGGAACAGGGCATATCTAAAAAGTGACCGGTGAGGCCGTCACACGTCTGCGCGGACTTAACGCGCGGATGCCATGACCAGGCATGCGTCGCACTTTCAGACACACCCCAAGTCAGGCTTTGCGCGCCACGCCGGCGCAGGCCATCGAGAGGATCACGCCGTAGTCCGCCCGGATCGGGGTACCGGGGTCGGGGTGCCACTCGGGAATCGGGACGAGGCCCGGCTTGACAAGAGGCAGGTCGCCGAAGATCGCGCGGACCTCGGCCAGCGTGCGGAACCGGACGCGGCCAAGGCCCTTGAGCATCTGCTCCTGCAGGGTGGCGGCCGCCGGGTCGCCGGTGTCGAGCAGATGGTGAATGAACACGTAGCTGCCGGACGGCAATGCGTCGACCAGCTCGGCGACGAGTCTTCCCGGTTCCTCTTCGTCGAGCACGTAGTGGACGATGCCGCACAGCAGAAGACCGATCGGCTGATTCCAGTCGAGGTGGTCGCGAACCGCCGGGTTATGCACGATCGACGCCGGATGGAGCAGGTCGCCGCGCTCGGCGAACGTCGAGGCCTGGTCGCTCAAGATGGCCCGGGCGTGCGCGAGGACGACGGGATCGTTGTCCACGTAAACCACCCGGGTGCCCGGGGCGGTCCGCTGGGCGATCTCATGGACGTTGTCAGAGGTGGGCAGCCCGGACCCGACGTCGAGCAGCTGCCCGACGCCGGCCTCGCCGACGAGGTAACGAACCACCCGGCCGAGCACCGCACGCTGGGCCTGGACGCCGACCTGGACCTCGGGAAGACTGGCGATGATCCGGTCCGCGACCTCACGGTCAGCCGCGAAGTTGTTCTTCCCGCCGAGCAGGTAGTCGTAGACCCGCGCCTCGCTTGGACGCGTGGGGTTGAAGGTGTCGTCGGGAAGTTCGGTGCCCACGAACCGAATTGTAGCGATATTCGCAGGCAGGACCAGCTTTGGTGGATAACGGGGGTCTGTGAACCCTCTCACCGTTAACGTGAGGCGGCGTTCGGCCGCCCAGCGGGTGAGCTGGTGCCGGGAGGAAAGCTGCAGCTTGCGCAGCACGGACGAGACGTGGCTCTCGACGGTCTTGCCCGAGATGAACAGCTCGCGCGCGACCTCCTTGTACGTATAGCCCTGGGCGATCAGCCGCAGCACCTCGCGCTCGCGCGTGGTCAGCTGGTCTAGTTCCGGGTCGAAGGAGGGCTTGACGTCGTCCGCCGCGGGCGCCGAGGCGAACGCGTCGAGGACGAAGCCGGCCAGCCGGTGCGAGAACACCGCGTCGCCGTCCGCGACCCGCCTGATCGCGTCCGCTAGGTCGGTGGTGGAGATCGTCTTCGTGACGTAACCCCGCGCGCCCGCCCTGATCACCGCGATCACGTCCTCCGGCGCGTCCGAGGCGGACAGGGCCAGGAACTTGATCTCGGGGTGTTCCTTCTTAACCTCGGCGATGACGGCCTGCCCGCCGCCGCCGGGCAGGTGCACGTCGAGCAGGACCACGTCGGGCAGCAGCCGACCGATCAGCTCGATGGCCGGGCCGACGTCGTCCGCCTCGCCTATCACCTCCACCCGGGTGCCCAACTCGGCGCGCACGCCCGAGCGGAACAGGCCGTGGTCGTCCACCAGGACCACCCGTGGCGGCCCGGCGGGCCGTGCCGTGGTCTGCGCCGCGGCCGGGGTGCTCATCGCCGTGACCCGTCGGCCGCCGCCTGTGCCTGCCCAGCAGGCTCTGACCGCGCCGTCCGCGGCATCGTCAGTGTCACCTTTGTCCCCTCCCCCGGCGCCGACTGCACGCTCGCCTCGCCGCCATGCCTGATCATCCTGCCGCGGATGGACTCCGCGACGCCCTTGCGGTCGCCGGGCACGCCCGCCGGATCGAAGCCCTTGCCCCGGTCCCGCACGGCGACATTGACCTTGTCCGGCTCCACCTCGGCGAACACCGAGATCACCGCGGCCCCCGACCACTTGGCCGCGTTCACCGTCGCCTCTCTCGTCGACGCGAGCACGGCGGTCAGGTGCTCATCGAGCGGGCAGTCGCCGACGGTCACCACCTCGACCGGGACGCCGTGCCTCGCCTCCACGTCCCGCTGAATCTGGCGCACCCCCTCGGCGAACGACGAGGCGTCGGCGTCGCCCGGGGCGCGTCCCTCGAACAGCCAGGAGCGCAGCTCGCGCTCCTGGGCCCGGGCCAGCTGGACAACCGTCTGCGGATCCTCGGCCCGGCGCTGGATAAGCGCGAGCGTCTGCAGCACGGAGTCGTGCATGTGGGCCGCGATGTCGGCCCGTTCCTCCGCCCGGGCCCGTGCCTGCCGCTCAAGCACCAGGTCACGAGCGATCCGCAGCCACCAGGGGCCGAGCAGCAGCACGATCCCGGCCACGACGAGCAGGAAGCCGGAGAACGGTGCTAGCAGAGCGATGCCACCGTGCAGGCTCAGCAGCCAGCCCAGCCCGACGGCGAGCAGCACCGCCGCCCCGGCGATGCGCAGCCTGGTGGCACGGCGCGCCGACTTCCCACCGGTCGCGAGGCTCTCCAGGGGCTGGATCAGGCGGCGCATCCCGGCCCGCTCACCGTCGGGCGCGTTGCGCCAGACCAGGGTCATCCCCGCCACGGTGAACACCTGTGGCCAGCCGTACTGCTCGATCGCGCCGTCGTTAAGCGCCCCGGCGAGGAAGAGGAACACGCCGAGCACCGACGCCAAGGCGATGGCCAGCGCCACACCGCGCGAATCGTGCTTCGCCCGGCTCGCGATGCTGGTCTGCTCCCCCTTGACCGGGATCAGCAGCCAGCCGAGGACGTAGAACGGTACCGCCCAGCCCTGGCTGATCAGCGCGGCGACGGCGAGGACGATCCGCACCGTGGTCGGGCTGAAGCCGCGCCAGGCGGCGAGGCCGGCCGCCACGCCGCCCGCGAGGCGGTCCTCCGGGTGGCGCCGCAGCGGCTGGCCGTCACCGCGGTCGCGCCACCGCCTGACGCGGTGCTCCCAGTCGGGGCCGTGATCGTGCCGCGACGGCGGTTCCTGTGCGGGCGGCGGGGCATGCCAGTGCCCGTTCCAGGGCGCGCCTGGACTGCCGGGCCGGTTCTGGAACCGGAACGGCGGCCGTTGTTGCTCGCTCGGTTCCTGCATCTACCCATCATTACCCGACAGACGCGGCCGCGGCCATCGGGGGTTTCCCTGAGGGAGGGTCAGGGGTGCCTCGGGGTAGCCAGAACGCGGGTCAGGGTCGGGCCAGGGCTGTTCCCGATACCGCCGCGCGCGCCGTGGACGAAGACTTATGCCATGAGCACTTTCGGGGACACCACCCAGCCACAGGACACACCGCCGCAAGACACCGGCCACCCGCGGACACCGGCCGGGCCGGTTGGCCGGCCTCCGCTTCGTCGCGCCTACCACGGGCGCATGCTCGCCGGCGTGTGCGCCGGCATCGGGGACTACCTCGGGGTCGACACGACGATCGTCCGGGTCGCCTTCGCCGTGTTCACCTTCCTCGGCGGCGCGGGCATCCCGGCGTACCTGGCTTGCCTGCTGCTGATCCCGGAAGAGGGAAGCGACCAGTCCATCGCCGCCTCGCTGCTCGACGGCATCCGATAGGAGACAGCTGACATGTCACCGACTACCACGCAACAGTGGACGCGCCGCATCCGTTACTCCGACCAGCACATCCGCGTCTCTGACGCCGAGCGCAACTCGGTCGCTGAACTCCTCGGGCAGCACTACGCCGACGGCCGGCTTGACCAGGCGGAGTTCGACGAGCGGATCGCCCGGACGATGGCCGCCAAGACACGCGGCGACCTTGCGGGCCTCTTCGACGACCTGCCGGAGACCGGGCCCTCGGGGGCGGGCCCGGCTGGTCCCGACGGGCAGACCGGCTCGGTCCGGTACCGCGGGCCGCGCAGGCGCGGCGGGATCGTGCGCCCGCTGCTGCTGCTGCTCCTGGTCTTCATCTGCGCGAACTTCGCCTGGCACGCCTTCACCAGCCTGTTCTTCATTCAGCCGCTGGTCTGGGCCTTCGTCATCGTGGCGGTGATCCTGTTGGTAAACCGGTCCGCGCACCGGCACGACCGGTGAGATCGGGCCGCGGTCACGGGGCGCCCAAAAGGATCCTGGAACGCTGAGCGGCGTTCCGGGATCCTTTTGCTTGCCACCATTGTCGGCGTGGTCCGGCAGGCCGCGAAGCCTGCGCCGGCCCACCGCGGGCTCACCTCGGGCCAGGCGGGAGAAATATCATTGGCGTCGCCGTCGGCCGCAACGGCTCAGCGACGGGGAATCGCCGGGCCGGCCGTTCCGGTGCCGGAACACGCGGAGACCGTGTAACGGGCCCCGTGCGACAAACCCCGTGCGACAAACCCCGTGTGACAGCCCCGTGCGACAACAGCGTAAGGAGTTACCGATGGGCACGCTCCACACCATCAGCGCGCCCCCGCCGGCGTTGTACGCGACCGGCGATCGCTCTCCGGTCGCTAACGCGTACTTCGGCGTGAGCATCGACGCCGCGGTCGACCTGCTCGAGGCGCCCGGATACAAGGATCTGCCGCGCCCCGAACGAGTGTCGAAGGCGCAGGCCGAGCAGCAGGCGTTCCTGAACGGGTTCTTCGACCCCGCGCTCGGAGTGGCGCTTGACCTGCGCATCGCGGCCGATCCGGCGGCTAGCACGCCGGTCTCCATGGCGCTACTCGGCCGGGTCTGGGGAAACAGTGTCGACGGGGTGACCGCGCGCGCCGAGAGCCTGCGCGCCCAAGTCCATGCCGCCCTGCCGCGGCACGTCAGCGCGAGCCCGGTGGAGGACAGCGGCGCTGTCGCCCGGATGCTCGCGCCGTTCGCCGGGACCTCGGTTGACTCGGCCGTCATCACCAGGCACGAGCTGATCGGCATGCCGTCCCGGCCGGACGCGGGGGTCAGCTACTACTACTCCGCCACCGCCTTCAACTGGTCCGACAACGACTGGTCGGCCGTGTACGCCGCGCTGGCGGCGAGCCCGGTCCCGCTGATTCTGTCGGTTGCCGTGCTGCCGATGCAGGTGCCGCCGCAGTTCGCGCAGACGCTGCTGACCCTGGCCACCTTCTACGGACGGCTGGCCCGGGACGGCGAGGCGTCCGCGGGCCACTATCACGGCAGGCAGCGACTCGCGCCTGACGCCTTCGCGGTGGACGCGGAGAAGAGCTTTCACGACTTCTCCCGTCGCCTCTCCCAGCAGGCACTGGCGCTGCGGATCCAGGTGTCGGCGGCGAAGCAGCTGCCACCGGGGATCGTCGAGACCATCGCCGACGCCATCTCCCCCGCCCAGCGCAGCGCCAGCCCACCGCAGCAGCACCGGCTCCTTGAACGCGAGCGGCCCGCTCCCGCCTATGATGTGCGGCGGCCGGCCAGCGCCGCCGAGCGGCGACTGGCCGAGTACAACCTCAACGTCATCAACTTCGGGATGCTGACCGGCCAGCCGGAGATCTGGAGCCGTCAAGACCCGCCGGACCCGCAACTCGCGATGCTCAGCGTGCTCGGGGACGTGCGCGAGGCCTGCTGCGCGTTCCGCTTCCCGATAGCGGTCGACGGCATCGTGCCCGGCTTCCGGGTGCGGCGCGGCCCGTTCGGTAGAGCTGCCGCGTTCCAGGCGGCGGGGCCGGTCATCCGGCTCGGCAAGGTCTCGGGCACCAGCGGGGACGTCGCGGTCCCGCTGCGGTCGCTGACCAAGCACGCGCTGATCGCCGGAGCGGGCGGCACCGGCAAGACCACCACCGCGGTTGAGATCCTCCGTCAGCTCTGGGCCGACCACGGGATACCGTTCCTGGTCATCGAGCCGGTCAGCTCCGCCACCGACGACTACCGCAGGCTCGCGGACGAGCCGGGGTTCGGGGCACTTGAGGTCATCACGGCCGGCGATGAGGGAAGCGCACCGCTGCGCTTCAATCCGTTCGAAGTGCCGACGGGGACGGGGGTCGGCGAGCATATGGCGAACCTCCTCGCCTGCTTCACGCTGGCCTTCGGGTTGTCCGGGCCGCTGCCGTCCATCTACCAGGACGCGCTCAACCTGACCTACCTGCGGGCCGGCTTCCTGCCGGCCGAGCGCGCAGCCGGGACCGAGCGCGCCTGGCCCACCGTGGTGGGGTTCCTCGACGCGATGAGCGAGGTGACCACGGACCTCGGGTATAAGGGCGACGTCGAGGCCAGCACCGATGCCGCCTCGACCCGCCGCGCGCGGCAGCTCGTGCGCGGCGTCGCCGGGTCCGCCTTCCTGACCGACCAGCCCAACGACATCGGACGGCTCCTTGACCACCCGGTGATCCTCGAACTCAGGTCGCTCGGCCACGGCGACCAGCAGGCGCTGATGATGGCTCTGCTGCTCAATACGCTCACCGAGCACTGCCGGTCGGTGCGCGGCGCGTCGCCCGACCTCGTGCACGTGACGCTGGTCGAGGAGGCGCACCGGCTGCTGGCCCGCTCCACCGGCGGTACGCCGGCTGACAGCGCGCCGGCGCGGGAGAGGGCGGCCGAAGCGTTCGCGAACATGCTCGCGGAGGGCCGCAGGTACGGCGAGGGCGTGATCATCGCCGAGCGGTCCCCCGCCAAGCTGGTGGCCGACGCCGTCAAGAACAGCAACCTGAAGGTCGTACACCGGCTCACCGCCGAGGACGACCGGCGCTATCTCAGCGAGTCCATGGGCATGGACGAGGCGCAGCGCCTGTTCGCAGCCCGGCTGCCGACCGGAGAGGCCCTGCTCTACAGCGATGAGCTTGCCGAGGCAGCGCACCTGAGCGTGGTGAGCCCGCCGCGGGCGGCACCGCGTCCGGACGTGGTCCGGCCAGCCCCCGTGTTCAGAGAAACCGCGCCGCCGTTCGCCGCGTGCGACCGCTGCCGGGCGCGGTGCGCCTACCGGGGGGCCGCGCTCTCCATGCTCAACGATCCGGTCATCGTCAACGACATCAAGGGCGCGGCCGACGCGCTCGCGGGAGCGGGCAGCGCGCCGGAGGAGCAGCGGGCCGCACTTGCCGGGCTCCGCGGCAGGCTGCAGACAGCGGTCGGCCGGTTCGCCGCGCTCCCGACCACGGACCCGGGACGCGGCGACGCCGCCTTCTGCCTGTTCCTCCATGTCGACGCGAGCAGTGCCATGCGTGCCCGGCCGGCCTGGCCGGCCATCGCCCCCAGGTCCCTTGAGCTAGCCGTCGACGACGACCCCGGCCAAGCGGTCGCGGAATCCGGCCGACCAGCGGAGCAGGCCTGCGACGATGCCCCTGAGGCGGCCGGCGGGGCCGGCACGCCGGCGGGCGACAGCGCCCGGCAAGTCGGGCAGACTGGTGGCGACACAAGCCGGACAGCCGAGGACCGGACCGGGGAGCGGACAAACCGCAACTCATCTCCTCAAGACCAGCCAGCACGCGAGCAACCGGGCCGGTAAGGTCGGTCCGAAATGGGAGCGCGGCGCCGCAGGGATTGGACGGGCACTAATGAGCTTCTGCGCCAGTTGCGGGCGGCAGCGTAACGGGACCGCGCGCTTCTGCGGCGACTGCGGGGCGGAGTTCAGCGATTCTCCGGCCGCCCCGGACGATCAGGGGCCGCCCGCGGCGGACGTCGCGCCCCGCGATGCACCCCGGGACGCCACGCGCATGGACATGGTGCCCGAGGTCGCCCCGGTCGAACCGGCTGACCCGTTCGCGTCCTGGTACCAGCGGGAACCGCAGGGCGGGCGGGATGACGCCGACGCCACCTGGCAGCCGACCCAGACGGTGCTTCCCACGCCGCCCCAGGGAACGGGATATCCGCCGTCCGGGTTTACCAGCGGGAACCCGTTCAGCTCGGCTAACCCGGTCACCCCGGGCCCCCCGCCCTTCCCGCCCTTCCCGCCGACCGCACCGCCTGAGCGGGGCGGCAGGAGGGGCCTGTTCATCGTGCTCGCGGTCGTCGTGGTGCTCGCGGCGGGCGGCGGCGCGTACGCGATCGCCACCACGCTGGGCAAGCACTCGAGTGCCCAGTCGCCGGGCACGCCCACCGTGGGCACGTCCACATCGGCGGCCGGATCGCCGACCGCCGGGGCCACGCAGCAGGCGAGTTCGCCCGCTGCCCCGGCCAGTGCCAGCTCGACGCCATCCCCGGCGCTGAGCCTGGTGGCCATTTCCCCCGGCGTGACCGCAAGCGCCGCCGGGCCGCAGGTGGAAAAGCTGCTCAGCCACTACTTCCACGGAATCAACAGCCATAACTACGGGGAGTACGCCAGCACCCTCAACCCGGCGGAACAGGCGAAGCAGACCCAGTCGGAATTCAGCTCCGGGTACTCCTCGACGACCGACTCAGCGATGACGCTGACCGGCCTCACCGACAACGGCAACGGCCTGACCGCGACGGTCACGTTCACCAGCCGCCAGTCGCCTGCCCAGAGCGTCGACAACAGCGCGTGCAACGCCTGGAAGCTCAACCTTTACCTGGTGCCGCAGGGCGCCGGCTACCTGATCGGTCCCGCCCCCGCGGGCTATCAGCCGACCTATTCCGACTGCTAGCTTCCGTCCATGGTGGTACCGCTCGCTGCACGCTGGGTCACGGCGGCCTGTGGCCTCCTGCTCATCCTGGCTGGATGGCAGTCGGTGATCGGGACGCTGATCGTGCCCCGCCCGGTCGGCTCGTGGCTCACCCGCTGGGTCGACCGCCTGGTGGTGGCCGCCTACATGCGGTTGACCCGTCCGGTCACCGACTGGGTGCGGCGCGACCGGATCCTCGCCACTCAGGCCGCGGCGATCCTGGTGACGCAGCTCGTGGCCTGGCTCGCCATCTTGCTGGCGGGCTTCACGCTGCTGCTGTGGCCGGCGAACGGCCGCAGCATCACGTCGGCGCTGGCCGACGCGGGATCGTCGATCTTCACGCTCGGCTTCGCCGAGCCGCCGGGCACGGCGCCGGCCGTGATCGTGTTCATCGCGGCGGCCTCGGGAATGGTCGTGGTCGCGCTGCAAATCGGCTACCTGCCCACGCTGTACTCCGCCTTTAACCGGCGGGAGACCGAGGTGGCGCTGCTCGTGTCGCGGGGCGGCTTTCCGAGTTGGGGACCGGAACTGCTCGCGCGCACGCACTACGCGCTCGGCTCGGGCATGTCCACGATCGACACGCTGCCCGACCTGTACCGGCAGTGGGAGCGCTGGTCGTCCGACGTCGCCGAGAGCCACACGACGTACCTGCCCCTGGTCCGTTTCCGTTCGCCCCAGCCCTACTCGTCATGGTTGGTCGCGCTGCTGTCCGTGCTCGACTCCGCCGCGCTCATGCTTTCCCTCGCACCCGAAGAGGCACCCACTGTCTCGGCCCGGCTCTGCCTGCGCGCCGGATTCGGCTGCCTGAACCGCATCGCCCGGGCCATGGGCATAGACGTGCCCCTGGAGGCAGACCCGGAGGGCGGGATCAGCCTGACCTACCAGGAGTTCCTCGACGCCATCGCCCGGATGCGCGAGGTCGAATTTCCCATCACCCGCGATCCGGCCGACGCCTGGCCCGATTTCGTCGGCTGGCGGGTCAACTACGAGAGCGCGGCCTACCAGATCGCCGCGGCGATCGACGCGGTCCCCGCACTCTGGTCGGGACCTCGCCGCCACGGCTCGCCCCCGATCCCTCCCCGCCGTCCGCCCAGCGGTCGCCAGCGCTCACTGCCAGACTCGAATAAATGATCCGTCATTAACGCCGCGCTATGCTTACCACATGACAGGGGCGTGGCTTAGCAATGACGAGCAGTGCACGTGGCGGACCTACCTGCGAATGAGCTCCCTGCTGCCCGCCGCGCTCAACCGGGAACTGCAGCAGGACTCCGGGCTCACGCTGCCGGAGTACGAGGTGCTCGTGCAACTCAGCGAGACGCCGCGGCACCGGCTGCGGCCGTTCCAGATCTGCGAGGCGCTGAACTGGGAGCAGAGCCGGCTGTCGCATCAGCTAACCCGGATGGAGCGCCGGGGCCTGGTATCGCGTCATGAGTGTGAGGCCGACGGACGCGGTGCCTTCATTGAGCTCACCGCAGCCGGCGCCGATGCCATCGCCGGGGCGGCACCGCGGCATGTCGCGGCGGTACGCAGGCTGGTCTTCGACCGGCTGAGCGACGCACAGCGGGTAGCGTTCGAGGACGCGTGCGCGGCCATCGTAACCGCGCTGTCCGAGCAATCCTGACAGGTTCGCCGATGAGCGCGGGCGAACGGGAAGTGCCCGCCGTCAGTGGTGGCTCTGGTTCCCTGAATCAGGACCGTTCCCGCCTGGGCCGCTTCCGTTGTTCCCGCTTCCGCTCCCGGCGTC
>Ga0335085_10009730_pt1 | contig 14469 bp, 15 predicted proteins | sample Lox_Sample_45_FD_206712 | JGI IMG/M metagenome (GOLD analysis project Ga0335085, IMG submission 206712) | Soil microbial communities from Loxahatchee National Wildlife Refuge, Florida, United States - Lox_Sample_4.5 | ecosystem: Environmental > Terrestrial > Soil > Wetlands | place: USA...
TTCGTTCTTGAGCTTCTCGATATCGGCGCCCTTCTTGCCGATCACAACGCCCGGACGGGCGGAGTGAATCGTGATGCGGCACTTCTTGTGCGGGCGCTCCACCACGATGCGCGAGACGCCGGCCTGCTTCAGCCGCTCGCTCAGATGGTCGCGAATCTTGATGTCTTCCTGAAGCAGCTTGCCGTAGTCCTTCTTGCCGGCATACCAACGGGAATCCCACGTGCGGTTGATGCCGAGGCGCAAGCCTGTCGGATTGACTTTCTGGCCCATCAGGCCGTCTCCTTCGCCGGCTCTGCCGGCTTTGCTGATTGCGGCTTCCTGCGCCCTTTGCCGGCGCGCGAAGGCGTGGATGTCTCCTCACGCTTCTCCTCGACCACGATCGTGATCTGGGAGAAGAATTTCTCGATCCGGCCGCCGCGTCCACGCGCACGCGCGTGAAACCGCTTGAGCACCATGTTCTTGCCGACGCTGGCCTCTGTCACGACCAGATCGTCCACGTCGAGCTCGTGATTGTTCTCGGCATTGGCGATCGCGGACTGCAGAACCTTCTTGACCTGCTTGGCCACGCGCTTGGGCGAGAAAGTCAGCTCGCTGAGCGCCTGTTCCGCCTTCTTGCCGCGGATGGACTGCGCCACGAGGTTAAGCTTGCGCGGACTGGACCGCACATTGCGGCCCACGGCGCGGGCCTGGCTTTCGGTTAAGATGCGCGGACGCGCCTGCTTTCCCATGTTACGGCGCCCTCTTGGCCTTCTTGTCGGCGGAATGGCCGTAGAAGGTACGCGTCGGCGAAAATTCGCCGAGCTTGTGACCGACCATATCTTCCGTGACCAGCACGGGGATGTGTTTGTGGCCGTTGTAGACGCCGAAGGTGAGGCCCACGAACTGCGGCAGAATGGTGGAGCGGCGCGACCAGGTCTTGATCACATCCTTCCGACCGGAGCCGCGCGCGGTTTCCGCCTTCTTGAGCAGATACCCGTCGACGAACGGGCCTTTCCATACCGACCGTGTCATTCAACTACCCTTGCGTTTTCTTGGCGTGACGCGAGCGCACGATAAACTTGGTGGTGCGCTTGTTCTTGCGCGTCCTCGCGCCCTTCGTCGGTTTGCCCCACGGCGTGACGGGATGCCGTCCGCCTTTCGTGCGGCCTTCGCCGCCGCCATGCGGATGGTCGATGGGGTTCATCGCCGTGCCGCGGACGTTGGGCCGCTTGCCCTTCCAGACATTGCGTCCCGCCTTGCCGATGATCTCGTTCATGTGATCGGGGTTCGAGACGGCTCCCACGGTCGCCATGCATTCGAGCGGAACACGGCGGACTTCGCCGGAGTTGAGACGCAGCGTGGCATAGCCGGCGTCACGGCCGAGATACTGCGCATACGTTCCGGCGGAGCGCGCCACCTGGCCGCCCTTGCCCGGCTTCATTTCGATGTTGTGCACGATGGTACCCACCGGCATGGCCGCAAGCCGCATCGCGTTGCCGGGCTTCACGTCGACCTTTTCGCCGGAGATCACGCTGTCGCCGGCCGCCAGACGCTGCGGCGCCAGGATGTAGGCAAGCTCGCCGTCCTTGTAGCGCAGCAATGCGATGAACGCCGTGCGGTTGGGATCGTATTCCAACCGCTCGACGCGCGCCGGAATGTCGAACTTGCGCCGCTTGAAGTCGATGATGCGGTACCGCTGCTTGTGACCGCCGCCCTGCCAGCGCACCGTGACCCGGCCGGTGTTGTTGCGCCCGCCATGGCGCTTCTGGCCTTCGGTGAGTGCCTTGACCGGCTCGCCTTTGTGGAGCTGCGAACGATCCACCAGCACCAACTGGCGCTGACCCGGCGTTGAGGGCTTGTATTGTTTCAGTGCCATCGTCAGAGACCCGTGGTGATGTCGATCTGATAGCCTTCGGCGAGCGTCACGATGGCTTTCTTGTAATCGCTGCGCGCGAAAGGCCGGCCGCGAAAGAGCTTTCTTTTGCCCTTGGTGCGTACGGTGTTCACCGCCTTCACTTTGACCTTGAACAGTTCCTCGACGGCCTTGGCGATCTTGGGCTTGGTCGCATCGAGCGCCACGCGGAAAACCACCTGATTGGCTTCCGAAAGCTTGGTCGCCTTTTCGGTAATGACCGGCGAAAGGATCACGTCATAGCTCGTCATGACAGCCGCTCCTCGATCGCCTGCACGGCGGCTTTCGTGAGCACGAGCTTCTCGCGATGCAGAATGTCGTAAACATTGAGGCCGGCGGCCGGCACAAGACCGATGCCCGCGAGATTGCGCGCGCTGAGCGAAAAATTGCGATCGAACGCGCCGTCCACCACGAGGGCGTTGACTACGCCCAGGCGGCCCAGCCGCTCTGCCAGGTCTTTCGTCTTGATTGCATCGCTCTTGGCACTGTCGAGCACGACGATGGCGCCCTCCTTGGCCTTCGACGAAAGCGCATGCTTCAAGCCGAGTGCGCGCACCTTCTTCGGGAGATCGAAGGCGTGGCTGTGCTGCACGGGGCCCATCGCCTTTGCACCGCCAACGAACAATGGCGCCGACCGCGCGCCGTGACGCGCCTGGCCCGTGCCCTTTTGGCGGTAAAGCTTCTTCTTGGTGCGATTGATCTCGCCGCGGGTGAGGACCTTGTGCGTGCCGGCGCGCCGCTTGGCGAGCTGCCACACGACCACGCGCTGGATCAGATCGACGCGCGGCTCCAGACCGAAAATCGAGTCCTTGAGCTCGATCTCGCCTTGATCGGCGGCATCCAGGTTGAGGACTTTGGCCTTCATTGTCCTGCCTCCGCCTGTGGCGCTTCGCCATTGGCATCGCGCTTTTTCACCGAAGCCGGCATCGGGGCCTCCTTCGGCAAGGGCCGTTTGACCGCATCGCAAATCATGACGAACCCGCCCTTATGGCCCGGAACCGCGCCGCGGATCATGATGAGACCGCGCTCCACGTCCACCTTGGCGACTTCGAGATTCTGCGTGGTGACGCGCTCGTCGCCATAATGGCCGTGCATCTTCTTGTTCTTGAAGGTCTTGCCCGGATCCTGCCGGCCGCCGGTGCCGCCGAGCGAGCGGTGCGAAATCGACACGCCATGGCTCGCTTCGAGGCCGCGGAAGTTCCAGCGCTTCATGGCGCCCGTGAAACCGCGACCGATCGTGATGCCCGTCACGTCGACCTTCTGGCCGGGCACGAAGTGATCTGCCAGAATAACGTCGCCGACATCCAGCAAATTCGCCGGATCGACCCGAAATTCCGCAAGCTTGCGCTTTGGCTCGACCTCGGCCTGCGCGAATCGCCCGCGGTCGGCCCGCGTCAGCCGCTTGGTCTTGGCAAAGCCGATTCCCAGCTGGACAGCCGAATAGCCGTCCTTCTCTTCGGTCCGCCGCGCCACGACCTGACAGCCGTCAAGCTTCAGGACCGTGACCGGCACATGACGGCCGTCCTCGAGGAACAACCGCATCATGCCGACCTTCTGCGTGATGACGCCTGTGCGCATCGCGCGCCTACTCCTTAGAGCTTGATCTCGACGTCGACACCGGCCGCAAGGTCGAGCTTCATCAAAGCGTCGACGGTTTGCGGCGTGGGATCGATGATGTCGAGAAGCCGTTTGTGGGTTCTGATCTCGAACTGCTCGCGGCTTTTTTTGTCAACGTGCGGCGAGCGATTGACGGTGAAACGCTCGATGCCCGTCGGAAGAGGAATAGGTCCTCTCACCTGCGCACCGGTCCGCTTCGCCGTGTTCACGATCTCCCGCGTCGAATTGTCAAGGATACGGTGGTCGAACGCCTTGAGCCGAATCCGGATGTTTTGTCCTTGCATGGTCTTCTCTCCAATCCGGCTCCCGGCCGCGCCATCTCGACTTATTTAATGATCTTCGAGACGACGCCCGATCCGACCGTCCGGCCGCCTTCGCGGATGGCGAAGCGCAGCTTCTCCTCCATGGCGATGGGAACGATCAGCTCGACTTCGATCGAGACGTTGTCTCCCGGCATCACCATCTCGGTGCCTTGCGGCAGCTTGACGATGCCGGTCACGTCCGTCGTGCGGAAATAGAATTGCGGACGATAGTTCGTGAAGAACGGCGTATGACGGCCGCCCTCTTCCTTCGTCAGAACGTAGACTTCGGCATTGAAGTTCGTGTGCGGCGTGATCGAACCCGGCTTCGCCAGCACCTGGCCACGCTCCACGCCTTCGCGCTCGATGCCGCGCAGCAGGCAGCCCACGTTGTCGCCCGCCTGGCCCTGGTCGAGCAGCTTGCGGAACATTTCGACGCCGGTCACGGTGGTCTTTGTGGTCGGTTTAATACCGACGATTTCGACTTCCTCGCCGACCTTGACAATGCCGCGGTCGATACGGCCGGTCACCACCGTGCCGCGTCCCGAAATCGAGAACACGTCTTCGATCGCCATCATGAACGGCTTGTCGATCGGACGCTCCGGCTGCGGAATATTCTCGTCGACCGCCTTCATCAGCTCGAGGACAGCGTCGTGGCCGATCTGCTTCTCGCGATCTTCCAGTGCGCACAGTGCGGATCCGCGGATGATCGGAATCTTGTCGCCCGGGAATTCGTAGCTCGAGAGCAGCTCGCGAACTTCGAGCTCGACGAGGTCGAGCAGTTCCGGGTCGTCGACCATATCGACCTTGTTCATGAACACGACCAGAGCCGGCACACCGACCTGACGGGCAAGCAGGATGTGCTCGCGCGTTTGCGGCATCGGGCCGTCGGCGGCGGAAACCACGAGGATGGCGCCGTCCATCTGGGCGGCTCCCGTGATCATGTTCTTGACGTAGTCGGCATGGCCGGGGCAGTCGACATGGGCGTAGTGACGCTTGTCGGTTTCGTATTCGACGTGCGCCGTGGAGATCGTGATGCCGCGCGCCTTCTCTTCCGGCGCCTTGTCGATCTGGTCATAGGCGGTGAACTGCGCCTTGCCGGATTCGGCCAGCACCTTCGTGATCGCGGCCGTCAATGACGTCTTGCCGTGGTCGACGTGTCCGATCGTCCCGATGTTGCAATGCGGTTTGTTCCGCTCGAATTTTGCCTTGCCCATGATGGATCTCCTGACAGTTAGTTAGGCGTACTTCGCTTTGATTTCGTCCGCTATAGCTTGCGGCACTTGCGCATAATGGTCGAATTGCATGGTGTATTGCGCACGGCCCTGGGTTTGCGACCGCAGCGCGTTGATGTAGCCGAACATATTGGCAAGCGGGACCATTGCGTTGACGACTTGCGCATTTCCGCGCACGTCTTGTCCCTGCACTTGACCGCGCCGACCCAACAGGTCGCCAATCACGCCGCCTGTGAAATCGTCGGGCGTCACAACCTCGACTTTCATGATCGGCTCAAGCAGCTTCACCGCGCCTTTCGTTGCAAGCTCACGGAAAGCCGCGCGCGCCGCGATGTCAAAGGTGAGCGCGTTCGAATCCACTTCGTGGTACTTGCCGTCGACGAGCGTCGCCTTGAAGTCGATCACCGGGAAGCCCGCAAGCAGACCGTTTTCCTTTTGCGCCTTGAGGCCCTTTTCGACCGATGGAATGAACTCCTTGGGAATCGAGCCGCCGACCACGTCGTTCTCGAACTCGAAACCCGAACCCGGCGGCAGCGGCTCGAATTCAATTTTCACTTCGGCGAATTGTCCCGAACCACCTGTCTGCTTTTTGTGCGTGTACTGAATAGTCACCGGCTTCGACAGTGTTTCGCGATATGCGACCTGGGGAGCGCCGACGTTGGCGTCGACCTTGTAGGTGCGCTTCAAGATGTCGACCTTGATCTCCAGATGGAGTTCGCCCATGCCCTTCAGGATCGTCTGTCCGGATTCCTGATCCGTGGAAACGCGGAACGAGGGATCTTCCTGGGCCAGACGCGCAAGCGCCATGCCCATCTTTTCCTGGTCGGCCTTCGTCTTCGGCTCGATCGCAACTTCGATGACCGGATCGGGGAACTCCATCCGCTCCAGAACCACCGGATTGTTCGCGTCGCAAAGCGTTTCGCCGGTCGTGGTGTATTTCAGGCCTGCGAACGCCACGATGTCGCCGGCATTTGCTTCCTTCACATCTTCGCGGCTGTTGGCGTGCATCAGCAACATGCGGCCGACCCGCTCGTTCTTGTCTTTCACCGGGTTAAGCACGCCGGTGCCCGATGCCACCGAACCCGAATAGACGCGCACGAAGGTAATGGAGCCGACAAACGGGTCGTCCATGATCTTGAATGCGAGGCCGGCAAACGGCGCCTTATCGTCGGCGGGGCGCTCGACCACCTTGTCCGTGCCGGGCGTGGTGCCTTGGACCGACGGAATGTCGAGCGGCGACGGAAGATAATCCACGACCGCATCGAGCAGCGGCTGGACACCCTTGTTCTTAAAGGCGGAACCGCACAGCACCGGCACGAAATGGAACTGCGTCGTCCCCTTGCGAATGCAAGCCTTGATCTGCTCGACCGTCGGCATCTTGCCGTCGAGGTAGGCCGCAAGCAGCTCCTCGTCTTCTTCCACGGCCATCTCGACGAGCTGAATGTGCAGTTCTTCGGCCTTGGCCTTCACTTGTTCGGGAATTTCGACAATGTCGAATTTCGCGCCAAGCTGCTCATCACGCCAGATAATCGCCTTCATGCTGACGATATCGACCAGGCCCTTGAAGTCGCTTTCGGCACCGATCGGCCAGGTCATGACCAAGGGCCGCGTGCCGAGACGATCGACCATCATCGCAATGCAGCGCGGGAAGTCCGCGCCAATGCGATCCATCTTGTTGACGAAGCAAATGCGCGGCACGCGATATTTGTCGGCCTGACGCCACACGGTCTCCGATTGCGGCTCCACGCCGGCAACCGCGTCGAACACTGCGACGGCGCCGTCAAGAACGCGCATGGAGCGTTCGACCTCAATGGTGAAGTCCACGTGACCGGGAGTGTCGATAATATTGATGCGGTGGTCATTCCAGAAGCAGGTGGTCGCCGCCGACGTGATCGTGATGCCGCGCTCCTGCTCCTGCTCCATGAAGTCCATGGTCGCAGCGCCGTCGTGCACTTCGCCGATCTTGTGGCTCTTGCCCGTGTAATAAAGAATGCGCTCGGTCGTCGTGGTTTTGCCCGCGTCGATATGCGCGGCGATGCCGATATTGCGGTATCTTTCGAGCGGGGTTTGGCGGGCCATGGCCGGATCCTCTACTGACGCGTCACCAGCGATAGTGCGAGAACGCACGGTTGGCTTCCGCCATCTTGTGCGTGTCTTCGCGCTTCTTCACTGCGGAGCCGCGATTGTTTGCGGCATCCAACAACTCCCCCGAGAGTCTCCCCGTCATCGTCGGCTCGTTGCGCGCGCGCGCAGCGATGATCAGCCAGCGGATTGCAAGCGCCCGGCCGCGATCGAGGCGAACTTCGACCGGAACCTGGTAGGTGGCGCCACCGACGCGGCGCGAGCGCACTTCCAGAGCCGGGCTGACATTGCGCAGTGCCTCGTGAAAGACCTGCAGCGGATCCTGCTTCGTCTTGGCGTGGATCGTGTCGAACGCACCGTAGACGATGCCTTCGGCGACCGATTTCTTGCCGGCATACATCAGGCTGTTCATGAACTTCGCGACGATCAGATCGCCGAATTTGGCGTCTGGAACGATCTCGCGGTGTTCGGCGCGGCGGCGACGAGCCATCGTCTGCTCTCCTATTTCGGCCGCTTGGCGCCGTAAAGCGAACGACGCTGCTTGCGGTCCTTGACGCCCTGCGTATCGAGAACGCCGCGAATGATGTGATAGCGAACGCCGGGAAGATCCTTCACGCGGCCTCCGCGCAGCAGCACGACGGAGTGCTCCTGCAGATTGTGGCCTTCGCCGGGAATGTAGCTCACGACCTCATATCCGTTGGTCAGCCGAACCTTGGCCACCTTCCGCAGAGCGGAATTCGGCTTCTTCGGTGTGACCGTATAGACGCGCGTGCAAACGCCGCGCTTCTGCGGGCACCCCGTCAGCGCGGGAACCTTGTTGCGCTTCGGCTTCTCGCCGCGCGTGTGGCGGATCAGTTGATTAATCGTCGGCATGAGCCTTCCTTCAGTTCACTCTCGCAACCAAGTGCCGAAACGCGCTTTCCGGGCCGGCGCCATCTGGCCCCACCCGGCTTGTGCGGAGGACTTGAAGAAACACCTCAAGTCGCGCGTATCCGACGCTTGTAATACTGGCTCCCGACAGCGTTTCCACGCGTACGCTTGGACTGCCTGTCCGCGAAGGTCCGGCTATATAGAAGGGTGCTTTTCGGGGGTCAAGGCCGGGCGAAAGGATATTTCGCGCGAAATGCCACCCTGAAGCGTGGCACCAGGCGCCCTTGCGACCTCGGCGAGCGGGGCCGACCGCCAGGATGCCGCCAGCCTTTGATCTGCGTCAATGTTGCGATTCATTCGCATTGACAATCTGCCCACGGCCAACAAAAGATATTTGCGAATAAGTCTCAGGAGCATAAATTCCCGATGCATTTCATAAGAAGTCGCGGCTTGGCCGCAGAGCTGATTCTCGGGTCGCTGCTGGTTTCGGCGATCCTGCCGACCGGCGCCCGCGCGGACGACCAACCATTCGTAACCCTCTATTCCACCGACATCGACACCCAGGGAGAGAAGGAGGTGGAGCAATGGCTCCAATGGATGACCGGCCATACCGGCGCCTCTTATAACGAGTTCGTGTCCCGCAGCGAATTCGAGTACGGCATCACCGATCAGCTGCAGGGCTCGCTCTACCTCAACTATGACTGGTCGCGCGAACGCCTGGACGGAGGTCCCGCCGACACGCAGAGCTTCGTAGGCGTCTCCGGCGAATTGATCTATCAAATCTGGAATGTCTATTTCGATCCGTTCGGCCTCGCCCTCTATCTCGAACCCGCCTATTCCGGTCCGGCTCGCTCGATAGAGACCAAGATCCTTTTGCAGAAGAATTTCTTCAACGACACGCTGCGCCTGGTGTTCAACACCAACTTCGAGGATCGATGGGACCGTGAGCAGGGCCACTGGTTCAAGACCAGCGGTCTGGAGTTCGACACCGGCCTCGCCTACAACATCACGCCCGAACTCAGCGCGGGAATCGAGTTCGACAACGAGCGCGATTATGACGGGCTCATTATCGGCACCCCGTCTTCGCAGCAGACGAGCGCCTTCTATATCGGCCCGACGATCTACTACATCGGCCACCCGATCACGGTAACGTTCGGCGCGCAGGCGCAGCTCCCGTGGGCCGGAAACTCCGCGCATGTTCCGGGTGCCGTCAGCAACGGACTCGTTTCCGATGCCGAACGCTTTCGCATGGTGCTGCGGCTCAGCCATGATTTCTAGGCGGGGCAGCCGGGAAAAACCGAGTGCTTGTCCGGATTGAGCCGCGCGGCGAGAATTGCGGCGGACAAGCATCGTGGAATACGCCAATGGAACTCTTCATTTTCGCGCGCTTCCACGCGCAGGAGGGAATGGAACGCGCGCTGGAAAGCCTGCTGCGTGAGCAGGTGCCGGCGGCACGGAGCGAGCCCGGTTGCATGGCGATTGACGCATATCGATCGACCAGAGACCCGCGGCTGTTCTGGATTCATTCGCGTTGGATAGACGAAGCCGCGTTCGAAGTGCACGCGGCCCTGGCAAACACGGATCGCTTTATCGAAGAGGCAGAGAAACTGATCGATCACCCCTTCGATGTCACACGCAGCCACGCGATTACGAGGGAATAGCTGGCGATCATTTCTTCGCCGCGAAAAGGCCTCCCGCACCCCCAGTTACTTCGGCCTCGTGGACAAGCAGGGCGCGCTTGAGCGGCAACCCGCCGCCATAGCCCGTAAGGCTGCCGTCGGAGCCGATCACGCGGTGGCAAGGGACGATCAGCCCGATCGGATTGGAACCATTGGCAAGACCGACGGCGCGGGCGGCACCCCGCCGGCCGAGCTTCGCAGCCAGTGCGCCGTAGCTCGTGGTCTGTCCGAAGGGAATTTCCAGCAGCGCGCTCCACACTTCGTGTTGAAACTCCGTACCGCGCGGCGCCAGATCGAGATCGAAATTCCTCCGCTCGCCCGCACAATACGCGTGCACCTGGTGCGCGACATCTGCGATCGCTTCGGGATCACGCGCCGCCAATCGGTTTGCTTTTTTGCCGTCTTCGGGCCTCAGCCAAAATTGGACGAGTCTGCCCCCACCGTCCACGAACGCGGTGAACGTACCGAACCGGGATTTGATATCGCCCCAGAATAGTTTCTCACCGCTCATGCAGCGTCCTTCAGGCTCGCCCACAAATGCGCCGTGGCGAGACTGCGATGCGGCGAGAACGCGCGCATCAGAGTCTCCGTTTCCTTTGCATCTGGCCGTTCGCCCAATTGATGCAATCTCTGCAGCGCGGTTCCAAGGGCACTATCACCGGCGGGCGCACAATCGGCGAAACCGACGCCGCGCAGCAGCATGTAGCGGGCCGTCCAGGTGCCGATGCCGCGAACGGATGTGAGCACCTTCTCGGCGGTTATCGCCGATCCTTCGTCGAAGGCTTCGGGATCAAGAATTCCTTCAACCACCTTCTGTGCGGCGCCGATCAGATACTCGGCCTTCGAACGGGAGAAGCGGCGCGCCGTGAGGTCTTGGACGTCCATTTGCGCGACCCGGGCAGCGGACGGATGCGCGCGCATGCGTTCGATAGGTTCGCCCGCAAGCGTAATGATCTCGCACCTTAGTGAAGTGGCGAATTTCACATTTACCTGCTGACCGATGATGGCCCAGGCGAGCCCGTCGAATCCAGTGGGTGTCAGCGGCAGCCTCAGACCTCTGCGCCGCGCGACAACAGGCGCCAGCCGACCATCGCGCCCCGCCCGCGTTTCAAAACCGGAAACGTCGTTTGCCAGTCCAAGCATTTTGATCGCCGAGCGGTGAAGCATCGCCATGCTCGCCGCGCTCAGCCTCATTGAAGACTGCGCCCGACACCAGACGCCGTCGCTTTCCAGCGTGATTTCCAGGATGACGGGCCCATCCTGTGTTGCCAGGGCTTTCGCAATCCGCCGATCCCCTACGCGCTCGCACAGGCTCTCCGGATCGCGGGCGTGATAGGACAGAATCTCCGTGTCGCGCCATGCCGCAGGCAGCTGCAGCAAGAACACCGAAGCGCCTTTGAGCGCGCGATAGGCGCCGGGCGTCATGCGCATCGATGACAGGAATTGGCGATGAAAGACGGACTCGCTGTCGAATCCGACCGCAAATCCGACATCGACGATCTTGTCGTCGCCTTCCAGCAACAGCTTCGAAGCCGCGCGAACGCGCTCGCGTCTGAGCCACGCGGCGGGGGCCATGTGCGCATGGTCGCGCAGAAGCTCGCCGAGTTTCGTCTGGCTCACGCCGCACGCGCTCGCCAGCGCAAAGACATCGGCGAAACGCTCCGGCGCAGCGCGCACGCGCCGGACGAGCCCTTCGAACAGCGCAATGTCGGAATCCTCGCCGCGATAGAACAGATCCGGCCGGCAGCGCTTGCACGCCCTCAATCCGGCCGCCTTGGCTTCGTCTTCGGTCTTGAAAAGACGCACGTTCTCGGGCTTCGGCGTCCGCGCCGCGCACGACGGCAGGCAGTAGATGCCCGTGGTCAGCACACCGATCAGGAATTTGCCGTCGAAGCGGCCCTCGCGTGCCGCCGCGCGATCCCAGGAGAAAGGTTTCATTATCATGGGGGCAACTTACCCGCCCGTCCCGGCCCGCGCCTCCCAATTCGCCCGTTTGATGTCGCACCGCAGACTCGGCTCGACACGAACACTCGCGCGCCAGGCGCCTGCAGTGCATCGGTACAACGAAAACGCCGCCCGGATTGCTCCGGGCGGCGTGTCGAGGTCGGTTGACGCAGATTTACTCCGCGGCTTGCTGCGGGCCCTCGATGGCCGGAACAGGCTTCGCCTGCTCGGCCTGGATAACGCGGTCGCGTTCGGTTGCGACATGGCGCAGCCGCGCGATGGCACCGCCCGTACCGGCCGGGATGAGACGGCCGACGATCACGTTCTCCTTGAGCCCTTCGAGCGTATCCACCTTGCCGTTCACGGCGGCATCGGTGAGCACGCGCGTGGTCTCCTGGAAGGATGCAGCGGAAAACACCGAACGCGTCTGCAGCGAAGCCTTGGTGATGCCGAGCAGAACCGGCCGGCCCTCGGCGGGCTTGCCATTGTGCTCCGCCGCCTTCGTGTTGGCCTCCTGCATCTCGAGAAGATCGACCTGCTCGCCGGCGAGAAGCGTCGTCTCGCCGCCGTCCAGGATCTCCAGCTTCTGCATCATCTGGCGCACGATCACTTCGATGTGCTTGTCGTTAATCTTCACGCCCTGCAGCCGATAGACGTCCTGGATTTCCTTGACGAGATACGTCGCCAGCTCCTCCATGCCCTTGATGCGCAGGATGTCGTGCGGCGACGGATTGCCTTCGACGATGTAGTCGCCCTTCTCGACGTAATCGCCTTCGCGTACGCTGATGTGCTTGCCCTTGGGAACCAGGAACTCGAAGGGATCGATCTTGTCGTTCTTGGGCCGGATGATCACGCGGCGCTTGTTCTTGTAATCCTTGCCGAACTCGATGAAGCCGTCGATCTCGGCGAGCACCGCGCACTCCTTGGGCTTGCGCGCCTCGAAAAGCTCCGCCACGCGCGGCAGGCCGCCCGTGATGTCGCGCGTCTTGGCGCCTTCCGTGGGAATGCGCGCCAGCACGTCGCCCGCCTTCACCTCGGCGCCATCCTCGACCGAGAGAATGGCATCCACGGTCAGCGCATAGCGCGCCTCACCGGCGGCCAACATCAACGCCTTGCCGCTCCTGTCGGTAATGACGATAGCCGGGCGCAGATCGGCCGCCTTGGAGCCGGTTCCACGCGAGTCCATGACAACCTTGTTCGACACGCCGGTCTTTTCGTCGGCCACCTCCTTGAGAGACTGGCCGGTGACGAGATCCGCGTAACGCACCATACCGTCGGTTTCCGTCAAGATCGGCAGAACATTGGGATTCCATTCCGCCAGCCGATCACCACGCTTCACCATGTGGTCTTCGTCTACCTTCAGCCGCGCACCATAGGTGATGCGGTAGGCAGCGCGCTCGGTTCCCTTGGCGTCGACGATAGCCACCTGCATATTGCGGCCCATCGCGATGGTCTCGCCGTCGGAGTTCTTCACGACGTTGCGGTTGACGATCTTGATCTTGCCGTCATAGCTCGCCTCGATCTTGGATTGACCCGCGATCTGAGCGGCGCCGCCGATATGGAACGTGCGCATGGTGAGCTGTGTACCCGGCTCACCGATGGATTGCGCCGCAATGACACCCACCGCCTCGCCGATGTTCACCGACGTGCCGCGTGCGAGATCGCGCCCGTAGCACTTGCCGCAAACGCCGTCGGTGAGTTCGCACGTCAGGACCGAACGCACCCGCACCTTCTGGACGTGCGCCGCCTCGATCTTCTCGGCGACATCCTCGGTGAATTCGCGGCCGCGGCGAATGATGACCTCACCCGTGTCCGGGTGCTTGATATCGTCCGCAGTCGTGCGGCCCAGGATGCGCTCCGCGAGCGAGGAAACCACCTGCCCGCCGTCGATCTCGGCCTGAACGGTGATGCCTTTCTTCGTGCCGCAATCCTCCGACGTAATGATGCAGTCGTTCGCGACGTCGACCAGGCGCCGTGTCAGATACCCTGAGTTGGCGGTCTTGAGCGCGGTGTCGGCGAGACCTTTGCGGGCGCCGTGCGTGGAGTTGAAGTACTCCATCACCGTCAATCCCTCCTTGAAGTTGGAGAGGATCGGCGTCTCGATGATCTCGCCCGACGGACGCGCCATGAGGCCGCGCATGCCGGCGAGCTGCTTCATCTGTTGCGGCGAACCGCGGGCACCGGAATGCGACATCATGTAGACGGAGTTCATCTCCATGAGGCGTCCCGTGTCCGGATCGACGCGCGGCTCGGATATCTCGCGCATCATTTCGGCGGCCACCTGGTCGGTGCACTTCGACCACGTGTCGACAACAAGGTTGTACTTCTCCTTGTCGGTGGTCAGACCGTCGAGATATTGCTGCTCGTATTCGCGAACGCGATGGCGCGTTTCGTCGATCAGCTTCTGCTTGGCGGCGGGAACCACCATGTCGTCCTTGCCGAACGAGATGCCGGCCTTGCAGGCCTCGCGGAAGCCGAGCGCCATGACGGCATCGCAGAAGAGCACGGTCTCCTTCTGGCCGCAGTGACGATAGACTTCATCGATGATGTGGCTGACTTCCTGCTTGCGCAGCAGCCGATTGACGAGCTCGAAGGGAATTTTCGGCGAGCGCGGAAGGATTTCCGCGATCATCATCCGCCCTGGCGTCGACTTCACCCGGCGGGTGATCGGATTGCCGTCGGCATCGACGGTCCTGTAGCGCGCCTCGATCTTGGCGTGCAGCGTCACGGCACCGGAATAGAGCGCATGCTCGATTTCGCCGATGTCGTTGAGCACCATTCCTTCGCCGGGCTCGTTGTCGCGCTCCTGCGAGAGGTAATAGAGGCCCAGCACGATGTCCTGCGTGGGCACG
>Ga0335085_10009732_pt1 | contig 14467 bp, 12 predicted proteins | sample Lox_Sample_45_FD_206712 | JGI IMG/M metagenome (GOLD analysis project Ga0335085, IMG submission 206712) | Soil microbial communities from Loxahatchee National Wildlife Refuge, Florida, United States - Lox_Sample_4.5 | ecosystem: Environmental > Terrestrial > Soil > Wetlands | place: USA...
TCGGTCCCGGAATTTCACCGGGTCAACCGCCCGCTGGCTGCGGGCGGGTCGCGGACTTTCACCGCCGGCTCGGAGTTTCACCGACCCCGGAGCACGCAATCACTTGCTATAAGCCAGTGTGCCACACCAGGTATTCCGCGGCTTCGTGCGGTGCGTCACGTCGGCTGCGGGCGGTACTGGTAGCCGACGCGGTACTCGGTGACCAGGCACCGGCCGTGACGCGGGCCCAGCTTGCGCCGGACCCGGCTGACGTGCACATCCACGGTGCGGCTGTCCCGCGCTATCGGACGGCCGTCCTGGGCGAGGGTACGGTGCTGGGGATCGGCACTACGGCTAGTAGCGTGGCGTCCTGCCCAAGCGACGGAACTTGCTCGTCCCAGGGCAGAGCGGGCCCGGCGTCGGGGTGATCCGGCGGGCACGACCGGTAGAGCAGCTGGTTTTCTGCCGCTGCATCCGTGGAGGCACTCTCCCATAGTCCAGTTAAATGGTCGCTTTTGTCAAGAAAGAGAGGATAACGACGGCGTGGACGCAGGCCCGTCGCTCCCTGGTGCCTGTGCGGCTCTGCGACACTGCTGTGACCGCTGATCCTCTCGCCGCGGCCGCGGCCGTCGGCGAATACGATGTGGATGCCGCGTTCATGCAGCTCTTACGACATGGCTGAGGCATCCACATCGTATGAAACTGGCACGGGCGGTGCTAGGGGGACTAGGGGTCCTGGAGCGCTTCCTGGGGCGAGGGCGGAGCCCGGGGCGGGGCAGAGCCCGAGGCGGGGGCGGAGCCCGAGGCGGGGGCGGAGCCCGGACGGGCGGGACGGGACGGGCCGGGTTGACGGCGGGGGTGCGTAGGATGCGGGGCATGGCGGTCAGGGCGGTCATTTTCGACTGGGGCGGGACGCTCACCCCGTGGCACAGCATCGACCTGGGCGAGCTCTGGCTCGCGGTATGCGCGCGGCACTATCCGGCGCGGGAGGCGGCGGAGAAGGCCGCGGCGGTCCGGGCGGCCGAGCTCGAGCTGTGGCGGGAGGGCGAACGGTCGCACCAGAGCTCGACCATCCAGCGCGTCTTCGAGCGGGCCGGGGTCACCGTGTCGGAGGACTTCCTGGCCAGTTACTTCGAGGCGTGGACCCCGCACACCCTCACTGACCCTGACGCGCTGCCGCTGCTGCGCGAGCTGCGCAGGCGCGGCATCAAGGTGGGCGTCCTGTCCAACACGATGTGGCCACGCAGCGCCCACGAGCAGATCTTCGTGCGGGACGAGGTGCTCGAGCTGATCGACGGCGCCGTCTACACCAGCGAGATCGACTGGGTCAAGCCGCATCATGAGGCGTTCCGCGCGGCGATGCTGGCCATCGGCGAGACCGATCCGGCGGCGTGCGTGTTCGTCGGCGACCGCCCCTACGACGACATCCACGGCGCCAAGACCGCGGGCATGCGCGCCGTGCTCATGACGAACTCCGACGTTCCCGGGTACGAGGCGGCCGAGCCGGACGCGACCATCACCCGGCTGGCCGAGCTGCTGGACTACCTCGACCGCTGGTCCTGAGTTGCGGCCTTCGCGGCCGACAGGAATTTTCCCGGAAAAAGTGTTGGCTTGAGGGGCGCTGCCGGCTCTTACCCTCGGGAGGTCGGTCACACGGGACGAGCGGAACGCCGGGAGCTTACCAATTTGGGGGGGACGCTCTCGGCGTTCAGCTTTGTACGGAGCCGGTGCGCTTGAGGGTCCCGATGATCGGCGCCGTCTGCACCGAACTCACCCCGGGCAGGGCGGCCAGCTCGCCGGTCAGGTACGCGTAGAGATGCCGCGTGTCGCGGAAGACGGCGCTGGCGACCAGGTTCGTCGGCCCGGTCGTGGCGGCGGCGAACGGGATCTCGGGGTGCGTGGCCAGGGCGTTTCCCGCTTCCTCGAGCCTGGCCGGCTCCACCGAGAGCCAGAGCAGGGCGTGCTCGTTCAGGCCGAGAACCCGGTTGTCGATGTCTACCTCGAAGTACAGCAGGCCGGCCCGGCGGAGTTCGTCGATCCTGCGCCGCACCGTGGACTCGTGCCAGTGGATCGCGGCGGCGATCGCGGCGGTGCTGGCCCGGCCGTCGCGGGCCAGCTCTTGCAGCAGCGGCTCGTCTTCGGGCAGGAGGGAGCCGGAGGGAGCCGGATCCTGGTGCGCGCGCCGCGGCAGCTTCTCCAGCTGGGCCGGGGACAGCGCGCGGGTGGCTTCGCGCCAGGGGCCCGGGGTGAAATCGTGCAGGATCGAGTGCGCGGAGATCTGCACGACACGGCGGCTGCCGGGCAGGCCGCGCAGGAACAGCGCGTCGCGCTGCTCGGGACTGCGGGCCTCGAGCGTGCAGATGACCTCGGTTCCGCCCGAGGCGAGATGCACCCACCGGGTGTCGGGTCGGCGCGCCAGGGCCTCCGCGATCGCGTTAGCGCCGCCGGGAGTGGTCTGCAGCCGGAGGAACCAGTCGGTCCAGCCGAGCCGGGCGCCGTCGGGTACCCCGAGGACCCGCAGCCCGGCCGACTCCGCCAGCCTGCGGTAGCGCCGGGCGGCGGTCTGGTCTGAGATTCCAGCGACGTCGGCCAGGGTGCGGAACGACGCTCTCGGCTCGATCGACAGGATGTGGACAATCTGCCGGTCGATCGGGTCAAGCAGCGAGGTTTCCACGCGAAGCAGCGTAGTTGATGTCGAGATCAGGCACAATTCGCCTCGACTGTGGATTCCCGGCAGCCAGATCGCACAACATGATGTGCGACGCCCGGGAAGGCGCCGGGTCACGGAGGGAACAATGGATAAGAAATGGTGGACCCTGCTCGCGGTCTGCGCGGGCATATTCATGCTGCTGCTCGACGTCACCATCGTCGTAGTGGCCCAGCCGGCCATCCAGGAGGGGCTGCACGCTAGCTTCACCGACGTGCAGTGGGTGCTCGACGCCTACGCCCTGACCCTGGCCTCGCTGCTGCTGACCTCGGGCGTGCTCGCCGACCGGTACGGCCGCAAGCTGCTGTTCCTGATCGGCCTGATCATCTTCACCCTCGGCTCGCTGCTGTGCGGCGTGGCTCAGGACCCGCTGATGCTGATCGTGTCGCGGAGCGGTCAGGGCGTCGGCGGGGCGATCATGTTCGCCACGTCGCTTGCATTGCTCGGGCACAGCTTCCGGGGACGCGATCGGGGGGTGGCGTTCGGGGTCTGGGGCGCGGTCACCGGCGTGTCCACGGCACTCGGGCCGGTTCTGGGCGGCGTGATCACCACCAACTGGAGCTGGCGCGGCATCTTCCTGGTCAACGTGCCCATCGGCGTCCTCGCTGTCGCGCTGACCGCCTGGAAGGTGGAGGAATCGAAGTCACCGCACCCGACGCCGCCGGACTGGGCCGGGTTCGCGCTGCTGACCACCGGACTGGTGAGCCTGATCTACGGCCTCATCCGGGCCGGCGATTACAGCTGGTCCGACGCTGGCGTCATTATCTGCCTGGCCATCGCGGCGGCGGCGCTGGCCGGGTTCATCGCGGCCGAGCGGCGCGTCGCGCACCCCATGTTCGACCTGTCGCTACTGCGCGTGCCGACGTTCGCGGGCGGCTCGATCGCGGCCTTCGCGATGAACGGCTCGCTCTACGCCGTACTGCTCTGGCTGGTCATCTACCTGCAGGACGTGCTGGGCTTCTCGGCGCAGGACGCCGGCCTGCGGCTGGCCATCATCAGCGGAGCTCAGCTCGTCACCGCGTTCGTGGCCGGACGGTTCAGCGAGCGCGTGCCCGCCCGCTGGCTCGTCGGTCCCGGCCTGCTGCTGGTCGGCGTCGGGCTGATCCTCATGGGCGGGCTGACCGGGGAGAGTGACTGGACCCACCTGATTCCCGGGTTCATCGTGGCCGGCCTTGGCGCCGGTCTGGTGAACCCGCCGCTGGCGTCCACCGCGATCGGCGTGGTCCCGCCGGAGAAGGCCGGCATGGCGTCCGGCGTCAACTCGACGTTCCGGCAGATCGGCATCGCGGCGGGCATCGCCGCGTACGGCACGATCTTCAACTCGGCGCTGCAGCACAACCTAGCCAGCGCTACGGCGGTTGCGTCCTCCGCTCCGCGCATCGCCGCCATGGTCCGGCAGGGTCAGGTCGGCCAGCTGCTCGCCAGCCTGCCCGCGGCGCGCCGCGGGGTGGTCGCCGGAGCCATCAGGTCCGGCTTCGCGGCTGGCCTGAACGACCTGCTGATCGTGACCGCCGTACTCGCGTTCGCCGGGGCGGTGTGCGCCGTGGCGCTCATCCGCAGCCGAGACTTCGTGCGCACCGGCCGCACGCAGCCGCCTGGCGGCTCACCCGCCGCCGCGGAGACCGGCGCGGACAGGTTGAGCCCGGCCCGTTCGGCGTGAAAACGGGTCCAGCCTCAGCCGGCCTGCCGAGCCCAGGCCGCGTGGGCGGTGGCCCGTTCGGCCTGGGCGCGGAGGGCCTGCACGGCCCGCGCGGGATCGTCGGAGCCGTAGACGGCCGAGCCGGCCACGAACACGTCGGCGCCCGCCTCGGCGCAGCGCTCGATGGTCTCCAGGTCGACGCCGCCGTCGACCTGGAGCCACACCGCGGCGTCCCGGCCGCCGACCAGCCCGCGGGCCCGGCGCAGCTTGGGCAGCACCACGTCGAGGAAGTGCTGGCCGCCGAAACCGGGCTCCACCGTCATCAGCAGCAGCATGTCGGCCTCGGACAGCAGGTCCGTGACGTGCTCCACCGGGGTGCCGGGGTTGACCGCCAGGCCCGCGCGGGCGCCGGCCGCCCGGATGGCGCGCAAGGTCCGCACCGGGGCACGCACCGCCTCGGCGTGGATCGTCACGTTCCTGGCGCCGGCCTCGGCGTAGGCGGGAGCCCACCGGTCCGGTTCCTCGATCATCAGGTGGCAGTCGAGCGGCAGCGTGGCGTGCTTGAGCAGCGACTCGACGACGGGCAGGCCAAGGGTGAGGTTCGGCACGAAGTGGTTGTCCATGACATCCACGTGCAGCCAGTCGGCGGTGGCGGCAACCGCCGCGGCCTCGTCAGCGAGCCGGGCGAAGTCCGCGGACAGGATACTCGGCGAGATCTGAACGGCCATAGTAGTGCTGAGTGTAGATTGCCCAGGGGGTGACGGGAATGTCGTATGGCGCGGGTACAGTTCGATACTGAGTTCGATTGGATCGACCTGGAGGTTGCGTATGCATTCGGACCCGCCTAGCGCCCTGCTCGACCGGGTACGCAAGCTGCTGGCGAAGGCCGAGGCAGAGGGGGCGACCCCGCCGGAGGCGGAGGCGCTCACCGCGAAGGCGGCGGAGCTCATGGCCCGGTACGGGATCGACCGGGCCCGGCTGGCCGCCGCGCGGCCGGACACCGACCGGCCGGGCAGCCGCATCATCGACATCGACAATCCGTGGGCGCAGGTCCGGGCGCACCTGCTGGCCGGGCTGGCCGGGGCCATGCGGTGCCAGTGCGTCCTGCTTAGCACGACCAGGCCGGGCGCGCGCATCCACGTGTTCGGCTACACCTCCGACCTGGAGCGGGCCGACATCCTGTACACCTCGCTGCTGCTGCAGATGGCGCGGGGGCTGACCGCGGCCGCGGTCCCGGCCGGGGTCCGCAGCGTCCGGGCCTGGCGGCGGAGCTGGCTGCTCGGCTTCGTCACCGCCGTCATCACCCGGGTCAAGGCGGCCGAGGACCGGGCGGCCACGAGCGCGGAGAGCGAGACGAAGGGCGAGCCGAGCACGGCGCTGGTCCTGGCCGACCGGGCGGTGGTCATCAGGAGGCAGCTGGAACAGGAATACCCGGTGACGCGCCGGACGCGCATCACCTACAGTGGCCGGGGCTACAGCGACGGCTACGCGCAGGGGCAGCGAGCCGACATCGGCAACGCCCGGCTCAAGTCAGCCCGCGCCCTCAGCCGCACCTGACGCATCCCGCCGCAGCAGCGCGAGGAAGATCGCGTCGGTGCCGTGCCGGTGCGGCCAGAACTGCGCGAACCGCGAGTCCGGCCCGGAATCGGCCCGGGAATGGGCACGGCGCAGGCCGGGGACCTCGGGGAGAACGGCCGGGGCGTCGAGGATCGTGACATCATCCCTGGCCTGCGTCACGGCGGTGACCACGTCACGGGTCTCGGCCAGGTGCGGGGAGCAGGTCACGTAGGCCACCACGCCGCCAGGCCGGACCGAGTCGAGCGCCGTGCCGAGCAGCTCGCGCTGCAGGCTGGCGAGATCTTTGAGGTCGCCAGGGGTCTTGCGCCACCTGGCTTCGGGGCGACGGCGCAGCGAGCCCAGGCCGGAGCAAGGGACGTCCGCCAGGACGCGGTCAAACGTGCCCGGCGGCCAGGGCACCTGGCGGCCGTCGGCGGCGACGACGCCGTAATTGGGCTCGCTGGCACTGGGCTCGCTGGCACGGCGCAGCGCGTCCAGGACACGGCGGGCTCGGTGCGGGTGGAGGTCCGAGGCGACCAGGCGAGCGCCGCGGGCGGCGGCCAGGCCGCCCAGCAGCCGGGCCTTGCCGCCGGGACCCGCGCACAGGTCCAGCCAGAGCTCGTCCCGGCCGGGTACGCCGGTCCTGGTCAGGGCGAGCGCGGCGAGCTGGCTGGCCTCGTCCTGGACAGCGGCCCGGCCGCTGGCCACCAGGGGCGCCGGGTCGCCGCCGGCCAGCCGGAAGCCATACGGCGACCAGCGAGTCCGCTCGCCGTCCGGCAACGGGACGGCCGCCCCGGAGCCTGGCGGGCCGGCCGGGCTGAGAGCGAGGACCACCTCGGGGCGGGCGTTTCCCGCGGCGAGGGCATCCTCGATCTCGGCGGCGGCGGCCGGGCCGAGCGCGTCGCGGAACGCGTCGACGATCCAGCGCGGGTAGCTGTACCTGACGGCCAGGTAGCCGGACGGGTCCCGCGCCCGGTCCGGGGCGACGATCTGGACCCATCCGTCCAGGTCGCGGGTGGCCACGCGGCGCAGGACCGCGTTGACGAAGCCGGACGGCCGGGGGCCGCAGACGTCCTTGGCCAGGTCGACGGAGGTCGCCACGGCGGCATGGCGGCCGACCCTGGTGGCCAGCAACTGGTGCGCGCCGAGCCTGAGCACGTCGCGCACCGGCGGGTCGATCTGGTCCCGGTCGCTGCAGGCGGCCAGGATGGCGTCATAGGTGCCGCGGCCGCGCAGCGTGCCGTAGGTCAGTTCGGTGGCGAAGGCGGCGTCCCGGCCGGTGAGGCCGCGCTCGGTGAGCAGGGCCGGGAGGAGCAGGTTGGCGTAGGCGTCGCGGTCCGCGACCGCGCGCAGGACATCGTAGGCGGCGCGCCGGGCCGGGTCGGTGCGCGGGCGGGCGGCCCGGGAACGGTTCGCCGACCGGCCGGGGTGGTCCCCGCCCGGACGGGGGCGCGCTGCGCGCCGCGGAGCGTGCGCGGGCATCTCAGCCGAACCGCACGGGACCGCCGGAGCGCAGGCCGCGGGTCCACTCCGGGGCGGTCATGCGGCGCTTGCCCGGGGCCTGGACGTCGCCGAGGCGGACCGGGCGGGAGCCGGTGCCGACGAGCACCACCCGGCGGTCGGCCTGCAGCTCGCCGGGCCCGAGGTCCTGATCGGAGTCATCGACAGTCACAGGACCGAGCTTGAGGCGCACGCCGTCGAGCTCGGTCCAGGCGCCCGGGTCGGGGGTGCACGCGCGGATCTGCCGGTCCACCACGTGCGCGGGCAGCTTCCAGTCCACGTGCGCGTCGGCCGGAGTGATCTTGGGGGCGAAGCTCACCCCCTCGGCCGGCTGCGGAACGGCCTGAACCGTGCCTTCCTCGATCCCGTCCAGCGTCGCGACGAGCAGTTCGGCCCCCGAATGCGCGAGCCGGCCGAGCAGCGTGCCGGTCGTGTCGTCGGGCCGGACCGGCTCGGTCAGTACCCCGTAGACCGGGCCCGCATCGAGCTCCTTGACGATCAGGAACGTGCTGGCGCCGGTCACGTCGTCGCCGTGCAGGATGGCGTGCTGGACCGGCGCGGCGCCCCGCCAGGCCGGCAGGATGGAGAAGTGCAGGTTGACCCAGCCGCGCGGCGGGATGTCCAGCGCGGCCTGCGGCAGGAGCGCCCCGTACGCGACCACCGGGCAGCAGTCCGGGCCGATCTCGCGCAGCCGGGCCAGGAACTCTGGGTCACGGGCCCGGTCCGGGGCAAGCACCTCCAGCCCCGCGGACGCGGCGCGGCTGGCCACCGGGCTGGCCTCGACCCGGCGGCCGCGGCCGGCCGGGGCGTCCGGGCGGGTCACCACCGCGGCGACCTCGTGCCGGGACTTCAGCAGTGCGTCAAGAGCCGGTACCGCCGTCTCCGGTGTACCCGCGAACACCAGGCGCATCAGAGGTCACGGACCGGCAGGTCGGAAGGCAGCATGTCAGAAGGCCTGGCCATGGGTCTTGTGCGGGGAGACGCGCACCCGCGGGACCGGGTCGCCCCACCACTCCGCGTCGCGGATCGCCTTCATGGCCGCCTTGCGCTGGGCGTCGTCCATCCGGTCGATAAACAAGATGCCGTCCAGATGGTCGGTCTCGTGCTGGATGCAGCGGGCCAGCAGCTCGGTACCCTCGATCGTCACCGGGTCGCCGTACATGTTGAAGCCCTTGGCCACCACGCCCCACGCCCGCTTGACCGGGTAGACGAGCCCGGGGAACGACAGGCAGCCTTCGTCGTCCTCGTCCTCCTCCTTGGACAGGTCCAGCGAGGGATTGATCAGGTGCCCGGGCTCGTGGTCGTCCACATGGTAGGTGAAGACCCGCAGGCCGACGCCGATCTGCGGGGCGGCGAGGCCCGCCCCGGGCGCGTCCAGCATGGTTTCGGTGAGGTCCTTGACCAGCCTGCGCAGCTCTGCGTCGAAGTCGCGGACCGGCTCGGCCGGCGTCCGCAGCACGGGATCACCGAAAAGACGGATGGGCTTAACACTCACGTTTTTAGTCTATCGGTCAGGCCACCTCGGCCGGGTCGAGCTGAACCCGGACGGCGCCGCCGTCCTTGCGCGCGCTGCGGGTAGCCTGCGCCGCGTGCAGGGCCCGGGCCAGCTCCAGGCCGTCTCGCCGGCCGATCCTGATCAGGGCTCTACTGTCATCGGGGGGACGATCCCCATCAACGGGGACTGGGCCGAGGATCTCGGCCCGGTCGGGTAGGCAGGCTGCGCCGACGAAGTCCGAGACCGCCTCGGGCGGGCCGGTGACCGAGGCCATCCGCACCGCGGGCGGGAAACCGAGCTCGGCGCGTTCGGCCAGCTCGCGTTCGGAGAACGTGACCGGATCCCAGCGGATCAGCGCCTGCACCGCGGGCAGCGTCGCCTCGGCCAGCACCACCACGGGGGCGCCCGGGCAGACCAGGGCGGCCGCGTTCAGCCAGCGGCGCAGCGCCTCCTCGGCGGCGCGCAGGCTGGGCCGGCCGAGCAACGCCCAGCCGTCGAGCAGCAGCGCGGCGGCGTAGCCGCCCTGCGCCACCGGTTCCGCCCCGGGGGTGGCGATGACCAGCGCGGGTTCGGCGGGCACGGCGGCGATCACATGCGGGCCGCCCGAGGTGCGCACCGGCACCCCGGGGAAGGCGCGGCCCAGTTCCTCCGCGGTGCGCGCCGCGCCGGTGACGAGCGCGCGCAGCTGCCCCGAACCGCAGCGGGCACAAACCCAGTCCGCCGCCAGCGCCCCGCACCACCGGCAGCCGGGCGTCCCGTGCGAGCCGCCGATCTCCAGCGGCCCGGCGCAGGTCGCGCACCTGGCCTGGGCCCGGCACCGGGCGCAGGCGACGGCGGCCAGGTAGCCGCGCCGCGGCACCTGGACCAGGACGGGACCCTGAGCGAGGCCACCGCGGGCGGTACGCAGCGCGAGGCTGGGCAGCCGCGCGGTCATGGCCGCGGCGTCCCTGGCCAGTTCGGCCTCGTCGGGCGCGGCCCTGACCCTGGGCGCCGCCTGGCGGAGCGCCTCCGCACCGCCGACCAGCGGCCGGGCCCAGCCGCCCGCGACCAGCTGGGTGAGCTCGGCGGTACGAGCGAAGCCCCCGATCAGCGCGGCCGCACCAGTCCGGTGGGCGCGCAGGGCCAGCACCTCGCGGGCGTGCGGATACGGCGCGCGCGGCTCGGCGTGCAGGTCGTCGCCGTCGTCCCAGAGGACCACCAGGCCGAGCCCGGCGACCGGGGCGAACATCGCGGCCCTGGTGCCCGCGACCACCCGGACCAGGCCCCGGCGCACCGCCAGCCAGCGCCGGTACCGCTCGGCCGGGCCGAGGTCCGCGGCCAGGCAGACGTGGTCCAGGGCGGCCTCGGTCAAGGCCGCGTCCACGCGGTCCAGGTCACGGGCATCGGGCACGACGATAACCACGCCGCGGCCCGCGGACGCCGTGGCGGCCGCGGCGATCGCGATCTCGGCGGGCCAGTCCTGGCCGGCCTGTGCCGAGCCGGGCAGCGCCGACCAGGCGGCCCGCACCGGGCGGCCCTCGGCCAGGCCGGCCAGGAACGCCGCCCCGGCGGGATACCGGCTCCACGAACCCGGCTCGGGCCGACCCGGCGCCGGAGCAGGCGGCGTCCCGGCCGGCGGCGCGTCGCGCTCGGCGGCGGCGTGCCGCGGCGGGATGGCCAGCCGGAGCACGTCGGCCAGCGTGCCCGCGTACCGGTCGGCCACCGCCCGGGTCAGGTCGAAGATCTCCGGGGTGAGCACGGGCTCGGGCGAAGTCACCCGCTCCAGCCGGGCCAGCTTGCCCCGGTGCTCGCTCGTCTCGGCGCGTTCCAGCAGGTAGCCGTCGACCAGCTGGCCGGCGAACCTGACCCGGACGCGGCAGCCTGGCACCGCCTCGGCGTCCAGGCGGGCCGGGACGAGGTAGTCGAAGGGGCGGTCGAGATGGGCCAGCGAGATGTCCACGGCGATGCGGGCAACGGGCAGCCGCTCGCTTACCGCCTGGTCCTTCGGCCCCTTCGACACGGTTCCGTCCTACCAGAACCGCGGCAGAGATTACGCCAGCGCCGGAGGCAAGCCCGCCGCCGGGACGAGGAAGCCCGCGGCCCAGTCTTACGGCGTGGATGCCCCTCCCATGTCGTAAGAACAGCATGAACGCGGCATCCACGCCGTATCGCCGGGGACGGTGACTGGGGTCGGGCCGCGGATCGGGTCGGGCCGCGGATCGGGTCGGGCCGCGGATCGGGTCGGGCGGCCGATGGGGTCGGGCGGCGGATGAGGCGTCAGAGGCCGACGGCGTCGCGGAGCTGGCTGGCCCGGTCGGTGCGCTCCCAGGAGAAATCGGGCTCGGTGCGGCCGAAGTGCCCGTACGCGGCGGTCTGCGCGTAGATGGGCCGGAGCAGGTCGAGTGCGTAGATGATGGCCCGCGGCCGCAGGTCGAAGACCTGCATCACGGCGTCCTGGATCCGCTCGACCGGAACCTTCTCGGTGCCGAAGCACTCTACGAACAGCCCGACCGGCATCGCCTTGCCGATCGCGTAGGCCACCTGGGCCTCGCAGCGGTCCGCCAGGCCCGCCGCCACCACATTCTTGGCCACCCAGCGCATGGCGTAGGCCGCGCTGCGGTCGACCTTGGACGGGTCCTTGCCGGAGAAGGCTCCTCCCCCGTGCCGCGCCATGCCGCCGTAGGTGTCGATGATGATCTTGCGCCCGGTGAGGCCGGCGTCCCCCATCGGCCCGCCGATCTCAAACCGGCCGGTCGGGTTGACCAGCAGCCGGAAGCCGTCGCAGTCGATGCCCGCGTCGGCCAGCACGGGCTCGACGACGTAGTCCTTGATGTCGGGGGCGAGCAGTTCGGACAGGTTGATGTCGGGCGCGTGCTGGGTGGAGACGACCACGGTGTCCAGCCGGACCGGCGTGTCCCCCTGGTATTCGATCGTCACCTGGGTCTTGCCGTCCGGCCGCAGGTAGGGCACGGTGCCCGCGCGGCGCACCTCGGACAGCTGGCGGGCGAGCTTGTGCGCCAGCATGATCGGCAGCGGCATCAGCTCGGGGGTCTCGCGGCACGCGTAGCCGAACATCAGCCCCTGGTCACCAGCCCCCTGCCGGTCGAGCTCGTCGGTGCCCTCACCCTCGCGGTACTCGAACGCGTCGTTCACACCCTGGGCGATGTCCGGCGACTGGGAGCCGATGGAGACCGACACGCCACAGGACGCCCCGTCATACCCCTTGGCCGAGGAGTCGTAGCCGATCTCGAGGATCTTGTCCCTGATGATCCCCGGAATGTCGACGTAAGTCTGGGTGGTGACCTCGCCGGCCACGTGTACCTGGCCCGTGGTGATCATGGTCTCCACGGCCACGCGGCTGCCTGGGTCATCCTTGATCATGGCGTCCAGGATGGCATCACTGATCTGGTCGGCCATCTTGTCCGGATGACCCTCCGTGACCGACTCAGAAGTAAAAAGACGACGCGCCACTTTCGGCTCTCCCCTCGCTCTGGGTGACTGCGGTGAGTTTATCCTGGGCTGCGGGGAGTTTAGCCGTCACCGGAAGATTCGTTCAGCCGCGCGGCGACCAGGTCCCACACCACGTCGGCCAGGGCTTCCTTGGGCCCGCGCGGGATCGGCGTGACGGTGCCGTCGGCGCCGTAGACAACAGCCTCGTTGTCCGGCGTGCCGAACCCGAGCCCGTTTCCCACCGGATTGACGACGAGCAGGTCACAGCCCTTCCGGGCCAGCTTGGCCCGGGCCCCTTCCGGGGACGTGTCGGTCTCGGCGGCGAACCCGACCAGGACCTGCTGAGCCTTCCTCACGGCGGCCAGCCCGGCCAGGATGTCCGGGTTCTCGGTCAGCTCGATCGGTTCCGGCGGCCGGCCGTCCTTCTTGATCTTGGCCGGGCTCCGCGCCGCCGGGCGGTAGTCGGCCACCGCGGCGGCCATCACCACCGCGTCGGCGCCCGCTGCGGCGGCTTGCACCGCGTCGTGCATCTCGCGCGCCGAGACCACCCGGGTGACCTTGGCCCCGGCCGGGTCGGGCAGCGCCACGTTGGCCGCCACCACGATCACCTCGGCGCCGCGGGCGGCCGCGGTGCTCGCCAGCGCGTATCCCTGCGTCCCGGTGGACCAGTTGCCGATGAACCGTACCGGGTCGATCTCCTCCCGGGTGCCGCCGGCCGACACCACCACGCGGCGGCCGGCCAGGTCAGCGGCGAGGGCGCCGCGGGCGAGCAGCCGGGTCGCGACAGCGAAGATCGCGTCCGGTTCCGGCAGCCGCCCGGGCCCGCTGTCCTGACCGGTCAGGCGGCCGGTCGCGGGCTCGATGACGACCGCGCCGCGGCGGCGCAGCAGCGCCACGTTGGCCTGGGTCGCGGGATGCTCCCACATCTCGGTGTGCATGGCCGGCGCGTACAGCACCGGGCACCGGGCGGTGAGCAGCGTGGCGGTCAGCAGGTCCCCGGCCATCCCGGCGGCGGCCCGGGCCAGCAGGTCGGCGGTGGCGGGCGCGACCAGGACGAGATCGGCGGTCTGCCCGATCCGGACGTGCGGCACGTCGGAGACGCCGGTCCAGGCGTCGGTGGTCACCGGCTGGCCGGACAGCGCCGCCCAGGTGGCCTCGCCGACGAAGCGGAGCGCGTCCGGGGTCGGCACGACCCGGACGTGATGCCCGGACTCAGTCAGCAGCCTGAGCAGCTCACAGGATTTGTACGCCGCGATGCCCGCGCCGACGCCGAGGACGACGCGGGACGACATGGCCCTTAGCCCTCGATGGCCTCGACGCTCAGCATGCGCTCCTTGATCTCACGGAGCGAGATGGACAGCGGCTTCTCCTGGCTGCGCGTCTCCACCAGCGGCCCGACGTACTCGAGCAGGCCCTCTCCGAGCTGCGAGTAGTAAGCGTTGATCTGCCGTGCGCGCTTCGCGGCCATGATGACCAGCCGGTACTTGCTGTCCACGACGTCAAGAAGATCGTCGATCGGCGGGTTGATGATGCCGTCGGCGACTTGGTGGGCCTGAGTCCCTGCCACGTTCTGCCTTCCGTAAATCACAGTTATCGATCAAGGCTACCAGCTGCCGGCACACGTCCTCGACGGATGTGTTCACCAGCGTGACCTCGAACTCATCGGCCGCCGCGAGCTCGTGCCTGGCGGTCGCCAGCCTGCGTTCCAGCACCTCGGCGGGCTCGGTGCCCCGGCCGGTGAGCCTGCGCACCAGTTCGTCCCAGGAGGGCGGGGCCAGGAAGACCAGCCTGGCGTCCGGCTCGGCGCGCTTAACCTGCCGCGCCCCGGCCAGGTCGATCTCGAGCAGGCAGGACACCCCGGCCTCGAGCTTCTGCTCGAGCGGCACACGCGGGGTGCCGTACCGGTTGCCAGCGAACCGCGCCCACTCGAGCAGCGCTCCGCTGGCGACCAGCCGGTCGAACTCGTCGTTATCGACAAAGTGATATTCGCGCCCGTTCACTTCCCCGGGGCGCGAGGCCCGCGTCGTCACCGACACGGAAATCCAGATCTGCGGGCAAGTCCTGGACAGTTCCGCGACGACCGTGCTCTTCCCGACCCCGGAGGGCCCGGAGAGCACGGTCAGCCGCGAATGCACCGGTGTCGCGACCGCGGCGCCGGAGG
>Ga0335085_10009734_pt1 | contig 14465 bp, 10 predicted proteins | sample Lox_Sample_45_FD_206712 | JGI IMG/M metagenome (GOLD analysis project Ga0335085, IMG submission 206712) | Soil microbial communities from Loxahatchee National Wildlife Refuge, Florida, United States - Lox_Sample_4.5 | ecosystem: Environmental > Terrestrial > Soil > Wetlands | place: USA...
GGTGGAGATTTCGTCCAAGCCGACATCCGGCATGAGCTGCATGTCGGGCGTATGCACGCCCACGGCGAAGAGTGCCGTGCTCAACGTCACCGATCTTCAAGACATGCTCGCAAGCGGCAGCGTGAAAGTGACGACGAGCGTCCTGACGAACGACATCAAGGTCCAAGCCGCGCTCACGTGGGCAAGCGCGAATGCGCTCACGCTCGATGCCCGTCGCGCGATCGTCGTGAATCGACCGGTGTCGGTGGCAGGGACTGCAGGGCTTACTCTCACGACGAACGATGGAAGCACGAAAGGCGATCTTACCTTTGGGCCAGGCGGCAATATCAATTTCTTCGGCACGAGCAACCCGCTGACGATCAACGGCAAGGGCTACATGCTTGAGAACAGCATCTCGGCGCTTGCTTCGGCCATCGCGTCCAAGCCCAACGGACACTATGCGCTTTCGGCAAGCTACAACGCCGGCAATGACGGAACCTACAAGAATTCGCCGATTGCAACGAAGTTCGACGGGAGCTTCGAAGGTCTCGGCAACTCCATCTCGAATCTATCCGTCAGCGGCACCTACGACAACGAGGGCTTGTTCGCGTCGATCGGCAGAAGTGGGGTCGTGCGTGATCTCAATCTCATCAATGAATCCGTGACAGGGAACGAGAAATCGAGTGTTGGTGGAGTCGCCGGCACGAACCACGGCCTTCTGCAGGGTGACAACGCGAGCGGGCAGTTTACATTGCAGAATGCTGTTTTAAGAAAACTCGTGCAACCGCGGGTTGGCGCCATTGTTGCCTACAATACCGGAATTGTGCGCAGTTCTACCTCGACGGGGACAGTAATGTGTGCGGTCCCCTGTACCGCGGGCGGTGCGGTGGCACAGAGCGATGGATTGTTGCATGGGTTGCAATCATCAACCACCGTAACAGTTGTTGGGGGATCTGACGCAGGTGGGTTGGTCGGAGTCGCCACGGTGATAGAAAACTCAGAAGCGACTGGTTCGGTAACGGGTACTGGTTCAAATGTTGGAGGCTTGGTAGGAATCGCAGGCGAGGTGAAGAACTCTTTTGCAACGGGTTCAGTTGCTGGTGGCTCTGGGGCAGCCGTGGGCGGGCTCGTGGGCGACGCTGGCAACGGCTTGATCTCGAATTGTTATTCCGAAGGCACTGTCTTCGGAGGCAGCGACGCTACAGTTGGTGGATTAATCGGGTCGCTTAGCGGAAATGGAGAGGCGGACGATTCATATTCGACCGGTGATGTAAGCGGGGGCACAGGAGCAGTTGTTGGTGGCTTTGTGGGTTTGGACGGATCTGGCGGAACCGCTCTAACAGACACGTTCTGGGATTTAACTACGAGCGGGATATCAAGCCCTTCGCAGGGTGCGGGAAACGTCAGCAACGATCCTGGAATCACGGGATTGACCACAGCTCAACTCCAGTCCGGCCTGCCTGCCGGGTTCAGCAGTTCGATCTGGGGCGAAAAATCTACGATAAACGACGGCCTACCATATCTCCTGGCGATACCGCCATCGCATTAGAGTTCCAATCCGCAGGGGCGCGGATATCGCTACCGGGGCGCAGAGGTAGATTTGCCGGCGCGTCCGAAAGAGAATTTTGGAGACAACCCGATGTCGCAAAGCCGTCAGCACGGGGGCGCGCCGCTGATCAAGATGCCGATTGAATTTCCCTGTAAGCCCGGGCCAGCGTCGCAAATTCCGTAACGGAAAGCCGCTCGGCGCGAGACTGCGGATCGATACCGGCAGCCTGCAGGATATCTTCCGTGTCCGGCGTAAGTTTCTTCAGACTCTGCCGCAGCATCTTGCGCCTTTGGCCGAATGCGGCGGCGGTGACCGCTTCGAGGTCGGCAAGGCGCGCGGGCGAAACCGGCTCGGGCAACGGCTCGATGCGCACGATGGCCGATGTCACCTTGGGCGGCGGCGTGAAGGCGCGCGGACTGACATCGAACAGGATGCGTCCGTGCGAGCGCCACTGCGCCAGCACCGAAAGCCGGCCGTATGCCTTGGTTCCGGGTTTGGCGACAATGCGCTCGGCCACTTCGCGCTGAAACATCAGCGTCAAGCTCGCCCAGAACGGCGGCCAATCGGTCGCGGTGAGCCATTTCACCAGCAGCGCCGTGCCAATATTGTAGGGAAGATTCGCGGCGATGCGAACGGGTCCAGGCGCGCTCGATTTGCCGAGCAATTCGCGCTCGTCGACGTCGAGGGCGTCGGCGGAAACGATTTCGAGCCGGCCGGGATAAGCAGCGGCAAGCTCGGACAGCGCGGCGAGGCACCGGGCGTCGCGTTCGACGGCAATGACACGCCCGGCGCCCTCGGCGAGAAGCGCGCGCGTCAGCCCGCCGGGGCCCGGGCCCACTTCATAGACGACCGTGTTTTCGAGCGGGCCGGCGGCGCGCGCAATGCGGCGCGTCAGATTGAGGTCAAAAAGAAAATTCTGTCCGAGAGATTTTTTTGCACTGATCCCGTGCGCGGCGATAACGTCACGCAACGGCGGCAGCGAATCATCGATTGCGGGCATCGGCGACAGAAGCGGCAAGCGCGATGGCGGCAATCATGCTGCGCGGGTCGGCCCGCCCGCGCCCGGCAATGTCGAGCGCCGTGCCGTGATCGGGCGACGTGCGCACAATGGGAAGGCCGAGCGTGATGTTGACGCCTTCCCAGAAAGCGAGGGTTTTGAGCGGGATCAGCGCCTGGTCGTGATACATGCAGAGCGCCGCATCGTAGCCGTTGCGCGCCTCGCGATGAAACATGGTGTCGGCCGAGAGCGGCCCTGCAACATGAAAGCCGCGGGAGCGCAGGTTCTCGCAGGCGGGGCGGATGATTTCAAGCTCGGCCGTGCCGAGGCGTCCCTCTTCTCCTGCGTGCGGATTGAGACCGGCCACGGCAAGCCGCGGGCGCGCGATTTCAAAGTCGCCGGCAAGTGCGGCGAGAACGATTTCTGCGGTTTCAACGACCAGCTGCGCTGTGATGTGCGCGGGCACGTCGGCAAGCGGCATGTGGACGGTAAGCGGCACGACGCGCAAATCGCCGCCCGCCAGCATCATGACCGCGCGCGGCGCGCCCGTGAGGTGCGCGAGATACTCGGTGTGGCCGGCAAAGCGAAACCCCGCCTGCATCAACGAGGATTTGTGAATGGGAGAGGTGACCACTGCCGCAGCGCGCCCATCGAGCGCCCAGGCGACAGCCTCGTCGATTGCCGCGATGACGCCGGAGGCGTTGGCAGGATCGGCACGTCCTGCCTGGGCGCGAACAGGAGGGGCCACACCAACGATCGCATCGTTCTCAACGGGGCCATACTCTCCGAAAACCTGTGCGTCCCCGACCAACTGCAGCGGGTGTGTTCCAGCCGAACCGCCAAGCGCGCGATAGGCGGCCATCGCAACTTCCGGGCCGATGCCGCCGGGCTCTCCCATCGTAATGAGAATGGGCGATCGGGCCGAGTCAGCGCGTCTCGACGTCAGCGTCACGCCGCAGATCCCGAAGATACCTTCGCGCGATGACCGACATCTGGTCCTCGTAGAGTTCCTGTTCGATCTCGTCGCGGCTGGGAATCACGGCCACCGAAGCTTTCGGCATGGCCTTGTCGCAACGCACGATGATCTCGATACCGGCCGCCGACTGGAACGGCTCCGTACTGTCTCCCGGCTCGGTCTTTCCCAATGCACTCTGAATTTCCGCACTCAGGTCGGTCAGCCGCATCGTGCCGAGACTCATATAGATGGCGCCCGGCATCTTGCTGACGATGTCCTTCAAGCGCTCGCAACCGGCGATGTGCGAGCGCAGAATGCCGGCTGCCTGCATGGCACGTTCGGCCAATTCCTTGGAGGGTTTGGTACCGATGGGCAGCAGTACGCGCGCCAGCGGCAGGCTTCCCGTTGCCGGTTGGACTTGAGCGGCTGTCGGTAACTTGGTGCCGGCCGGTTCCTGCCGCTCCCGGTATTGCAGGATATAGTAGCCGCCGGTCGAACGTATCGGCTGACTGACGTCGCCGGGGTGCATGGATTTCAATGCCGTGTCGAGTTCTGCCGGAAGCTGGCCCGCTTGCACCCAGCCCAGATCGCCGCCCTGCGCCGCCGTCGGGTTTTGACTGAACTGACGCGCCACCGCCGAGAACGGCGCACCCTGCTCGATCTGATTGTAGAGGTCGGTCATGTCCTTCAGGATCTTCGCGTCCTGTTCCGGCGTATCGACCGATTCGAAGATTTCGAGAACGTGAAAGCGGGGCTTGTTGGTGCCGTTCTTGATGCGGTTCAGCTCGGCGTCGATCTCTTCGGGGGTGACATGGACGCGGTCGCCATATTGGTCCTGCACAACCTTCGACCAGGCGATCTGCGTGGCAATCTGCGAGCGCAGCGTGGCCATCGCCACGCCCGACTGAGCCATCAGATTTTTGAGCTGGTCCATCGTCAGGTGATTGTCGCTCACGATATTGTTGATCGCCTTGTCGACATCGGCGGGAGCGACGGTGACGTTGTTCTTCTGCGCTTCCAGCAGTTCGAGCCTCTCGGTCTCCAACTGCCTGAGCACCTGCTCGCGGATGGACTTCAGGGCGTCGGGGTTGGGCCTGACGCCGGATGTGGCCAGGAACAGCGCCATGCGCTGCTGCAGGTCGTAATTCGAGATCGGCGTATCGTTGACAATCGCGGCAATCCCGTCGCCGTTGTTGGCCACCGTTCCGGCCAGTTCGGAGGCCGACGGTTGAGTAGCTGCGGCGGGCGAGTTGGATGCCAACTGCGCCGCCTTCGGCGCGTTGTGCGCCGCAAGAACGATTCCGCCGCTTGCCGCAAGCGCCATTGCCGCGGCGCCAAGGAGGCCGATTATCCGATGGTGGTTACGCAAGGGACTGGTCTTTGGTCGCTCATATGTTTGGGGTACAGTCCGCGACCCGTCCACCGCGGCTGTTGTCTGGGTCCAGAATAAGCAATTTTGGCGTCAGGTCAAAGCGCTCCGCCGGAGTAGAGGTGCTGCGGGAAAATGCTGGTATCGGCCGTAGGCTCCGCGCTCGTCTTCAACGACCAGCGCAGGAAAACGGCGGTGGACGGCGGCACGTCGCGAAATTGCGTGAACTGGCGCAAGTACGACAGAGAAATGCCGAAACACTCGTCCTGATATCCCAGACCGAATTCTTCCTGAATCATGTCGCCGGTGGCCAGGTCCCGCTGGCCCAAGGCGTAAACGAGCCAGTTGCGCCAGACATTGACGAGCGCCTGGCCCTTCACTTCCTCGCGGGTGCCCAAACCGAGCAACTCTTCTGCCGGAGGAACCCGCAGATATGCGACCTGCACCGACGAGCGGCCGTATTGCGCGTCCACATAGACCTCGTTGCGGTCGAGCGTGCCGGTGTGGGGATCCACGTCCACCCGGTCGCTGATGTTGAAGTGGGGCAGGAAGCTGATCGTCAGGCGGCTGACGATATCCGACGAGCGCTGGCCGAAGCCCGCTCCTGCCAGCGGCGAAACGTCGGCGAGAGCGGAATCGGTCTTGAACCGATAGGATTGCCCGACCAGCAGATCGACCGAACCCGTGGGATAAAGCGCTTCGAGCTCGCCTCCCAGAGTGGCCCGCGGCCCGCTTTCGACGAGGTCGTAGCCGGGCAGCCTGCTGAAATCGAAGATGTTGGTTTCGTCGAGCTCGAAGTCGGCGCTGTCTCCGTTGAGCACATTGGCGGCCGGATCGTTCAGATGCAGCAATTGCGCAGGATTGTCGCCATAAGGCGCCCACACGACCTGCGCGATCGGCTCGGCAATGAACGCATTCATCCCCCAGGCACCGGGCGCAACAAACGGCCAGCGCCAGTCCAGCCCGAAATAGGGTGCGCCACGGTCGAGATATTGCTGGTCGGGAAAACCGGTCGGGCCAAGGGCATTGACGTTGCTGAAATGGTAGACGTCTTCGCGCGCATCGAGCTGAAACGTCAACAACTGGCCATCGGCAAACACGAACGGCCAGCGCCACCGCACTTCGGCACTTGCCCGCTGATCGTTCTCGCCGATGCGCGTCGATGTTGCGGTCATGTTCAGCCCGAATTGGAACTGCCCTCCCAGCAGTGTTTCCTGCGGCACGTAGGAATATTCGACGAGCGGCAGGACCACGGGGAACAGATTGTTGTTGTCTTCCGCGCGCAGGCCCTGGAAGAAATAGCCGGTGATGGCAAGCCGGCTGCGCCCGCCGATCCCCTCGAAATAGAGATCATTGGTCAAACGGTCCGCACCGTCGATGTCGTAACGCGCGAGATAGCTCGCGTAGGAGGTCAGCTGCGCGTCGTATCCCACGCGCCAGACATTGGAGAAGGGGACGATGCCGGACCCGAACAACGAGCTGTAGGTCTGATCGATATTCCCGAACTGTCCGCCGTGCGGATCGTTGGCCACGCTGGCCTGAAACCAGAATCCGCCATCATCGAGGCGTTGCCGGTATTCGAGCTCCATCTGTTCGCCGCCGCGCGTGGATGCCATGGGCGCGACTGTCATGTCCTGCGAATCATTGAACGCGATATAGACGGGCACGCGAACGAAATACCCCAGCGTGGAGTGCGAGGCGATTTCCGGTATCAGCACGCCGGTAGCATGGCGCACGGTGGGATCGGGATGCGTGAAGTACGGCGTATAGAACACGGGGACGCCGAAGAACTCGACCACGGCATCGCGGTAATATACCCGGTGCGCCACTTCGTCATAGAGCACGTGGGCGGCACGCACCGACCACAGCGGCGTACGCTGGCCGGGCTGATTGCAGATTTTGCACGGAGTGAAAATGCCGCGCTTGGCCGATACGCGCGTGCCGGCATTCGTTCGCGCGGCATAGGGAGCGGCCAGCCGTCCGTTCGGCCCGATGAGCGCCGAAAACCCCTTGATCGCGCCGTCGCGCATTTGGTCGGTCAGCGTCACCTGCGTTGCAAATGCGACATCGCCGCTGGGCGCCATCATGACGACGTTGCCGGCCGCGGAAACCACGTCCTTGTTCTGGTCGTACGTGACGCGATCGGCTTCGAGAATGCGGCCGTTGTAATCGATCTCGACATGACCGTGCGCAACTGCCACCGACGTGTTCAGATCGTAGTCGATCTGGTCGGCGCGCAAGAGCATTTGTCCGCCGGATGCACCAAGCACCGCGCTTTGATTGTAGCGGCTGTCGCTCTCCTGGCTCAGGCCCGGCCCCCAGGCAAGGGCCAACGCACCGATCAGACACAGGCCTGAAATTGTAAGGGCTCCCCTCGACGCCATTTGTCAGCCGTCCTCATGGTGGAAGACGAGGGTAAGTCCGATCAGGATCGCGACCGTGGCCGGTGCGGCGGCGGCAAGCGGAACAGGCAGGATTCCGGTCTCGCCGAGCGCCGTGGCGACATTGCTGAAGAAATAGACGCCGAAACCGGAAAGGGCTCCCCACAGCGCGACGCGTCCCAATCCGCCGAGCCGGGCCAGGCGCAACGAGAAGCTGGCCGCCATCAGAACCATGGCGGCGAACATGGCAGGGAGCATGAGCAGCGAATCGAAATAGAGCAGATACCGCGTGGCGGAAAACCCGGCGCGTTGGGCTGCGCCTATGAATCCCGGCAGTGTCCAGAACGATAGCGTGTCCGGCGGTGCGAAGCTTTCCTGTATTCGCGACGGCGTGAGCGTGGTCGGCAGGTAATAATTCGCATGGAGCTGCGGGCGGCCGTCCGTGCCGCTGACCCAGGCATGGTGCAGCGTCCACACGCCGTCGCCAAGCGCTGCGGCCCTCGCATCGATTCGTCCCTGAAACTTGTCCTGGCCGCCGTAACGGAAAACGATCACGTCTTCCAGCCGAACGCCTTGCTTTGCGACATGAAGCGCGTGAATGACCGATTGAGCATCGGCATTTCCCTGTCGCAGCCACAAGCCGTTCATCGACACCGCAAGCTGCGACGGCTGTCCGTGAATGTACCTTGCCTCGAGTTCCGAGAACTCCACGAGCATACGCGCGGATATCGGCGTGATGAGAAGCGCGACAATGGCGCCGAGCGCAGCCGAAACGCCCAGAGGTGCGGCAAGCAGATTCCAAGCGGAGACGCCGGCGGCGCGGATCGCCAGCAGCTCGTGATTGCGCGAAAGACGGACGAAAGCGAGGACGCCGCCAAGCAGCACCGCGAAGGGCAGGAGCTTCAATCCGAGATCCGGCAGCTGGAACGCGCACATGGTCAGGACCGTGCTTGTCGGAACGTGCTTTTCGGCGGTGCGGTCGAGCAGATCGACAAAGTCGATCGAGAACGTCAGGAACAGGAAGAGGGCGAAGACGAGGCCGACCCCTTCGAGAAACTGCCGCGCAAGATATTTGTGGAGCGTCCACGACCAGATCATGCCGCAGGCTCCAAGGCCTGAGGCCGCTGACGCAAGAGCAGCCGCAACGGATTTGCACCCATGATGTCCGCCAGGCCGGCAAGAGCCCCGCCGAGAGGAATCACATAGAAAAGTATGCACAAGATCGGCTGGCGCACGGCAATGCCTTGAACGCTGTAGCCGATGATGCGCAATGCCGCCGCGATCAGCGAGGCCAACGTCAGGCGCAAGGCGTAGGCCCCGCGCCCCCGGCGGGATTTGGAGATCGCGGCAAACGCGATAAGAGCGAAGGCAAGGCAGTAGAGCGGCGATGACAGCCGATTGTTGGCCTCGGCGATATAAAGGTCGTGCATACGCCGGTTCAGGGCGTTTCCGAGCTTCGGCCAAATCAATTCCGAGAGATAGCGTGTGCTCGTTCTCAGGTTCGTATCGCGCTGCTGACTGGTGAACTGGTCCAGATCGAAGACATAATTCTGAAATTTCAGAACGGAGAGCTGGCTGCCGGCGCCACGGGTCTGCTCGATGGTGCCGTCGATCATGATCAGGCGCGCGCCCAGCGGCGTCTGCGCGAGCATTCCGCTTTCGGCCAGATAGGTGGTGGGCAGGGCCTTGTCGCGTTCGTCTTGCACAAGTATTCCATGCATGCGGCCGTCGGGAGACAGCTCCCTGACAAAGACCGTCAACCCGCCCGTCGGCGTATTGAATTGTCCCTCGTTGAGAATAGCCGCACCGATGTCGGCGCGAATGTCGAATTCCTTGTCGCTCATGAGCCGCTGTCCCAGCGGCATCAGGTAGAGGCTGCAGGCATAGGTTGCCAGCATGATTACGCCGGCCGCCGCCAATGTCGGCATGAGGAGCTGCCCGCGGCTCATGCCGGCGGCGGACATGGCGACAAGCTCGCTATCGGCATTGAGCTTGTGCAAGCCGTAGAGCGTGCCCGCGAAGAAGGCCACCGGCAGAATGATGACGAGAAGGCTCGGGAGCATCAGAATCGTCAGATAGACGAACGTCGGTGCCGACTGGCCCCGGTTGATGATCAGGTCGAGGAGCCGTAGCGATTGGGAAAGCCAGATCACCGTTGTCAGGAGAAAGGTAAACAAGGCAATCGGGCCGACAAGCTGGCGCAGGACGTAGATCGACAGACGCGGCATCTCGGATCCGTGGGTCAGGCGGCAGGCAACGGCTACCGCCTCAGACAGGTTTCGACCTAAACTAGCTTTCCCGCGCCGTCATCCGGCAGTTCGAACTTAGACCATCCGCGCAGCCGTGCGAACAGATAATTGAAAGGACACAAGCCCCTATGGAAATGTCGTTTGTCCCCTTATCGACCGAGAGCACCGGTGCGCTGATCGTTGGCGCTGCAGAGGGCGCCGGGCTGGCCGGCCGAGCCGCAGCCGTCAACGAGGCGATGGGGGGGGCGCTCAAGCGGGCGATCGAGGCGAGCCGTTTCACGGGCAAAGCCGGCCAGGTGGTGGAAATTCTGGCGCCGTCGGGCGTGAAGGCCTCGCGCGTTGTGCTCGCAGGTCTCGGCAAGGCAGCCAAATTCGATCATCTTGCGGCCGAAAAGCTGGCCGCCGAGGTTCTGGGCAAGCTGTACAAGAGCGGCGAAAAGCAACTCCTGTTCGCCATCGACATTCCCAAGGGCGCCAAACTCGAGCCGGCGGCGCTCGCTTCGCGCCTTGCAATAGGCGCGCGCCTGCGCAGCTACGTTTTCAATCACTACCGGACGAAAAATCGGGATGAGCACGAGCCGACCGTCGCAGCCGTCATGATCGCAACCGACGATGTCACCGGCGCCAGGCGCGCGGCCGCACAGCTCGAGCCGGTAGCGGAAGGCGTGTTCCTGGCGCGCAATCTCGTCAACGAGCCGCCGAACATTCTGTCTCCGGCGGAATTTTCCCGTCGCGCCAAAGCACTGTCCGAAGCGGGCCTCAAGGTGGAGGTGCTGGGCGAATCGGAGATGCGCAAGCTCGGAATGGGTGCGCTTCTGGGCGTGGGCCAGGGCAGCGACCGCGAAAGCCAGCTCGTGGTCCTGCAGTGGAACGGAGCCAGAAGCAAGAAAGACGCCCCGGTCGCATTCGTCGGCAAGGGTGTCTGTTTCGATTCGGGTGGTCTCTCGCTGAAGACCGGCCAGGGCATGATGGGCATGAAGGGCGACATGGGAGGCGCTGCCGCCGTTGCCGGCACCATGCTGGCGCTTGCCAAGCGCAAAGCCCGCGTGAACGTTGTCGGCGTCATCGGGCTCGTCGAGAATATGCCTTCGGGCAAGGCGCAGCGGCCCGACGACGTCGTGAAGTCGATGTCGGGGCAGACGATCGAAGTCTTGAATACCGACGCCGAGGGCAGGCTCGTTCTGGCCGACGCGCTCTGGTACGCGCAATCCCGCTTCAAGCCGAAACTGGTCGTCGATTTGGCCACGTTGACGGGGGCAATTCTCGTAGCCTTGGGTCACGAGCATGCCGGACTGTTCTCGAACGACGACCGTCTCGCTGAGCACATTGCCGCCGCCGGCCGCGCAGAAGGCGAGCCCGTCTGGCGCTTGCCCCTGGGCGACGCCTACGACAAGGCGTTGAAGTCCAAGATCGCCGACATGAAGAATATCGGGGGGCCGCACGCGGGCTCGATCACGGCCGCGCAATTTCTGCAGCGCTTCATCGAAAAGACTCCCTGGGCACATCTCGATATCGCCGGCGTCGCGTGGCAGGACGGCGATTACAAGGCGCTGGCGCCGAGTTGGGGAACCGGATGGGGCGTGCGCGTTCTCAACCGATTCGTCAGGGATCATCACGAGCATTGAGCGAAGCGCTTTTTTATCATCTGGAACGGCGCAGGCTCGAGGACGTCCTGCCCGGTCTCATCGAAAAAACCGTCGAACGCGGCTGGCGGGCGCTCATTCGCACCGAATCCGCCGAGCGCGCCGCCGCGGTCGACGCATTGTTGTGGACATATAACGAAGCGAGCTTTTTGCCCCACGCCATCGCCGGCGAGGGAGATGCGGCGTTGCAGCCGGTGCTGATCACCGTAGAGGAGAATAATCCCAACAACGCGAATGTGCTGTTCCTGGTCGGCGGCGCTCGTGCTCCGGCATGGTTGGAAACTCGCAACTCCTATGACCGCGTCGTTGTCCTGTTCGACGGGCGCGATCCGGAAGCGCTTGGGGCGGCACGCCAGAGCTGGAAGGACGCCAGGACGGCCGGGTTCGACGTTACCTACTGGAAGGAAAGCGCATCGGGTCGATTTGAAAAGCAGGCCTAGCGGTTACGAGTTCTGCTTTGCGTGCCTTCGTTTCGTCCGTCCCTTTCACCACGAAGAACACGAAGAACACGACGAAAAGCACAAAGGCGAACCGTGACGGGGATGCGCCGGCGCGCAGCGCAGAATTGTTCAGAAGATTGTCACATACAGAGACGCAGAGCCATGAACAGGACGCTGGGTTCTGTGGCTCCGTGGCTCTGTGCGAAAAAGATTTTGCGCACCGCGCGGCCCCCTTTGTGCCTTCCTTCGTGTTCTTTGTGTTCTTTGTGTTCTTTGTGGTGAAGATGATTTGGACGAATCGCAGATCACCACGGCACTTCGTGTGAGAGCCGGCGCTTCAGCATGGGAAATTTGCGCGCCAGTCGCCGCAAGTCTTCTCCAGGAACCAGGATCAGGCGCATCTCCGTACGCGCCGTCACGGTGCGTTCGTAGTTGCCGCGCACCTGGAGAGCCTCTTCGCCGAAAACATCGCCGGGGCCGAGGTCGTATTCGCCGCCATCGTGCTCGAGCCGTGCCTGCCCGGTGGCGATGAGATAAAGCGTGTTCGCGCTCTGGCCCGCCAGAATGACCTGCGCGTGCTCGCGCACGAGCTTGGAGCTCATCGTGTCGAGTATCTCGCTGATCGAGCCTATGTCGAAATCGGCGAACAAGGGCTGGCGTTTCAGCATGCTCCACGTGATGGCGAATTGCCGCCGATGCAGGTCGGTCACGAACCCGTTGGAGATGATGCCGATCGGCAGGGCGAAGAGCAGCAGGCCGATGACCATGGTAGTTCCCGCAATCAACCTGCCGAGCGGGGTTACCGGCGTTATGTCGCCATAGCCCACGGTCGTCAGCGTGGTGATCGCCCAATACATCGCAGCAGGAAGCGACCCCAGCGTCTTGGGCTGAACCGATCCTTCGACGAGATACATCAATTCCGCGCTGACGCACATGACGCTCAAGGTGAGTATCATGGAGGCGAACAGTGCCGAACGTTCGGCATAAAGCACGCCGAGAAGAGCAGGCAGCGCCGGCGAATAGCGCGCGAGCTTGACGAGGCGGAACAGCCTGAAAATGCGCAACACCCGCGTGTCGATCGGGATGATGACGGTGAAGTAGGCGGGCAGGAACGCCATCAGATCGATGAGCATCATGGGGCGCAATGCAAACGCGATTCGGCCGCGTAGCGGACCGAGTGCGGCGATCCGCGGATCCTCGACGGACGACCATATTCTGACGGCGTATTCGATCGTGTAGGCGGCGATGGAAAGGCGCTCGAAAACCACCAGAGGCGCGTGGAATCGCGTGTAGATCCCCGGCACGGTCTCCAGGCCGACCGCCGCCACATTGGCAACGATCAGCGCGATCAGAACGGCGTCGATGACGCGGCTGAGCGCACCCTCGAGCTGGCCTTCCTCGAGAAGCGTATAGGCCCATTGCCGCAGGGAGACCGACGCGTCGGTTCTATCCGAGTGGTTGGATTGCGCGGGCACGCCCGCTCCTGCCTCACGGCGCATGGTTGTAAACCTCAACTGCGGACGGATGCGCCAAGCAATCTGCCAGCTCCGGGGTGTGTGGGTGAGCGCGGCAGCCCGTCCCGCGCCGAATTTCCCGCGTGAGAGCGCGGTTTTAATCGGGCAAAGCCAATCTGGGCAAGATAAATCTCCAATATTTGCCGGCCCATTTTTCCGGTTGGTTACTGCCCTGCAACACGGCGCCGGTCGAACCCAACTTGTGACATGAGGCAGCCCTTGGTAATGACGCGGAGCGCCAAGGAGGGCGAGCGCTTTGGGCTATGTAGTATTTGGCCTGCCATTGCTGCTGGAGATTGCGTGCATTGTGCACGCGGTGCGCAATGGCCGGGTCTTTCCGTGGATCTTCGTCATCGTCTTCCTGCCGCTTGTCGGCTGCATCGCCTATTTCGCCGTCGAAATCGTGCCTGAGTTGCTTGGCAGCCGGACTGCCCGGTCGCTCAAGTCGAATGTGCGGCAGATGGCCGATCCCGGCCGCGGCTTGCGAGAGAAGCTGCGGGAGGTGGAGCTCGTCGGCTCGGTCGATGCAAAGAGGGCGTTGGCTGAGGAATATATCGGGCGCGGCGCGTATGCCGATGCGGTGGCGCTCTACCGTTCGACGTTGACAGGCCAGTTTCGCGACGATCCCGCCCTGTTGCTCGGACTTGCCCGTGCGCAGCTCCTGTCGGGCGATGCCGCAAACGCCGAAGCGAGCCTCGATGCGCTGAAGGCGGCCGATGCAGGCGCCTTCTCGGCGGACGCGCACCTGCTCTATGCGCGTGCATTGGAAGAGCAGGGCAAAACAGGGGAAGCTCTGCGGGAATACGAAAAACTCGTGCGCTACTTTCCCGGCGAGGAAGCGCGCTGCCGCTACGCTACGCTGCTCGAAAAGACGGGTGAACAGGCGCGGGCGAAAGAAGTGTATGGCGAAGTGCTGAAGTCGCTGGACGGCGCTCCCCGCCATTACCGCAACGCGCAGAAATCGTGGTACGACATCGCGCGGGCGGCGGTGAAGTGACCGCCGGCCGGGCGTTGCTCTTGTACACTGAATTGTGAGATGACGTGCTTACGGCTCCGTAGCTCAGCTGGATAGAGCACCTGCCTTCGAAGCAGGGAGTCGGGGGTTCGAATCCCTCCGGGGCCGCCACAAAATCAATGGGTTAGAGGCCAATTTCATCCGTGTACCTACATAGTTTTACAGCGAGTTTTACAATTTTTGTTCGTCTGAGGTTCTGGTTTCCAGGCGGCGGACCATCTCCGCGACGATGAGATCGCGCTTCACGTATCTGTCGATCAATGCCTGAACACGCTTCTCCGACCACCCCATTGTTTGGGCGATTTCGCGCTCGGTGAAGCCGGCCAGATAGAAATTGGTTGCCGCTGTGCCGCGCAGATCATGAAAGTGCAGTT
>Ga0335085_10009735_pt1 | contig 14460 bp, 13 predicted proteins | sample Lox_Sample_45_FD_206712 | JGI IMG/M metagenome (GOLD analysis project Ga0335085, IMG submission 206712) | Soil microbial communities from Loxahatchee National Wildlife Refuge, Florida, United States - Lox_Sample_4.5 | ecosystem: Environmental > Terrestrial > Soil > Wetlands | place: USA...
TAGCTAGCCGAGCCTGAACCCGGCGTAGCCGGCGGCGGCGACCTCCTCGCAGCGCTTGCGGAACTTCGGCGCGCCGCCGGCGTAGACCATCGCCATGCGCCCGCGCGCGCGCCTGATTTCCGAGTGCACGCCGGTCATCCAGGAATCCACCTGCGTGAAGAGCATGCGCGCGGCGGTGTCGTGGACGTGGGCGGTCCAGTCGTCCTCGGCGCGCGGATCGGCTTCGACGCGCGCGAGGCCGCGGTCGCGCACGTGCTCCAGCAGCGCCGACACGAATTCGACCTGCTGCTCGATGCAGCGCGTCATGTTGCAGAACAGCGCCGCGCTGTGCGGCCCGATCAGCATGAAGAGGTTCGGGAACCCTGCGACCTGCATGCCGAGGTAGGTGCGCGGGCCGCCCGCCCACTTGTCCTTGAGTGCCTTGCCCTCGCGGCCGCGGAAGTCGATGCGGTCGAATCCGCCGGTGATGGCGTCGAAGCCGGTGGCGTAGACGATCATGTCGAGCGCGTGCTCCTCGCCGCCGGCGACGATGCCCGCGGGCGTGACGCGCTCGATCGGCGCCTCGCGCAGGTCGACCAGGCGAACGTTGGGCCGGTTGAACGTCTCGTAGTAGCCGGTTTCGAGCGGCACGCGCCGGGTGCCGTAGCCGTGATTGCGCGGGACCAGCTTCTCGGCCAGCGCAGGATCCTTCAGGCGCGAGCGGATCTTCCGGCGCATGAAGTCGGAGATCGTGTCGTTGGCCGCCGGGTCGATCAGGATGTCGCGGAAATTGCCCATCCACTTGGCGAAGCCGGGCATGGCGTAGGTCTTCTCGTACAGCGCCTCGCGCTCCTCGGCGCTCACCTCCACCGCGTTGCGCGGATCCGCGTCGTGCACGAAGCAGCCGTAGGAGTCGCGGCAGCGCGCGAAGATCTCCTCGTAGGTGGCGTGGATGCGCCGCTGCGTCGGCTCGTCGATCGGGCCGTTCCCGAGCGGCGCGCACCAGTTCGGCGAGCGCTGGAAGACGGTGAGCCGCGCGGCGCTCTTGGCGATCTCGGGGATCGCCTGCACCGCGCTCGCGCCGGTGCCGACGATGCCGACGCGCTTGCCGGCGAAGCTCACCGGCTCGTGCGGCCACAGCCCCGTGTGGTGCGCCTCGCCCCCGAACGTCTCCGTGCCGGGAATCCGCGGCATGACCGGCGCCGAGAGCGCGCCGATCGCCGTCACCAGGAAGCGCGCCCGCTCGCGCCGGCCGTCGCTCGCCGCGATTTCCCATTCGCCCGCGGCGTCGTCCCAGCGCGCCGCGGCAACGCGGAAGCCGAAGCTCATGTCGCGCCGCAGGTCGAGGCGATCGGCGACGAAGTTGCAGTAGCGCAGCGTCTCCGGCTGCGGCGAGAAGTGCTCGCTCCAGTTCCAGTCGCGCAGCAGCTCCTCGGAGAAGGAGAAGCCGTAGGTCCAGCTCTCCGAGTCGAAGCGCGCGCCGGGGTAGCGGTTCCAGTACCAGGTGCCGCCGACGTCGGAGCCCGCTTCGTAGACATGGGCGTCGAAGCCGAGCGCGCGCAGGCGGTGCAGCGCGTACATCCCCGAAAGGCCGGCGCCGATGATGAGGACGTCGCGCGGGCGGCTCATGCGCCAAACCTCCTTACCGCCTTCTCGTTCCACTTCATCCCCAGCCCCGCCTTCGGGGCGAAGGTGGCGCGGCCGTCGCGCACCCGAACCGGCTCCTCGAGGATCGCGTCGGCCCAGTCGACATACTCGAGCCAGTGGCGGGTGGGGGTCGCCGCCAGCAGCTGGCAGCTCGCCTCGGGGAACAGGTGGCTCGACATCTCCATGCCGGCCGCCTGCGCCAGCGCGGCGGCCCGCATCCAGCCGGTGACGCCGCCGATCCTCTGCGCGTCGGGCATGGCGTAGTCGCAGGCGCCGGCGGCGAGCGCCTGCGCCATCTGCTCCGGGCCCATGAAGTTCTCGCCGATCTGGATGGGGGTCGCCACCTCGCGCGCGACCTTCGCGCAACCCGCGAAATCGTCCGCCCGCACCGGCTCCTCGATCCAGTGCACGCCGCCCTCCTCGTCGATCATGCGCCCCCGGCGCACCGCCTCCGCCACCGTGAGCGCCTGGTTGAAGTCCACCATCAGCGTCACCCCCGGACCGATCGCCTTCTTGACCGCGCGCAGCGCCGCGAGGTCGTCCCTCGCCTCCGGGCGGCCGAGCCGCAGCTTGACCGCCGAGAATCCCTCGGCCACCAGTTCTTCGGCCTCTCCCGTCAATTCCTTCAATTTCAAAATTCCCAGGCCCTTCGAGTTGTACGCCGGCACCGGCTGCGGCGCGCCGCCGAGCAGCCGCGCCAGCGGCTGCCCGAGCGCCTGGCCGAGCGCGTCCCAGGCGCACATGTCGATCGCCGACATCGCGAAGAGCACCACGTTGTGCACCCCGAGCAGCGTGTGGCGCGCGCGCAGCTTGCGCTCGATCTCGAACGGCGCCACGGCGTCGCCCTTGATCATCTCGCCCATCAGCTCGACGAGGGCCGCGAGCGGCTTCAGGTTCTGCCTGCCGATCGCGAACAGGTACGAGCGCCCGGTGATGCCGGCGCCGGTCTCCAGGTCCACCAGCAGCAGCGGCGCGGTCGCGATCGCGCCCGTGCTGGTCGCGAGCGGCCGCCGCATCGGCGCCGCGACGCCGCGCGCGCGCGCGCCGCGCACTCTCAGCTTGTCGAGCTTCATGACAACTTGCCTCCCGGCCCCCAGACCGACGCCGGCGCGGCGCGCGGGTCGCGCGCGCGCCATCGCCCGGATTCGACCTGGTGCAGGAAATCCCCGAGCAGCCGGTTGAAGAGCGCCGGCTCCTCCAGGTTGATGCCGTGGCCGCTCGCGGGGAGTATCGCCAGCCCGGCGGCCGGGATGCAGCGCTTCATCAGGAGGCAGGCCTCCAGGCACGGTTCCTCCTCGTCGCCCGCCATGATCAGCGTCGGCACGTCGATGCGCTTCATTTCCTCGGTGAGGTCGTACAGCGACGGCCGCCGCGCCTGGTAGCCGAGCATGGTGTTGGCCGAGCCCCGCGCCGAATGCCCGGCGAGCTGGCGCTGGAATTCGGCGAAGCCGCGGGGATCCTTGTTCTGGAACTGCACCCGCGTCGCGCCCAGGCCGTAGGTCGAGGCGAAGTGCGCCATTCCCTGCTCCAGGATCGCCTCCGCGTTGGATCGCGCCTCGGCCTGGAAGTGCGCGTACTGCGCCGGGTGCGCGCCGTAGCCGCCGCCCGCCACGGTGAGCGACAGCGCGCGGTAGCCGTAGTGCATGCCGAAGTGCAGTGTCGCGAACGCGCCCATCGAGAGCCCCACGACGTGCGCGCGCTGCAGGCCGAGCGCGTCCAGCATGCAGCGGATGTCGTCGCGCGCGCGCGCCTGCGAGTAGCGCTCGAAGTCCTCCGGCACGTCCGAGGGCGGGTAGCCGCGCGCGTTGTAGGCGATGCAGCGGTAGCGGCGCGAGAAATGCCGCAGTTGCGGCTCCCAGCTGCGGGCGTCGCCGGCGAACTCATGGACGAACACGAGCGGCGTGCCGGCGCCGGCCTCCTCGTAGTGCAGTCTCACGCCGTCGTCGGTGGTGATCAGGGGCATGGCGCTAGACTAGCAAAGCGTGGATTTGAACCTCAAGGGCAAGAGGGTCCTGGTCACCGGCGCCTCCAAGGGCATCGGCCGCGCCTGCGCGGAGCTGCTGGCGCAGGAAGGCTGCACGGTGCTCGGCGCCTCGAGGAGCATCGCGCCCGGGCCCAATGCGAAACAGGCCGATTTGTCGCAGCGCGGCGCGGCGGAAGCGCTCGCCGGCTGGGCCGGCGACCTGGACATCCTGGTCAACAACGCCGGCGCCATCCCCGGCGGCGACCTGCAGCGCGTGGACGAGGAGACCTGGCGCCGCGCCTGGGACCTGAAGGTGTTCGGCTACATCAACCTGACGCGCCTGGTGTACGCCCGCATGAAGCAGCGCGGCCGCGGGGTGATCGTCAATGTCATCGGCGCAGCGGGCGAGCGCATGAACGCGAGCTATGTCGCCGGCAGCACCGCCAACGCCGGCATCATGGCCTTTACCCGGGCACTCGGCGGCGCCTCGCACGCTGACGGCATCCGGGTGGTGGGAATCAACCCCGGCCCGGTGGAAACCGACCGCCTCGTCAGCCTGCACCGGCAGATGGCGCAGACCCGGCTCGGCGACCCGGAGCGCTACCGCGAGCTCTTCAAGGACATGTCCTTCGGCCGGCCGGCGACCCCGGAGGAGATCGCCTGCGCGGTCGCGTTCCTCGCCTCCGAGCGCTCGGCGTATACGAGCGGCACCATCCTCACCATCGACGGCGGCGCCTCGAACCGCTGAGGCGCGCGGCTCGCGCGTCTTCAGGCGGCCTTGCTCAGCTGGTAGCCGAAGCGCGGGAAGTGCACGTGCACGGTGCCCGCGCGCGGGTCGGTGCGTCGGATCACGATCTCGTCGGCCGAGGCCTGCCGCAGCTCGCCCTTCACCGGGTCGAGAGCATAGTCGACCGGCATGCACTGCGCCTGCGCGCCGAGCGCAATGCCGTCGGTCTCGAGCGCCGCGGCGCCGCGAACCTCCGCCGGCTTCGCGCTCCTGGCGAGCGCGATCGCGTCGCCGCTCGAGATCTCGGTCGATTTGCCATTGCCGATCGCGGCCATGCGCTCGACGTACTTCAGCACCTTCGGGAAGGGCAGCAGCATGCTGCGCGCGTCGGCCACCTTCCAGACCGGCCAGAGCACGTGGTAGAGCGAGAAGTCCGCGGCGCACGGCTTCGCGCCGAACGCGTAGTCGCCCTTCAGCTGCGCCTCGAGCGCCGGCATCAGGCCGGCGAAGTTGGCCTTGCATTCGGCGAGCGACCCGCGGCGCACGGTGCCGCCCTGGCGCATCGCCGCCCGGTCCTTGCCGAACTGCTGGAAGAACTCGGGCTTGGCGTCGGGAAAATAGAGCTTCATCATGCCGCCGCCCGGCTGGAAGCCGATCGGCACCGTGACGTTGAACATGGCGCCGTCGGCGAACTGCTCCATCGCCCGCACCGCGAGCGTATCGCCGTCCGGAAACAGGGTCGGGGAAGGCTTGAGGCGCTCGAGCACCCGCATGATGAGCCAGGTATCGCAATAGATGTCGGCGCCCATCTGCAGGATCGGCGTGCGTCGATAGCCGCCGGTGAGCGCCACCACGTCGGGCTTGGGCATGACCATCGGGATCTGCACGGACTTCCAGGCGAGGCCCTTGTAGCCGAGCACCGTGCGGATCTTCTCGGCGAACGGAGAAACGGGGTAATGGTGCAGCACCGGTTCGGTCATAATCGGCCCTTTGCGAAAAAGTCATGGTAACCCGATGAAAGCCGTGCTCTGCAAGCAGTACGGGCCGCCCGAGTCGCTGGTGCTCGAGGAGCTGCCTTCTCCCGTCGCCGGCGCCGGCGAGGCCGTGGTCAGCGTCCGGGCGGCGAGCGCGAACTTCCCCGACGTCCTCATCATCCAGAACAAGTACCAGTTCAAGCCGCCGCTGCCGTTCGCGCCCGGCAGCGAGCTCTCGGGCGTGATCAAGCAGGTCGGCGAAGGCGTAACCGGGTTCAAGCCGGGCGACCGCGTGATCGCGTTCACCACCTACGGCGCCTTCGCCGAGGAGGTCAAGGTGGACGCCTCGCGCCTGGTGCCGATGCCGCAGGGAATGGACTTCGAGAGCGCGGCGGCGTTCCTCCTCACCTATGCCACCTCCGACCACGCGCTGCGCGACCGCGGCGCGCTCAAGGCTGGCGAGTCGCTGCTGGTGCTGGGCGCGGCGGGCGGCGTCGGCATCGCGGCGATCGAGATCGGCAAGGCGCTCGGCGCCCGCGTAATCGCGTGCGCCTCCAGCGCGGAGAAGCTCGAGGTCTGCCGGCAGCACGGCGCCGACGAAGGCATCGACTACGCGACCGAGGACATGCGCGAGCGCATCAAGGCGCTCACCGCCGGCAAGGGCGTGGATGTGGTCTACGACGCGGTGGGCGGCCCCTACACCGAGCCCGCGCTGCGCTCCACGGCCTGGCGGGGGCGCCTGCTGGTGGTCGGCTTCGCCGCCGGCGACATTCCCAAGATCCCGCTCAACCTCACGCTGCTGAAGGGCTGCTCGATTGTGGGCGTGTTCTGGGGCGACTTCGCGCGCCGCGAGCCCCAGGCCTTCGCCGCGAGCCTGAAGCAGCTCGGCGCCTGGTACGCGGAGGGCAAGCTCAAGCCGCACGTGTCGCAGACTTTTCCGCTCGCGCAGGCGGCCGAGGCACTCAAGCTCATGGCCGCGCGCAAGGTGAAGGGCAAGGTGGTGCTGAGGATGGGCGGCTAGGGCTTCGCGCCGTCGCCTGGGCCGAGCGCGCGCTGCATCAGCACCGTGTCCACCCAGCGGCCGAACTTGTAGCCCGAGGAGCGCAGGCTGCCGCAGCGCACGAAGCCGAGACTGGCGTGCAGCGCGACCGAGGCCAGGTTCGCGCTGTCGCCGATCACCGCGATCATCTGCCGGTAGGGCAGCGCCTCGCAGGCGCCGACGAGCTCGCCGAGCAGCGCGCGGCCGATGCCCTTGCCCTGCCGGCCTTCGCGCACGTACACCGAATCCTCGAGCGTGTAGCGGTAGGCGGAACGGGAGCGGTAGGGCGCGCAATAGGCGTAGCCCACCACCTCGCCCGCCTCCTCGGCCGCGAAGTACGGCAGGCCGCGCCCGGCAACCTCGTCGAACCTCCGCCGCATCTCCTCGAGCGGCGGGGCCTCCTCCTCGAAAGAGGCGAGCCCGTGCAGCACGTGGTGCGCGTAGATCGACTGGATCGTCGGCAAGTCTTGCGGCGCAGCAGGTCGCACGAGCACGAAACGATTATAGTGTCGGCATGAAGCTGCGCGCGCTCGCGCTCGCCGGACTGCTCGCGCTGGCGGCCTGCTCCCGGGTGACCCAGGAGAACTTCGCCAAGATCAACATGGGCATGACCGAGGAGCAGGTTCAGGCGATCCTCGGCAGCCCGACGGAATCCTCGAGCAAGAGCCTGCTCGGCCTCTCGGGGACCTCGTCCAGGTGGTCGAGCGGGGCTGCGGTGATCACGATCGGCTTCGTCAACGGCAAGGTCGCTCTCAAGAACTACGAGACGGCGGAGGGCAAATGAACACCGGAGCGAACGTCCAGCAGCGCCGCGCCGAGGCGGTCGCCGATCTCATCGCGCGGGCGCGCGCGATCGAGGCCGCCGAGGGGGTGACGCGCGCGAGCCTGGAGCGGATTAAGGCCGAGTTGATCGCGCTCGCGAACCGCGGCGAGCTGTTTCCGCCGCAGCACTTCGCCAATGCGCCGGGGCGGCCCGGCACGATCTACCACCTGGCCGAGGACCCCGACGGCCGCTTCGCGCTCTACGGCTCGGCGGGCGTGCCCGGCAAGGCGCAGCCGCCGCACAACCACACCACGTGGGCCTCGATCGCGGGCGTCTACGGCGACGAGCACAACGTCTTCTACGAGCGCACCGATGCCGAGGAGGTGCCGGGCGAAGGGCGCCTGCGCAGGACCCACGAGCAGACCATCCGCCGCGGCAGCGCATGCGCCATGCTGCCGAACGATTTCCACACCATCGAGGTCACGAGCAAGGAGGAATCGCTCCACCTCCACCTCTACGGCAAGACGCTGGAGGACCTGCCGGAGCGCATCACCTTCCCCTCGAGCACGGGGGGCGCATACGCGCGCTTCATGGCCAAGCCGGTCGTATTCAGCCCGCGCATCCCGCCCGCGGAAGTGCGCGCGCTCGCCGCCGGCGGCGGCGAACTCGCGATCCTCGACGTGCGCGAGGAGGGCGTGCACGCACGCGGCCATCCGTTCCTCGCCAGCTCCGCGCCGCTGTCGCGCCTGGAGCAGCGAATCGGCCGCCTGGTGCCGCGGACCGCGACCCGCATCGTGCTGGTGGACGACGACGAGCGCCTGGCGCAGCGCGCCGCCGCGGTGCTGCGGCGCCTCGGTTACCGGAACATCGACGTGCTCGCGGGCGGCCTCGCGGCCTGGAAGGACGCCGGGTTCGCGCTCTATTCGGGCATGCACGTGCCTTCCAAGGCGTTCGGAGAGCACGTGGAGCACCGTGCGGACACGCCGCGCATCGGTGCCGCGGAGCTGAAGGCGAAGCTCGACGCGGGCGAGAAGCTGGTGGTGCTCGATTCCCGCCCGATGGGCGAATTTCGCGTCATGAACATCCCGGGCGCGCTCGACTGTCCCGGCGCGGAGCTCGTGTACCGCGTGCACGAGGCCGCGCCCGACCCGTCGACGCTGGTGGTGGTGAACTGCGCCGGGCGCACGCGCTCGATCATCGGGGCGCAGTCGCTGATCAATGCGGGCATCCCCAACAGGGTCGTGGCCCTGAAGAACGGCACCATGGGCTGGCACCTTGCGGGCCTCGAGCTGGAGCACGGGCAGACGCGCGCGGTGCCGCAGCCCTCGGCCGAGGGCCTGCGCAAGGCGAAGCAGGCCGCCGATCGCGTCGCGAAGCGGTTCTCGATCCATCGCATTTCGAGCAAAGACCTCGAGAGGATGCGGAGCGAGGCCGGCCGAACCACCTACGTGTTCGACGTCCGCGCCCCGGAGGAATACGCGGCCGGACACCTGGCCGGGTCGATTTCCGCGCCCGGCGGGCAGCTGGTGCAGGCGACCGACACCTACGCCGCGGTGCGCAACGCGCGCATCGCGCTCGTCGACGACCACGGCGTGCGTGCGACGATGACGGCGTCGTGGCTGCTGCAGATGGGCTGGCCCGAGGTGTTCGTCGTCGAGGGGGCTCTGGGCGGCGCGCTCGAGAAAGGCGCCGGCGCGCAGGCGGCGGCGCCGCCCTGCCCGACGCTCTCGGCTGCCGAGCTGAAAGCGGAGGGCAACGCGCGGGTCCTCGATTTTGCGACCAGCCTGCAATACCGCGACGGCCACGTCCCCGGCGCGGCGTTCGCGATCCGCTCGAGGCTGGGCGCGCACACGGGCGAATTCGCGGGCAAGGCGATCGTCTGCACCTCGCCCGACGGCGCGCTGGCGCGCTTCGCCGCCGCCGACCTCGCCGCGCTGCTCGGGCGCGAGGTGCGCGCGCTCGAGGGCGGCACCGCCGCTTGGCGCGCGGCGGGCTACCCGCTGGAGAAGGGCGAAAGCCGCATGCTCGAGGCGCCCGAGGACGTCTACTACAAGCCCTACGACCACAAGACGCAGGTCGAGGCCGCGATGCAGGATTACCTGCAGTGGGAAGTCGCGCTGCTGGAGCAGATCGCGCGCGACCCGGATTGCCGATTCCGCGAAGTCCCCGCCTAGCCCGGCGCTAGCCGGGATCGGGAGCGGAGAGCACGCTCAGGCGCCTCAGCACCGGCAGCGTACCCAGGCGCCGCACCAGGGGCGCACCGAGCCGCTCCAGCGCTGTGCTCACCTTCACCGCGAAGGGCGTGCACGCGCCCCATCCCGCGGCCATCAGGCCGACGAAGACGCCGCCCACCAGGTTGTCGGAGAGCCAGTGCGCGCCCGACACGAGCCTCGGCAGCATGAACGCGATCGCGAGTCCCCAGGCGAGCCACCGCCGCCAGCCGCGCGCGGCGAAGGAAACGAACAGCGCCCACGAGAGCAGGACCGCCGCGTGGTCCCCCGGGAAGCTCCGGCCGGAGGCATCCTTGATGTGCCACTTGCCCTCCCAGCCCGGGAACCGCTCGGCGAGGCGCACCGCCCCATCCACGCTCAGCGACGGGCTCGCCCGCTGCCAATGCAGGGCCTTCACCAGCTCGCCCAGCGGCCCGGCCCGTATCAACAGCACCAGCGCGAGCACCACGAGGAACGCGTAGAGCGCGCGCCGGACCTGCCGCGCCGGGAACACCCAGTCCCCCTTGATCAGGAAAGCCAGCATCACCAGGCCGAAGAGCAGATCGACCGGGCGCATGTTGCACACGCTCCAGAAGCGTGCCCACCCGTCGCTGCCGGCGAGCGGGGCGTTGAGGAAGCGGAACGCCGCCGCGTCGAGCCTGTCCCATTGCGCCCGCGCGGGCGGCCAGCGCCAGCTCGCGAGCACCGCGAGCGCGAGCAGGTTGCACGCGAGCAGGGCGCGGGTGCGCCAGCGCGGCAGCAGGAAGTCTGCGTCGGCCACGGCCACCCGGCTAGCGCCGGCCCCTGAGGAAGACGACCAGCCCGGGGAGGCTGACGACGACGAGCATCATGCCGTAGGCGAGGGACATCATGAGGACCGCGGTCTTGTCCGCACCGATGAGCGAGAACAGCGCAACCAGGGCTCCCTCGCGCACGCCCCAGCCGGCGATGGAGACCGGCACGACAGTGAGCACGAGCGCCGGCGGCACGATCGCGAAATACGTCAGCAGATCATAGCGCAGGCCCAGCGCCCGGCCCGCGGCGAAGAACCCGAGCATCGCCAGCAGCGGCACCAGCAGCGACGCGGCGCACAGCAGGAAGCGCTGCGCCGAGAGCGACTGGCGCAGGCGGTTAGACACGGCTACGACGAGCTTGAGCCGCGGACGGTGTCGCAGCCAGTGCAGCCGGCCGGCGAACGCCAGCGCGACGAAGCCGGCGAGCGCAGCGGCGAGCATCCACACGATCGACCGGTACACGGGCGCCGGCAGCAGGCTCGGGTCGACCAGGTGTGCGGCGAACGCGAGCAGCAGCAGCGCGGCCAGGCCGATCAGCCGGTCGATGACGACCGCGGCGAGCGCGTCTCGGCGCCGGAAGCCGCGCGCGGCGACGTCGAGCACCCTGAGCGCGTCGCCGCCCACGCTGGTCGGCAGGCCCTGATTGAAGAACATCGCCTTGAAGTAGCTGCTCCAGTAGAACGCGGGGCTCTGGCCGAAGCCCAGGTTGCGCATGACCAGTTGCCAGCGGAATACCGACACCGCGGTGCTGCCGAACTGCAGCAGCAGCGCGACCAGCAGCCAGCCGGCGCTCGCGTTCTCCAGCACCCGCCCGGCCCGGCCCAGGTCGATCGTGCGCAGGATCAGCGCGAGGATCGAGGCCGACACCAGGAAGCGAAGGGCGATTTTGGCTGCGCGCATGGCCGCCGGCGGCGGCGTCCGGACTGTGGACACGGTCGCCGCCCTCAGTCGCGCCCCGCGGCGGGCCTGTAGCCCGTGACAAGGCGGTAGTAGTAGCGCCCCGCGGGCTTGCCCGCCTTGGCCACCGGGATTTCGCCGATCGCGCCGGCGGTCGCCACCCGCGAAAACACCCGGTTGGTTTCGAGGACCCCCCGGTCGGCGCCGACGAGCAGCATTGTCTTTCCTTCCTGCCCGCGGGAGGGAAACCACATTGCGTACATCAGTCCGACGCCGCCGAACAGGTTCTCGCTCGCGGTGTCGAACGCAGGCTCCGGGCTTGTCTCGCGGCCCGCCCGCTCGAGGTATCGCGTGCGGTAGTAGGCGAGCCCGCTCGCGATCCGGTTCCGGTCCATGCCGACCACCAGGATTTCCTGCCCGGTCTCCCGCTCGAGGCGCTCCACCAGCCGCTCGACGTCGCCGCCGAATCCCCGCCACCCGATGAGATGCGTATTCGGGGGATATCCGACGCCGGGCAGCCCGCCGCCGAGCCACTGCAGCGTGCCGGCATAGATCAACAGCAGGATTGCGATCGTCGGCGGCCACGCCCGGCGGCACCACCGCACCAGCCGAGGCGCGCCGCCCTCGCCGGCCGGCGTCACCAGCGGCGCCATGAGCGGCAGCAGCGCGAGCCACGCCGGGCCGGTCCAGTTCAGCTTGCTGACGCGAAACAGGCTCGCCGCGGCGAACACGGCGACCGGAAACAGCGCCAACCAGACCAGCAGGACATAGCTGCGCCGGCGAGCCGGCCCGGCCGCGGCGCCTGGCGCCGCGGCCCCGACGGACAGCAGCTTCTCGCGGCAGGCGGCGATCGCGACCACCGAGAGCACGCCCGTCGGCGCGAGCAAGGTAAAGACGTTGACGACGAAGCGCGGCAGCGAGAACGAGAACCTGCTCTCGAGCCGGCCTTCGCTCTGGAACGAGAACGACGCCCAGTGGTGCTGCCAGTTCCACGCGATCACGGGCGTGAACAGCGCCAGCGCGATCAGCGCCGCGAGATAGGGTTCGGGCCGCAGCAGCCACCGGCGCGAGGTTCGGTCGGCGAGCACGTAGAGGACGAACGCGGCCGCCGGCAGCGCCATGGTGTACTTCGAGATCATCCCCAGGCCGACTGCGACGCCGAGTCCCACCCAGGCGCGCGGGGCCTGCGCGATTGCCGCCCGATGCATGTAGTACACGGCCGCCGCCCAGCACGCGGCGAGCGGCGCGTCCGGGCTCATGAAGAAGCCGCTGAAGAAGAAGAACGGCAGGCACGCTACCAGGACGAGGGCCCGGAGGGCCGCCGCCGAGCCGAGCAGCTCGCGCGTCAGCCGGTAGCAGAAGAACGCGGTGACCGGCACGCTGAGGAACGCTCCGGCCCGCACCGCGATCTCGAGGTTGCCGAGAAGCGAAACGAACAGGCGGATGATCCAGGCCACCACCAGGGGATGGTCCAGGTACCCGATGTCCGGGTGCTGGGCGTAGTTCCAGTAGTAGGCCTCCTCGAAGAGCAGCTCGGGCGCGCCCAGGTAGACGAGCCTCAGCAGCACCGCGCAGGCCACGGCCGCGACGCAGAAGCGGTCCCAGCGGGCCTCGGCGCTCACTTGCCGGCGAGCGCGCGCTGCAGCTGCGCCAGGACGGCTTCCGGCGTGATCACCTGCAGACAGACGTTGTCCCGGCACGCCGTCTTGCGGTGGTTCGCCGCGCTCACGCAGGGCGAGCAGGCGAGCCCGGCATAGATCGGCGTGCTGTTGCCGAGCGCGCCGTACAGCCGCGGCGTCTCCGGGCCGTAGAGCACGAAGGTGCGCAGGCCGGTCACGGCCGCGAAGTGGGCCGCGCCGGAATCGTTCGTCAGCATGAGCACGGCGGTGCGGTACAGCGCCGGCAGCTCCTCCAGCGCCAGCGCGCCCGCAAAATTGATGCAGCGATCGTCGCCCACCCGGCGCTGCAGGCCGGCCGCCTCCTCGCGCTCCTCCGGCGAGCCGGTGATCAGCACCAGCAGCCGCTCGTCTCCGGCGAGCAGGCCGCGCATCACGGCGACGAAGCGCTCCGGCATCCAGCGCCGCTGCGGCAGCAGCTCGCTCGCGTTCGGATTCACCAGCACGACGCGGTGCCGCGCGTCGTCGTAGGCCGGGAAGGACTCGCGGATGCGCTGGCGCACGTCGGCCAGCGCGCCGGCGCCGACCTCGGCGCGCGCGAGGCGGATTTCGCCGTCGTCGATCGCCGTCTTGGAGTAGGGCAGCTCGGGCTTTTCCGAGAGCGCGGCGTTGACCAGTGCGACGAAGTTCTTGGCGATGTGCAGGTGCGGGTTGTAGGCCACCCGGTGGGTGAGCATGTCGCCGCGATACAGGCCCTCGTCGTTGAAGGCATGGAAGCCGACGCGCACCCGCGCGCCGCAGAGCCCCGTCAACAGCGCGCTGTAGCGAGAGAACAGCTCCAGGTCGATCGCCGTGTCGATGCGCCGCCGCCGCGCCCACGCCAGGAAGCGCAGCGTGTCGACGGCCAGGTGGAGGAAGCGCCCGCTGCGGATCGTGAACACGTTGTCGCGCGGGACGGTGCCCAGCAGGCGCAGGCTCGCCGCGTTCGAGCGGAAGATCAGGAAGTGCAGCTCGCAGCCCGTGGCGGCGCGCATCTTGCGCATCGCCGGATCCGCCAGCACGGCGCTGCCCATTTCCGAGAGCTCGACGAAGAGCACGTTCTTCGCCGGAGCGCCGCCGCGCAGCGCGGCCAGCCGTACCAGGCGCAGGAGCTGGGTGGCGAGGAAGCACAGCGGGAGACCCGCAAAGTAGTCCACCCTGCGCATGGTCGCCACTTTCACGGGCGGCTCCCAGCGCTCCGCGCTCCGCAGCCGCCGGCAAAAAGAAAAAGGGCGCCGCAAGGCGCCCTTTTCGCCGGCCCCTGCGCCCGCATCAGCTTCCGCCGACTGCGGTCTCGGCGGCCGGCGCCACTTCGCCCGGCGGCGGCAGATCGATCATCGGCGGCTCGGCCGCCTGGTCCTTGCGGACCTTGTGATACGCGAGGCCGGTGCCCGCCGGGATCAGGCGCCCGACGATGACGTTCTCCTTCAGGCCCCTCAGGTCGTCCTTCTTGCCCATGATCGCCGCCTCGGTCAGCACGCGCGTGGTCTCCTGGAACGAGGCCGCCGAGATGAACGAGTCAGTCGAGAGCGAGGCTTTGGTGATGCCGAGCAGCATGTACGAGTAGGTCGCCGGCTTCTTGTCGTCCTTCTCCGCCTTCTCGTTCTCCTCCAGCACCTCCGCGCGCTCGACCTGCTCGCCGGTGATGAACGGCGTGTCGCCCGGCTCCTCGATCTGCACGCGGCGCAGCATCTGCCGCACGATCACCTCGATGTGCTTGTCGTTGATCTTCACGCCCTGCAGGCGGTACACGTCCTGCACCTCGTCGATGATGTAGCGCGCGAGCGCCTCCACCCCGAGCAGGCGCAGCAG
>Ga0335085_10009736_pt1 | contig 14460 bp, 11 predicted proteins | sample Lox_Sample_45_FD_206712 | JGI IMG/M metagenome (GOLD analysis project Ga0335085, IMG submission 206712) | Soil microbial communities from Loxahatchee National Wildlife Refuge, Florida, United States - Lox_Sample_4.5 | ecosystem: Environmental > Terrestrial > Soil > Wetlands | place: USA...
CGTTGTTCTCTGGATTTCTGGTAGTTGTCATCCTCTCTCTGGGGACCGATATCGCACTGCACAAAAGCGGAGTCTTTCCCCCGTTGGGACAGCCGATGAGTGACACGCTCTTTATCTTGGCCACTGTCTATCGCACAATCTACGCCGTGGCCGGCTGCTACGTGACCGCGCGTCTCGCTCCGAACCGCCCCATGGGGCACGCGTTGACGGGCGGCGCTGTGGGTCTCGTCTTGAGTATCGTGGGCGCGGTTACGGCCTGGAACAAAGGACCGGCCTTCGGACCCCATTGGTATCCGCTTGCGCTGGTAGTCACAGCCATGCCTTGCGCCTGGCTCGGCGGCAAACTCCATGTCATGCAAGCGGCGAAGCAGCCTGCAGCGTGATGAATACAATGCCAGTCCGTGCGCATTGGAAGTTAAACATGCACCTCGTCCCGAAAAGACCTATGTTTGATGCCGCATTTCTCTTCTCGCCTCGGCGCGTCCTCGCCCAGATGTTAGTGATCCTCACTCTCATTCCTATGCACTCTCGCCCTTCCAAACCGAAACCTTGGTTACGCCGCACAATCATGGGCCGGCAAGCATGAGGCGATTATCGAGTCAATGAAGCGACGATAATTCCACCCCACGCGTTCATGTGAGGCATAAGTTTCTAGTGCTCGGTAACACGGCCTACGATACCTTCCGTCCCGCCTCTGGGCCCAGGTCGTCCGTGGAGTTGCTGGGGCGTGCGCCCACTTCATCCGGCCTTTTGCATGCGGGCTTCTCACCTTTCCTCACGTGAATTACAGCTCTTCCCCGGTCTCCGCGGCTGTATTTTCCGTGACCTCCGCTGCGCCGCCCGCAGTCCCCCTTAAACGAATCCCCAAATATCGCGAAGCCAGCATGCCGCCTCGCCGCCGGTCGGTAAGGCAGTCGAGCGCCGTTGCGTCACCATGCGATATGACTACCGTCACCGCGTCTTGTCTGGCGGGGTGCTACTAAGAGGCAACACGCTTTTGCGAGGTTCTCTCATGGCGCATCTCGGCTTTCGACCTTCTATCCACCGCGATGGTTGCCGGCTCTCTTTTTTATCGGTGGTGGCTTTCGCGATCTCATTGGCGTGTCTCGCTCCGCTTGGTTCCGGCTGCGGCGGAGGCTCTTCGGAGCCAGCGATGCCACCTGCTCTGGTCGTAGATTCGCTCGATGACTCGGCGCCATCGTCCTCCGGCGCGATGACCTTGCGAACGGCGCTCGATCGGGCTGCTTCCGGCGAGACGGTCTTCTTTTCCCCCGCGCTTAACGGCGGAACCGTCAAGCTCTCCATTATTGGAGAAAGCCACTCCGTCCTGTTAGGCGAGGTCTATGCCGGCGGCCCTCCCACCTTCCAGGGCTATTCTGAACGCGACTACGGCAAATCGGCCCTTTATGCCAAGAAGAATGTAATCCTCGACGCCGCCTCCTTGCCGGCCGGCATCACCATCCAGTGGACCGGCGGAGAAACAAACCCCGCTCGCGTCCTCGCAGTTTACGGCGACCTGACATTGCGTAATGTGTCTGTCACAGGCGGTTATTCCCTCGCTGAGCCTATCGCCGGAAATGCTGCCCAGCCTTACACCCTGGCGCGCGGTGGCGGTCTCGCAGTCTGGGGGACAGCGACGCTGGAGGATTGCGCCGTCTACGGCAACACAATTGTCGGAGACACGGAGTCCAGCCGGGATCGCGGCACCTATGGCGGCGGCATCTATGCCAATGGCTTGCACCTTACAAACTGCATCGTCAGCGGCAACATCGCCCGTGGATATGGCGCGGCCGGAGGCGGCATCTACTCCGTTGGTGGGGCCGATAATACCGGCGGCGTAGGCAACAACACCAGCCTCTCACAATGCGTGATCAGCGGGAACCGCGCCACCGCGCAGCATGCCTATGGAGGCGGCGTCTTCACACTATCCGGAGGTCCGAACAATCTTGCGACGATGACCATCACGAATTGCACCGTTGCTCGCAACCTCGCCGAGGACGATCCCGACCTTCCCGAGGTCGGCCAGTGGTACAAACGCGGCGGTGGAATCTACATGGGCGGCGGTTCGCTCAAGGTCATAAGCTCCACTATTGCAGAAAATGAAGTTACCGGGCCGGAGGCCATCTTCAGCGGCAAGTCCAACATGGGAGGAGGCGGTGTCGCCGCCACCGTCGGTAACGCCCACGTGGTCGAAGACGCAATCGTCCAGCATTCCATCGTCATCGGCAACAAGAAGAATGGCGTGGCCGAGGACTGGTTCGCCGGATCCCTGATCAATTTTTACAGCTATGGCTACAACCGTATTGGGGTCCTTGATTTCAGCCAGATCCTCGTCCCCTGTCCCGCATGGTTAGACCTTAGCCGAAAGCATTATCCCGAACCAGGAGATCTCGACGGCCTCACCCCTGCTGACGTTCTTGATCTGGGGGGCATCCATTACGATCCGGCCATCCTCTCAGCAGGGACGGATGCAGGCCAGCCAGCAGTTTTGTGGTACCCGCCCAGCACAGCCTCCACCAACGTCATTCCGGCTGTCGGTTACAGCTTTGATGTCGTGCACGCTGGCTACACCGGCTTTGGCGAGTCCTCGGCGTGTACCCCGATGCGGGTCTGCGACGACTTTCTCATCAACCTGCTCGCCAAGGTACGGACCGACTACTCGGACGAATTGGGTGAGAATTTCGGCCCCGAATTGGATGCCATGACCAAACTTCCCGACCAGACCAATGTTACCTTCTACGGCCCCGCTAAGACCTGGCCAACGAATTCCCAGAATTCTCCCTGGATCGACTTCTGGCGCAAACTAGAGTCTGACATCGTGAGTGCCGACACTGGCGGACGCCTGGCGACACCCGCCGCTCTGAACGATACTTTCTGGGGAAGCTACATTTCGGGCCCGATCAGCGCTAACGTCTCGATCACGGTCACGAAGGTAAACCAGGCCGTGCAACTCATCACTACAGATCAGTTGGGTCATGCTCGCCCAAACGGCGGATTGGGAGATGTCGGCGCTATCGAAAAATAAGAAAGCGAACGACTGCGGCAACGATCACCTCTGAAGGGCTGAGGCCGGGTTCTCAATTCGCTTCCGCTGCCACAGCTTTCTCTGTTACATCCGCCCCGGCCGCTCGTAGTGTCACCCAGTCCGTTTGCACACGGTCCCACCCCTGGATCAAGAACCCATACGACTCAAAAAGCTGACGAATCTGCGGACGCTTCCATCCCGCAAGCTCTTCGAGGATTGGCACCAGCGTGGCCAGCGCGTTGTCACTCAGCACCGTGCGCTTAGCGATCTGCGTAACGTGCTTCGATTCCGATACCGCGATCGTGAACCCGTCGTGACGGTTGACGTGCAGCATCACGTGAATATCGGAGCTACCATCGCCGACATAGACCACATGATCCGCGGGCAGGCCAAGCTCTTCCTGCAACAATTCCAGCCGCGCGACCTTGCCGTAGCCGGCGGTCGCTCGCAGGATAGTCTCGATTTCTCCGGAGGCGCTGTACTGAAACTCGGTTCCGAAAATGTGATCGGGCGGAACAATGCCTTCCAGCGCCGACTTGATCACTTCCACCGGAGCGGCCGAGATCACGTAAAACTCAAAGTGGAACCCATCGATCCGGCGATCCAGGATCTCGTAAACCTGCTTGATGTTCTCTTTCAGCCGGATGCGTTTGCCGACGTCGTAAAGGTGGTCTTTTCGGACCCGAGAGCGAAACTCCGGATCATGCAGCAGCAGGTAAGCCAGTTCGGCGCCTTGCTGAACCAGGTTCAGTTTGGCCATACCGTGGGCCTTGCGCTCGAACTCCTCGATGGGAACGCCCAGCATCTCGCTCAGAACATACCCCGTGTCGTTGAAAGTCAGGGTCTGGTCGAAATCGCTGGCAAACAGATAGTGTTTCCGTGTTTTCTTTGGCATGTACTATTTTAGATTCCGCAAGCCGTCAAAGGCCTATGAAATTTCCTGATCGCTGTGATTTCATGCACTTACAGGTAACGAAGGTTATTGATTCCAGGATGGTTTCAGGGTAGGCTAGCGGCCAGTATTGAGTCTTATTCCTCCGTCAAGCAGGAGGTTTTCATGCCCCAAGCCGCCGACCATTTGAAAAACGACTCCGACCGCGGAAAGGGTTCGCTCGAGCCTGATGATCGTCTACAGCCCGGCAACAACTCTATGAAGGGCCAACTGGCGCATCGCAATCAGCACCCGATGGTTGACGGCGCTGACTCCGACTTTCCCGAGCCAGGATCGAGCCCCGAGCATTCGTGCGAAGGGGAACTCACGAAGAAATAGCGCGAATCGCGAATTGAGCGCCGGGCATCCCGACTCGTCCCGAAGTCGGCTTTTTTTGTTCGTGCGTCCTCCCCGCCTTCAGGGTCATCTGATTGGACTGTCTCGGTTCAATCAGCGGAAACTCATCGAGGAAAAGTCATGCCGAAAATGAAAGCTGTGCAGGTCTCCAAGCCGGGAGGTGATTTCGAGGTCGTCGAGCGAGACATCCCAACTCCTGGACGCAATCAGGTCCGCGTCAAAGTGGAAGCCTGCGGCATCTGCCACAGCGACGTTCTCGTCAAGGAAGGACTCTGGCCCGGCCTCCAATACCCGCGCGTTCCTGGACACGAGATTGCTGGCCGTGTTGATGCTGTCGGCAGCGACGTAACGAATTGGAGAGTTGGCCAGCGCGTTGGTGTTGGCTGGCATGGGGGGCATTGCTTTACTTGCGAGCAATGCCGGCGCGGCGACTTCATTCTCTGCCGGAACGGGAAGATCACCGCGATTCACCATGATGGCGGATACGCCGAATACATGGTCACGCCCGCTGAAGCAGTCGCTGCTATGCCCGATGATCTCCCGGCGGCCGACGCCGCGCCGCTCATGTGCGCGGGCGTTACGGTCTTCAACCCGCTGCGCAATTCCGGGGCGCGAGCCGGCGAGCTAGTCGCAGTCCAAGGAATCGGGGGACTTGGGCATTTGGGGATTCAGTATGCGCGCCAAATGGGATTTCGCACAGTCGCGGTCGGCCGTGGACAAGAGAAAGAGCCGCTCGCGCACAAACTCGGCGCCAGCGTCTTCATCGACAATGCGACCGCCAATCCTTCCGAAGAGTTGAGCAAGCTGGGCGGCGCGCGCGTAATTCTCGCGACCGCTCCCGATGCGAAAGCCATGTCCGCTCTGGTTGATGGCCTCGCGCCCGGCGGCAAACTGCTGGTGCTTGGCGCAGCCTCTGAGCCCCTTTCCATCAATGCGATTCCACTACTGGTGGCACGCAAGACGGTCCAGGGTTGGCCTTCAGGAACCGCCCGCGATTCCGAAGACACATTGAACTTCAGCGCGCAGACTGGAGTGCGCCCCATGATCGAACGCTATCCCCTTGAAAAAGCAGCGCAAGGCTACGAACAGATGATCAGCGGCCGTGCGCGGTTTCGGGTAGTGTTGACGATGGGCTCCTAGGGAACCGGCTTCCCTTGAGGTCTTTGAGGAAGTCCACCCTGAGCGGCGGAACGAAGCAAAGCGTCCCAAGACGACTTGTGCGACCAGAGCCTTACCGCAGCTCCTCCATGATCGCGTCCAGCGCTTCCCTGCCCGGCCGTACCGCCGATTCCGGCAGAGTCGCCAAAGGCTCGTCGGTCACGTTCAACATATCGATAAAGCTCGGCGCCTGAGCGTTGATATAGAACACACCGGTGAGCACGTCGCCCTTGGCGTGCGATTCCATCAGGCGGCGCACGGCATTGATCTTGTCCGTCGGGTCGTACGCTTCTTCCAGCTTCCGCAACCGCAGGCGTGAACCGTCGTGCATGGTGACTTCGAAGGTTGTGCCCGGGTCGTAGTCGACGTTGATCTCTTCGAACGCCGGCACGAAGTTGATGTCGTGCAGAGGCTCTTCGTGCGCCTGCATGTATTTGTAGGACTTGGTCGAGCCCTCGTGGTCATTGAACGTCACGCAAGGCGAGACGACGTCGAGCATCACCGTCCCCTTGTGCGCGATCGCCGCTTTCAGCATGCTGTGCAGCTGCTTCTTGTCTCCGGAAAATGAGCGGCCCACGAACGTCGCGCCCAGCTGAATCGCCAGCGCGCACGTGTCAATGGGCGGGAGATCATTGGCGATGCCCGTCTTCAGTGTCGATCCGATGTCGGCGGTCGCGGAAAACTGCCCTTTCGTTAGGCCGTAGCAGCCATTATCTTCAAGCACGTAAATGATGGGCAGATTGCGCCGCATGAGATGCACAAATTGTCCTGCGCCAATTGACACCGTATCCCCGTCGCCCGTTACGCCGAGCGCGATCAGATCCTTGTTCGCGAGCATGGCTCCCGTCGCGACCGCCGGCATGCGTCCGTGAACGGAATTGAAGCTGTGCGAGCGATTCATGAAATAGGCTGGGCTTTTTGACGAGCAACCGATGCCGCTGAATTTGGCGACCCGCTCCGGCTTCACACCCATTTCGTACATGGCGTCGATGATGCGCTCGGAGATTGCGTTGTGCCCACAGCCCGCGCATAGCGTCGTCTTGCCGCCGCGGTAGTCCACCACTTGCAGCCCGATGCGATTCACTTTGGGGGGCGGTGTGCCGGTTGGAGTAGTCGCCATTTACTTCCCCTCCATCATCATGAGTTCGTCGGTCACCGAGCGCGCGTCGATTGGCAATCCATGAATGTGGCAGATCGATCGGACGCGCGTCACCAGTTCCGCATTGATATCGAGCTTCAACAAGCTGGCCATTTGCGCATCTCGGTTCTGCTCCACCACGTACACACGATCGTGCCGCTCGACGAAGTCATGCACTTCGCGCGTAAACGGATACGCGCGAATTCGCAAATAGTCTGCTTCCACGTTGTACTCGCGGCGCAATTGATCGCAGGCTTCAACAATCGCCCAATGTGACGTGCCGTAGGCTAGAATGCCGACCTCCGCTTTCCCAGTGCCTGTAAGCTCTGGCCGCGGAACGAACGACCGCGCGGTCTCGAACTTCTTGTTGATCCGCTCCATGTTGCGTTCGAAGTCGTCGGGACGCTCGCTGTACTGCGCTTTCTCGTTGTGGCCGCTGCCGCGCGCGAACCACGCCGCCGCCGGATGATCTGTTCCGGGCAGCGTGCGATAACCGACACCGTCGCCGTCGATATCTTTGTAGCGAGCAAAACTACCGAGCTTCTCCAGATCCTCTTTGCTCAGGACTTTGCCGCGCTTGATCGGTTTATCGGGATATGGGAATGGATCCGACATCCAGTTGTTCATTCCCAGATCCAAGTCTGACATGACAAAGACTGGCGTTTGAAAATGTTCAGCAAGATCAAACGCATCCTGCGCCATGGTGAAGCACTCGCTCACCGAATTCGGAAACAGCATGATGTGTTTCGTATCCCCGTGGCTGAGGAATGCGGTCGAGAGGATATCGCCCTGCGCGGTCCGCGTCGGCAGTCCCGTCGATGGCCCGACCCTCTGAATGTCCCAGATCACCGCCGGTACTTCGACGTAGTACGCCAATCCGGTGAACTCCGCCATCAGTGAAATACCAGGACCTGCCGTAGCTGTCATTGAGCGTGCCCCGGCCCAGCCTGCGCCAATCACCATACCGATCGCCGCCAGTTCATCTTCCGCCTGCACAATGGCGAACGTCGCCTTGCCATCGGGCCCGATGCGGTATTCCTTCATGTACTCGATCATCGTCTCGACGAGCGACGACGATGGCGTAATCGGATACCACGTCACCACTGTGCATCCGGCAAACATGCAGCCCAGTGCAGCCGCAGAATTGCCGTCGATGATGATCTTGCCCTGCGTCTTGTCCATGCGGCGAATGTAGAACGGATCGCGCTTGACCAGATTCGCTGCCGCGTAGTCGTAGCCCGCCTTGGCGGCGGCCCAATTCAGATTCGCAGCCTTCGCCTTCCGCGCAAACTGCTTGCGCAACGCCTTTTCCACTTCGGCAAGGTCGACTTCCAGCAAGTGCGCGACCACGCCGACGTAAATCATGTTCTTGACCAGCTTGCGCAGCTTGGCCTCGGGACACACCGGCGCAACCAGTTTGTCGTATGGGACGGAGTAAAAGATGAGATCGCTGCGCAGCTTGTCGAGCCCCAGTGGCTCGTCATACAACACCGCCGCTCCCGGAGCCAGCGACTTCACATCTTCCTGCGCCGTCTCCGAGTTCATCGCCACCAGAAAATCAATCTCCTTCTTGCGCGCGATATAGCCGTCTTTGTTGGCGCGGATCGTGTACCACGTGGGCAGTCCGGCGATATTCGAGGGGAACAGGTTTTTCCCTGAGATCGGCACGCCCATCTGGAAGATGCTGCGCAGCAGCACGCTGTTGGAACTCTGCGACCCGGAACCGTTCACGGTCGCAACCTGAATGCTCATGTCATTGAAGACAGGCGCTTGCCCCGGCTGGCCGGAAGATTCCCGGGGCACGACATCGGTAGTGGCCATCCCCTATGCCTTTCTGGTCTTGTCCGGGCCAACCCCTTGCCCCGGAGAGTAGAAGTGGTGCGGCAAACTCTTAATTATACAAGGAACGAAAGAGCTCGAACGCAGGCAACCTGACAGAACCAGATTTGGTACCGATGGAATCGGCCCCTTGAACAACGAAGCCTTAACCAAGTCAAGTGCAAATCATTTGACATCATGTTGACCGGAGCATGACACGGCCGCACCGCAAGACAACCTACCGTACCTAAACGGTGAGTCTCGCCGTCCCACCGAACCACCGACAACTTTCAAACCATGGAGTGCAGAATATGGCAAAAGAAATTTCTCCCGGAGGCGTGTTGTCGGAAACAACCCAATCCACCAATGGAAACGTAGAGACTACAGCCAAAAATGTTGTTCAGCGGCGTTCGTTTCTCAAGGGCCTCGGGGTGGTTGGCGCTGCATTGTCCGCAGGCTCACTCCTGAGTGGAGAAGCCGAGGCCAAAGAACGGGGCTTCATAACAGTCGGCGACGTCGCCATTCTTCGCTTCCTGGCCGCCGCCGAAATTCTGGAAACCGATCTCTGGCAGCAATACAACGAACTCGGCGGAATCCCGGATAGCGAGGTTCCGGGTGGCAGTGGAAACGAACCTTACACCGAAGCCGTCGAGCAACTCGACGAAGACATGGCCCAGTACATTCACGACAACACCGAGGACGAACTCTCCCATGAAGTCTTCATTAATGCCTACCTGATCTCCCGGGGCGCAGAACCCGTCAACCTGGATCAGTTCCAGACGTTGCCGAGCAGCAAAGCTACGGGCGCGCAGCAGATCGGACGCCTCACCAACCTGATGCAGCTTACTGTCGATACGACCTGGTTCACTCGCTATCGCAGCCGCGCGTTGAATCCCGATTTCGGTGACATGCTGCCGCAGGCGATTCCGACTCTGGCCGTCGGTCAGCACACAGCGATTCCACGCACCGACGACGACGTTCAGGACTCCAAATTTCTGCAAGCGATTGCGAACACGGCGGGCTTTCACTTCGCCACCATCGAGCAGGGCGGAACCAGCCTCTACCCGCAACTTGCGCAACGCGTAACCAGCCTTGAAGTGCTGCGAATCCTGCTCAGCATTGGTGGGACCGAGATCATGCACTTCCAGACCTGGCAGGATAAGGCCGGCAACGCTCCGCCGATCGATAAGGCCGTGGATCCCGTCACCGGAGTCTCAGTGACGTTCCCAGACCTGAATTCTCCCCCGCTCGGCGGCGAGGATTTTCAGACCAACCTGATCATGCCCGAGCCCACTGTGTTCCTCAGCAAGAAACTCCCGGCATGTTCGATCATTCGTCCAACTGCGACGAAGCATGCCGCAATGGGAGCGGTGAACGCTCTGACCGCCGACGGCCTCTTTGTCGGCCAATCGAAAGAGTTCTTCAAGTTCATGAGGACTCTGGCGATTGAAGCGGACTTGGCGGTGCGCGAGTCGTGATCACGCACCGACGGTCTTTCGTTGTTCTACTGGGAGGCGCTGCAGCAAGGAAGATTTGTTGCGGCGCCCGATTTTTCCAGACCGCCGACGTGAAACCGAGCGTCTAACCCCCACGAGGAGGTTTCCAAATGTTCGAGGGGTTGTTTCAGCCTATGCACTTGCTAGTGATTTTCGGGATTGCCCTGCTCGTGTTCGGGCCCAAGAAGTTGCCGGAGCTTGGGAAGGGGATCGGCGAGGGGATTCGGGGATTCCGATCTGCGATGAGAGAGCCGGAGGAATCGTCCGCGAAATCGAACGGGGACGACAAAATCAGCTAAAGGGGCATCCTGATGGGACTCGGCGGCGAAATTCCATTGTTCCTTGCTCTCGGGTTTGTGGTGTTGGGTCCGAAGCGGATGCAGTCGATCCTGAAGCAGATCGCAAGAGCAAAAAGTGTTTGGGATAGATCGAGCCGGGAAATCGCGGTCCGCCTCGCCACGGAGCTTGAGCGCAAGTCAGAAGCGGGAACTATCCAACGTTAGCGGCATTGCAGTCAACCCACCGCTCCTATGGCCGGGACCGGCTTCCCGCTGGGCCCACGTTGGCTTTCTGCAATGTCTTGGGAGCGATCAGCCGCCATGCTTCACCCAGATGCAAAGCTAACTCCTCGTCATCGATTTGCGGCAGTTCAATTCCCACCCAACCGCGCACTCCAACATAGGGCGGTTTAAAGAACTTGCCGGGTTCAGTCTTGATCAAGTGGCCCTGTAATCCCGGCGGCGCAGGCAGCCACACCGCAATGTGCCCGTCGTTGTGATGGTTGTTGTCGAACATCGCATAGACCTTCTTGCGCACAAAAAACGTCGGCTCGCCATGCGAGAGTACTTCAGTGGTTTCAGGCAGAGCCTTGCAGATGCGCCGGACCCGACCTAAGTGTTCCTCACCAGCGGGAAGCTTTTCGGCAGGAATCCATTTATTTCTTGCTGTCTTCTTCACAGCCATTGGGAGTATAGCTGAAAGACCCGCGCGGAAACCATGGTCACGCGTGAGAATATTGAGCTACGCTTCTACCTGGAAGAACTGCGCCATGTTGCGGAATTTTGCGTAACGCGCTTCGAGCAGTTCTTTCATCGGCAACTTCTTCAGTTCCGCGAAGTGATGTTGCAGCGATGCGTCCAGCAACTGCGCCGCTTTTTCATGGTCGGTATGGGCGCCGCCGGGTGGCTCCGGAACTACATCGTCGACGATCCCGAACTCGGTTAGGTCGGTGGCTGTGATCTTCATTGCGGCCGCGGCGATTTCCCGCTTTGTGGCGTCGCGCCACATGATGGACGCGCATCCTTCGGGGGAGATCACCGAGTAGATCGAGTTCTCCATCATCAGGACTCGATCTCCAACTGCAATTGCTAGCGCGCCGCCACTGCCGCCTTCGCCGGTAATGGTAACGACGATAGGCACTTCCAGCCGAGCCATCTCACGCAAGTTGTAGGCGATCGCTTCCGCCTGTCCGCGTTCTTCAGCTCCCAACCCCGGATACGCGCCCGGCGTATCAACCAGGGTGAAAATCGGTCGCCGGAACTTGGCCGCAGCCTGCATGACCCGGATCGCCTTGCGGTAGCCCTCCGGATTGGGCATGCCGAAATTGCGATACACGCGCTGTTTGGCGTCCCGAGCTTTCTGATGTCCGACGACCAGCACTTCCTCGCCGTGAAAGCGAGCCATACCGCAGACCAATGCCGGATCGTCGGCAAAAGCCCGGTCACCGTGAATCTCGCTCCAGTCGGTGAAAATGCGCTCAATGTAGTCGAGGGTGTAAGGCCGTTGTGGGTGGCGCGCCATCTCGGTTCTTTGCCAGGCGTTCACGCGCGACGTCACGTCCCGCCGCAAATCGCTCACCCGCTCGTGCAGTCGCTGGATCTGGCGCCGTGTCTCGTCGTTCTGCCCTTCGATCGACTCCAGACGCGTAATTTGTTCCTCGATCTTTTCCAGGTCTTTTTGCGCCTTGAGTCCAGAGTCCATTTTGATCAGGTTCCCATTCCCTTTCGCGTGATGCGACTCGACAATCGAGAGCAGAAATTCCACTCCCGCCACGGCGCTGCTGCCCGCGGTTTCCGTTCGTCCTGCTCGTTCTGTCTTAGTTCGACTCATCAGGTCAGATCTGAAAACGGATCAACCGATCAGCCGCACGCTGTCCCGTCCGCACAGTTCTTCTACGCGGCGAATGAAATGGCGGTCCGGCATCACATTATAGCCTTCGGCCTCCATCACGACCATGAAATCGCCGCGTTTTTCCACGTCGAACAGCACTTTAGCCTCGCCTCGACGCTCCTGGAAAAGCGAATGCAAAGCACTTACCGTGTTCTCCGTCGCGCTTTCCAGCGGAATGGTGATACGCAGGGCTTTCGGAAGGGTGATTTTAGCTTCATCTAACGGAATGATCTCCGCTGCCGTGATCTTCGGATTCGCGCCCTCCTCCACTCGCACACCTGCTTTCACCAGAACTGGAACCTCCAGCCGCACTTTTTCCTGAAGCCTGCGGAAAGCCTCGGGGAAAACGATCATGTCGATCGAGCCAGTCATGTCTTCGAGCGCACACTGCGCATAGAAATCCCCGCGCTTCGACTTCAGCACCCGCACATTCGTGATAATGCCGGCTGTCGTAATCACCTCGTCTTTCGAGGTTGAATTCCGCAAGGCCGCGATCTGTTCCGTCGTCTTCGCGTCCAGGTCGAGCAGTTTGTCTTTGTATTTCTCCAGCGGATGGCCGGTGATAAAAAACCCGAGAATCTCCTTTTCTGCCGACAGCCGGGTGTGCTCGTCCCAATCGGGAACCGCAGGGAGCGCTTCATTCTGGTGTGCGACCGCCTCATCCGCAAACACGCCAAACAGCCCGTGCTGCCCCGATTCCATGTCGCGCTGCGTTTTCTGTGCTCGGTCAATAGCCTTGTCGAGTGCCTGCATAAGCTGTGCGCGTCCCCCGAAAGAATCCATTGCACCCGACTTGATCAGCGACTCCAACACGCGCTTATTGAGTAGCCGTAAATCCACTTCCTCGCAGAATTCGAAAATCGAACGCAAGCTTCGCCCCAGCTTCTCCCGGGCCGCAACGATCGATTCGATCGCATTCGCCCCGACATTCTTCACTGCCGCCAATCCAAATCGGATCGCCGCCCCATGCGGTGTGAAATTGGCATCGCTGACGTTGATATCCGGCGGCTCGACGGCAATCCCCATCTCGCGGCACTCGTTGATGTACTTCACCACGTCGTCAGTCGAACCCGTCACCGACGTGAGCAGTGCGGCCATGAATTCCACCGGATAGTGAGTCTTGAGATAGGCCGTGTGATATGCCAGCAACGCGTAGGCTGCCGAGTGCGATTTATTGAAACCGTAGCCGGCAAATTGCGCCATCAGATCGAAAATTTTCTCGATCTTCCGCGGCGGAAACCCGCGCTGCACTGCGCCTTGCATAAAGCGCTCGCGCTGCGCCGCCATCTCTTCCGGTTTCTTCTTCCCCATCGCGCGTCGCAGCAGATCGGCATCGCCCAGCGAGTAGCCTGCCAGCCGGTTCGCGATCTGCATCACCTGCTCCTGATACACAATGACGCCCAGCGTCTCCTGGAGCAGTTCCTTCAACTCCGGCAGTTCGTACTCGATCCTCCGGCGCCCGTGCTTGCGCTCGATGAAATCGTCGATCATGCCGCCCTGGATCGGCCCGGGCCGGTAGAGCGCGTTCAGTGCCGTGAGATCTTCGATCGAATTCGGCTTGTAGCGCCGCAGGACATCGCGCATGCCGTGCGACTCGAACTGGAACACGCCCGATGTCAAGCCGCTGTGGAAGACCTTCCGGTAGGTTTCCTGGTCCTCCAGCGGGACGTCATCGAGACTCATCGGGATCGGACTCGGCCATCCCTCCGCATTGCTCAGCACAGGCATACCGGCGTCTTTGCTGTGGGTCTGCGCAATCAGCTTCAATGCGTCGTCAAGAATCGTCAGTGTTGTCAGCCCGAGAAAATCCATCTTCAACAGACCCATCTTCTCGATGGCATTCATGTCGAAGGCCGTAACGATTTCGTCGTTCTTGGTCTTGTGTAGCGGCACCAGTTCAATCAGCGGACGCGGCGAAATCACGACTCCGGCCGCATGCACCCCCGAGTTCCTCACTAGCCCTTCCAGCTTCCGCGCCGTGTCGAGTAACTGCCGCACCTGAGAATCTTTTTCGTAAGCCTCGCGCAACTGCGGCGATTCCTGGATGGCATCATCGAGCTTGATGTTGAGCGTCGTAGGGACCATCTTCGCGATGCGGTCGACGTCGCTGTAGGGCATATCCATGACGCGCCCGACGTCCTTGATCGCTGCCTTTGCCGCCATCGTCCCAAACGTGATGATCTGCGCCACGTTTTCCCGCCCATACTTGCGCGTCACATACTCGATGACCTCGCCGCGGCGGTTCATGCAGAAATCAATGTCGATATCCGGCATCGAAATGCGCTCGGGATTCAGAAAACGCTCAAACAGCAATTCGTGCTGCAAGGGGTCGAGATCGGTAATGCCCAGCGAATATGCCACCAGCGCA
>Ga0335085_10009737_pt1 | contig 14459 bp, 11 predicted proteins | sample Lox_Sample_45_FD_206712 | JGI IMG/M metagenome (GOLD analysis project Ga0335085, IMG submission 206712) | Soil microbial communities from Loxahatchee National Wildlife Refuge, Florida, United States - Lox_Sample_4.5 | ecosystem: Environmental > Terrestrial > Soil > Wetlands | place: USA...
TAATACCTGCAAGGCCATCCTCGACGACGTCGCCCAGCGTCTGCAGCACGATCCCGACGCCAAGCTGGTCGTCGTGGGCAACTCCGACCCGACCGAGAAACGCAAGGACCTCGCGGCCGAACGCGCCGTCGATTCCAAGGCGTATCTCTCAGGCGGCGAAGCCAAGCAGGGCATCGATGCCAGCCGCATCGAGTGCCGCACCGGCAACGGTGGCACCAAGACGGCTGACTTCTGGATCGTTCCCGCCGGCGCAACCTTCACCGGCGAAGGCACGGCTCCAGTCGACGAAAACATGGTTAAGCCGATTCCGGATCATCCGCATGTGGCTGCCAAGAAAAAGACAATGAAGAAAGCTCAATAGCTTCAACTGGTTAAGCATCCAAGGGCCGATCGGGGTAAACTCGATTGGCCCTTTTTTTCTTGCCCTTCGGTAACTTGATGAGGGCGTGTTACGCTGTCAACCTGACCCGAGAAGCGAATCTCTGTTCGCACAGGGGCAATGTCACCTATGATTTCGGGAGCTACACGCGTGATTTCTCGCAAGTCTATGATTCTATTGGCCATCGCGGCTCTCCTCGCGACGACCGCTTGGGCCACTCAGTGGGCCGCTCTGGGGCCGGACGGCGGCGATGTCCGCAGTCTTGCCTACAACCCCCAGAATCCGGATCAGATTTTCCTCGGCACCAGCACCGGTACCATGTTCGTCTCCAACGACGGCGGTCACCGCTGGTCGCGTTTCGCCCACCTGGGTGCCGGCGATGACTACGTGCTCGATCACATCGCCATTGATCCGCAGAATCCCAAGAAGATGTATGTCTCGGCTTGGAGCGTCGATAACCAGCAGGCCGGCGATCTGTTCCGCTCACATGATGGCGGCATGACCTGGGAGCCGCTGCCTGGCATGCACAATAAATCCATCCGTGCCATGGCCATCGCGGCCAGCGATTCCAACGTCATCGTCGCGGGCGCTCTCGACGGCGTTTACCGCAGCAACGACGGTGGCAACTCCTGGTCTCACATCTCCGCTGCGAATGCCGGCGAGATCAAGAACATCGAATCCATCGCGGTCGATCCCAAGAATCCCAATATCGTTTATGCCGGTACCTGGCACCTGGCGTGGAAGACCCCCGACGGCGGCGCCACCTGGCAGCACATCAACAAGGGCATGATCGATGACTCCGACGTTTTCTCGGTCATCGTCGATTCCACCAACCCCTCGATCGTTTTCGCCAGCGCCTGCTCCGGTATCTACAAGAGCGAGACCGCCGGCGACCTGTTCAAGAAGATTCAGGGCATCCCCTTCTCGGCTCGCCGCACCCGCGTGCTGAAGATGGATCCCAGCAACCAGAACATCGTCTACGCCGGAACCACCGAAGGCCTCTGGAAGACCACCGATCTGGGCACGACCTGGAAGCGCGTTACCAACCCTGAAGTCGTGGTCAACGACGTCATGGTCGATCCCCGCAACTCTTCGCGCGTCCTGCTGGCCACCGATCGCAGCGGCGTTCTCGCCAGCGATAACGGCGCCGAAACCTTTACCGCATCCAACCACGGCTACACCCACCGTTACGTCTCCACCATCCTTGCCGACAATCATGAGCCCGGCACCATCTACGTCGGCGTCGTGAACGACAAGGAAGAAGGCGGCGTCTTCTACTCCCATGACGGCGGCCAACACTGGATGCAGAAGGCCAACGGCCTCGGCGGCCGCGACGTCTTCACGCTGGAGCAGGCCGACAACGGCGCTCTGGTCGCCGGGACCAACCGTGGCATGTTCGTGCTCGAGCACAACGGCACCGAGTGGCATCCCATGAACAGCATCGTCAACGAGAAAGTTTCCTACCGCACTGTGAAGAAGGGAACCAGGAAGGTCTCCGTGGCCAGCAAGACGGCTACCCGCTCCACCCTCGAAGCCAAGGTCAGCGATATCGAAATCGGCTCCAAGCGCTGGTATGCAGCTACTTCCGCGGGTCTATTAACCAGCACCAACGATGGCAAGAGCTGGACCGGCGGCCCGGTCATGGGTAAAGAAGACTTCGTGTCGGTGGCTTCCAACGGCGAACTGATCGCCGCCGCTACTCACACCAGCGTCATCTTCTCCCACGACGGCGGCGGCGCCTGGCAGCAGGCCAGCCTGCCCAGCTACCTGAGCGCCATCCACACCGTCACCATCACCCCCGACGGCCAGATCCTGATGGCTTCGCGCGAAGGTGCTTTCCGCAGCGCTGATTCGGGAGCCACTTGGGAACATATGATGAACGGCTTGCCGGACAAAAACATCAGCTCGATCATGTATGACGGCAAAGGCAAGCGCCTGCTGGCCACCAGCATGGCCACCGGCATCGTGTTCGAGAGCCAGGACGGCGGCCGCAGCTGGAACCGCGGTCCCGACTCCGGCTATCCGCTGCGCCGCGTCAGCGTGGTGCAGGGCCACTTCATGGCCGCTACTCCCTTCGACGGTGTGATCACCCCCATGGGCGACTCACCGGAGAGCGCGGCAGCCGCCACCGGAAGCTCCAACTAACTTTCACCAAACCACCCACCACGGGACGCGCCGCAAGGCGCGTCCTTTTTTTGTGGCGCAAACGCGGCGCGCCGATCCAGGATTGCGTCAGCCCCGAGTCCCTGCAATGAATCCATTTATTTCTTAGGCTTAGGTGTCATCACACAATCGTCGAGACAGGAACGTGCTGACGATGTGTTCCCAAAGGAACATTGTGCAAAACTGTCAGGCGGCCTTATAGGCACTTATCAGCAGCCAGCCCAAAACCGCCAGGGCTAGCCAGGCGAACCAGTTTCCCCAATGCCGGTAGAGCGTGTCATCGTTCCTGACGGGTACGCTTGCCACCAGCGTGGCGAAGTTCACGCCCGAAGTGCTGCGCTCGGCCAGCACCCGCCCGCGGTCGTCGTTGAGGGTGAGCACGCCTTGTTTGGGTGAGCGCGCAATGCTGAAACCGCTCTCCACCGCGCGCACCACCGCCATGCGCCCATGCAGCCAGCCGTCGCGGACGAAGTCCCACGCCGGCACCAGCATCAGACCCACGCCGTCTTTGCCGTACTGGCGGCTGAGCGCGGGGAAGTCCATGTCTTTGCAGATGGCAACCCCCCACTTGCCGGAAGGCTCGTTGAATGACACCCGCTTGCTCCCGACCTTAAAGCCTGATTCAAACGCCGGCAGCATGTGTTCTTTTTCATAAAACAGCGGAGCGCCTCCTTGGGGAGAATACACGCGTGCTTCATTCCACTTATCGGACGAGCTCTTGCGGCTTACTCCAACGACAATTTCGCTGCCTGTCTCTTGCGCGGCGTTGCCGAGTAACTGGTCCAACTCCGCGGTTGAGTCGGGATCTAGGACGATGCCTACTTTCTCGGGCAGGACGATGACTTGCGCCCCTTGTTTCGCGAGGCTTTTGATCTGATCGATATACGCCGCGATGAGCCTGGCAGTCTGGTCGGGCTTTTGGGGAAAGAGATTCTGCGGTGCGTCGGATGAGATCAAGCCGACCGTCACCGACTCTGCCTCGGGGCTTGATTGCAACCGCACCCAGCCAAACAGCAAGACGGCCGCAAACATCACTGCGACCGCGCCCGAGAAGCGCTGCTTCGTTCTCCCTGCGCCGGCACCAGCGATGACGGCCGCCACCGCGGCCGGGACGCAGAGAAGAACGAAGCTCATTCCCCACACCCCGGTCACCGAGGCCAACTGCAGGAAGGGCAGGAAATCCACTTGCGTGTAGGCCAGGCTGCCCCAGGTTCCGTGTGGCCAGAAAAAGCCGAGAAGGTATTCGTGGGCAACCCACACCGCGGGAAGAGCAAGGGTTGCTCTCCAGAGCGCTCCCCGCCGGGCGAAGGCTCTCCAGAGAACGACCGCAAGGCCGAAGATGCAGGCCGGAGTCACAATCGCAATCAGGGGTAGCACAAACTTGCCGATGCCCGGGTTGGGGCCTCCCGAAACCGAGAGGAAATACCTCCACATGTTGAGGCCACCCAGCGACCAGGCCACAACTGCCGTGGCGAACGCGCCCCGTCCTGGCAACCGTGGTGACACGAGAAGGACAGGAAGCGGAGCCAGCCACATCATCCACCAACGCGGTTCCAGTCCGGTTCCCCAGAAGAGCAGAACGCCTGAAGCGATAATCGCCGCGGCAGCCATCAAGACTTGGTTACGCTTTGAGTCCATGGAGAAGCCTCCTCAGCGATCGCCGATACAGACGGCGGAACTGCTCTTCGGAAAGTGAGAAACGGCCGGCACGGTAGAGCGTGACATAGCCATGCACATGCGCCCAGAGTTCAAGTGCGACCTCCCAGAGGTCATCCTTCTTTAGAAGCCCTTGCCGCATGGCATCCTCAATCGCGTCGGCTACACGATTCAAGGTAGGCGAGCGCCGCGCCACAAAATCCTCGGGAAAGCGCCGCGCCCCGCTTCGGTATTGCGAGAACACGTAGTCGAAGATGCGGGGATGCTCCAGCGCATAGTCGAGGTAGTTGTCCAAAATGTGCAGAAGCTTGACTTCGGCCGGCCCGCGGCCCAGGGCGTTTTCGAAGCGGTCAGCCAGCTTGGCAAATTCGCGGTCGGTAACCGTGCGCAGCAGCGCCTCTCGGTTGGGGAAGTGATGATAGATGGCCATCGGCGTGATGCCCACAGCCTTCGCCACGCGCCGCATGCTTACGGCTTCCGGCCCTTCCTTCTCCAGGATCCGCAGCGCCACGGCAGAGATCTTTTCGGAAGTTGGCCTGGTTTCCATGCTTGTATACACTGTATAGTATACGCTGTATAGAAGCAAGCTCAGCCGGGTAAAATCCAATGTGTCGCCGGAAAAAACTACACACCAAGGTCTGCGGACTCCGGCCTAACCTGCTTAGATTTCATGGTCTCGTGATGGCACGCTTCGTGCGCTCATAATGAGGAAGCGCACGAGGATGCCCCCATGTCCTCACGGAACACTCGAGTTCTGACACTGATCCTGACGCTGGTGCTGTTGCTGGCCGGCTGCTCGCGCCAGCCTGCGGTGGCGACGCTGGATGACCCCGGCCCTGACTTGCAGCAACTTCCCTTTGAGCGCGCGCCCAACCGTCGAGGGCTTCCTCCCACATCTTCGGTCGCAGACATGCCTGCCGGCACCGTCATCAGCGTGCGCTTAGAGACGCCGCTTTCGAGCGCGTCGTCGCATGAGGGCGAAGCCTTCGAAGGCGTCCTCGATGACCCGATCGTGGTCCGCGGTAAAGTGGTCGCCAGCCGGGGAACCATGGTCGCCGGCCGCGTGGTCGCAGCCAAGGCCTCTGATGGTCAGCAAACGTCCGGCTACCTGCGCCTTACCCTGTCGGCGATCGCGCTCCATGGCCGCTCGCAAGCGATTCAGACGTCGAGTCTCTTCGAAAAAGGCGGGAGCGCTGAGGTGTTGGCAACCGCATCGATCGCCAGCCCGCCGAATGCCGGCGCCCAGGATGTCGAACTGGACGCCAATTCCCGCCTCACCTTCCGCCTGCAAGAGACGGTGGTCGGCCAACCCTAGGGCGGACTATCACACGCTGCTGTGACCCACGTACTTAATTCCGAAATGGGACGGCCCTAGACTTCCCAAATAGGGAGCGTGCTCGGGCGGCATTGCTTGGGTTCCCGTCCTGGAATGCGGTCGCGCGCACTTTTCCCGAAATGCCACAGCTTTGAGTTGCGTCCGTCTCTTTCCCCCGTGAACGGTTCCCGCAACGAGGTGTGAGTCAAGCAGGAACCATGAGCGCCATCGCCGTTATTCCCGGCAAAGACCGCTCCGATGTGCTCAGCGACAAGCACTATCGCGCCATCTTTGACGCATCCGCCATTGGAATTCTGCAGTGCTCGCTCGATGGCCGGGTCATGGAGAGCAATGCTGCTATCCAGCGCCTGCTCGGCTATTCGTCGCAGGAACTCTGCGGCATGCACTTCGGCCAATTCACCCACCCGGATGATCTCAGCGCAGACAACCAGCTCTTTCAGGAGATGGTGGAAGGGAAGCGTTCTTTCTACCAGATGGAGCTCCGCTATCGCGGAAGGCATGGCAGCAGCGGCTGGGTGCGGCTCACGGTATCGCTGGTGCGGGACTCCGGGGAGCGTCCGGAATCGGTGATCGGCATGGTGGAAGACATCACGGAGAGCAAGCGCACCGAGCAGCAATTGCGGGAAGCCCAGAAGATGGAGATCATCGGGCGCCTGGTCGGCGGCGTCGCCCACGACTTCAACAACCTGCTCACCGGCATCATGCTTTATTGCGATCTGGTGCGCGACGGGCTGGCGCAAGAGAGCCGTCTCCGCCACCACGCCGATGAGATCCGCCTGGCGGCCGAACAGGGCGCTGCCCTGGTACAGCAGTTGATGTCGGTGGTGCGCCCGCAGTCGGCCGAGCCCCGTCTGCTTTGCGTCAACAACATCATCGTCGGCATGCGCAATCTGCTCGATCGCCTGATTGGCGAGAACATACGCCTCGAGACCAGCCTGCCGCCCGATCTTTGGCGGGTGAAGATTGATCCCACGCAATTGCAGCAGATCATCCTCAACCTGGTGTTGAATGCGCGCGATGCGATGCCCGACGGCGGGAAGATCCGCCTGGAGACCCGCAATCTGAAACGCGCCGGCCAGGCCACCTGGGTTGAGTTGGTCATCAGCGACGACGGTTGCGGCATTTCGCCCGAAGTTCGGGCCCGGCTGTTTGAGCCTTTCTTCACCACCAAAGCCCCCGGGCGAGGCAATGGCCTGGGCCTGGCCACGGTGCACCGCATCGTGCAGAGCAGCCAGGGATCGATCAGGGTTGAAAGCGCGCCCGGACAGGGCACCAGGGTCGCGATACGCCTGCCACGGGCGGCGAATGTTCCAGCCGCGGAATCGCCGTCGCTTTCTGAAACTTCTGTTCCCAATGGGCAGGCCACCATCCTGCTGGTGGAAGACAACGTTCCGGTAAGGCGGGCGGCGCTGCGCATCCTGCAAAAGGCGGGATATACCGTGCTCGACGCTTGCGACGGCGGGCGGGCACTGCAGATCTGCCAGCAGCACCCCGGGGCGGTCGATCTGCTCCTGGTTGACCTGGTCATGCCGGGTATGCGCGGCCGTGACGTTGCCGCTACGCTGCAAGCATTGCGCCCGAAACTCCGCGTGCTCTACATGTCCGGATACGATGCGTCGGCCGGGGAAGCCCCCGTCGTCTTCTTCCGCAAGCCCTTCAGCAGTCAGACCCTGATTGAAAAAGTTCGAGAAATTCTTCAGCCGGCCCCAGCTTCCACCCCAAAGAGAGGAATTCTGTCATGACAACCGCCGAAGCCACTGCGTCGCACCAGCCCCAGATCGAAGGAGCCAATTTTTTGAATCTGCTCGTAGTCGACGACGAACGCGCTATCCGCGATGCCTGCCGCGAAGTGGCGCAATCGCTGGGGTTCAACACCTCGACGGCCGACTCCGCGGAGCATGCCTACCGCCTGCTCGATGCCCAAGGCATCGACGTGGTGTTGCTCGATCTCAAGCTGCCCGGCGCCGGTGGTCTGGAGGCCCTGCGCCAAATCAAGGCCCGCCGCCCCGATGCAGTCGTCATCGTGGTCACCGGTTACGCCACCGTGCAGTCCGCCGTCCAGGCCATGAAGAATGGGGCCTACGACTACGTGACTAAGCCTTTCAGCATGGACGAACTCAAGCTTCTGCTGGAGCGCGTGGCCAGCCACCTGAAATTAAAGACTGAGAACCGCATGCTGCGGGAGAAGATCAAGTCGAAGCAGGGATTCGGCAGCATCATCGGCCGCGCTCCCGAAATGGAGAAGCTCTACCGCATCATCGCCAAGGCCGCGCACAGCAGCCACCCCGTGCTCATCCTGGGAGAAAGTGGGACCGGCAAAGAGCTGGTCGCCCGCTCCATCCATTTCTCCGGGCCTTATCGCGACAAACCCTTTATCCCGGTCGACTGCGGATCGCTGGTACCGACCCTGATCGAAAGCGAGTTGTTCGGTTATGTAAAAGGCGCCTTCACCGGGGCGGCGCAGTCGAAAGAAGGATTACTGGCCATCGCCGACGGCGGCACAGTTTTCCTCGATGAAGTAGGAGAGTTGCCCATCGATCTGCAGGCCAAACTGCTGCGCGCCATCCAGGAGAAAGAAATTCGCCCGGTCGGCGGTACCCGGCAAGTCCCCATTAATGTGCGCATCCTGGCTGCGACCAACCGAGATCTTGAACGGGCAGTCGCGCAGGGCACCTTCCGCCGGGATCTCTATTTCCGGCTCAATGTGCTCAGCCTGCGCATTCCGCCGCTGCGCGAACGGCGTCAGGACATTCCCTTGCTCGCAGGTCACTTCCTGGAACGGCAGGAGCGCGCCTCGGGTCAGCCCCGCACCCTATCCGACGACGCTCTGAAAGTTCTGCTTGGCTACGACTGGCCGGGAAACGTGCGCGAGCTCGAGAACTGCCTCGATCGGTCCTGCGCATTTACCACCGGTCCCATTATCCACGTGCGCGATCTTCCCACTGACATCCACAGCGCGCCGGGAACTTCGCACTCGCCATCGGAGGCCGCGCCGAAGATCATCCCCATGGCGGAACTGGAGAAGGTGACCATTCTCAACGCCATAACCCAACTCAACGGGGACAAGCTGATGGCCGCTCGCCTGCTCGGCATCGGCAAGACCACGCTGTATCGCAAGTTGAAGGAGTACGCGTCCCAGGAATAAACGCGGATTCTCGCTTTGGGCTCCCACATCGGGAAAGCGCACCCGGGACTGAAAATTAAGTGGTGCGTTTTCAACGGAGGGGATTATGGTCGCAGATGTGCAACTAGGTGCAACATGATTTTATTGATCACACCTTCCGTGCGCGCGCAGGAATGCGCGCGGGCAATCGAGCAGGCGACGACCGAGGGCGTGCAGGTGGCGACCACGCTGCAGCAGGCCGGCGTCCAGTTGCGCAGCCAGGAATTTGTCGCCGTCGTCATCGATCAATCACTGGTGGAAGCCGAACCTGACGAGAGCGATGTGGTGATGCAGCATCTGGGCACGGCCACCGCCCTACATGTCAATTTCGCGATCTCCGGAGTGGAACGCGTGGTGCGCGAGTTGCGCGCCGCGCTCAACCGCCGGAAGCGGGAAGCGCTGGCCGCTCGCCGCGAAGCGGAACAGTCGCTGCGCAGCGAACTGAAGGGTACGGTAACCGCCCTGCTGCTCTCCTGCGAAATGGCGCTGGACGTCCCGAACCTTCCAGCGCCCGCAGAAAACAAGCTGCGGGCGGTCTACGATCTGGCACGCGAAATGCGCTCGAAGATCGGCTTGATGTAGTGAGTCCGCACTGGGTGGACGGCCAGATCTTGGGTCTGCGGAGGGCGCACAGGACTGGCGTTGTTCATCTTTCGTGACTCATCCCGCGGGTCGCAACCCCGCCATTTTGCAACCTCTTGGAATTCGCATTCCGTTCTGTGCAAGGTTTTTCACCCGTTCCAGCCCGACCGCGAAGAAATTGCTTCAAAAGCTGGTGGTTCCACTCTAGAATAGCCGGGCAGTAGGAGCTCGGCGGCGGTTCCGGTCGCGCTCTTTCTTCGACCCTGGGGAGCGGCATGCACGTCCTGGTGACGGCGGACACAATGAGTGGCGTGTGGACGTACACACGCGAACTCGTCACCGGACTGGTGACTCGCGGTATCCGCGTCACCCTGGTCAGTCTTGGGGAAATCCCACTTCCGCAGCAAACTTCCTGGATGGATAGCCTGCACGGGCTCGACTACCGGCCTACCGCCTTCCGTCTCGACTGGATGCAGGAAGGGCAGTTCGACCTGGAAGAGTCCTCGGCCTATCTCACCGCGCTGGCCGCTGAACTCAAGCCCGACGTGCTCCACCTCAATCAGCTTTGCTATGGCAACCTTCCCGTGAACGTACCTCGGATTGTGGTTGCCCACGGCGACCTGATCAGTTGGTGGAACGCGGTGCATGGGCACGAACCAAAACCGTCGCAGTGGCTTCGTTGGTATCGGGAAGTGGTGAGCCAGGGACTGGCGCGGGCCAGCGCCGTGGTGGCTCCCACGCGCTGGATGCTCGATACCGTTCGCACTTGCTACGCCTGGCCCAAGCGCGACATCGTCATCTACAACGGCCGCAATCCGATCTTCTTCAATCCCTACACCAGCAAGGATGACTCCGTTCTTGCGGTGGGCCGCCTCTATGACGCCGGGAAGCAGGTGAACTTGCTGACCCAGCACACGCATCCGCTCCCGGTGTGCATTGTGGGCGCGGAAGCGCCTGTGGCCAGCCTGAAAATTCCCATTCGAGCCGACGTTAAGCTTGCCACCGAGCGGGTGTGCGTGGCGCTCAAGGGGCCGCAGACCGAAGCGCAGTTGCGGGCGCTCTACAGCCGCGCCGCCATCTATGCCGCAACCTCGCGCTACGAACCCTTTGGCATGGCTGCCCTCGAGGCTGCTCTTTCACGCTGCGCCCTCATCGCCAACGACATTCCCAGCTATCGCGAGATCTGGGGAGACGCCGCCATGTATTTCGAGGCCAACGACGGAGAGAGCCTGGCCTCGCTGATCCGCCGCATGAGCGAAGATCGCGATCTCTGCCGTACGTACGCGAATCGCGCCTACCAGCGCGCGCGCGAGCGCTTCACCGCCAAGCGCATGATCGATGAGTATCTTGACCTGTACTCCAGCCTGCTAGGCTCCGCCTCCGCCGCCGCTTGAAGTGGTTTCGACTTTCGCCTTCTTGCCTACAGGCATGAGTCGGAAAGAACTGGGAGCTGGGAACTGGTTCTCGAAACTGCTATCTTTATCCTCTATGGCAAACGTAAAAATCACGATTCGCCCCAACGGTCCGTACCGCGTGGAAGCTCCCGAGGGTTCCGTGGAACTGGTAGATGTTAACGGTAACCACTACGACCTGACCGGAAAGCCGGCTTTCTCGCTATGCCGCTGCGGTGGCTCGGTGAACAAGCCCTTCTGCGACGGCACCCACAGCAAGATCGGCTTCCAGGGCGCCGAGCTGGCGGTGAAAAAGGCCGAGGGTTCCGGGAACTCCTAAGCGCGACCCATCTTCAGGCTGCAACATCACCGGCTGCGGAAAGCCGAAAGGAGGACCTCGTGCGCAATCGGCGCGATGAAGAACTTGGCATGACGCGTGACATCACCCGCCGTGATTTTCTGAACGGCGTGGCCCTGACCGTCGGCGCCGCCGTGCTGCCTACCAATCTCTTCGCCTTCTCCCAGAAAAATGAATACTATCCCCCGGCGCTGACCGGGCTTCGCGGCGACCACGTGGGCTCGTTCGAGGTCATGCACAGCGTGCGTGACGGCACCTTCTGGAGCAGCGCCAGTAAACCCATCGATACGCGGGAGAGCTACGATCTGGTGATCATTGGCGGCGGCATCAGCGGCCTCGCGTCCGCTTATTTCTTCCAGAAAGTTGCCGGCCCCAAAGCCCGCATCCTGATTATCGAGAACCACGACGATTTTGGAGGCCACGCCAAGCGCAACGAGTTTCGGCCCAACGGCCACTTCCTGCTGGGATACGGCGGCACCTATTCCATCGAGAGTCCTGCGCCATACAGTCCGGTGGCACAGTCGGTGATCAACGAGTTGGGCATTGACGTCGCCTCGTATCCCAAGTACGTCTCGAAGGATCTTTATCGCTCCATGGGGTTGGTGCCGAGCATCTTCTTCGACAAAGAGACTTTTGGCGCTGACAAGTTGCTGGCCAATCCTGCGCCGCTTGGCAGGGGCGCGGTACCTGATCCGGAATCGGCCGAGTGGAAGGACTTCCTGGCCGCGATGCCGCTTTCCGATCAGGGCAAGCGCGACTACCAGCGCCTGCACGTGGAGGTGAAAGACTACCTGCCCGGCTTGAGTTCCGACGAAAAGAAGGCTCGCCTGGCGCGCATGAGCTATGCGAAGTTCCTGAAGGAACAGGTCGGCGTGAACGACGAAGTGGTGCGGGTTCTGCAGATTGGTCCGCAGCCGTTATTCGGGGTGGGGATTGACGCCGTGGCCGCGCAGGATGCCTGGGGGCTGAAGTTCCCCGGGTTCCGCGGCATGAATCTCGATCCCGGGCCCGGTCCCGGCATGAACCGTGACGCCATCCCCAACGAGGAAGCGGAAAAGTATTTCTTTCATTTTCCCGACGGCAATGCCTCGATTGCTCGCCTGCTGGTGCGCAAACTGATCCCTTCGGCGATTCAGGGCAGTTCGGCGACGGATATTGTCACTGCGCATGCCGATTATGAGCGCCTTGACCGCAATTCGTCGCCGGTCCGCATTCGCCTGAACAGCTCCGCGGTTCGTGTGAAGCACGTGGGAGAAGCAGCCAGTGCCGAGGAGGTCGAAGTCACCTACGCGAACGGAGGCAAGGTCTACACCGTCCGCGGAGCGCGCTGCGTGCTCGCCTGCTGGCACATTGTGATCCCATATATTTGTGACGAACTCCCGCAGAAACAGAAGGACGCGCTCGCCCAGGCGGCCAAGGTTCCGTTGCTTTATACCAACGTGGCTATTCGCCACTGGAAGGCGTTTCAGAAACTGGGGACGAGTTCGGTGTACGCGCCGGGTGGCTATCACTCCCGCTTCAACCTCGATCTTCCGGTAAGCATCGGCGAGTACGAGTGCTCCGAGAAGCCGGGCGATCCCATTGTGGTTCACATGATGAAGACGCCCTGCAAGCCGGGATTGCCCGCCCGCGACCAGCACATGGCTGGCCGTACGGAGCTTTTCGTGACTCCATTTGAAGCCATCGAGCGCAATATCCGCGATCAGATGGAGCGTACCTTGTCGCCAGGAGGATTTGACCCGGCGCGCGATATCACTGCCATCACCGTCAATCGCTGGCCGCATGGTTACGCGTACGAATACAACTCCTTGTGGGATAAGTTCTGGCTGGAAGGAGGAGAGACTCCCTGCGAGGTGGCGCGCAAGCCTTATGGACGCATCGCCATTGCCAACGCCGATGCCGGCGCTTACGCCTACACCGATGGCGCGATCGATCAGGCGTACCGCGCGATCCAGGAGGTAACCAAGGACTGAGGGGGTGGGGCAGGCGTCTTAGTGGATCGTCTTGGTCTTCCGCGACATGTAGTCCATCAGCAAGTACTGTCCGAGCGTGTAGGGAGTCGTGAAGTACGCCTTACCGCGGCACATCTCCGTGACCTTCTGCACGAATTGCACCAGGCCGTAATCGGAGGCGAGCATGAAAGTGTTGATCAGCACACCGGCGCGCTTACACTTCGAGACTTCCTCGAGTGTCTGGCTGACCACCAGCGGATCGAGTCCGAAGGCATTCTTGTAGATGCGCCCGTCCTCGAGCGTCAAGGCCGAAGGCTTGCCGTCGGTAATCATGACAATCTGCTTCATGTCTTTACGTTGCCGCTGCAAAATGCGCTGCGCCAGCCGCAGTCCTTCGCGCGTGTTGGTATAGTAGGGCCCGACTTTGACCCGGGCCAACTGCGACAGGGGAACCTCTTCGGCGGAATCGTGAAACAGAATCAGCGAGAGGGAGTCGCCGGGATACTGGGTGCGTATCAGGTGCGAAAGCGCCATCGCCACTTTCTTGGCGGGAGTAAAACGATCTTCCCCGTAGAGGATCATGGAATGCGAGCAGTCGAGCATGAGGACGGTCGCGCACGACGATTGGTACTCGCACTGATGCACCTGCAGATCGGAATACTCCATGTTCAGGGGCAGTTGCAGCCCCTCGCGCCGGATCGCGCTGGACAATGTCGCAGTGATATCGAGGTTCAACGCGTCCCCGAATTCGTAGGGCCGCGAAGCCCCGCTGGTTTCAATGCCTGTGGCCAGATCGCGGGTGTCATGACGGCCAAAGCTCGACTTGCCCAAAGATCCCAGCAAGTCGCGCAGCGTCTTGAATCCCAGGAAGTCGAGGCTTTTGTCGGTAATCTCAAATTTGGCTTGCGCTTGCGATTCCCCCACCTGGCCGCCCACGCTTGACCGCTTCGAGGGATCGTGCGGGTCGTCTATGCTGATGTAGTCTTCCTGCTGCATCCGCTCGATCAATTCCTGGATCAAGTCTTCCAGTGTTCCATCGGCCTGCATCTGCTGCAACTGCTCCCGCATTTCCTCATCCAGAAGATCGCTGTCGAGCAGCGCCTGCTCCAGCGCCCGCCGCAACTCATCGAGCGTCTGCTCGCCGTCGGGCAGATCGTCATAGTAGTTCTGGAATCCGCTTTGCAGCAGAAAATCCGAGAGTGCGCTGAGCAGATCTTCCATGCTCATTTCGCCCACCGGATCAGGCACGTATTTGGAATAACGGATGCGCTTCATAAATACAGCGGCCAACGGCTAGTTATACGGCCTTCTCCCGCGGAACGGTTCTTCGCGCTCCATGGGCTGCTTTTCGGCGTGCCTGACCTGCTTCTCACCCGCTCGAAACACGCGTTCTTCGTTGCGTCCGATGCGTTTGTGCGCGTGCAGGCCCTCCAGAACAAACTCTGCCGCAGACACCTGTACTTCCTGCGGATCCTTGGG